>Ga0209172_10008156_pt1 | contig 10392 bp, 3 predicted proteins | sample LarsenN4metaG_FD_184113 | JGI IMG/M metagenome (GOLD analysis project Ga0209172, IMG submission 184113) | Hot spring sediment bacterial and archeal communities from British Columbia, Canada, to study Microbial Dark Matter (Phase II) - Larsen... ...
GCGGCCTGCCCACCGCCCTGGCTACCCAAACCTATGACGTGTATGTCTACTTCGACGGGTTCAACGGCGCCAACAACCGCCAGGGCAACTACACCATCAGCGGCACCACGATCATCGGCCAGGACGCGGCCAACACCACCTTCAGCGGCACCTTCACCCAGGCCAGCGGAGGGTCCAACGGCAACTACGTCCGCTTCACCGGCCTCACCGGCGGCTCGTTCACCCTCAATGCCACCGGCGGCACCGCCAGTGACGGAGTCAAGCGCGCCCCGGTCAATGCCATCCAGATCATTCCGTTGCCGTAGGAGGATTTGGGCCCAGGGGGCTTGAAGCAACAGCACCGGCTGTCTGCCCGGTGCTGCTGGCTTTTTCAAAGTCCAGCATGCAGCGGCCATTCCCAAGAGGCCCGCAGCTAAGGGGGAGCGGCGCACGATCAAAATTGGTCGCTCTTTGTGCCATACAGGCCAGCCAAAAGGATTGTTGTGAATAGACTGATGCAACAAACTCCGTTTATGAGAAAGAACTTGTCAACCCTCGTTTCAACGTCCTGCTCGGTGGTGGCTGCATTATTTGTTCTGGGTTTGCCTGGGGCGCATGCCGTCACGCTGCTCTCCTATGACTTTGGAACTAATGCCAATCCCACTGTCGAGGACCCCGGCCTGACCGGCGGCACCGTGACGCCGAACTTTTCGGTGGGGATATTGGGAACAGACTGGGGCCGCTCTGGGGCTGGCAATATGTTTGTGCGTGCCCGGGATAATGCAAACACCAACAACATCCTTCCGCTGGACGGTGCTGGGGCGATCGCCAACAATACCTACTTCAGCTTCATCGTGACTCCCGATGTAGGTCAAACAATGGACCTGAATTCCTTGGCATTTGATTTTGGTGCTACCAACAGCTCTGCCTCGAACTGGCAGTCCCGCTATTCGGTGCGGTCCAGCCTAGACGGGTTCACATCCACGCTGTCGTTCGGTGAAAATTTGGTCAACACGGGAGGTGCTTTGGATCTTCAGAACGCCAGCCTTTCCCTGGGTTCCGCTTTTGACAATCTCACCTCGTCTGTCACTTTCCGCATCTACGCTTATGGCCAGCCTGTGTCGGGGCTTCAGCAAAGCAGCCAAGTGTGGCGCCTCGATAACATCGTGCTGGATGGAACGATCTCGGCGATTCCGGAGCCCTCCACCTATGCGCTACTGGCAGGTGGACTGGCTGCTCTGGTCTGGCTTCGGGGACGGACTTCCAAGCGTACGTCCTGACGCTCGCACACCACGATGTGCGAGATTTCCAGGGCCGCGGCAACGCGGCCCTTTTTTTGCCTAAATTCCAGGAGCGCATCCGATCGCCTTCCTGGTTACGAAGAGAAGGGATGCCTGGTCGGAGGTCCGGGCGTTTTGCCCCATTCCCCAATCCACAGATGGGACGCCCTCCACGCTGGGCGCTTTTCGGCAGACAGGACAGAGGGGCCGTGAGAGACCGGCTTGCGCTCACCTCGGGCGGCGCTTCACCAGCCTTGCTCGCTGCGGAAATGGCTGGGGGACTTGCCCGTCTTGCGGTGGAACCAGCGGGTGAAGTGGGTGGAATTTTTGAAGCCCAGGGACAGGGCTGCTTCTTTGATCTGGGTGTTGCGGAAAGCGAGCATGTCCCGCGCGGCTGCCAGTTTCCGCTGCTCCACGTGCTCCCTCACCGTATGGCCAAGATGTTGGAGAAAAAGCCGGTCCAAGTGGACCGGGCTGAGACCCGCCGATGAGGCGATGGATTCGCGGCGGAGCGGTTCGTGGAGCGGGGCGGCCTCGATCACACGAAGGGAGCGGACCAGGCGCTCGTCCTGAACGGCCCGGCGGGTGGGCAAAATCCCCAAGCCTTCCAGCGCGGAAGACAGCGCCCCGATCCATGCGGGCAAATGGTTTTGGATGTCAGCGTAAGCATCGAAATCGAGCATTTGGCGGCGGCTTAGAAACCCGCTGTCCAGGTGCTTGCGGAAGGCTTTGCCAAGCCGGAGCGCTGCCTTTTCCAAGGCTGGATGTTCGGAAGCAGGAAAAACCACGCCCAAATTGCCTTGATAGAGGTAGGAACCGTCCGGCCATTCGGCGGTGAAACCGACGGAGAGAAGGTGGGTCTTGTCATCGAAGTCATGGCGCCGCGGGCCGGGTTCGGGAACCACCCACATCCCCGGGCCGGCGTTCAGGGTGCCCCGCGGGCTGCGCACGCTGACTTGTCCGCGGCGCACCAGCCAGGCGCTGAGGTAATTGGCGGTGATGTCTGCATGCCGTCCGTAGGGCTCCACTTGGCTGTCGTAACACCAGAGCACGCTCCAGTGGAGCTGGGTCCATTCTTCGTAAGACCTGCTGCGCCACGATTCCCGGGCAGAGGCCCGGGGGCTTGCTTGCATGCCAAGTTCAGGGGGGTTCATGGAAAAGGAGGCAGGCTGGCGGATCGGCTGTTATTCTGCTCCTGGAGGCTCGTGGATTCAATCCCCAGGTGGGGTTCCGGCATAGCAGCGGATTTCATAAATTGCCCCGCTGGGGTCTCCATGGGTGGCATGGAGGGTGCATCGGAGTGCATCCGTGCGCACCGGAGCGGGCAGGCGGTGGCGCCGCCTTTGCTGGTAATTGCCCTCGACCCGCACCACCTCATGCCAGTGGCCGTCCTGGCGGCAGTGGATGGAATAATCCTTCGGCGTTTGCGGATCGCGGAAGTAGGGCGGATAGCTGTGGTAGTGCTTGAGGAGGTGGCCCGGGAAAGTGGCCTGGACCCAGCCCAGTTCCACCGGCTGGGGCCATTCCAGGGTGATCCAGGGTTCGGCATCACCGGGGCGGGAACGCCAGAGGTTGGTTTGGGAATGGGGCCTGGTGACGCCGCTGAGGATTTGTGAGGGCCCGTAGCAAAGCTGGCCCGGATGCAGGCGGAAGGATAGGGTGGCGGCTTGCTGGTAGCGCCGCATTTTTTCCCCGTCTATGGCCTGGGCGCAGGGATGGCCGGGCACGATGGCTCCGGAGATGTGCCAGACCACCTCGGGGTTGGCCTCCAGGTCCAGGCGGGCGCAGGCGGCCTCCCCCTCCCAGTCCGTTTTCCAGGGGATCCACTGCTGCTCACCCGGAGGCACCTCCAGAACCGTGGCCGCCAGCGTGGCCCCAGTCTCGACACGGTAGTCCCAGATGCCGTCCGTCTTTTGCAGGGTGGCGCGGACGCGCTGGGGCACCGTGGATAGATTGGAAAGGCAGACTTCGATGGTTTCCAGCCTCGGTCCGGACAGGTGGAGCCATTGGCCCCTGCGCCGGACCAGGCGCTGGTCATCCAGGGTGGCGCAGGCCGTGCCCACCCAGCGCAGGCCGCCGGACGCCCAGGTGCTTTCGGGTCCGGCACCCCCGAGGATGAACTCGCTGCTGGCGCGCACTGTGGCCTGGCGGGCCAGGTCGAGGGGATCCTGGTTGCGGAAGTTGGGCAGAAAACAGCCTTCGCGCAGCAGGGTTTGCTGCACATCCTGGATGGCCTCCGCGGTAACGCGCGCAGCCGGGATGCGGTGGCGGCGGGCCGCGTCCGCGGCGGTGCCCGCGGCCTGGCCGAGCAGGGCGGTGGTGTTCATGACCCTCACGGTGCCCAGAGCGGCATGGGTCACGCTGACGTTGCGCCCGGCCATCAGCAGATTGTCCACATCCCGGGACACCAGGATGCGCAGCGGGATGCCGTAGGGGCCGGCGTAGCTTTTGGCCGCATAGGCACTGTCCTGGCCCAGCGCCGCCATCGGCTCGCTGCTCGCCGCCAACAGGCCGCCGGGGGTGTGCAGGTCGATGAACCACCCGCCGAAGGCGATTTCATCCGGGAAAACCGTCCGGTTCTGCGGGTCGTGTTCGGTCATCAAATACTGCCCGGCAATGCGGCGGCTTTCCCGCTTGCCGGGCACCTGCCCGATCCAGTCCAGGGCATAGCATAGCGCCTTTCCCTTCAAGCGGGGGTCTTTGTTCTTGATCCAGTCCCAGACGCCCAGGGCATGCCGGGTCAGCTCGTGCCGGATGGCTTCGTTGTCGTGAATGGTGTGCCAGGGCATTCCGATTTCGATCCACCAGAAGCCGCCCCGGATTTCCGATGGGTCGCGTCCCTGCTGGTAGAAAAAGGAGGCGTCGTCATAAGATGCCGCCCATGCCGGAGGCCGGTAGGGTGCCGGGGCTCCGGTGTGCCGGGTTTTGATCAGGATCGAGCTGCCCATGACATCGCCAGACGCCTGCGGCGGGGCGTGCGGTTCCTGGAATTCACCCGCCGCCTCCGTGCCCATGCGCCAGGTGCAGCCGGCCAGGTGGGCCACGGTCCCGTCTCCCGTGCAGTCGATGAAGGTGGTGGCGCGCAGTACACGCTCCCGTTCCGCCGCCGGGGTGCGGGTGCGCACGGCGGCGATTTCCCGCGCGTGGTTCATCAGCACGCTGTGGACCGAGGTGTTGAGGTGGAAGGCAAGGCGCGGCGTGCTCGCCGCCATGTCGTAAAGCACCATGTCCCAGACGCTGTTGGTCCAGCCGTTCTCAAAGATTTCTTCGTGGTTGCGGGCCCGCTCTTCGGTGAGCAATTCGGAGATGATGCCGGTCTCGCGGGCATAGGCATGGAACTGGGCCGCCCCGTGTGGCGTGACCCTGACCTCCGAAGAACTGTTGCCGCCGAATACGGGGCGGTCATGAACCAGGCAAGTGCGCGAGCCCTGGCGGGCCGCGGCCACCGCCGCACAGAATCCGGCCAGGCCGCCGCCACAAACCACCACATCATAGATTTCCTCATCGGGTGCTGCGGAGGGCATGGGCAGGGGTGGTGCCATCATTTCCCATCATCCGTCATGCATCCTTCTCCTCAAGTGCAGGTGAGGCGAGGGAATGCGCAAAATGCGACCCGGATTGATCATTGCTTGCCGAAATTCAACTCCATCCTGCACAAAATGAATGCCAGGAGTCGAAACAGGCGAGTGGCGCTCCGCTTGATTATTCCGGGTCATCGAAAGATCGCTTTAGGAATCCAACAGGAATTGAGGCGGAGGCCGCTTTGGGTGAAATTGCAATCGCCAGAATGACTGTCTAAGCATGCGGCGGCCAGCGGCATTTCTCCCACTGCAACAAGGACCGCAAGAATGAAGACGAAGACATCCCCTCCTGTAAAATGGATTTTGACCCTCTGCCTGATGGCGCTGGCGGCTGCCGCGGCGCAGGCCGCCCCCGCGGGGGACGCCGATGAACCGGTGCGGTTTGCGGGCACGGACCGGGTGGATGTGGACCGCCATGACGGCGGCCTGCGCCCGGCGGTGGGCGCGAAAAATTACCAGGTTTTCCGTGCCACGCGGACCAACACCGCGGAAGGCAATGGCGTCAACTGGACCTACAACCACTCACCCGATCTGGTGTATTGGAACGGCCGCTTTCTGCTGGAATACATCGCCGGCCCGGTCAACGAACCCGATTGGCCGCCGAGCGGGACGACCTGCCGTTTTCTGACCACCTCAACGGATGGGCGCACTTGGGCACCCTCTGTTCCTTCTTTTCCGACTCTGGGTTCTGGTGCGGGCAACGTCAACGTCGGCGCCATCACTGGCGTCAGCGGCATCACCAGCTCAACCCGCGGGATATGGGTCTCACGCAGCGCGTTTTATGTGGCTTCGAACGGCAAGCTGCTCCTGACCACGAGCCTGGGAACGGACAGCAACAAAGCGGTGGGCCGGGTGGTCCGCGAGGTTTACAACACCACGCCCGTCACTTTCGGGCCGGCCTACTTCATCCGCTACTACGCGCATTCCGGGTTCAATGCCTCGAACACCGCCGTGCTTGGCCTTTCCTTTTACACTGCCTCCACCGACACCGGCTTCAAGAATGCCTGCGCGGAACTCCTTGGACGCCCGATCGTCACGGAAAACTGGTTCGAAGATGAAGTCAATTCCCAGAACACGGATGCAACGACCCAGCCGACGGACGGTTTTTATAAGATCAACTACGCGGCGCTCCCACCCACGGAAAATAACGTGGTGAAGGCCATGAGCACGTTCCAGCGCAAGGACGGCAAATGGGTCGGATTGTGGAAGTGGGCGTTCGGGGCAATCTCAGCCGACGGCGGGGCGACTTGGTCGGTGCCCGTAAAAGTGGGCACGATCACGAACGCGGGGGCGAAAATCTGGGGACAGGCCACGGAGGACGGGCGCTACGCCCTGGTTTACAATCCGAAACCCAATAATTTCTGGCGCTGGCCGCTGGCAGTGGTCACTTCGGACGATGGGATCACGTTCAACCAGTATGCGGCAGTGCACGGTGAAATTTCGACACCGCGCTACGCGGGTGTTTCCAAGGAAGCGGGGCCGCAGTATGTGCGCGGGATCTCCCCCTGGAATCCGAATCCCGCGGGAGCGGACATGCATCTGACTTACTCCATGAACAAAGAGGACATCTGGATGGCCCAGGTGCCCACCCCGATCGTCAGCAGGGTCTCAACGGCGGTGGATGATGATTTCAATGCCGGTGACCTTTCCAAGTGGAACATTTACAGCACGCTGTGGTGCCCGGTCACACTGCAGGATTTTCCATCCGCGTCCGACAAAAGCCTGAAGTTTGAGGACCGGGACCCGCACGAGTATGCCACGGCCTACCGGGTCTTTCCCGAGAGCAGCAACGTCAATCTGGGCTTCAAGGTGCGGCCCTCCCAGAACAACACGGGCAGCTTCCAGGTTGAGGCGGTCAATGCCACGGGCAAACGCGCGGTGCGGCTGATTTTCGCGGCGGATGGCCAGATCAAGGCCTTCAACGGCACCACCTCCACCAACCTCCAAGCTTACGTGGCCAATACCTGGCACACGGTCCAGATCCAGGTCAATGCCGCCACGGGCAAGTTCAACGTCATCATCAACGGCACCACCCGCCTCAGCCAGGGCAATTTCTTCGAGAGTGCCGACACGGTCGAGCGCCTGGTGTTCCGCACCGGTGATTTCCGCTCGGTCCCCACCAGCACCTCGCCGACCTATATCTCCAGCGATGTGGCCAATCCCTCGACGCCGGTCACCAACGCCATCTTTGCGCTGGACGACGTGAGCACCGCGGACAGCACGGCCCCGGGCATCTCGGCGGTGTTGAGCAACGCGGCACGGACCGTGACCGTAGTCTTCAATGAGGCGGTCGGCAACGGGGCGGCCACCGTGTCGAATTATTCCATCAGCCCGGGCCTCAGCTTCACCGGGGCCACGCTGGGTGAAGACGGACGGAGCGTGCTGCTGACGACCTCCACGAACCTGGAGGCAGGAACGGCCTACACCGTGGTGGTCAACAACGTGGCCGACCTCAGCGGCAACACCGTGGCAGCGAACAGCCAGGCGAGCTTCACCGTGGGGGCCTCCACCAATGTGCCTTCCAGCGGTTTGCGCCTCTGGGTCCGTGCCGACACCGGCGTGACCAAGGATGCGAATGATTTCATCAGCGCCTGGGCCGACCAGAGCGGGCTGGGCAACAATCTGGCCAATGGCGGCGCCACCACGGCGCGCCCGAAACTGGTGGCCGGCGTGCTCAACGGAAGGCCGGTCGTCCGCTTTGATGGCAGCGACTGGTTGGAGCGCGCCACTTCCGGACTGGTGGCGGACAAGATGACCGTTCTGGCGGTTTTCAAGGCCAACCGCCCAGCTTCCAGCCAGTTTGTCTTCGACACCGCTACCGACGGCGCCACCTCGCGCCACTCGCTCATCCAGGATCCCACCGGGCTGAAGATTTACATCGATACTTCCGGCCAGGTGGAGACCTATGAATACGAGAACAACCAGTTCATCGCCTACACCGGAATCCTGGATTCCTTGAATTCCGCAAGCTGGGTCAACAGCGGCAATGGACGCAGAGAAGCGCTTTGGGGGCAAGGACCCCAGCCCACCAGCAGCGCCTCGCCTTTTGTCCTCGGGGCGCGCTACACGAAAAACCAGGCCTACTACAACGGCGATGTGGCCGAGTTGCTGATCTACAACCGCGCGCTCACCGACTTGGAGCGCAAGCGGGTCGAGGAATACCTCATCGCCAAATACCTGCCCGGTGCCACCCAGGCCATCGCCCCCGCGCTTTCGGTCGGTGGAGGCAGTTACGCGTCCGCCCAGAATGTGGTGGTGACCTCGCCCACCGCAGGGGCTTCGATGCGCTACACCCTGGACGGCAGCACGCCCACCCAGACCCACGGCACGTCCATTGCCTCGGGCGGCACGATCAACATCAACGCCTCGTCCACCCTCAAAGTTCTGGCCTTCAAGAGCGGCCTGGCGGACAGCCCCCTGACCACCGCGGTTTACACCATCGGCGGCGGCGGCGGCACCGTGGCCGCACCCACGTTCAGCCCCGGAGCCGGCACCTACGCCAGCGCCCAGAGTGTGACCCTCAGCTCCGCGACGAGTGGAGCCTCCATCCGCTACACCACCGATGGCTCCACCCCCACCAGCACCACCGGCCTGCTCTACACCGGCCCGGTCAATGTGGCCGGCAGCCTGACCCTGCGGGCGATTGCTTACAAGTCCGGCATGTCCGACAGCAGCGTGGCCAGTGCGGCCTATGTCATCAACGCGGGCCCCGTGGCCACACCCACCTTCAGTCCGGCGGGCGGCACCTACGGCTCCAGCCAAAGTGTGACCCTCAGCACAGCCACCAGCGGGGCGTCGATCCGTTACACCACCAACGGGACTGACCCGACCAGCACCACCGGCACCGTTTACAGCGGCCCGGTGAGCGTGGCCAGCAGCCTGACCCTCAAAGCCATTGCGTATAAGAGCGGTTCGGCCGACAGCGCCGTGGCCAGCGCCAGCTACGTCATCAATACCGGGGGTGGGGGAACGGGCACGGTCTTCAGCGACAGCTTTGCCCGCACCAACGTCAACACCGGCACCACCCAGGGGTCCACGGCCATCGGCAATGGCTGGACGATGAACAGCGACACCCAGAGCCCCGAACGTGGCGGAGCCCAGATCGTCAACGGCGAACTGCAAATCGGCCAGCCCAGTGCCAATGGTTACGCGGGCGCCGGTGGAGCCGACCGGACCTGGGTCTGGCAGGACACTCAGAACTGGACCAATTACAACGCGACCCTGTCCAGCAACCCCGGCCTGGTCACCTGGACCTTCAACATGCGCACCGGCCAGACCAACCCCACCCCGGTGGGCACCAGCGGGGGCGGCACCGCCGTGGCCGTGCTGGCCTCCAGCGCCAGCTCCTTCCAATTCGCCGGAACAATGTATTTTGTCACCTACGACAGTTCGGCCACCTCGGACCCCTTGCGGCTGGTGCGCAGCTCCCTTGGCCTCAACAACCAGGGCAATCACACCAGCCTCATCACTGCGGCTGGCGCGCCATTCAACGACCTGGGCAATCAATACCTCAGCGTCAAGGTGACCTACGATCCGGCCACCCATGAATGGACCTTGTCGGCCCGAGATGACGGCAGCGCGTTCCAGGACCCGGCCAGCGGCACGCTGACGGCCCTGGGCACGGCGACGGACTCGACCTACACCGGCACCGCCCTGCGCTACATGGGCTTCTTCGGCAACAGCAACAACGGCAGCAACACCACGCTGGACGATCTCCGCTTCGACAACCTGCGGGTGGAGGTGCAGGGCGCGGCCAACCAGGCCCCCGTGGCGGTCAACGACACGGCCACAACCAATGAGGAAACGCTGGTCAACGTCAACGTGCTGGCCAACGATAGCGATCCGGACAGCGGTCCTTCGGCTCTGAGCCTGCAAAGCGTGGGCGCAGCCGCCAACGGCACGACCTCGGTCGTCGCCGGCCAGGCGCGCTACACCCCCAACGCCGGGTTCGTGGGCAGCGACAGCTTCGGCTACACCATCACCGACGGAGCGGCCACGGCCAATGCCACGGTGAGCGTCACGGTCAACAGCACCGCCCAGGCCAACAACTTGGAAGGAACCACCGCGGCCCTGACCGGCAGCAACATCGGCACCAACAGCGCCGGCTCCAGCCGCGTGCTGGCCGGTGGGCAGTGGGAAGTCAACGGCTCGGGCACGGGCCTCTCCAGCACTGCGGACAGCTTCCGCTACGAATCGCGGGCCATCAGCGGTGACTTTGAAGTCACCGCCCGGGTCAACAGCCTCAGCAGCACTGGAGTGGGCCCGCTGGCGGGGATCATGGTGCGGGAAGGCACCGGAGCCGGAGCGCGCTCCGTGGCCCTGGCCACCACCCTCAGCACCGGCAGTGTGCCCTACCGCCAAGTGCTGCGCAGCGCAGCCAATGGCAGCTCGGTGGTGAGCAACCTCTCCGCCAACTACAGCTACCCCAACGGCTGGGTGGGCCTGGTGCGGACGGGAGATACCATCGAACTGTTCACCTCGGCGGATGGCAGCACCTGGGCCAGCCAGGGCACGGTCACCCTGGGCGGGCTCTCCGCCAGCGTGGAAGTGGG
>Ga0209172_10008160_pt1 | contig 10386 bp, 7 predicted proteins | sample LarsenN4metaG_FD_184113 | JGI IMG/M metagenome (GOLD analysis project Ga0209172, IMG submission 184113) | Hot spring sediment bacterial and archeal communities from British Columbia, Canada, to study Microbial Dark Matter (Phase II) - Larsen... ...
AAATGGGTGCGGTTTCCAGGTCTCGATGTGCCGCGGTAACCGGCACGCTGGTTGCTAAGTGGGGGCTGGTTGCACTCCGGCCGCAGCGACGGTCGGCGCTGACAAACGCCACTTGGAAGGATCAGGAATGATTCGGCGAATCACAAAGTCTATCATCCGCAGCCGCCCAAGACGTCGCGGCTCCGTGTTCGTCGAGTATGTGCTGCTGGTGACAATTGTTGGGATCGGCGTGATCGTCGGCTTGGCGACCGTGCGTGAAGCACTGGTGAACGAACTGGTGGAACTTGCCAACGCGATCAATGCGATCAGCCCCTGAGCCGTCTGGGCACGTCTGCGTTCAAGAATCTCAGCACCCCGGTTGCCACAAGGCGTCCGGGGTGCTTCTGCTTTTTCCGTCGGGCTGCAGGCTGATCCGCAAAAAGTGGACTCGCCGAACCTGGCCGAGACGTCCGCATTGAAATCAGGCTGAGGCCGGCCGGACTTCCCAACGGAAAAACTGGCCCTCTCAAGTCGGCCCAAGTCGCTTACAATGGGGCCAACGGCACGCGTTGTTCAAAGGAAGGGAGGCGGCCATGTTTTGCCGGATTGGCGTTTTCGCGATCCTTGCGGCTTTCCTTGCACTGGCCGAGACGTCGCAGGCGCAGGATCCCGCGGCAGGCCGTCAGAAGGTCAGCCGGAGAAGCAAAGACGCACCACCTTATGCGGCCGCGGCGGCGACCTCCCAGCAATTGCGGGAGGAAAGCCACGACTCGTTCGTGCGGGGACTGCTCCCCCTCAGTGATCATCTGGAGCACCTGGGATTGGTTTACGAAGCCGAGGCGCGCCACGCTTACGATACGTTGCAGCGGCAGACGAAAGGCACCTACGAGTCGAACCGCGCGACGAGATTTGACCAGAAGCAGTTGGAGCGCACGTTCCGGCCGGTGTATCAGGCGCGGCTCACGGCATTGGAAGACGTGGTGCAGCGATTGGAAGCGTTTCAGCAACCGGCTTCGACCGGTTGGGAGGCGGATGTTGCTCTGGCAAAGGTGGCGCTCAACCGGGCCCAATTGGAAACGGCCCGGCTGCTCGGCATGAAAGGGGCGGTCATCGAGTTGACCGAGGCCGAAGAACGCCTGGCGGCCGAGCATTACTGGAAGCGACTCGAAGACGCGCGCGTGGGACAAGCTTCTTTGCCCGCGCTCGTCCAGGCCGTATCGCTGCTGAACATCTCTCCCGAATTCCGGCGTAACATGCTTCAAAGTGTGGCCGAACAAACCGTGATTTGGGAAATGGAAGGGGCAGGAATCGGCCGCAGCGATGCCGTCACCCGAGCCCAGCTCGATTTGTCGTGGCTGGACGGTTACAAGGAGCGCCGCGACGGCTCGATCAAAGTCAATGACGCCGCCTGGCGCGAGTCGGACCAGTTGGCGGCAACATTGTTCGAGCAGCGGGCCGAACTTTATCCGAAGGGGACCGCCACGTTGGGCGACCTGTCGCGAACCTGGCATTTGCGCCAGCAAATGCACCAGATCGCAGACGAGGCCCATTACGAAATGCCCAAGGCCAGTGTGGAGCAACACAACCGCAACCTGGCTCTGTTGAAGGAGGCGGCCGGTGCGACGACCGATCGCCGCGGCCGCGCCGCAGCCGATGTGACGTTCGTGGCGTTGCTTGGCGACCTGAAGGCGGCAGAATTGGCCCGGAAGTGAGCCGTCGTTTCTGGCGATGGTATCACCAAAGCACAAATGCCCCGGCTGCTTCCAAGCAGCCGGGGCATTTGTATTCGTGGATCGTGAATCGATCAATTGGCCGCGGGCTTTGGATCGAGCAACGGCTCCAAATGGGGCAAATCCGGTCCTTGGCGACGCGTTTTCGTGGCCGAACGCGGCGGCGGCGGGACGTCACGGAACAGGTTCGCGAGCAACTGCGTGGAGTAGGGATAACGCGGATCGCCCCCCAGCTTCACAACCGTCTGTTGCTGAACCTGGACGTTTTCGGCGTTATACGGCCGGAAGTAATAATAGCCGTGGTACTTCGGGTAGTACGCATAGTGGGGATACAAGTCGCAGGTGCTGTGCAGTTTGGCCAGGTAGCAATGCTGTTTCCACCAGCGTTTGCACCGGCAGCCGCAGCCGTCGTCATCGCACTCACAATAGGCTTCAGCATAGAGGTTGTTGATGTAGGGATCGCATGCTGCGGCCGTGCCCGGCGCTCCGCCATCCGCACCGGACAACCCCATTTGGGCCGGTGGTGCGACGGGAGGCCCCGGCGGCGGTGGGGGTGGTGGGGGCGGCTCCTGAAGATACGAGGTCACCGTTGCTTGATAACTGGTCCACTGTTCGGATGGACTGGATGAGTTGGTGACGCGGCTGAGTCTAACGTCCCCTGGAGTTGCCGAGGCCCCTGATTCGTATTGGACCTCCGAGACAGAGCTCAGTCCCAAGTTCTCGGGCGTCGGGGGAAGTTGGGCCAGCGGTGCAGCCGCAAGCAGCATCGATAAGAGCATCTCACGGTCCTTCTTGCGAACCTGTGGCGACCCCTGTCATCCAGGCATCGCAGTCCTCAGACAACTATCGACCCACAAAATGCCGGAGTTCCCTCCATTCGAAGAACCAATCAGAGTCTGCGCGACCGTCACAGTCGCACGGGAGCTGCCGTCTACGCCGCTTATTGTGGATAAGGCCCAGCGTGGCAAGATGTTACGGTTTGATTCTCGATGCGATCTCGGTGCCTTCGGAGGCCCGTCGGCCGTATCCGTGGCATGGTGATTGCTCCGTCTTGGCGACATGGACACTTCGCCTCCCACAATGAGTTCCGCGCGCCGCTGGCGCATCGCTGCCTTGTCGGTCGTATGCGTGGGAATGCTGGTTTGGACCGTTGTCGGATTCACCGGCAAAAGGAACGCTGCTCCCAGCGCCATCCAGAATTCAGAGCCACCGGTCGATGTCCCCAATCCAGGCCGCGAACCAGACGACGTTGCCCAACGACCACCCGCAAAAAACCCCATAGTCCGGAGCCTGCAGGAGCAGGTGGAGTCGTCGCCCGTGATCGCCGAATCCGGTGCCGCCGACCCATTGCTGGGTATGCTTGCCGAGGCCGACGAAATCCTGTCCCAGGCTAAGCTTCGCAATCGAGAAGCGATCCGGCAGGCGAATCGGCAGGTCCGCGTTGGCGCGGCACGTCTGTCGCCGCATATCGTTATCGTCGTCGCGGACAGCGTCGGGCATAGGGAACTTGGCTGCTACGGTGCGGCCCCTTCACTCACACCACAGTTGGACCGTCTGGCTGCCAACGGCATGCGGTTCTCGAACTATTATGCGGCAAGCTGCCAGTCGGAGGCTGGGTTCTGGTCGCTGATGACGGGCCGCAACGCGTCCCGTGCGCCGCGCACTGCGGAAGCGTCCTACCAACTCCGCGAGTCGCAGCGTTCACTGGCCGACGTCCTGTGGAACGCCGGCTACACCACGAGCTTTCTGGGTGTGTGGACGGGCGCGCAGCGGCCCACCGAACTCGGGTTCGATGACTGGGTCGGCCGCATTCCTACCAACGCCGCCGCGGAGGCCTTCCCGGAGGTCCTCTTAACGGGGCGGTCGCAGATGCGGATCGTTGAGAATGCCAATGGTCAGCGGAAGGCCAGCTTTGCATCGTTGCTCGCCGCGGAGGCAGAGGCCTACCTCGACCGAAACGCGAAGAGCGACCGGCCGTTCCTCCTGGTGGTACGGTTGCCTTCGGCCGAGGTATGCCAGTTTGGGGCGCCATCGCCGCAGGACCGCACTGCGGCGTTGAAGGACTGGGACGATTTCGTGGGCCGGTTGTCCGCACGAATTGACGAACACAACCTGCGCCGCCGGGTGTGTGTGATGTTCACGGCGCTCACCGGGCACGATTCGGCAGAGTCGCCGAGCCATCCCCTTCGCGAAAGCAGCCTGCGGGCGCCGCTGATCGTCAGTTGGGTGGGCGGTGTCCCGCGCGACGCCGTATCCGATCACGTCTGCACCGCCTGGGACGTCCTGCCAACCTGCGTCGAGCTGGCCCGTGTCTCTCCAGCACCAGACGGCATGGACGGCATCAGCTTTTCAGGATCGCTGCGACAGCAGGCGCAAAAGGAGCACCCGCTGTTGTTCTGGGAATCCCGTGGCAATCCCCACGTGCAGGCTGTACGCAAAGGCCAATGGAAGGGCGTGTATGTGGCTGGCGACCGCAGCATCCATCTATTCAATCTGCAACAGGATCCCGGCGAGACCACCGACGTCGCAGAGGAGCATCCTGACGTCGTAAAACAGCTCATCGTCCGCCAGCCGGTCGCCAAGAATCCCAAGGCGTAAAGTTTGGCCGCGACTCGGACGGGAGCGCTCGATTTACGCGTCTCCACCACGAGTGTCCCGGTCATCTCGGCGAATTGCGAGCCGCGCGAGCACTACGGCAGTTGCCAGCGACAGCAATCCCGACAACGTCCACAGCGGTGGCCGGTACGTCATTGTGATGCGATGCTTGCCGGCAGTCAGCGGCACCGCACGCAACCCATGATTGGCCTGCAGGACGTCGAGCAGATGGCCTTCCTCATCTGCAGCGGTCCAGCCGGGAAACCAGGCATCGCTCAGAACGAGATAACCCGGCTCGCCGATCTCCGTCTCCAGCACCACGCGATCGGTCGTGTACTCGGCAATCCCGGCAGCTTGGAACTTGGCGCGGGGGCCGGCCGGCAGCACGTCCCGTTCGAGCAGTACGCTCTCGCGTGGATTCCATTCTGCCAATCGCCGCCGTAACGAATCCGATTGTCCCAGGATCTCCACTTCACCGATGACATACGCCCGCGGAAACGTCGATTCGCGGCGATACAACACGTAGGGCACTGCGACCGGCTCGCTGCCGCGGACCGCCACCGGCGCCGGCACGGCTCCTTCGGCGACTTTCGTCCAACCGGCGAGTTCGCCCTGGTCTTCATCGGTAATCATCCACCGTACGCCGAGCAGGTCCAGCACGACGGGGTTCCAATCGGCCGCCCGCACGGGTTGGAATCCCAGCACCTGTTCCGGCGTGTGTTTTCCACCGGTTAGCACGGCGAACAAATCGACGGTTCGAAACAGCGGCGCCGGCTCGTAGCCAGGAAGCTTGCACAACCGATGCAGGGACGCTTCGTCGTCCGTCAAATGTTCGTGCCGACACAGGACGCGCTCCCAAGGCGATTCCTCCGCCAGTCGGGCCGTCAACTCGCTGCCGCGGCGCAGATGCTCCTGAGGAATTGTTCGCTGCAATCCCCAGGCGCATTGGCTCAGCTGCGCGGTTGTCAGCGTGACCGCCGCGATATTGCCGAACAGGACCACTTTCGGCCGCGCCGCCGTCATCAATGCCGCGGCTCCGCAACCGCCGGCAAACCAGGCCCACAACGCGGGCATGAGCAGCACATGCCGCCAAAGTTCGGGGCCGTTGTTTGTTCCACGAACGAAGAGCACCGCCGCCACAACCGCCGACAACATGCCGAGGGTGCCGAAGATCCATCGGCCGACGCGCTTCGAGGCCGCCGTCTGCAATTCGTCGACGCCGACAGCGGCCAAGACAGCGATGAGCACTGACGCCAGGAACAGCATCCGCGACGGGGCTCGAAATAATGCCACGCCGGGTACCCAGTGATGGCAGATCGTGTAGATTGGAGTGCGTGGCCCCATCGCAAACAGCACCGTGAACGCCAGCAGCAGCGTCCAACGGATGACGCCTGGGCGCCGCCACCCGATGATTGCCCCCCACGCGGCAAACATCAGCGGAATCAAGCCAAAGTGGCACAGCGTTTCCCAGTAAAACGGCCGCGAATCAGGTCCGCCGAGCGCAAACGGGTCCAGCAACTGCCACGCATGATCCCATCCGGCGCTGATTTGCGACGCTTCCGCGAGTGAAAACGATTTGCCCCGGACGGCCTGTCCCATCTGTTTGACAATCGGCCCGACTTCGATCGCCGACAATCCCGCCACGGCGGTCCCCGCGCCGATCCAACGCCATCCAACTCGAATGGCGTGGCGGCGTTTGCCGGTCACCAGCCCGCCGACGATTTCATCCAGACAATACAGCGACAGCAGCAGCACCACGTAAAACGCTTCCTGCACGTGTCCGCAGAAAACGGCGAGCGTCAGGATGCCCGGCAGCAGCCAGCGCGCGGACGGTTCTTCGCCCCGCCATTTCTCGAACGCCCAGAACGCCCACGGAATCCAGGCCGCCAGGCACACCTGGTTCAGATGTCCTTCGCCGATTTGTGCGATGTAAAATGGCGCGGCTAGCGTCGCTGCCCCTCCCAATGTTGCCGCCCAGGGACCACACCCGAGTCGCCTGGAGAACAGGTAGGTCCCCAGTCCGGCCCACATCTGATGCAGCACCATCAGCCATCCGAGCGCCGCCGGATGTCCCACTCCGATCGCCAACCAGTTCGGCAGATACAGCGTCGCCGATTGGGGATTACCGACATACGGTTGGCCGAGCAGAATCCAGGGGTGCCACAGCGGCCAGTGCCCATCGCCAACCGCCTCGCGAGCGAACATCCGCATGCCGAGGAACTGCGATGTGAGATCGTTCCGACCGCCGTGCTGCGGACCAACCAGCAAATCGGTCGGGTGCCATACCAGGGGCCAGAACGCCGCCAGCGCGACGATCAGCAGGGCCAGAGCAGCCCAGGATCGGGTCATGGGCGGCGGCGTTTCGAGGGATCTCATTGAAGGTCATCTCGCGAGACGACAGCAAACCTTTCAGACTGCCCGCGCGGCACACCGGGCCGCAAGCGGAAACCCTCAGAACGGCCCGCCCGCCCGCCAAATTGTGTTGAGGCAACCTCGTCCGCCGGTTGTGCCGACGGTATGCTCCGCAGAGTTAGCCGCACACTTGAAGTGTGCGGCTCAAGCGAACTCCCTTCTGTGCTCGACAGCGAGGTGCCGCATGGTCTTTACGCGCAGGGTGGCATCGTTCATCGTTGTGATGGCCGCTTCGTTTCGATTCGGCCTCACTGCGGAACCCGCGTCGTTCAATACCGAGCAGCGCGAACTGTGGACCACGAATCACATCCACGGCACGCCCGACCCGCCCGATCCGTATGCCACCGAGGACGCGTTTCCCAAGCTGAAGCTGCACGAGCCCCTTTCCGTGGCAATGGTGCCGGGGACGAATCTGTTCGGCGTCGCGACGCGGCCGGGCAAACTGTACACGTTCGAGAACCGCCGCGATGTGGATCGCGCCGAGTTGCTGCTGGACCTCGGCAAGACGACTTATGGGATTGTCTTCCACCCGCAGTTCGCCCAGCAGCGGTACGTGTACGTCACTTACATTCTGGAGGGCGGACCACTCGGCTTGCCGAACGGCAGCAAGCTGGCCCGGTTCGACGTCTTGCCGGGAACGCCGCTGAAAGCCGACCCGAAGAGCGAACGCATTATCCTCGAATGGCCGTCCGGAGGGCACAACGGTGGCTGCCTGCGCTTCGGTCCGGATGGATATCTCTACCTCTCAGTCGGCGATGCCAGTGGCATTGCGGACTGGAACATCACCGGCCAGGACATCAGCGATCTGCCAGGTTCCGTCTTACGGATCGATGTCGACCATTCTGACGGCGACCGGCCGTACTCGATCCCCAAAGACAACCCCTTCGTCAACACGCCCAATGCCCGCGGCGAAATCTGGTCGTTCGGCCATCGCCAGTTGTGGAAGTTCAGCTTCGACCATCAGCGGCGAATGTGGGGCGGCGAAGTCGGCCAGGACTTATGGGAAATGATCTACCTCATTCAGCGCGGCGGCAACTACGGCTGGAGCGTGATGGAAGGCAGTCACCCGTTCCGTCCGGAACGTTCCAAAGGCCCCGGCAAGTTCGTGCCGCCAATCGTCGAGCACTCCCACAGCGACTTTCGCTCGATTACGGGCGGCTACGTGTATCAATCGAGTCGGCTGCCGGAGTTGAATGGTGCGTACATCTACGGCGACTACGACACCGGCAAGCTGTGGTCGCTGCGGTATGACGGCGAGAAAGTCACCGAGCATCGGCAACTGGCCGACACGCAGGTACGGATTGTCGAATTCGCGCAAGATGCCAATGGCGAAGTGTATCTGGTGGACTTTGCCGGCGGGGGCTTCCATCGCATCGTAACAGCGCCGCCGCAAGTGGCCACCTCCCCATTTCCGCGCAAATTGAGCGAAACCGGCCTGTTCGTTTCCACACACGACCACATTCCCGCAAAGGGGCTCATTCCCTATTCCGTGAACGCGCCGCTGTGGTCCGATGGCGCGGAGAAAGAACGCTTCATCGCTCTGCCGGGCGATTCGCAGATCGAGTTCGACAAAGTGGTCTACCCGCACGGCCCCGATTATGCCGACCTCGGCTGGCGGTTTCCCGATGGCGCCGTGCTGGTGAAGACCTTCTCGATGGACATGGAAGCGGGCAACCCGGCCAGCCGCAAGCGGCTCGAAACGCGGATCCTGCAACACCGCAAGATGCCCGGAAACGACGACGAATACGGCGCCCAATACTGGTACGGCTACACCTACGTCTGGAACGACGAGCAAACTGATGCCGAGTTGCTCGACTCGCAAGGCCTCGACCGCACGCTGACGATCCACGATGCGAAGGCGCCGGGCGGCCGACGCGAGCAGGTGTGGCGATTCCCCAGCCGTGCCGAATGCGCGTTGTGCCACACAATGGCGTCGAAATACATTCTCGGCGTCACCACGTTGCAGATGAACAAGGACCACAACTACGGAGGCAGGACCGCGAACCAACTGGCGGTCCTCGACAAGCTGGGCGTGTTCACCGAGAAGCTGCCGAAGCCGCCGGGCGAGTTGCCCCGCCTGGTCGATTATCGCGATGCGAACGCGGACCAGCATCTCCGTGCGCGGGCGTATCTCCATTCCAATTGCGCACATTGCCACCGCCAGTGGGGTGGCGGCAACGCGGAGTTCGAGCTGCACGCGTCGATTCCACTGACCCAGACGAAAGCGGTCGATACCAGGCCGGGGCAGGGAACCTTTCAGATTCAGGATCCCCGGATCCTGGCCCCCGGCGCTCCCGACCGTTCGCTGCTGCTGGCGCGGATGCAACTGACAGGTCTGGGCCGGATGCCACACGTGGCGTCGAAGGTAGTCGACCAGGAAGCCGTCGAATTGATGCGTCGTTGGATTGGCAGCCTGTCGAACGCGGAGCTGCTGGAAAAACCCGGTGTCATCAACCCGCGTGGAACGAAGCCCCGATAGCCCGGATTATTCGTAGGCATTGCAATCAACACGCCTCCGAGAGCATCTAACGTGTTGAGTTCTGGCACGTTGGACGGCAGCAAGGAGGCGTGGGATGAGTTTACAGGGTGTACGGCAGCTTGTTTTGGGTTTTCTGCCGAGCCGGCCGGTGGTTTTGGAGACGTCGGGGGGCGCAGCTGTCCAGTGATGGCGAAGGCCCCCACCCCCGAATCACTCGGCGTGCCCCACGCGGTGCCTGCCGAAGGCGCTGCCGGAACCCTCGCGGAAGCGGTTCTTCAACCGGCGTCGCCAGCACGACCCGCTCGGCGAAGGCCAGGCCTGCACCTGGCGCAGCCGGTGCTTCAAGGTGGCCGTCGAAGTCACCACCAGCGCGCGGCGAGTGCTGGTGAAACTCGCGTCGAGCTGGCCGCATCTCGACGAACTCTTCCGCGTGGCCGAACTCGTCGCCACGCCGTCCGCCGAGCACGGCACCAGTTGACCCGCAACAACCGTCGCGCTGCCTGATCTCAACCACCGCGTTCACGAACTTCTGGGGAGGGGGGCGGTGCGCCCCCCAGCTTCAATCAACAGCCACACCCCAGTTCGGCTGGTGGATCAACCCGCAATCACGAATAATCCGGGTTAAGCGCCCACTGGCATGGCAGAACAGTGGGAAGTCCGGCCGCGGTTTCCTGGGTTTGATTAGAACGGCGGAACGGGTAGACTTTGTGGCTATGAACCGCACCCACTACACGGTTCAGGTGTCAGGACACCCGGCGGTTGCTGCCGCTTGAGTGTCCGCTGATCATACGCAAGCTACCGGGTGTCAATCCGGGTGTTAAGCAGTTTGAAAGTGCAATAACTACCCCGTGGTGTAACGGTAGCACAACAGATTTTGGTTCTGTTTGTCTAGGTTCGAATCCTAGCGGGGTAACTGCTACAACAGTCCGACGCAAGCTCAAGCCGAATCGCACAGTACGATACCTTCCGACGTTCGGAAGTGCGGCATTTTGACGACGGAAACGGTGGAAACTTTCCACCAAAACCGGAGTTTGCCGCCATGCCACGTCCGAAGGCGTCGTTTCCAAAGTGCTGTGAGAGCGCCCTCGGTTTTCTCTTTTCCCGCGGCCCCGATGGGGTTCATGTTGGTTGGTCACAAGTCCGACCCGCAGAGCGCCGAGCGGTATGCCACGTTCATCGCTGCGATTCAAC
>Ga0209172_10008164_pt1 | contig 10382 bp, 8 predicted proteins | sample LarsenN4metaG_FD_184113 | JGI IMG/M metagenome (GOLD analysis project Ga0209172, IMG submission 184113) | Hot spring sediment bacterial and archeal communities from British Columbia, Canada, to study Microbial Dark Matter (Phase II) - Larsen... ...
TGGCCAGAGGAGTTTACGGCAATGCCCTTACCGTCATCCTCCCCCCCGCCGCCCAGGTAGGTGGAGTAAATGAGGGCCGAGCCGGTAGGATTCAGCTTCGTCACGAAGGCATCGGAGCAGGGAAAGATGAGCTCTGCGGGGTCACCACAGGTGTTGCCGCTGAAAGTTGGCTGCAAGGGGTTCTCTACAGGAAAATTGGCGGACCGGGTCGAGCCGGTCACATACGCATGACCAGAGGCATCCAGGGCGATGCCCGCGCCCCTATCCGTATCGCTGCCGCCCAGGTAGGTGGCGTATACGAGGGCCGAGCCTGTCGGATTTAACTTCGCCACAAAGGCATCCGAAAAGGAGGTGTCAAAGGATAGGTTACATTCACCATCGGTGCCACAGGTTTTATCAAAGGCCTCGGGGGTCGTCGGAAAGTCGGTTGAGAAGGTATCCCCCGTTACATATACGTTACCAGATGGATCTACGGCAATGCCCCTGCCTACGTCGGAGTGGGTGCCCCCCAGATAAGTAGCATAGACGAAGGCTGAGCCTATGGGATTCAATTTCATCACAAAAGCGTCGCCTCCAACGCAGAAGGTGACTTCGCCGGCGCAAGGGTTCGTCTGTAAAGGACGTGCTGTCGGGAAATCGGTCGAAAGGGTCTGGCCGGTCAGGTAGGCGTTGCCGGATGTATCCACGGCGATATCAAAGCCGAAATCCTGACTGCTTCCGCCCAGGTAAGTGGAGTAAACCAGCAACGGATCAATAACCAGGGGTTTGGAAGCATCGTAAGCGCCCACCTGAAAACCCACCTGTTGCCGGTCGTTGAGCACATAACCGCCCGGGATTTCCTGCCTGACGCCGTTTATCTCTTGATAGATCAGGGGTTTACGTTGGCGAATCTGGCCCCCTGAGGTATGGAGAATCAGGTCCCCTCCGGGATTGACTTCAAGGCCGTTAGCCCCCTCAAAAACGAACCTTATAAGGCGGGGGTCTGCCCCGGGGGCCACCACCCAGTCATATTCCAGGTGACGCTGATTGCCGTAGTAAACCAGATCCACCCCGGGATATACCTGCCGACCCTGCACCTTGGCATAGGTGGGGACATGGGTGAGCCATTTTTCTGGATCTTTACCGATCAAGTAATGGACCTTGCCGGGCAGTTCCTCGACCCCGATCATTAAAGGTTGGGGATTAGTACCCAGAAGCTTCATATGCAGGACGAGTCCCGGGCCTGGGGTCCCGGGTCCCCCCTTTTCGTACACGGTCTTGGGAGGGCCGGAAGGTCTACGTGCAGGATCTTGAGCCCTGGAATCCTCGGGACTGAAAGATGGTCGAGGCGTTTCGCTATTTTCAGGTCTCGCCGGAGCAGGCTTGCGCAGGATCAACACCATTTCTGTAGGGGCTAAGAGCAGGGTATGGTTGCCGCCATGGGATATAAACTTCACGGGAGGATCGCTCTGACCCAGATTGGCCTCGAAGTGTAAAGGTAACTGACCGTAATTCTCTACCATCCAGGTCCTGGTCGTCGCATCGGCCCCGTCGTGAGGTGCTCCAGAGGCAGGGGGTCCCTGCACCGAGACCAGGAGGACAAGTATAAATCCCTTCAAGGTAGGCAGGTATCTTGTTTTCATCATCTCTCCTTTTACTTTAAAGGGCTCCCGGAATACCTGGTGTCAAGGTGTCAATTCATTAAAACAGATTTTTTCCCTCATACCTATAATTTAATATAGAATGCTGGTATAAAATACAATTTTTAACCGTACCGAGGGAATAAAATGGAGAAAATACAGCATCCTGGGCCAGAGGCGACTTTTTTAGGGTCTTTGGGATAGAGGGCTCCTCTGAGGTTACACGTGGTGTTATAGCAGCCATCGATAGACGGTCGGGGCAATCAGAAAGATTATACAAGCTAAAGCGGCTCCGGCCAGCGCGTCGACGGCGTAGTGAAATCTGCCGTACACCGTGCCGAAGATCAACCCCACCCCGATTGGACCTAAGAGGATGAAGGATATCAGATCATAATACGGCGCAGAGAGGAGGATGACCAGCGTGACGGCCACATGGGAACTTGGGAACGCCGTCCCTTTAGAAGAGCCGCGGGAAAGGACAAGGTGCGTCAACTTATAAAAAAAGCCCCGGGCCAGGGGGCCTTTGATCTTCTCAAATTGGTAGCGGGGTCCTGTCACGGGCATGAAGAGATGCCAGAGGAAGCACAGGTTGGACGTGAAAACTTCAACAAAAACGACCTCTTGAAAAGCCTCACGCCTCCCTTGAAGGTAAAGTACCGCCACCAGGAAAACGACAATTCCATAGTAGCTTACGTAGCAAAAGTGTAAGAACTCAGACAGTGCCGGGTAAGGAAAGGAGTTGCTCAAATAAATGCTCGGCTGGCCCCGGAAGAGCCGGCCTTCCCATTGAAGCACTTTATCATCCAGGTACTCCTGGAAGATCAATTGGGTAAGGAACGTCAGTTCCCGGTAAAAGATGAGGATAGTTACGATGGGGTACCAATCCCGCAGCACCTGAAACAGGGGAGGCCAGGAAAAAGAATTGGAGCTAAAACTTAGCCACAGGATCCCTCCAATGCACGCAGCCCGGGCAACCAGGTGGAAGTACCACCGTGGCAGATTTTTATGAAAGATTGCGATGAGCAGGCCTGTGACGCCCAGATAAAAAACGATCATCCAGTCAGCAGGGAGGGGAGGGGGGGACATCCCTGAAAGGGGCTCGGTCCTTGAAATCATGGAATTAAAAAGGAAAGAAAAAAAAAATTTTTCAAAAAAATTGCACAAAATTTAAATTTATTTGTCGGCTTTCCCTTTTTATTTTCCTCTATTCTTCGCCTTTAAAATCTATAAAGCTTGAAAAAAATAGCTACTTGTATATAATTTGATAAGTGGAAAGGTTGAAAAAGGAAAGAAGCTTCTGGGACTTCCTCCCCGGAGGGGAGAGAAACCTGAGTTTTAAGGAAGCCTTCCTTCTCTGGAAGTTTCCGGGCTTCTTTCCCACGCCTGATCCTTCTAAAGTTTGCTGGTTAAAAGGAGGTGACGAGCTATGGCACTCATGGGATGGAATCCTTGGAGAGAGCTTGCCTCATTCCATTCGGATCTGGATCGTCTCTTCGATCGCGTCTTCGGTCCGTTGGGAGGGACGGGGATATCGCCGAAAGCGATGACCAATGGGATGTGGTCTCCGGCTCTGGAGGCATACGCCAAGGATAACATGCTGGTCGTGAGGGCTGTAGTTCCTGGCGTTAACCCCAACGACGTCAACATCTCCGTAACCGGGAACACGCTGATCCTTAAAGGGGAGCGGAAAGTCCAACCGGGGATCGATACGGAAGATTACTATTTCTGTGAGATTCCGTATGGCTCCTTCGAGCGGACGGTGACGCTGCCGGTGGAAGTGGATGTAGAGAAGATCCACGCCACCTATAAGGACGGGTTACTGGAGATCTCCCTCCCGACCAAGAGCTTCTTGGGCCGGAAGAAGATCGAGATCCAGACCGAGCCCGCAAAAGAACTAGCTGCCTGATGGGCAAGGGTTTCTCTCCCCTCCGGTTTTCTTCCAGCGGGGTCCGTGGGTAAAACCCACGGACCTTTTCATTTTATCAGGGTCAGCTTGTGTCCGGGTAGGATCTTCACTCCCAATCCCCGTTTACCTGCGCTCCTCTGCCGTCTTACCTCTCCCCGGGTCTACGTCAGGGCAGAGACCTCCCGGAGCTTTTTTACGACCTCCGGAAAGACGGTCAAGACGTAGGCGATGTCCTCCTCCGTATTTTCTCGTCCCAGACTGAATCGAAGAGAATTCCTCGCCTCTGCTTCAGGAAGGCCGAGGGCCAGTAGGACGTGGGAGGGTTCTATAGATCCAGAGGCACACGCAGAGCCTGTGGAAATAAAGATTCCCTTCCTATCTAACTGAAGCAGGAGGGCTTCCCCCTTGACGTGACGTACGGAGATATTTAAAGTACCCGGCAGTCGATCGGTGGGATGCCCGTTCAGGGTAATTCCGTCCACTTTGGCCTGAATCCCTTCAAAAAGTTGATCCCTCAGCTTGGTGAGATGTCGGGTTTCTTCCTCCATCTGCTTTTTTGCGAGCTCCACGGCTTTTCCAAATCCTACAATGGCAGGAACGTTTTCAGTTCCCGCCCGGCGCTTGCGCTCTTGCTCCCCCCCATGTAAAAGCGGGTCCATCTTAACCCCTTTCCGAACGTAAAGGGCCCCAATTCCTTTCGGTCCGTAAATCTTATGGGCGGACACCGATAACAGATCTATGTTCATCTGCTTCACATCGATGGGGAGCTTCCCAAACGTCTGGACGGTATCCGTATGAAAATAAATTTTCCGCTCCCGAGCTATGGCCCCCATTTCCTTAATCGGCTGGATCGTCCCGATTTCGTTATTTGCATGCATGATGGAAATCAAAAGGGTCCGATCGGTGATGGCTTTAAGCAGAGCTTCTGTAGAGACTTTTCCAAATCGATCTACCGGCAAGTAGGTGACTTCGAACCCATGGTTTTCCAGGTAGCGGCAGGTATCCAGGACTGCAGAATGCTCGATCTGGGAGGTAATGAGATGATTTCCCCTTTCCCTATTAGCAAAAGCAACTCCCTTTAAAGCCGTGTTATCCGACTCAGTGCCCCCGCTGGTAAAGTAGATCTCCTGGGGACTCGCGTGGATCAGCTCTGCGATCCGTTCCCGGGCATTATCGATGGCAACCCGGGCCTCCCTTCCCAGGGCGTAGAGGGTCGAAGCGTTCCCATACTTATCCCGGTAGTACGGGAGCATTGCTTCCAAAACCCGGGGATCTACCGGGGTTGTTGCGTTATGATCGAGATAGACTTGCATCTAAAACATGCCCCCGGTCGTACGTACGATGTAGGACCGACGGGCCAGGAGTTAAATATAAAACATAAAATAATGATCAAAGGGTTCTTCGCTCTTCAGTTCTTTAGCCTCTGCGCAGAGATCTTCCAGGGAAGTAGAGTCCAGAAATTCCGCCATTTTATCTCCCAATCGTTTCCAAAGCAAACGGGTCACGTAGACCTCCAGGGGGATGGGGCTCCCCGCCGCCGATTCTTTCTCGTTATGTGGAACCGGAGAAATAGGTCCTTCTACGACCCTTAAAATATCCCCAATGGTGATGTCTTTAGCAGGTTTTGAGAGTTTATAGCCCCCCTTGGGGCCCCTAACGCTGGTAATAATGCCGGCCCTTCTTAACTTAACAAACAATTGTTCCAGATAGTTGATGGAAATCTTCTGGCGCTTCGAGATATCTTTAAGGGCCACCGGGGCCTCCGTTTGATGAAGAACCAGATCGAAGAGGGCTCGGACCGCATATCTTCCTTTTGTAGAAAGGCGAATGTTAAATCCCTCCCTTCCGCTCTGCAACAGGGACTGTGAAGCTGAAAGTACTTCCGCGCCCCGGGTGGCTATCTACCCAAATTTTGCCGCCGTGGGCTTCTACGATTAACTTGCAGATAGCCAACCCCAGCCCCGTTCCTTTGTATCCAGAGGATTTACCTGTTTTAGTCTGCCGATACTTCTCAAAGAGAAGTTCTTTCTCTTCCGGATCTATACCGGGACCCGTATCGCTCACATCTATCTGGACAAACCTTTTTCCCGGGTCCCTTGCACCGAAATCCTGGCTAGTCAGACGCGCCTGAACCTCAATATGACCCTCCTCGGGGGTAAACTTAATGGCATTATTGAGGAGGTTCACCAGAACCCTCTCCAAATTTTTCGCCTCTGCAAGAACGAGGGGCAGGCCCTCTTCAATCTGATGGGTTAATATGAGATTCTTTTTCTGGATTAATACCCGGATCTCCATAAAGGTCCTCAAAATAAGCTGGGAGACGTCCGTGGTGTGAAAGTCGCGCTTTATTTGTTGAGATCCCAATCTGGATAGGTCCAGGAAGTCATCGATAAGCGCAATAACCCGATTGCTCGCCTCTCGAATATCCGAAAGTATGGCCTTTTGCTTCTCTGTAACTTCCCCGATCATCCCACCCAACAGAATCTCGGCGCCCCCTTTGACGACCGTCATGGGAGATTTGAGATCGTGTACGATCATGGTCGTGAAGTCCGCTTTCAGCTCCTCGAGCTCTTTTTCCTGCGTGATGTCTATAAAAATAAGAACTGTGCCGACCAGGGCTTTAGATTCATCTCGAACCGCCGATATGACGACCCGGTAAATTCTTCCCGAGATGGGTACTTCCCTTTCGAGAACTTCTTCCTTATTATTTTCCAGGAGATTTTCTAGGAGCACCTCCGCCGGATTGATCCCGAGTCTACTCTTTAAAAACCCCCTATCCAGAGAACCCATCTCTACGGTCAGCCCCAACAATTTTTTAGCCGGTCGGTTAATAACAATCGTTCCCTGGTCATCGGTCATGATCACCCCGTTGGCCATATTGGTTAACACGGATTCCAGCTCTTTATTCGCTTTTTCTAGACTCCTCGTTCTTTCTTTGAGCTCGTCCTGAAGAGACTTTACCTTCAGCACGGAGTTAACCCGGGCGATCAGTTCAGCCGGTGCAATCGGCTTCTCCAGATAATCGCTGGCTCCTGTACTGAGCACCGCTACTTTATCTTGGAGCTCCTTCCGTGTGGTCAGGATAATAACCGGAATATGCTCATGCTTCTGATCCCCACGAAGCCTTTTAATCAACTCGATGCCGCTCAGCTTGGGCATTAGCATATCCGTTATAATTAGATCGACCTTCTCCCGGGCCAGAATGTCCAGTCCTTTGATGCCATCCTCGGCTTCCAAAACTCGAATATTTTCGATCCTACTTAATTGCTCCAGTAAAAAAGCCCGAACAAAACGGCTATCATCTATGATCAATATGGTCTGACTAAGGGACATGGTGCCGATCGTCTAGGGTAGAGAGAACCAGTACCCTTTCGACTTTTAATTCTCGATGACTTAGAGAGTAGGAATTATTATATAATAATATAATCATAAAGACGCTTTTTTTCGAATACCGTTTAATTACTTTGACTCAAGAAGTTTAGTTTAATATAGTTTAGTCATGAGCTTCCGGTGACAAAATAACAAAATTGAAAATTTTTTTATTTTTCATTCTCATAACCCGGATGCCAAGACCTTCCTCCTTGACAGGATCGAAGGTATCTGTTATTTAATATAGCATAAATTTTGGTAAAATGACCAGTTCGGTTAAGTTCGTAGTCCCTGGTTCCTTTCATTTTGATTCCTAGGATCCCTCCCTGACGGTCGTGGCTCAGATTGGTAGGTGACGCAAGTCCTCGGAGCCGCGACCGTGAGGAATCGGTTGATCAGCATGAACGGGACGATGTAGGAGTCTATGGTTTACTTAGTTTTGGGTAACTTTTAAATCCTCCCCTCACCCCCAACCCCCTCTCCCACGCGGTGGGAGAGGGGGCGTTTTGGAAGCTGACCCAGGGATCCGTTGCTCCCCTCCCACAAGGGGAGAGGGGGCGTTTCGGAGGCTGACCTGGGGATCCGCCGGCTCCCCTCTCCCACGCGGTGGGAGAGGGGCCGGGGGTGAGGGCCATCAGAACAGGTACTTTTTCCCCGGAGAAAACGAGGTTCCAAAGGTCTCAGGGAGTTTTTGGAAAGTTCTAAACCTCTGGAGGTTTTATGGAAAGATTTGCTCGCATTAAACGACTGCCCCCTTACGTTTTTAGCATCGTTAATGAATTAAAAATGGAAGCCCGACGGCAAGGTGAGGATATTGTGGATTTGGGAATGGGCAATCCAGATTTACCGACTCCTAAACATATTGTAGATAAACTTTGTGAGGCCGCTTATAACCCCAAAAACCATCGATACTCCGCCTCAGCCGGACTCCCTAATTTGAGAAAGGCCATCGCGGACTGGTACGCTCGGCGGTATCTGGTGACGGTAGACCCGGATACGGAGGTGGTGGCAACCATTGGGGTTAAAGAAGGCCTATCTCACCTGGTGCTTGCTTTGATGGGGCAGGGGGACGTCGCTTTTGTTCCCACCCCGACTTATCCTATCCACGCTTATAGCGTCGTCATCGCCGGCGGAGATTTGAGAAGCATTCCTTTGACCTCCAGCGGGGATTTCATGGAGAACCTGCTGGAGGCCACGAAACAGACCTGGCCGCTGCCGAAGTTTATTATAGTCAGCTTTCCCCACAATCCGACCACCGTGACAGTGGATCTTCCTTTCTTTGAAAAACTGGTGGATTTTGCCAGGGCCCACGATATGATCGTCATCCATGACTTTGCCTATGCGGACCTGGTGTTTGACGGGTATAAAGCTCCTAGCCTTATGCAAGTGCCCGGGGCTAAAGATCTGGGAGTTGAGTTTTTCTCCCTTTCCAAAAGCTATAGTATGGCAGGATGGCGGGTGGGTTTCGCCGTAGGTAACTCGGAAATTATCGGGGTGCTGAAAAGGATCAAAAGTTACCTGGATTACGGCGTATTTCAACCTATTCAAATTGCCAGCATTATAGCCCTCAATGGGCCTCAGGATTGCGTCCAGGAGATTGTAAACACCTACAAAAGTCGAAGGGACGCTCTGGTAGATGGATTAAACAAGGCGGGATGGAAAATAGAAAAGCCCAAAGGAACTATGTTCGTCTGGGCCAGGATTCCGCCTCAGTTTGTGCATTTAGGATCCCTGGAATTCGCAAAATTCCTGATCAAGGAGGCGAAAGTAGCCGTCTCTCCGGGAATTGGCTTCGGTCAGTACGGAGATGAATATGTGCGTTTTGCGCTGGTAGAGAATGAAAAACGAATCCATCAAGCCGTTAAGGGGATCAAAAAGATCTTGTGAGGAAGAAGAAGCGGGTGGGAGTCGGTAAGTAGAGGTCGGCCTCTTTTCTGCCTGTTCGGCTTTCTACCTACGGCCTACTGCCCACGGGTCTTATGTCTAGTAGAGTTGTCGTTCTTAAAACCCGGCCCGAGACCGTCCTGGAAGATTATAGCCGACTGATGCACCTGGCCGAGTACGAAAAGGTTCTGGCAAAAAATCAAGATATTTTGATAAAACTCAATTTATCTTGGACTAAGTACTTCCCTGCCTGCTCTTCAGAACCCTGGCAGGTGGAAGGGGTGATTAAAACCCTTCTAGAAGATGGCTACTCTCGGGGAACCCTTTATCCTGTGGAGAATAAAACGGTCGTGACCCATCCCCGGCAGGGCGCTCAAAATAATCTATGGATGCCCATTCTGGACCGATATGAACTCCCGTTTATTCCCTTGCCCGAAGTGGAGTGGGTTATCTATCCGTTTAAAAGCAAGCTGCTCAAGCTTCACGAGATTTTTCCGGAGGGCATTTATATTCCTAAGATGTTTCCAGGAAAAAGCGTTCTCCACCTGCCCACCCTCAAAACCCACGGACACACCATCACAACGGGATCTATCAAAAACTCCTTCGGGGGACTTCTCAAGGAAGTCCGTCACTATGCCCATGAGTTCATCCATGAAGTGATGGTCGATCTCCTCATCATGCAAAAGGAACTTCATCCTGGGATTTTTACCGTTATGGACGGAACCGTCTGTGGGGACGGAGCGGGTCCCCGAACCATGATCCCCAAGGTTAAAAATTATCTTCTGGCCAGCGAGGATTCCGTGGCGATCGATGCCATTGCGGCAAAAATGATGGGGTTTGATCCTCTGACCATTCCTTACCTTCGAATGTGCCATGAAAGGGGTTTAGGGGTGGGAGATCCCCGCGAGATCCAGGTGATCGGAGAAGATATCTCGGAAGTGAATTTTGGCTTTCAGACCAGCCGGAGCCTGGTCATCTGGGGGGATCAAATGCTCCGAAGGGGGCCGCTCCGGTTCCTTAAAAAAGTCGCTCTGCACTCTCCCCTCTGGGTCTGGGCGCCCGCGGCTTCCAACGTTTACCACGATTTCCTCTGGTATCCGACCATCGGCAAGAAGCGCATCGAGGCTTTTATGAAAACCGAGTGGGGCCGGCTCTTTCAAAAGTATCAAAATCAAAGGATAGAGGACAGAAAGTAGCAAGCTGAAGGTAAATAGTACTTTGTAAAGGAGGTTTTCTTCCCTCACCCCCGGCCCCTCTCCCACGCTGTGGGAGAGGGGAGCTGGCGGGTCTCCGGGTCGGTTTCCGGAGCGGTTTCTCTCCCACGCGGGGGGAGAGGGGAGCTGGCGGGTCTCCGGCTATCTTCTGGAGCGGTTTCTCTCCCACGCTGTGGGAGAGGGGAGCTGGCGGGTCTCCGGGTCGGTTTCCGGAGCGGTTTCTCTCCCACGCTGTGGGAGAGGGGAGCTGGCGGGTCTCCGGCTATCTTCTGGAGCGGTTTCTCTCCCACGCGGGGGGGTCTGAGGGCATCGTATAGGTTTTCAGGTTTCTCCCGGCCAGCTTCCGGAACGCCCCCTCTCCCGCCCCGCGTGGGAGAGGGGGTTGGGGGT
>Ga0209172_10008174_pt1 | contig 10368 bp, 7 predicted proteins | sample LarsenN4metaG_FD_184113 | JGI IMG/M metagenome (GOLD analysis project Ga0209172, IMG submission 184113) | Hot spring sediment bacterial and archeal communities from British Columbia, Canada, to study Microbial Dark Matter (Phase II) - Larsen... ...
GGCGTCAATCTGAGAGAAGAGGGTCAGGGCGGCTTCGTAGCGTTGGGCCGCGCCTTTCAAATCGTCCACCCGCATGGCCAGGTCGCCCAAACTTTGAAGGGTATTGGCCTGGCCGAGTTTGGCGTCAATCTGAGAGAAGAGGGTCAGGGCGGCTTCGTAGCGTTGGGCCGCGCCTTTCAAATCGTCCACCCGCATGGCCAGGTCGCCCAAACTTTGAAGGGTATTGGCCTGGCCGGCTCGGTCTTGCAGCCGGAAGGCACTGGCCAGGGCACGCTGGCTGCGCTGCTGGGCCTCGGCCCGCAGCAGCGGCATCATGGTGTAAAAGTTGCGCAGGCTAGCGGTAATCCGGGCGGTCAGGCAGGCTTCATCGCCGGTGGTCTGCTCGCCGTCGTAACCCCAATCCAGCCAGTAATACAAATTGGGCAGTTCCAGCGAGGTTAAAACCACGCCCAACTCAATCTGGCCGGAAGTCAGGAGGCTTGCCAGTTCGCCGGCCAACCGGCTAAAATGGCTTAAGGCGGCCGGACCGTACTGACCCAGGGCCGTGGCCGGCAGGCGGCGCTCGGCAAAGCTGCGCACCGGGGCGGGCAGGTAATAGTAATCCAGGGGGGCGCTCAATTCCAGCAGCGACAGTTCTTTGATGGTTCGCACCTGCCGCCGGGCGGCCGGGCCAAAAATCTCGACCAGCCCGGCCTCGCTCAGCCCGGCCGGGAACATAGCCAAGAGGGGAAAGAAGGCCGCCGCGTCCGGGTCGCGCTGCTGCAAGCGCCGCAAGGAGGAGTTGAGGGTGATCAAGACGCTCTCGTGGTCGCGCAGCTCCTCCGGCGGCAGGTCGGGATCGTGCAAAATCTCCTCTTTGGCGCGGCGCAAATCGGCCAGCAAGGCCGATAGGTCGGGGCTGAACATCTGCCGGGCGGCCTGAACGATGGCCCGCGGGTAGCCGTCGAGAAATTGGAGCACTTCCTGTAGTTCTGCCCGGCTGCCCCGGATCTCACTCACTCGTTCATAAGCCAGACGCAAAAAAAGCTGCTCGGCGGTAGCGGCGGGCATGTGTACAAGTTCATAGCGCTGCTCGCCGGCTGCGCCGGTGGCCTGGCGCGAGGTGGCCAGCACGTGGGCCGGGCTGTAGTCACGCAGAGCCTCAAACAGGGCGCGGGTAGGGCGCGGCTCTTCGGCGCAGAGCGAGTCCAGCTCGTCCAGGATCAGCAAACTGTCGGGGGGCAAGGCGCGGGCCAGGCTGCGGTCGCTCTCGGTCACGGCCGGGTTCAGCTTTAGTTCGGCGGCAATGGTCAGGCGGGCTTCTTCGGCGCGGGCGCGGTTGCCCAGGGCAATAAAGGTAATGCCGCCGGGGAAAAGATTGCGCCGGGCAAACCAGCGCCCCACCTCGCGGGCCAGGGCGCTTTTGCCCATCCCGCCAAAGCCCAAGATAGTGGTCAGCCGCCGTTCTCTAACCAGGCCAATCAGGTGGCGCCAATCGGCGGCTCGGCCGGTAAAATAGTCCAGCGAAGCGCCCAGTGTTTCGGGGTAAGGCGGCAGGTCAAACAGGGTCAGGGGTCCGGTGGGCACGGTGGGAAAGGGGGCGATGGCGTGGGGGTCGGCTTCACCCTCACCCCCAACCCCTCTCCCAAGAGGAGAGGGGGGTTCGGGCAGGAGTTTAAATTTGAGCGCCTCCAGGCGGTTGAGGGCGTCGGGGGGTGGGAGCTGCTGGCCGGTCAGCAGGTTGACCAGTTCGGCCAGGGCCGGGTTGCGTCCGGCTTCGAGGCGGCAGGCCTTTAAGGTGTCGGGGTCGGTCAGCACGGCGGCCCGGCCAAACTCAAAGGCCTGGCGCACCGTTTTGCCGGCCAGCAGGGCCGGATAAAAGTGTGCGGCAAAAGCGCGGGCGGCTACATCGAAGACGGCCATATCGCCGTCTATTGCCACCACATGGGGCACCCCGGCAGCCAAAAGGGCCTGGGCCATACTTTCGGAGTGGCAGGCGCTGAGAAAGGCCACCTGGCAGGGGGGCTGGCCCAGCGGGGTGAAGATGGCCTGCAAGCGCATGGCATCAAGAGGAAATGTGCCGCCCTGGCCGTCTTCAAAGGCCAGCAGGCCGTCGCTGCCGTGGCCGGTAAAGTGGAGCAGGTCAAAGGGGCCGTGGTCGCGCAGGGTGTTCAGCAGGTTGTCGGGGGTGGCGATCAGCAAATGCAGGTCGGCCGCCCGGTTGAGCGCGGCCAACTGGCGGCGCACACGGCTGACTTCCTGATCCAGGCCCAGCCGGTCAACCGGCTGGCCGTTTGGATTGAGCAAGGGGTCTGACAGCAGGGCCAGGATTTGCAAGGGGTTGGACATGGTCTGTTCCAGTCTGGGTTAAAAAGGGCTGGATTTCAACTGTTAAGGTCTTTACGCCGGATGGCGGCTTTCATTTCGGCGGCAGTTTTGAGATCGAGCAGTAGGTTAGCCAATTGGCGGTGGCGGATTTTGGCGTCTTCGATGGCCAAAATCTCCTCCAGTTGGCGCTGGTGCTTGCGCTGCTCGTCGGGCAGCCGCTCGTGTCCAATAAAATCGGCCAGGTAGTCGGCCAGTTGGCGGGCGGTGAAACATTCGCGGAGTTTATGAGAAAGTTCAAGGCGGGCGTTGGTAAGCTGCAAGTTAACTTCACGGTAGAGGGCGCGCTGCAGCGTATGATAGATTTCATCCATTTTGAGAGAAAGCTCATTCACTTCGTCGGCCTGGGCCGAGCCGATGGAGCGATAGAGGGTAAAGCGGCTGCGCAGCAAGGTGGGAAAGGTTAGCCCGGTAACCACAGCCGAGAGGAGCGAGGGTTGGATGCCGATTAAAGAGTGAATCACGCCCCACACTACGACGGCGGCAATGAGGTTCAGGAAACCGACCAGCAGGGTAAAGCGGTTGCCCAGCGCCCGGCCAAAATCACGCCCAAATATCTTAAAAACCTCGTAGGCGCTCAACACCAGGCTGAGTAAAATCACCAGGCTAATCAAGGCGGAAGAAGGCATGGCAACCCTCCGGGGAAATGGAGTAATCGGGCCAAACAAGCCAGGAGCGTAGCTCCTGCTGGTTGAGGTTTACATTTTGAGTGTTTTGCGGACCAGCGGATCCACCAAGTAAACCCGATAGTTCTCACCCCCGATGGTCGTCGTTTTGGCCTCGACCAATTTACGCTGGACCAGTTCATTCATCTGGGGGGTCAAGTCGGCGCTGGGGCGGTTGAGTTTCAGGGCTACTTCTTCGGCCGTAGCCGCGCCAATATCACTGAGGGTTTTGATTAATTCCAGATCGTCAGCGGTCAGGCCGAGCAGTTGGTCAATGGAACTAAAAGACATGTTGCACCTGGCTTTCTACAAACAATTTAAGCTGTCCAAAAATTGTATCATTAAAGCGCGCTGAGAACAAGCCAGAGTTCGCGATACTCTACAACCCCCGCTCACCGCGAATGTAGGGCACGCCCAGGGCTGCCGGCGCGCCGAGGCGTTTTTTAGCCACCGCCCGCGCGCCGAGAATCAGGGCGATAATGGTTAAAATATAGGGCATCATCTGCAAAAAGAAACCCCAATTGGAGTTAACAAAAAAAGGATTGGTCAGGCCAAAGATGGTGCGCGGCCCCTGCAAATCCAGAATCCCCCGGCGCAGCGCCCCAAAAAGGTAGGCTCCGATGGCCGCCCGAACCGGGTCCCACTGGGCAAAAATAACCAGACCGACGGCAATCCAGCCCTGGCCGGAGGTGGTTTGGGCGCTGTACCAGCCGGGCGACACGGACAGGCTGATCGTCGCTCCGGCCAGGCCGGCCAGGCAGCCGCCCACAAAGACATAAAAATAGCGCAGCCCATAAACGCTGATGCCCATCGTATCGGCCGCTTCCGGCTTCTCGCCGACGGCGCGCAGGTGCATACCGGGCCGGGTTTTGTAGATGTAGTACCAGGCCAACGGGGTGAACAGGTAGCCCAGGTAAACCAGCAGGCTGTGATCTTCAAAAAAGATGGGGCCGATGACCGGAATGAGGGCCAGGCCGGGGATGTCAAAATTGGGGATCAGAGGCGGGTTTTGGCCGGTCAAGCCTTCGCCAAAAACCAGGGCCAGCCCTGTGCCCAGAAAGGTCAGGGTTAAACCGCTGACCACTTGATCGGCTTGAAAATGAATGGTTACCAGGCCGTGCAGCAAACTCAGCAGCCCGCCGACCAGCATGGCCAGGGCCAGGCCCAGCCAGGGATTGCCGGTGGAGAGCGAGATGCTAAAGCCGGTCATCGCCCCAATCAGCATCATCCCTTCGACGCCCAGATTGAGCACCCCGGCTCGCTCGGCAAAAATTTCGCCAATGGCCGCAAACAGCAAAATTGTCCCGGTCGCCATGCCGGCGTGGAGAATGATAATGGGGTCCATAGCTGAGTCTAACCCTCCAATAAAAATTGTTTTTTCGTCTTGCGTCTTGCGTTTATTCACGCAAGACGCAAGACGAAACACGTTTCACGCTTCCCGTTTCACCAAGCGAACTTTATAGCGCAGCAGCACATCGCTGCTAATAACCATAAACAGGATGATCCCTTGCAGCAGCATAGATAAGCCCGCCGGTTGAATCTCTCGCCCGGCCAGAATCAACGCCCCAAATAGAATCGAAACCAAAATTACGGCAAAGGGGTTCAGTTTGGCCAGCCAGGCCACAATGATGCCGGTATAGCCATAGCCCGGCGAAATACGCTCTTGCAGGCGGTGGACGACGCCGGTAATTTCCGACATCCCGGCTAAACCGGCCAGCGCCCCGGAAACCATCATCACCAAAATAATGTTGCGAGCGATGTTGATGCCGGCATAGCGGGCGGCGTTAGGGTTGTCGCCGATGAGTTTGATTTCGTACCCCCAGCGGCTGCGGGTGAGAATCCACCACATAATGACGGTGGCAATCAGGGCAAAAACAACCCCCAGGTGCAGGGTAATGCCGGAAAAAATGCGATACTCGCGGGCATAGTCGGCCAGCCGGGGCAGCCAGGCCGTTTTTTCAAAGGTAGGGGTCATTTGAAAACCGGCGTCGCTCCAGTTATTAAAAATAAAGAAGTTATTCCAGGAAATAGCAATGTAGTTAAGCATCAAGGTGGTAATGATTTCGTTGATGTTAAAGCGAGCCTTGAGGAAACCCGGAATAAAGGCCCAGACAGCGCCGCCTAACAGCCCCATGATCAGCATAGCCCCAATGACGACAACTTTGGGGCTGTCGGGTGGGACGAGCGGGACCATGACTACCATCGTGGCGGCAAAAGCGCCGATATAAAACTGCCCCTCGGCCCCAATGTTCCACAACTTCATTTGAAAGGCAATGGCGCAGGCCAGCCCGACCATGATCAGCGGCGTGGCTTTGACCAGCGTATCTGAAAACACGCCCCAACTGCCAAAGGTGGCATCAAAGGCAAACGCGGCCACCCTGAGCGGCTCGCCGCCGATTATTTTGAGGATGATCCCGCTAATGATAAAGGCGATAACGATTGAGCCAATTGTAGTGGCGGCCGGCAGCCACTTGGGCACGTCCTCAACCCGTTTTTCCAGGGTGAGTTGGTAAGGAAACTGCCAGCCTCTTTTTTCCTCGCTTGTGGTGGATAGGGTGGACATGCGCTGTTTCAATCCTTTCTTGAAAGGAAGTAGGGAGTAAGTAGTAGGGAGTAGGGGGCAGATATAAAATCCCTTACTTCCTACTCCCTACTTCTTACTCCTTTTTTACTTCCGGTCATCATCAGGCCAATTTCGTTGATGTCGGCCTGGTCGGTGGGGACAATGCCCATAATTTGACCATCAAAAATAACGGCCAGGCGGTCGCTCAGGGCCAGCAACTCTTCCAACTCTTCCGAAATCAGCAGAATGGCGGCCCCGGCTTCGCGCTGCTCCAGCAGCAGCGTTTGAATGGCTTCAATCGCGCCGACATCCAGGCCGCGGGTAGGCTGCACCGCGACCATCAACTTCGGTTTGGCCGAAATCTCGCGGGCCAGGATCACCTTTTGCAGATTCCCGCCGGAGAGCTTGCGGGCGGGGATATCTACGCTGGGGGCCAAAATATTGTACTTTTCTTTGAGGCCCTGGGCCTGTTCGCGGGCATGAGTAAAATTGATAGTCCAGCCATCGCCCACCGGCTGCTGGCGGTAGCTTTTGAGAATAGTATTTTCGGTAATGCTCATGTTGGGCGCGGTGCCAACTTTGCTGCGATCTTCGGGCACATGGGCCACACCGCTGCGAATAGCGGCAATAGGCGGCCGGTTGCTGACTTCCTGACCACTAATTTTTATGCTGCCGCTGCACGGCCTTAAGCCGGTAATCACCTGGGCCAACTCGCTTTGCCCATTCCCGGCTACGCCGGCAATCCCTAAAATTTCACCGCTGCGCACTTCCAGCGACACGCCGCGCAGAGCGGGCCGGCCCTTGTCGTTCTCGGCGGTTACATTGTGGATAGATAAAACCACCTCGCCCGGCTGATGAGGAGTCTTCTTGACCATAAAAACAACGCCCCGCCCGACCATGAGCCGGGCCAAATCGGCTTTGGTCAGTCCTTCCATACTCTGGCCTTCGGCGGTTACTTTGCCTTTGCGCAGCACCGTTACCCGGTCGGCCACGGCGGTGACTTCGTGGAGCTTGTGGCTGATAAAAATAATAGATTTACCAGAGGCGACCATGGAGCGCATAGTAGCCATTAATTCCTCAATTTCCTGGGGGGCCAGCACCGCCGTTGGCTCGTCCATAATCAAAATATTGGCCCCGCGATAGAGGGTTTTGAGAATTTCGACCCGCTGCTGCTCGCCGACCGAAAGCTGCCAGATTTTGGCCGTTGGATCAACCCGCAGCCCAAACTGCTCTTGCAAGGCCAAAATTTTTTGATCGAAGGCCCGCAGGTTGAGAAAAAAGCGGGGTTCGTCCAGACCGAGCAAAATATTCTCGGTGACGGTTTGGGTGGGGACTAACATAAAATGCTGGTGAACCATGCCAATCCCTTTGGCAATGGCATCCTTGGGGGAATTAAAATGGACCGTCTGCCCATAAATTTTGATGGTCCCTGAGGTAGGCTTGTACAGGCCGGAGAGCGCATTCATCAAGGTGCTTTTGCCGGCCCCATTTTCGCCCAGCAACGCGTGGATTTCACCCTGCTTTAAGGTGAAATTAACGTGGTCATTGGCCAGCACCCCCGGAAAACGAATGACAATATCTGACATTTCAACAGCAAGAGGCGTTTCGGTCATGGAAGCTCCACTTAAAACAAAGGGCGAGGCCGAACTCGTTTGACCTCGCCCCATTGAGGAGATTGGAGATTAGAGATTCTCAATCTCTAATCTCCAACAATCAAGCACTCAATTAGCGTTTAGTTCAATTCGGGCAGTTCGGCGGTGATGTTTTCATTCCACCAGTACATGCAGGTTTTGCAGGGAGCGCCAAACTGGCTAAAGCCGTCCAGGTCAACCTGTTCCAGGCTCACTCCATCTTCGAGCACGACATTGCCTTTATTGTCTTTGATTGGCCCTTTGAAAACGTCAAAGCGGGTAAACTCACCTTTGAGCATTTTATCTAAAGTGTCACGAACCATCTGAACTTCTTCTTCGGGCAAATCGTTAATGCCCGGCTGTGGAGTCTGGCCTTCCATAAAACCGTACAGGCCCATTGCGCCGCTGTCGGTATCAAAATACTCAGACGTGCCCTTCCAGGTACCGGCGATTGATTCTTCGGTAATGCGGGCGTAGACCGGACCCCAATTCCAGTACATGCCGGTCAGACAGGCGTCAACTTTACAGTTGTCAATGTAGTCGTAGGTGATACCCCATTTGCCTTCGGGGGCAACTTCGGCGGGAGCCGGGGTATCTGCGCCGGTCATGACGACTTGCGAACCAGAGTCGAACAGGGATTTAGCAGCCTCTTGCTCCACAATCGGGTCGTGCCAGGTGAAAATCCAGCGCATATCCACTTGACATTCAGGGCAGGTTTTCTGCACGCCCAGGGCAAAGGCATTACCCAGGCGCATTTCTTCGGGAATGGGGAAGGTGGCGATAAAACCGATTTTGGGGTTACCGTCCACCTTGGCCCGAGAGCCGGCGAGCATCCCGGCCAGATATTTAATGTTTTCCATGGCCCCAAACAGGTTGCCAAAGTTCTCGTTGTTGGTTTTATAACCACTGATGTGAACAATGTTGACATCAGGAAATTCGTTGGCGACTGTTTCCGAAGGGTCCATGTAGCCAAAGGAGGTGGTAAAGATCAGGTTGAAGCCTTTGCGGGCCAGCGAGCGGATAACCTGCTCTGAGTCGGCTCCTTCGGGGACGAGTTCAACATAAGCAGTGTGGACATTTTCGACGTTTTCTTCGATGTACATCCGGCCAACGTCGTGGGCCTGGGTCCACCCACCGTCATCGTGGGGGCCAATATAAACGAAGGCGACATTGAATTTGCCTTCTTCGATGGCAGGTATCTGATATTTGCTTTCGGCGTCACCGCTGGCTTCGGCGGGGGCTTCGGTGGCGGCGGGGGCTTCAGCCGCGGGTTCTTCAGTCGCCGCGGGGGCCTCGGCTGCCGCTTCTTCGGTAGCAGCAGGAGCTTCGGCAGCAGGTTTTTCTTCGGCGGGTTGAGCGGCCGGAGCTGCGCCACACTGGGCTGCTACCAACGCCAGGGTCAAAATGATCACAGCAAGCCATACAAAACGTTTCATAATCTCCTCCTACAGAGATAAGGTTAGGTACTGCATTCTTTGACTAAATTCAGCGTTAGTAAAGGGGGATTTTTGCGCTAGTTACTCCTTTCTTTATCAGGATAAAAAAGACGGAGCATTGAACACGCCCATACTACCATGACGCGCCCGTATTTCAAAATAGACGTTAGCCTTGAATTGCTATTGAGGCGGCTCGACCGAAGTGACCACATCGAACGAGTTGACCTTCAGCGTCCATCGGCTGCCGATTTGAAACTGCTGAAATTCGTTAAAATCGGTAGTGGAATAGGTATAGGCTTTGCCGTCGGTCTTAAAAACAACCTCGTAGCTCTCCTCGCGGCCGGCTTCGCGTTGGTTGGGGCCGAGGAGATTGGCCTGGGGCCAGGCCGCGTTCAGGTCTGTGCCGGTCAGGGTTGGACCGGGTACTGTTTGCCAGACCGTAGCCGTGAAACTGCAATAGTCGGCGTAAACCGGCACTTCTTCATAAATTGGCTCGGTTTCGCAGTCCTGCCTGACTTCGCCAAAACCACTGCCGGTATCTACGGTGTAGGGCGTGCCGCAAACTTCGCGGGTTTGGCCGGTATCCTGCCGTTCGCTGCCGCGCTGTCTCTCGCTGCAACTACCCACCACCGCGCCGGGGGGGAGTTGGTCGCGCCAATCCTGCCCGCTGATGGGGACCAACTCCTGCACCAGCACCCGCCGCGTCCAGGCCACCGACTCGACCTGGCCGGTCAAGTCGGTGGTGCGGGTTGACAAAACCAGGAAGAAGATGCACCCGCCGATGAGCGCCAGCATCGCCACCCCGATAATAATCGCAAACAGGGGAAACTGCCCTTTTTGGGCCGGAGCCGGCGCAGAGACAGGCAGCGGTGCGGCCGGCTGCGGTTCGGTCAAAGCTGCGCCGCATTGAATACATTTGGCAGCATTGGGGTCGTTGGGCGCGCCGCAGGATGGACATTCGATGGGCTGGGCCGGGCCGGATTGGGGCGTGCCCAAAATCTGGCCGCTCTCACGGGCGGTCGCCTGGGTTAAATCGGCCCCGCATTGGCTGCAAACTTTGGCCGTGGCCGGGTTGCGGCTGCCGCAGTAGTAGCAATGCACGTCGGGGCCGGCTTTGGCCTGGGCAATTTCGGCGGCGTCGGTGATAAGTTCGGCCTGGGGCAACTGCTCAAACTTGACATTATCGGGTTGGGGTGTGGCGCAGTTGGAGCAAATCTTTTGCGGGCCGGGGTTGCGCGAGCCGCAGTTGGGGCAGTTCCAGATGAGTTTAACGTAACCGAGGGTTTTACGGGTCATGGGTTAACCTCTTTTGAAGGAATGGTGATCAGTAATCGGTGGTCAGTGAACAGTAATCAGTGAAACAGTTTAGGATCGTGGATTAAATAACTTTCCTAATTCACTGGGAAGTTGGAGATTGGAGATTAGAGATTCAGGCTATAATCTCCAATCTCTAATCTCCAAATCTACCAAATTAATTCTCATTCCTTAACTGATTACTGCATTTTACCACGAAGCGGCGCAGATGCGAAGATAGGGGGAAGCGATGGGGCGAGGAATGGAGAGGCGAAAATGTAAACATATATCGTAACTGCTCAGCCATGTCATTTCAACCGCAGGGAGAAATTCCTGCTTTTAACGTTTTCTGTGGTTCCTGCTGTTATTGGCGTCCGCACGGCGATAAATCGCCGCGCTAGTGAACCGCGCCGGAT
>Ga0209172_10008177_pt1 | contig 10363 bp, 11 predicted proteins | sample LarsenN4metaG_FD_184113 | JGI IMG/M metagenome (GOLD analysis project Ga0209172, IMG submission 184113) | Hot spring sediment bacterial and archeal communities from British Columbia, Canada, to study Microbial Dark Matter (Phase II) - Larsen... ...
GCCGCCCGCTGCGGGCGCTCGTGAGCGCGTGTCGCGCCCGATTGACCGCTCGCCGCGAACGGTACCGCACCTGACCGTCTTTACAGAACGCGCATTCCACGCCGTTTCTTTTCCCTATGCTCCGCCGAACCCGCCGCCGTGCAGCAACCACATGTTGTCGCGATCGCGATCGAACAGCCCCTCGTTCGCGTAGCGCAGCAGCCGATGCAACGAGCTCGCCTCGACGACTTCGTATTCGAGGGCCGAGCCCATTTCGTAAACGGCTTTGATCGTTTGCTTCAGCAGCGCCGGCGAGTTCACGTACGGCACTTCTTCGGGATAACCGCCCTCGGGATTGTAGAAATCGGCCGAGCCGCCGGCGATGCCGAACAGATCCTGCCGCGGATCGAGGTTCAGTAGACCGAGCCGTTCGGCATCCGTGGGCCAGATGAACTGGCCGGTCGCGGGATCACGGCGCACTCCGATCCCGTTCGTCGTTTGAATCAATATCGGCGAGCGAGCCCTGATCTCGCGAATGATCTCGGCGTAGATTCTGCGATCGCCGCTGTTCTTGCCGTGCGCGTCGCGCGCGTGCACGTGGACCATAGCAGCGCCTGCCTCGTAGCAGCGTGCGGCGGCGGCCCCGATCTCGGCCGGCTGCTTCGGCACGACTGCGCCGTCTCGATCCTGCTGCATGCCGCCATTCAGCGCGACGGTAATGATGACCTTGTTGCCAGCGAGCATTCCGGCTCTCCGCCGTCCTGTCACGCGCCGCAATCTAGCGCGGGATCGCCGGCGGAGCTGTCCTCTTCCGGAAGGACAGAACGCGCGAGAAGGAGCAACATGGACCGAAACGCGTGGGGGGTCGCCGTGACGGATATCAGACAGATCAAGGGCTGGCGCGCATCCGCCGAGATGAACGTCGTCTACGAGAAGCTGCTTCAGGCGATCGGAACCGCGGAGTTCGGAACGACCGTGCGTGATGCAGTGATTGGGTTGACCGCGGGAGCGCGCCGGATCTATCTCTTCGAGGCGACGGCGTTCGAGCAGAGCTCGCTGCAGTACTGCTTCGCCGAGCCCGAGGTCGTCGAGCTCTTTCCGGCCTATCGGCGGTGGTACGCGCGGCTCGATCCCGTCGTCGACGCTTTTCGTGCCGCGCCGTCCCGAAACGACGTGGCGATGCAAAGAGTCCGGCCGTCGGACATCGCTTCGCCGGAATTCCGCCGCCGCTTCTTCGACGAGTCCCAAATCGTCGAGCGGATCTCGATCGTCCAGCGTGGTGAAGACGCCTGGCGCGGGATCAATGTTGCCAGGCACGCGTCGGATGGCCCGTGCACCGACGGCGAGCTCGGTTCGCTGACTGGCCTCGCGTGTCTCGTGCTACCGATGCTTCCGCTCAACCGAACGCGGCAATCCTCCGCACGGCCGCTCACGCTCGCGGATCTCGAAGAGCGGTTTGCGCGCCGCTGCCGCGACCTCACGACGCGGGAGCGGCAAGTGTGTGCGCGCGCGGCGCTCGGTATGAGCGTCGCAGCGACGGCGCTCGATCTCGATATCGCGAAGACGTCCGTGTTGACGTACCGGCAACGCGCGTATCAGCGGCTGCGCGTCGCGAGTCCCATCGAGCTTTGTGCGCTCGTGTCGCATTGATTTGCCGACGCCCCCGGGACCGCCTAGCATTCGCGTCGGGATCGTGCGGACGCTGCCATGCAAGACATACCGCCGCGCGCGAGCGAGGCCACTTCGGATCTCGCTCGCGCGACGCTAGCGAAGGTCGGCTGGCGCCTGCTGCCGTTCCTGCTGCTGCTCTACGTCGTCGCCTGGATCGACCGCGTCAACATCAGTGTCGCGGCGTTGCAGATGCGGCCGGACTTGGGTCTCAGCGCGACCGTCTTCGGCTTCGGCGCCGGCATCTTCTTCGCGGGCTACGCGCTGTTCGAAGTGCCGAGCAATCTGATTCTTGCGCGCGTCGGTGCACGGTTCTGGATCGCGCGCATCATGGTCACGTGGGGAATTCTCTCGATCCTCATGATGTTCGTGTCGGGGCCGATCAGCTTCTACGTGCTGCGGTTCCTGCTCGGCGTCGCCGAAGCCGGCTTTCTGCCTGGCATCATCTATTACCTCGGCCACTGGTTCCCCGCTGCGGAACGAGCGCGCGCCGTGTCGTGGTTCATGCTCGCCATTCCGCTCGCTTCCGTCGTCGGCCAGCCGCTCTCGGGCTTGCTGCTCGAGCTCGATGGCTGGCACGGTCTCGAGGGTTGGCAGTGGCTCTTCTTGCTCGAGGGTATGCCAGCCGTCGTGCTCGGTTTCGTCGTGCTCGCGTACTTGACCGACTCACCCGACAAAGCCGCCTGGCTCGCGCCCGCGGAGCGCGCATGGCTCACGGAGCGTATGCGCGGCGAGCACCACGCGGCGCAGGAGCGCCACGGCGTCGGCTTGCGCGCAGCGCTCACCCACCCGACCGTATGGCTGCTCGCGCTCATCCTCTTCGCCTGCCAAACCGGGAACTACGGCCTGCAGTTCTGGATTCCTCAGATCGTGCAGGGGCTGTCCGGCTACAGCAACCTCACCACGAGCATGATCGCCGCGCTCCCCTACGCCGCGGCCGCCGTCGCCATGATCGTGATCGCGCGTAGCTCGGACCGCACGGGCGAGCGACTGCTTCATATCGCGATTCCGAGCGCTATCGCAGCGGTCGGCTTCATGGCGGGCGCGTATTTCACCGCGCTGTTGCCGGCGATGATCGCGCTCACGATCGCATCCATGGGCGATCTCGGCACGCGCGGACCGTTCTGGTCGTTGCCGACGCGCTTCCTGACGGGGAGCGCCGCAGCCGCGGGTATCGCACTCATCAACACGTGCGCGTCGGTCGGTGGATTCGTCGGACCCTATGCCGTCGGCTTCCTGCGTGACCGCACGGACAGCGACGCCGCCGGCCTGCTGTTCCTCGGCGTGCTTCTGCTGCTCGCGGCCGGCGCAACCCTGCTGCTGCGCGGCGCGCGCGCTCTGCGCGACGGGGATCCTGACGACTAGCGCGCGGGCGCGCCTTTCGGGTCCCAGTCCTTCTTGCCTTCGTCCTTGCCGGCGACCGAGTACAGCACCTGTGCGTTGCGCGTCTTCTGGAAATCCTCGAGCGATTGCCCGCGCATCGCGGCGTAGATGTGCAAGTTCGTCGTGCCGATGACCGCGCCGAGCTTCTCGAGCATGAAGAAGATCACGCCGTAGTGAATCATCGCGCGCCAGTCGCGCCGGCGAACCATGTCGCGCTCTTCGGGCGTCAAGCCCGCGGCTTCGAACAGCGGCTCGGGATCCGCGAGGAACTGCTTGCGAGTGTTGGGCTCGATCAGCGAGTGCAGAAACTCGTTCAAGCGATACGCTTTGACGCTGCGCTCGAGCGTGAACGGATACGTCCCTTCGAGCTTCTCGACGCCCGCGAGCTCGCGTGCGGCGCGTGCGCGCGTTGCCTCGGCCGACTCGCCCGTCGACTCGGCCGAGTCGTTCTCGAGAATCAGCGTCGCGATCGGCGTCATCGAGGGCAAGTAGTACGTCTCGTGCAGCTTCTTGACCTTCTTCGTCAACGCGCCGCGCATGATCAGCCACATGATCACCTCGGCGCCTTCCATGCCGCCGAGCTTCGCGTACTCGGCGATCGTCATCTTCGTGAGCTTCTCGGGATCGTTGACGAGCAGCTCCATGAACTCCTTGTCCCACGGCGTGTTGTTGAATCCCGCGCGCTCGCCGTGAACTTGATGCGAGAGGCCGCCCGTGCCGACGACGGCGACCTTGAGGTCCTCGGGATAACTTTCGATGGCTTTGCGTAGGCTCTGGCCGAGCTTGAAGCAACGTCGAGCCGTCGTCGTCGGGAACTGAAGCACGCCGACTTGAAGGGGCACGATCTTGCCCGGCCAAGCGGGCTTGTGCGGCCAGAGCAGCGACAGCGGCGAGAACGCGCCGTGATCGAGCCCTTTGCCCTGGAAGTACGAGAGGTCGAACTCGTCGGCGACGAGACACGCGGCGATGTGCTGCGCGAGCTTCGCGTGGCCTTTGATGGGAGGCAGCGCGCGCGGTCCGCCGCCTTCGTCGGCGACGGGATACTCGTCCCCGATGCCGAGCGCGAAGTGGGAATAGTGATCGAAGAAGAACGACGTGACGTGATCGTTATAGATCAGGAACAGGACGTCCGGTTGCTTCTCGGCCAGCCACTTTTGCACGGGCTCGTACCCTGCGAAGATCGGCGCCCAGACCGGATCCTTCTGCTTGCCGGTATCGAGCGCGAAGCCGATGGTCGGCGTGTGGGAGGTGGCGATTCCGCCCAAAATCTTGGCCATTGGCGCTGGTCCTCGAAGCGATAGGGGTTGCAGCGGGCATTCTAGTACGTCTCGATGACCTCGCGAGCGGACAGGCGTAGAATCGCGCAACCCGCAAAGCACTCCTCGCCGTCCAGCCCTCCGCGCAGCTCCACCACACCTTCGCTGATTTCGCGCGTTCGATCTTCAAATGATGAACGAACAACGTTCTTTGCCCCGCGCTACGCTCGGCGCGCTCGGAGTCGTCTACGGCGACATCGGCACGAGTCCTCTGTACGCACTCAAGGAAGCGGTCGCGATCACGGGCAACGATGCGGCGGCCGTCCTCGGGCTGCTGTCGTTGATCTTCTGGAGCCTCTTGTCGGTCGTCACGCTGAAATACGTCATCGTGACGTTGCGCGCCGACAATTCCGGCGAGGGCGGCACGCTGTCGTTGCTCGCACTCGTTCAACAGAAGTTCGGCACGGTCGGACCTTGGGCGGCGCGCTTCGTAGCGCTCGCGGCGCTCGGCACTGCGATGTTCTATTGCGAAGCGCTGATCACGCCCGCGATCACGGTCTTATCTGCCGTCGAGGGCCTCGAGATACTCGATCCCGCATTCAGCAGCGCGGTGCTGCCGATCACGCTCGCCATCATCGTCGCGCTGTTTGCTCTGCAGAAGCGCGGCACGGCGCGCGTCGGCCGCCTGTTCGGTCCGATCATGGTGTTGTGGTTCGGGACGCTGGCGGTGCTCGGTGCCATCGCGATCGCGGCTGCGCCGCAAGTGCTGGTCGCCGTGTCGCCGACCTACGCGCTGGCCGTGCTCGCCGCGCACCCCGGGGTCGCGCTGACGATCCTGGGCGCCGTGTTCCTCGTGTTGACCGGAGCGGAAGCCTTGTACGCGGACATGGGGCACTTCGGCAAAGAACCCGTGCGGCTCGCCTGGCTCGGCTTGGTGTGGCCTGCGCTGCTGTTGAGCTACTTCGGCCAGGGAGCTTTGCTGCTCACCGCGGCCGGTCCGATCGAGAACCCCCTGTTCGCGCTGGCGCCGGCATCGCTGCTTCCGGCCCTCGTCGTGCTCGCCACCGCGGCCGGCGTGGTCGCATCGCAGGCCACGATCTCGGGCGCGTTCTCCGTGACGCGCCAAGCCGTGCAGCTCGATCTCCTGCCGCGCGTCAACATTCGGCAGACGTCGGCCGACGAACGCGGGCAGATCTACGTGCCGGCCGCGAATGCGCTCATGTTCGTGGCCGTCGTGGGGTTTGTCGTCGCGTTCGGGTCGTCGAGCGCGTTGTCGGCGGCCTACGGTGCGTCCGTGATCGGCGCCATGCTGATCACGACCCTGCTCGGCGCCGTCGTCGCTCGCACGCGGTGGGAATGGCCGCTGGCGCGCGTGATCTTGCTATTCGGCCTGTTTCTCGTCGTCGACCTCTCGTTTCTCGCAGGCAACCTGACGAAGATCGCGCACGGCGGCTGGGTTCCCCTGACGCTCGCGGCCGTGATGTTCGCGGGCTTCATCACCTGGCGCGACGGCCGCGCGAAGCTGCGGCACGAGCTGCGTGCGCGCGCAGTCCCCTGGACGGCGCTGCCGGGTCTATTGGCCGACACGACCCGCGTGCCGGGCACCGCGGTCTTTCTCGTGAGCCACGCCGGCTTCGTGCCGACGGCGCTGCTGCGCAATCTCGAGCACAACCACGTGTGCCACGAGCACATCATCATCATGAACTTCGAGATCGTGCGCACGCCGCGGCAGGACCGCGCCGCGCGCGCCTGGGTCGAGGAGCTCATGCCGAACGTGCACGCCGTGCACGCACGCTTCGGCTTCATGGAGACGCCCGACGTGAGTGAAGCCGTGCGCGGCGCCCGCCAGCGCGGCCTCCGAATCGACGACGCGGACTGCACGTATTTCATCGGCTGGCACCTCGTGCGCGCGAAGGACCGGGCGGGTTTGGCGGGAATCAAGTCGCAGGTGTTCGCATACCTGCAGCGCCGCAGCGCGCAAGCCGCCGAATTCTTCCGCATGCCGACCAAGCGCGTCGTCATGCTCGCAACGGAGATCGACGTCTAGCGGCGTGCGCCGGACACGCCGACACGCTAGGCTACGTCTCTTTCAAGCTTCAGAAGGCCGACGAGGAATCGCGATGGCGCTCTATATCGTGCAATTCGAGGACAAGCCGAACATGGGCGAGCTGCGCGACAAGCTCCTGAAGTCGCACTTCGAGTTCCTCGATCGCGTCAAAGATCGCGTCTTGGTGCCGGGCTCGATGCGCGAGGTGCCGAGCGACAAGCCGCTCGGCGGCCTCTGGATCATCGAAGCGAAGGACGAGGCCGAAGTCCGCGACATCTTCAAGGACGACCCGTTCTGGACCGGCGGCCTGCGCGCGCAGGTGCGCATCAACCGCTGGCAAAAGGCCTTTCCGGACCGCAAGGTCCCGATTTGACGCTCAGCGGATCGCGAGCGGATTCGCAGGCGATCCCGTCGCGCCTTTGAGCTTCAGCGGCGCGAAGAAGAACGCAAACTCGTAGACGCGATCGCGCGCGAGCTCTTCGGTCCGCAGGTTCTCGAAGATGTAGATGCCGTTGCGCGGGATCAGCAGCTGGTGCACCGGGAACTGGAGCTCTGGATTCGGATTCGGCACGACCTCCATCGACCACGTGTCGGCGCCGACGAGCACGACCTCGCGTTCGACGAGATAGCGCGCCGCTTCGAGACCGACGCCGGGCGCCATCGAGCCGAATGCCGCGTTGTCGACCTTCCAAAGCGAGCTCCAGCCCGTGTGCACGATCACGACGTCGCCGGAGCCGACCTCCGTGCGCTGCCGCTCGAGCGCGCCGCGCAAGTCCGCGAGCGTGATTTCGTAGCCGCCTTCCAAACGCGCCACGCCTTTGTAGGCCGCGACGTCGACGAGCACGCCGCGCGTCACGATCGGGCCGACGTTCTCGATGCCGAGCTTCGTGAAGCCATCCGGCTTCGAGAAGTCGGCTCGATTGTTGCCGTTGTAGAAGAGGTCGCCGATGCCGATGTGCCCCAAGCCGTCGAACTGCGTGCCGACCTGTCCGATCTCGCCGCTGACGAGCTCGTCGTGGAACATCAGTTGGTTCGCGCCCATGGGACCGAACGTTTGCGGAATCTTCAAGCTGAAATGACGCGTGCCGAATAGCGGCATGCTCGCTTCGTAGACCTGGCCGAGCTGATACACCGTGCCGCGTGTCATGAGGCTCTTCGCCTCGAGCACTTTCTGCGGCGTGATGCGGTTCGCGGCGCCGCGTTGATCGGCCGGTCCCCAGGGCGACGGATACCAGTCGTCGGCCTGGCCGAACACGGGCAAGGCCGCGAGCGCGGCGACGGCAAGAACGAACGAACGGCTACGCATGCGACGATCCCCTTCTTAACCCCAGCCGACGAACTGCCCGATTTGCGGCGCGATACGCTCGGGCTCGTCCCAGAGCAGCAGGTGCCCCGCGCGCTCGACGATCTCGAGGCTCGCTCGCGGAATGCGCTCCGCGAGGAGCCGCGCGTTCGCGATCGGCACGAGCGGATCGTCGTCGCCGCAAACGACGAGCGTCTCGTGCCGAATGTCCGGCAAGAAGCCGAAGCTCGACCAGCCGAGCCCGCCGAGCAATTGCATCGCGTAGCCGTACGAGCTCGGCGGCAAACGCCGCCGCGCGCCGCTCGCGCTCTGCCGTCGCGCCGCATCACGCGCCGTAACGCCGCCGTAGAGATCGGCGGCTACGAGCTCGAAATAGGTCGGCGAGTAGAAGCGCAACGGCGTCGTCATCATGGCCATTGCTCCCGGCGAGCCCCAGAGCGAGCCCAGCCCGCAGTTCGTCGCGGCGAGCACGAGCTTGCCGACGCGCTCGGGATAGTCGTATGCGAGCTGTTGGGCGATTGCGCCGCCGTACGAGAATCCGATGACGTCCGTGCGGTCGATGCCTCGGCTGTCGAGCACGGCCGCCGCGAGCGACGCGACCGAGGCGACGGGGACGGGATAGAGCGGCGTGCTCGAGCGGCCGGCGCCCGGCGCATCGAAACTGACGATTCGCCGGTTCGGGAAGTAGTGCGTGAACGGCTGCCACATGTCGGCACTGCACCCGATGCCTGGAACGAGGAACAGCGGCTGCCCGTGGCCGAGCTCCGAAACGCACACGCGGTGCCCATGCCAATGGATGAAGTCACGCGTCACGTCGGCCCTCCCCCAAGAATTCGACCGTGCGTTTCCACAGGGCCGGAGCGGCTCGGCCGGCCACGATGCCGACGTGGCCGCCCGGCAACCGCACAATCTCGGCGTGCGGCACGATCGAGCGCACCGCATCGACGCCTTCGGGCGGCGCGATCGTGTCTTTCTCGGCCGAGACCGACAGCACGGGCATGCGGACGGCCGTGAGATCGACGGCTCGCTCGCCGACGGTTGCCCTGCCCTTCATCAAGCCGTTCGCGCCGGGACCGAGCTTACGGTAGAGCTCGGCGAGCAGCCTGCCGGGAGCCGGCACGACGTCGTCGACCCAGCTCGCCATCGTGCGCACCTCGCGCAACCGCTCCGGCGCATCGTCGAGCCGATCCCAGAGATCGCTGACGCGCCCGATCGTGCTGTTGCTGCCGGGCGCCAGCATCTCGAACCAGCTCTTGACCTCGGCGGCCGGGACGAGCCGCGGGTTGTCGTAGCTCTCGCCGGCGAGCCCCATGCGGTGCGCAACCCACGGTATTCCGCCCTCGACGTCGCCGTCGACGCTCGTGGTCAGCAGCACGAGCCGGCGCACGGTCTTCGGATACAGCGCCGAGTAGAGCAGCGAAAGAGTCCCGCCGAGACAATAGCCGACGATGCCGATCTGGTCCTCGCCCGTCAGCGCGCTGACCGTCCGCACGCAGCGGCGCACGAGCCCTTCGACGTAATACTCGAGGTCCGCGAAGCGATCCTCGCGGCTCGGCGTTCCGAAGTCGGCGACGTAGACGTCGAAGCCCGCTGCGGCAACATAGCCCGCGAACGAGCGGCCCGGCAGCAGATCGAGGATGAAATAGCGGCTGACGGGCGCCGGAACGAACAATACGGGCGGCCGCCCTTCGCGCGGCTTCCCGGACTCGTCGAGCAGGCGTAAGAGCTTGAGCTTGTTCTCGCGGTAGACGACCGTCGACGGCGTGGCGCCGGTGCCGAAATGCCCCGGCGTCGTCAGTACTTCGTGCAAGCGCTCGAGCTTCAAGCGCCCGCGCCGGGACAGTTCGAGCAGGGCTTCGAGCTCGCGCTCTTGATCGCGCTCCGGCTCGGCCCCCGCCTCGTTCACTGCGGTTCCTTCGGCTTCGGCGGTTGCGCCTTTCTCGGCGCCCGCTTCCTATCGGCTTTGAGCTCGTCGAGCGTCAGGCGCAAGTCCTCGACTTGCCCTTCGAGCTTACGCAGCGCGAAGAGGACCTGGTCGAGCTTGTCGTCCGCCGGCGTCTCGGGCGCGGACGCGGCCGGTGGCGGCTGGGTCGGATACGGCTTGCCCGCGAGCAGCGAGCCGCGCATGGCGTTGCCCAAGTGAACGAGGAAATCTTCGTTCTTGACCATCGAGTCCATGTAGGTCAGGAACGTCTTCTGCCACTGCTGCTGCTCGGCGAGCCAGCGCTCGATCAGCGGCGCATCGGGATGGGTTTTGTCTTCAGCCACGCGGTCCTAGCAGTCTCGCGCGTCGAAAAAAATAGCGAGCGCGTCCTTTCGCTCGCTATGTTACTGAATCTCGAGCCAGGCAGCGAAAGCGCGGCGACGGCCTTTGGGGGGGGTAGGCCGCCGCCGCGGTCGCGTGACTCGTTACTTCGCGGCCGGCGTATTCGCGGCCAGCAACTTCTCGGCGAAGGTTTTCTGCTGCTTCAGCAGCTTCTGCGCGAAGGCGAACGTGGCCTCCGTGACTTCCTCGGCCGTCGGCAGGTCCGGGGCCGTGAAGGCCGCGGGCATCGCAACCGGCGCAGCGGGCTTGAAGCGCTCGGCGAGGGCCGCCGTGCTCTTCAGGAAGTTCTCTTGCATCTCGGAGAGCGAATTCAGGTACTGATCGCTCCTCGACGGCGCCTACCTCACGGGCACGAACCCGCCGGTGTTTCGGCGCATCGCAGCACCGAGTGCGCAGGAGCT
>Ga0209172_10008178_pt1 | contig 10361 bp, 8 predicted proteins | sample LarsenN4metaG_FD_184113 | JGI IMG/M metagenome (GOLD analysis project Ga0209172, IMG submission 184113) | Hot spring sediment bacterial and archeal communities from British Columbia, Canada, to study Microbial Dark Matter (Phase II) - Larsen... ...
TGTATTTGAGAATCATGGAGAATGAATATTTAGTCATGCTTAAACTCCTTTTTTTTTATCTGCGGCTCTCATTATAACATAATTGTGGCTATTTTTACCACTTTTTTATTGACATTCAACACTTCTGTATGAAAGTATTTTTACTTAGGATATTACCCGAGATTTCGTTCCCAGCCACTAATTCCGGGTTCGGCAAAATTTTTGTTGTTGGTCTTGAGGCAAAAAGCGGCAACGATTGCCTAATTTTCCCAGAGGGAATGCGCCCAACTAAACCAACCGCAATTAGACTCGATTTACATAGGCACGGTTCCTGTGGGTCATAATTTTTTTCCTCACAAATTATCTCCTAGCTAAGGCCAAGAACTTCTGGAGCAGAAATCCTCTACCTCAGCTTATGATTAAGATATATGAAATTGGGTTAATTTAGCTAGTCCTAGATGTCACTTCTTGGCGGCTGGGGTGAAGCGGCAAGATGTGACATTGCTGGTGACATTCCGATCCGGAGGGAATGAGGGGGAAGACCCACTAGGGCGATGCCGTTACAGTGGAATATTATCCCCACGATTGATTAATTGGGCTTCCCGACTTGCTCGCACCGTGGGGGGGATTGACTTTACCCCGATCGCTTGGCTCCTGGCAGCACCCTCATATCCACCTCGGTCAAATCCGATCGCTATACCCAGAACAAGCTGCGTACCACATTCAAACATATTTGTCAATCGGTGACGCTGCGGATTTTTTTGTTCTCTGCCTTCACCACAATTTAGGTCTCATTGCAAGTATGCAATATGACGGAGTGAAAAAGTAGTAGAATCACCCAACAAGTTTAGTCATCGCTCCCCTTCAAATACTACCCTGATTAGGGAACGGGTTCTGCTAAAACAGAAAACCAGAAACCAAATCCAGAGGCCGATCGCCCATTTCACATAGCAGCAAGGTAACTTTTGGGAGACAGCAATCATAACTTATGACCATAGATGATGTCCTACAGCTAATTCGGGCTAAATGGAACAAAGAGTTAAATTCCGTACAGGAACTGGTACTGCGCCAAGTCTGGGACGGCCAAACTTACACCAACATCGCCACCACCACTCACTATGGAGAGCATTATCTGAGAAACACCGCCTCAGCTTTGTGGCAGGTGCTTTCAGAAATTACAAACTTGCCGATCACCAAAGCCAACTTTCGTCCGGCGCTGGAATCGCGGGGCCTCACGGCGATCGAGCGAGAGTTGATTAAAGAATACCGGCGTCGCCAACAGCCCTTGGCTCCTGGAGAATTTCCTGGCGGTCCGGTGCCCCTGGGTTCACCGTTTTATATCGATCGCCCCCCCATTGAAGCCCTCACCTACCAAGAAATCACCAAACCGGGCAGCGTGATTAGAATCAAAGCCCCCAGAAAAATGGGGAAAAGTTCCCTAATGCTCCGGATTTTAAACCATGCCATTGGCTTGGGCTATCACACCGTCAGCTTAGACTTTCAGCAAGCGGAAGAAGCCGTATTTCAAACTCTGGACAAATTTTTACGCTGGTTTTGTGCTAACGTCAGCCGTCAGCTCCAGATGCCCGCCAAACTAGACGAATATTGGGATGAAGATATGGGCAGCAAAGTGAGCTGCACCGTTTATTTTCAAGCCTATTTGCTAGAAACTTCCGCCAGCCCGATCGTTTTGGGGCTAAATGAGGTTAACCGGGTCTTTGAATATCCCAAAATTGCCCAAGAATTCCTGCCCCTCCTGCGGAGCTGGCATGAAGAATCTAAGCGCATTATCACCATGCAAAAACTGCGCTTAATCGTGCTGCACTCCACAGAAATTTACATTCCCCTCAAACTGACGCAATCGCCATTTAACGTGGGCTTGCCGATTCACATACCTGGCTTTAACCCAGAACAAGTGATGCTGTTAGCCGATAGATACGGCATCGATTGGACAAAAAGCTCTGATGGGGAACGCCTAATGAAAATGGTGGGAGGACATCCCTACTTAATCCGCCTCGCTTTATATCATATCGCTATTGGCAATTTAACCCTAGACGAGCTGCTAGAGTCAGCCCCAACAATGGCAGGAATTTACAAAAATTACCTCCAAGGTATCTGGGCAACCCTGCAAGAACAGCCCGAAATAGCTGCTGCGTTCAAACAGGTAATAAAAATGTCTCGCGGTGTAGAATTAGAACCCATCCTCGCTTACAAATTAGACAGTATGGGTTTAGTAAATCTCGATGGTAATTACTGCACTGTTAGCTGTAATTTATACCGCCAGTATTTTAGCTCATAAAAGCGGGGAAGACAGATAGGGTGATTTTCACAGGTTAAGCTCATATCATATAGCAGAATATTTGGCCAAAAATGAGTAAAATAATATATTTAGGAAAAAAATGGGAGTTGTGACATATATCATATTATTTTTTTTAAGGACTAAACAGTTAAGAGCCCACCAGCCCCCCGGGGGATTTAATCCCCAGTCGCTCAGAACCGCTCTGTCAGAAAAGGCTGTAACCGAATTGCCAAACACTTGATGTGGTCAGAGGACAGACATTGGGTGGGGCGAGACATTCGCTCAACTAGAAAAAAGACTACTGGAGGTAATCAATCATGCTCAGCAGTGAAATCAACGCCCTAATTGACCCGGAAGCACGGCAACGCCAAGATTGTGAATGGCGCTACATGATCGATCGGGTGGAATGGGAGCAATACGAAACCCTGCTCGCCAGAAATGGAGATAATGCCGCCTATCGAGTCACCTATCTAGATGGAGCCTTAGAAATTATGTCACCGTCCCGCCGCCATGAAAGCCGCAAAACTCGGATTGGCAATCTCCTAGAAATTTACTTCCTAGAAGCAGACATCAATTATTTTCCCTTTGGCTCTACTACCCTGCGACAAGAGGCGGAACGTAGTGGCATTGAACCCGATGAGGCGTACTGTATTGGCACAGATAAAGAATTTCCCGACTTAGCCATTGAGGTAATTATCACCAGTGGCGGTCTCGACAAATTAGAAGTTTACCGGAGATTGAATGTGCGCGAAGTTTGGTTCTGGGAAAATGACCGCTTCCGCCTCTACTCTCTCCCAGCAGCAACCGAGCAATTTAGCCAAACCACGGGGTACGAGCCAATTACTCGCAGCCAAATTCTCCCCCATCTTGATCTGGAGTTGCTGGCTGAGTATATTCGCCATCCCAATTCCCTCATCGCCGGGAAAGAATTTCGCCAAAGGTTGCGCTCTGGGAGTTAAAATGGTGATAGACGATGACGCACTACTATCATATCGGCATTTGTCAAACACAGAGGCACTCAATCCCATGTTGCAACCCTTACCGAAAATCACAAGTTTTGCTGAGTTTCTGGAATGGAAGCCAGACGGCAGGATCTATGAACTACACGACGGAGTAATTGTCGAAATGCAGCCCATCGGAAAGCATGAAGAGATTAATGGTTTTGCCACGCTCAAACTAAGCGTACAATTTGACCGATTAAACTTGCCTTACTTCATCCCCAAGCAAGCTTTGATTAAAATCCCAGAACGCGAATCCGCTTATTGTCCCGACGTTCTAGTGATCAACCGCCAAAATCTCCCTGATGAACCCCTGTGGCAAAAATCATCAACCGTGACTCAGGCGGCATCAGTTCCTCTGGTGATTGAAGTGGTCAGCACCAATTGGCAAGATGATTATGCCCACAAGCTGGTTGACTATGAAACTTTTGGCATCCCTGAATACTGGATTGTGGATTATTTAGGTTTAGGAGGGAAACGGTACATTGGCAACCCGAAACAACCCACTATTTCTATCTATACTTTAGTCGAAGGGGAGTATCAGCTCAACCAGTTTCGAGGGAATGAGGCAATTATGTCTCCCACCTTTCCCCAATTAAATCTGACTGCCCAACAGATTTTTAATGCGGAAACATAAATCAGAGCATATTGTCATTATTCATTGGGCATTATTCCTTTGTCCAACTGCCTTGGCACAAGTCACAAGGGACAAGTGACCAGGGACAAGGGACAAAGGACTATTGACCAATGACTAACTCCCCTGAAAACCATTCAACCAATAGGTGATCATCTCTCCCTTTCCTTTAACCACGATCGTCCCCCGCCGTTCCAGGACATATTTGGACTTCAATCGCTCGTAAGTAGCAGCCGTGACCTGAATTCTCCCGGCTTCTCCGTGAGATTCCATGCGGCTAGCCACATTCACTGTATCCCCCCAGAGGTCATAAATAAACTTCTTCGTGCCAATCACTCCTGCCACTGCAGGTCCGGTATTGATGCCGATTCTGATCTGAAACGGCTGGCCGTCTTCTTGATAAAAATTCTTAATTTCCTGCTGCATCTCTAAGGCCATATTGGCAATTGCCTCGGCATGATTTTTTGTGGGTAAAGGGACGCCACCCACGGCCATATAAGCATCGCCAATAGTTTTAATTTTTTCCAAAGCGTGTTTTTCCGCGAGCCCATCAAAAGTAGAAAATATTAAATTTAGCAAATGTACCATTTTATCGGCGCTAATTTTAGAAGAAAGCTCGGTAAAATTAACAATATCAGCAAAAAGTACCGTCACGTCTTCAAAACTATCGGCGATGATTTGATTCCGGTTTTTTAGCTGTTCCGCCACTACTTGCGGCAACACGTTGAGCAAGAGGCGCTCCGATTGTTCTTTAGCAATGCGAGTGGTTTCGTACAGTTCGGCTTGGTCGATCGCGATGGCCATATGGTCAGCCACAGCCAAGAGTAATTCTACCCGATCGCTATCCCATTCATAACTAAAAATATTAGCCGAAAATAACCACCGCTCGCAAACCAGCATCCCCGTTTTTCCACTGCGAGTGCGCACGGGAATCATTAGCATAAAAGGAAAACCCAGCACTGCCAGAAATTGCCGCATATCCGAGTTAGGATTAATGCAGAAAGCTAAACTTTCTGCCAAACCATCTAACTGCAATATTATTTCCCCTAACGCGGCAATTTCTTCTCGCACATCATTGGTGATACTTTTTAATTGAGAATTGTCGGCTCTACAAGCTAGTTTAAAATTCGGATATTTTTGAGTTTTATCGTACCAAATAAATTGGCATCTGTCAACATCTAATACAGTGCAAATTTCCGATACAGCCACATCCAGAATCGCTGGCAACTCCAAAGAGGTGCGAATTTGTTTGGCTAAGCGGTTGAGCAGAGCTTCTCGCTGCGCTAAAGCGCGAAATCGAGCTTCACTGTTTTTCAAGGCTTCTTCTACTTGCTTGCGCTCTATTGAATGGCGAATAGAACGCTCTAGTAACTGCGGTGTGAGCTGACTTTTCACCAGATAATCCGAGGCTCCGGCTTGAATTGCTTTGGTATCTACATCTCGATCGCCCACCCCCGTGAGCATGATCATGGGCATTTTGCACCCCTGTGCCAAAGCCACTGCCAATATTTCTAGACCCGTATATTTACCTAAGTAAAAATCTACTAAAACCACATTATGACGATTACCTTTAATCGCCGCCAACGCTGACTCGTAAGTAGCCACCCATTCTACCTCATACTGAATGCTGGGAATTTCTGAGAGCAGGTCCCGCGTCAGAAAGCAGTCATCCTCATCATCTTCTACGAGCAGAACTTTTACCATCGAGCCACTGTTCATAAACATTATATATCGCTAACCTTAGCTTCCCAATTGACTGAATTTAGGCAGCAAAAGCTGCCTGACCATCTTAATGCCTGCCTTCAGCATCACATATGGTACTTAAAATTTGGTAAGGACACGGTTTCAAACCAGTATATCCCTAATTTTTGCACGAGATTCAGTAGCCCTTCATAAGAAACCGGCTTGCTGATAAATGAATTTACCCCCAGGTCGTAAGTGCGGTAAATGTCTTCTTCTGCTTTGGATGTGGTAAATACCACAATAGGAATTTGCCGCAAATGTGGATCGGATTTAATTTCTTTCAATGCTTCCCACCCATCTTTTTTGGGCATATTCAAATCCAGTAAAATTAAATCGGGGCGGGGACAACTGCGCCGATCAGTATATTTACCCCGACCGTGCAGATAGTCCATCAACTGTTCGCCATCCTCCACAAAATAGAGGTGATCCGCCAATTTCGTTTCCGTTAAAGCATCTTCTAAGAGAAACCGATCGTCTGGATCGTCATCTGCCACTAGAATCTTGCATTTTTTCTGATTTTTCGTCATTGTATCGAAGCTCCTTCCGGGTGAGTGACGGGTAGGGTCACGATAAATGTCGAACCCTTGCCGAGGGTACTCGTAGCTGTAATTATACCATTATGACGCTCCACAATTTTGCGGCAAATCGCCAAGCCAATCCCCGTTCCTTCGTATTCACTCCGACTGTGCAGGCGTTGAAAAACCGTAAAAATACGCTCCACATGCTTTTGCTCAAATCCAATCCCATTATCCGCTACTCTGATTTCGCAGATGCCATGATTGTTGAGGTGTGCGGAAACTTCGATTTCTGGGGGGACACCTGCCCGATGGAACTTTAAAGCGTTACCAATCAAATTTTGAAATAGCTGCCTCATTTGCGAGGAGTCTGCATCTATAGTAGGCAACTCCCCTACAGTCACTCGTCCTTGGGTGCGCTCAATGCGAGTTTCTAGATCCGATAACACCCCCTCCACGACTTTAGACAGATTTACCGGTGCAAATGGTTGGGCTTTCGTCGTGACGCGGGAAAAAGAGAGCAAGTCCTCAATCAAAACCTGCATTCGGCTCGCCGCGTTCTGCATCCGCCCGAGAAAATCTTGCCCCTGGTCGCCTAATTTATCGCCAAATCTCGCCTGAAGCCGATCGCCAAAGGCTTGAATTTTCCGCAGGGGTTCCTGCAAGTCGTGGGAAGCCACGAAGGCAAAATCCTGTAGTTCCCGGTTACTCTGTTCTAGTTTCTTCGTGTAGGCTTGCAGCCTTGCTTGGGCACGTTTGCGATCGGCAATTTCCGCCAGCAGATCCGCGTTAGCTACCGCTAATTCCTGCGTCCGCTCTTGTACCCGCAGCTCCAGGACAGCATTTAAGTTGCGCACATCTTCTTCCGCTTTCTTCCGTTCTGTAATTTCCACCGCTAGAGCTTGGTTCGCCGCTTCCAACTGCGCCGGACTCGGTAAAGCCAGTGCTTTTGGCACTAGCGGGACTAAGGCGATCGCCGTTCCCACCGACACGATCGCCGTCACCGCTTTCAGCCAACCAGCTTCCCAATAATCTGGATGCCACAGCGTCCAAATCTCCATCAAGTGCGTCGAACCGCACAAAACGATAAAAGCCCCAAACATCAGGAACACCCAATCAAACGGTAAATCTTTCCGCTTGTTCACAAAATAGATCAACGTTACGGGAATCGAATAGTAGGACAACCCAATTATCCCATCCGAGATATTATGCAGCCAAACTAATCCGGGCTGCCACAGGTAACAATGTCCGTGGGGCATAAAGCTAGATATACCAAACAAGGGATGCCCAAAATCCATCATATCTCCTTTCTCTATCAAGAATCTGCCACCAATTTACCAACCAGATACCTAATTATCCCGCCGAAAAATCGGTTTCTAGTTTGATGAAAAATTCATGCACCCACCAATTGTTTAGCCAAATCATTTACCGCAAAATTTCCCGCCAATCAGAAATCTGTGTTTTCGTTTTTTACCCTCACATCTCTTTCCTCCCACCATTAATGCCGGGTGGGTGCAGAGTACAGGTATAATCCCCGACTCCGAGACGGGGAGATAGGGTAAGATTGCTCCCTTGCACCACAAAGCAGCTCCCTTGCTCCCCTTTCCCCCCATGCCGCTCCACTGCATTAATAATATCTTAGCATTTCCCCGATCGCCAAAATATTTTCTAGTCCAGGGGTTATCCCCCACAAACAAACAGCCGGGACTCGAACCCTGCTGCCACTAGATTTTACTTCAGATGTGACAGAGCGCATTTTTTATCACTCAATGGATATGTTATAATCTATTTACATACTCAAGAATTAATCTCTGATGACATATATCACATACCAAGTCGGCGGCAGTTTGGATACCGATGCACCTACATACGTGGTGCGCGCTTCAGATAGTGAACTATATGAGGCACTCAAAGCTGGGGAGTTTTGCTATGTTCTGGACTCTCGACAAATGGGCAAATCTTCCCTCTTAGTGCGGACTTTACACCGTCTGGAAACCGAAGGATATCACTGCAGTACCATAGACATGACCCGTATCGGCAGCGAAAATATCACCCCCGCTCAGTGGTATAAAGGGATGGTAGCGGAACTGTGGCGCGGCTTCAACCTGTTTGGGCAAGTGAATTTAAAAACATGGTGGCAAGAAGCGGAAGAAGTATCGCCCCTGCAACGGTTGAGTAATTTTATTGAAGATGTTATCCTCCCGAAGTTTCCCGAATCTCGTATTTTTATCTTTATTGATGAAATCGACAGTATTTTAAGTTTGGATTTTCCCGTAGATGATTTTTTTGCCTTTATCAGGTTTTGCTATAACCAGCGGGCGATTAATCCTATATATAACCGAGTAAGTTTTGCAATTTTTGGCGTCGCGGCGCCCTCAGATTTAATTAGCGATAAAAATCGCACCCCATTCAACATTGGAAAAAGCATAAAAATGCGGGGATTTACTTTGCCCGAAGCCCTCCCCCTAGCCCAAGAATTAGCCAAGGTATTGCATCCCCATCAAGGAGTTTTGAAAGAGATATTAAACTGGACTTCTGGGCAACCATTTTTGACCCAAAAACTCTGTCAGTTATTAGCGATAGCGGCGCAACAGTCAGAAACTGGTTTGTTGCAGTTACCGCCAGGTATGGAGGGATTGTTTGTGGCGTCTCTGGTGCAAGAGCGGATTATCCATAAGTGGGAATCCCAAGATGAACCAGAACATTTGCGCACAATTAGAGACCGGATTTTACGCAATGAGCAGAAAGCCGGACGCTTACTGGGCATTTACCAAAAAATTTTGCTGGCGGCTGAGAACATCTTGCCCCCAGTCACCACAGATGACAGTAGCGAACAAATCGAATTAATTTTATCCGGTTTAGTGGTGAAGCAGGGGGGCACCCTGCAAATAAAAAATCAAATTTATGCAAAAGTGTTTAACCGTGAATGGGTCGAGAAACAATTAGGGCAATTGCGGCCTTATTCTCAAGCCTTTGATGCCTGGGTGGCGGCGAAACAGAGAGATTTTTCTCGGTTGCTGCGAGGTCAAGCCTTGATTGATGCACAAACCTGGGCGCAGGGCAAAAGTTTGAGCGATTTAGATTATCAGTTTTTAGCGGCTAGTGCCGAAATCGATCGGCGGGAAGTGCAACTGGAGTTAGAAGCAGAACACGCCAAAGAAGTAGAAGCCAGACTCGCCGAAGAACAAAGAAGACTCGCCCAGGAGAAAAAAGCCGCACGCCGCCAAAGACACTTACTGATTGTGGTGAGTAGCGCCTTATGCCTCGCCTGTGGTTTGGGGGCAACCACTTACTACCAATATCATCAAGCCAGAAGTAGCGAACGTCAAGCCAGAATCAGCGAAATTAATGCCATTGCTGCTTCTTCTGATGCCATGTTTGTTTCCCATCGCCGCTGGGACGCCCTCATCAAAGCTATTACCGCCAAACGTAAACTCCAACAACTGGATAACGCGGATATTGATATTGAGCATCAAGTTGACAATATCCTCCAACAAGCAGTTTATGAAACCGAAGAATCCAACCGTTTATCTGGACATGCAGCCGCCGTGATGTCCGTGGCTATTAGTCCTGATAGCCAGCTCATTGCCTCCGCCAGTGTGGATAAAACGATTAAACTGTGGCGCCGGGATGGCACAGAATTAGCTACACTCACCGGTCATCAGGCTAATGTCAGAGCTGTTGCTTTCAGTCCCGACGGTCAATATCTGGTTTCTGGGGCGGACGATCGCACCATCAACATCTGGAAACTAGACCCAACCCACACCAAAGCCCAACTATTACAAACCCTCAAAGGACATACCGCCGCCGTCTGGGGAGTCGCCTGGAGTCCTGATGGCGAACTAATTGCCTCCAACAGCATGGATGGCACCGTCAAACTGTGGCATCCCGATGGAACTTTCATCGGCAACCTGTTAGAAAAAGGCGCCGGAGGCTGGGGAATTAGCTTCAGTCCCGATAGCCAACTCCTCATCGCTGCAGGTTTCGATAAAACCGTGAAACTTTGGCGAGTAGATAGTAACTGTAGGGGGAATTCTCCCGTCTCCTCATCTCCCCCTCTCCAGAGCTATGCCTTACTCACATCTTTCTTAACATCATTAGCCTTGACAGTTGAGATGTCACTTTGATAAAGTAGTAGCCAAGTGGTAGAGATATCATGGAGTCGTTGCAGACCCCGCCAAATGGTTTTCACT
>Ga0209172_10008181_pt1 | contig 10353 bp, 9 predicted proteins | sample LarsenN4metaG_FD_184113 | JGI IMG/M metagenome (GOLD analysis project Ga0209172, IMG submission 184113) | Hot spring sediment bacterial and archeal communities from British Columbia, Canada, to study Microbial Dark Matter (Phase II) - Larsen... ...
TCTGTGAATGCTTCAAAAACGGAAAGATAATGCTTAGGCAACCTGATTTGTCTTTAGTGCTGGCTGTCATGTTAGGTTTTAGCTCCTGTCAAAATTACTTTATTTTGCACGTAGCGTGCCAACGGTTTGCGTTACTTGCGGGTGGGCAGGGTGAGATAAAACTTCGAGAGCAGGATTCTGTTTGGGTGTAGAAAATAGCCTGAAAATGGCACAGAATCCCACCCGTCAAGTGCACGCTTTGTTGGGCGGATTTTTTGGAATTATAAACTCTTGCAAGTTCTTTACGCCTTCTCGTTTTGTTTTAGTGACCTGTCCCAAAACAGTGCAAGTCTTAGGACATCATGAATATGTTCTGCGGTGTGCTGATAATTTTTACTAAAAACCCAATGCAAATTTACAAAATCCCAGCCTTGAACTTCTCTTGTTTGTAACCATTCGTCACCATTGAATTGAGACGCCAATCTTATTTGTTCAAGACGTAATTCTAAAAAGCGTTCAAGCATAATTTCGATATTTTCCTGCGAATTTTCCCACGCTATTTGTTCTGCATTTTTGTCTATGATAGGAGATTCTCCACCAAGCCATTGTTTGATTCTAGGTAATGCGGAAGTTTTCTCGTGATAAAGCAAATGAAAAACATGGCGAACCGCTGTCCATTCCCCAAGTTGCTGAGGAGGGATTTCATTTTGTCTTTCAATTGGAACTTGCTTAACAGCCCAGATAAATCCATAGCCACTTGCTCGGAGTTGCTCTTGAAACCATTGAGAAGGATTGAGATTATCAAATTCCATATTTGAAAATAGAAATTACCTGCCTGAATTACACGTTTTGTTGGGCGGCGTTTTTATACGACGCGCCAATTTTCTGGCAATTTTGGAGGTAGCCAAGTTGAAACTGGTTTCCATTGTAACCACGAATCATCTAAAGGATAACTGCGTTTTTCTATCCTGTTGAAAACTTCTTCTTGCGATTTCTCGATTCCTTTTACCCATTCATCTTGAATACCGCCTTCTCTGATGCCAACTTGATAATCATCTTCATCCTTCCATTCCCAATTGTATTGAGGGTCTATAACAATATCGAGGTCTAAATCCAATGTATCAAACCCGCAATGACTTCGACGATATGGGAGTTGAAAATTGATGTAGTAACAGTTGAATTGACCCGAAGCATGATTCCAAAATAAAAAGCAGGAATAGTATTTTTCTGGCTCAAGAAATATCAGAATTCTGTTTCTTTCCCAAGCGAACTCTCGCAAAGTTATTTGGTCACGCTTGGCTTCTTGCCATCTTGTCCCGTGAGAAAAATCTTTGTTTTTTCTCCAACGCCAATATCCTTCAGGAAAAGCGCATTGAGCGTCAGGCATTAATAGCAAAACAGATTCTTCTGGTTGGTCTTTTACGACAATTACTGATTGCGCCAACCATACCTGATTATTTACGATGCCACGCAAAACGCAATTTTCTCCCGTTTTCCAGTAATGCGTCACAGATAATTATCTCCTGTTTTCATTATTCTTTGGCGAAGCCGCCCAACGGTGTGCGTTAGCCGCTGGTGGGCGGGCTGGGATTCGGCTTGAGAGCAGAAAAAAAGCCCGAAGGCAGAAAAAGGCTTGTAAGTCGGGGCGAGTCCCACCAGTCGGCTGCACGCTTTGTTGGGTGGCTTTTCGGAACGCCAGACACCAAGCTTTGAAGCCAGAGCCACGCCCAAGTTGACAAAATTATTGCACAACCCTTTGACTTTTTCAATCACCAAAAAGCCTGACTTTCAAACACGCCTGCGGTGCAAAACCTCACGACCGACCAATGCCTTGACCAACCAAACGGCGCTGACTTTAGAAACCTGACCTGACCCAAGAAACGCCTTTGCAACCCGAAACCGATTTGACCAACCTGCCCGAACTAAGCCAAAACCCTTTACGAACGAACCCAACTTTGCCCTGAAACCCTGCGTTGACAAACCAGCAAGCCAGCCGAAGCGCAAAACCGTTGCCCAAGTGACTTGACCCAAAGTCCAACTCGCTGATGCACCTGTGGGGCATTGCCGAAGAAACCACCTGAACTTGACCAACAACCCCATGAGCAATGACCCGCTTGCGCCATGATGAAACTCGAAGACCCAACCCAACTTGCTAAAAATGACGCCTGCCCGAAAACAGACTTACTACTGCGAACCGACCTTGACCTTCCCGCACTCGCTGGGCGGAACCGAACCGCACGGACTCAACCCAAGTCATCCACCCGCTGAACCCCAAACCGACTTTTTGTTTTGCACGTCAGCCACCCAACGGCCCGCGTTAGCTGCAAGTGGGCGGAGGGTAGACTCGCCGTCGAAACGGAAAGAACTCGAAGCCACGCAAAAGCCCGAAAAACGCGGCGAGTCCCACTTGTCAGCTGCACGCATTGTTAGTGCGCTTTTAGCCTTCAAGCAACTTTTGGAGTTGCCTAAACTCTGATTGGGGTAATATACTTTTGAAAGTACGACTTTTTCTTGCATTAGGGTGTGGCAGAAATACTAGGTGGCGTTCTCGCTGACCTAATTGTACAGGCTTTAATACCTGCTGATTATCGCCCGAAAGATTGTAGATTGATTTAATTGCGTCTTTTGCGCTGTCACCCAACACGACCACAATGATTGCCTTGGACACAGCCAATACTTTGTTCAGGTATTTTTCGGAACATTGCTTTACCGCACTTTTTACACCAATTTCTTGTCTTGATTTGCAGTGAACAACTTCGCTGAGTGTATAGTCAAGACCTGGTTCAACGTTTCTATTGAACAATTCTATGGCTCGCTGGCGGACAAATGCCCAAAATGGAACCGACGGAGAATAGGAATTATCTTTTTGAAGGCTATATTTTCCGTCTCGTATCCAAATGCGCTTCCCTGTTCCAAACCTATGGACAAAATAATCTGTAATCGCTTCATCAGACCATGACCATAATGGATAATATTCTGCCAAACTGATAGACGGATTAGAGCTTAAGAATAACAGGGGCGCCAGAGATATTTGCCCACTCCAGGGTTCTGGCACTTGAAAGTCGCTAATGGTCTCAACGTTTTGCGATAAAACAATTTCCCTACAAGGATTTTCAAGAGAACGATTCTCAAGAATTGTCTTTGCTATGGGACAGTGAGATATTTCAAGCAATAAATTCATGTGAACCTATTAAGCGCACTAACGGTTTGCGTTAGTGGTTGGCGGGCGGGCTGGGAAAATGCTTGAGAGCAGAAAAAGCCCGAAGCCAGAAAAATGCTTGAAAATGGCGACGAATCCCGCCAATCCACTGCACGCTTTGTTGGGCAACCTTTATGAACGCAAGACTCACCAACTGCAAAAGATACCGCCGCCAAGATGACCAGATTTTACAACGAACCTGACTTTTGACAAGAACCCAAAAACTTGAATTACCAAAACGCTGATTATCCAAAAGTCAACTTTGACCGAACGAAAACAAACTTGGCTCGGAGACTCGCTGACCAAATAAAACCCGCAACCCGCCAAAACCTTGATGATGAAATTTGACCTGACCAAAAACAGAACTGAAATTGACCAGAGACTTTGACCGAAGAAGCGAAGCCGATTTTGGAAACCTGACATTACCGAAAGAGAACGTTGCCAGAAAAATAAACCTTTGCCAAAGTGACTTGACTGCAGGAAACGCCAGATAATCACAAGCGATAATTAGCCGAAGCCTTGACCGAAGCCAACGCCAGCGAAGCTGAGATAATTTTACAAACTCGGCTTATCAGAATTTTTGCAGAAGACAAGACAATTTTAAAAGCCTACACAACCTAAAATGAACGTTGTCAAAGAAATGAAGCTGGTTTGGTAAACAGCCATTTTCTATTTGTGTTTAATAATGCCCATTACTCCTAATCCTAGAAAAACAATTCCAATAAACATAGACACATAATCAATTCCTACGTTATTTGTTATTATGTGAAATGCTGCCAAAACAAATAAAACACCAGCAAATAGGTTAAGCATTGAACTTATAGGTAGTGATTTTTTATTTTTATCATCCATCATTCTTTTCTCCTAATCACTTACATAGCCAATCGCTTTGGTTGCCCAACGGTTGGCTTTACCTGCTGGCGGGCGGGCGTAGATAAAACTTTGGGAGCAGGAAAAACTTGAAGCGTGGAAAAATGCCCGAAAATGCCGCAGAATCCCGCCAGTCAGGTGCAAGCAGTGTTAGCCGCCTTTGGATTTGGAAGAGAATTTGCCTATAACCAGAATGGCATATCTCCTTCCAAATCCTTTGGTTTGATGCCCAACAATGACAATTCCGCTATTTTATCGCTGTAATGAATTGTAACAGGCAAACGAGGTTCTCTCACAGACCCATAGTGTAAAAGGGTTAGGGAAAGTACGGAATGAATTGCCTTTTCAATTGGGAAATTTCCGTCCGTTCTTATATGGAGTGGGCGAGGTGTGCTTCCCTTGAAAGGCGGCGGCGATGAAACTAAAAACGCTTCATTGGCACTTAACTTGAAAGCCGTTCCTTTTGGAGGTTTGTCAATCATTGTTGTTTGCTGATAAATGCGAGGTGCGCCAGTCTTAATTACTTCAACAAGCATAAATTCTGACTGAATTTCTGAAGCCCAATTTTTTAGTGCCTGTTTTTCGTCACCACGAAATAGCCCGTCTCGATGAATGATTACTCTTTTTCCTTGAAATTCTTTCAGTGGAAATAAATCTCGCAGAACTTTTGACGGTATTGTTTCGCCGTCTATCGGGGCGTCGTGAATCACATAGCGGAGAAATTGCCCATCGCTAAAGTAAATTCTTGCAATCGCAGTAGCGTTGACGCTACCCGCTAATTTTTTCTTTTGCCTACGTGCTATATCAATACCCACAACAATATCAGCGTATGGCAAAGGCTTGGCAAGAACAAAAGGAATATTGCGAGTTTTAGCGAGTATGCCTAGTGCAATATTATCCATAGCATATTCTTCTGAAAAAGTATCTTCATAAACAACTTGGCTTGGAATTCCCCGCCGAATGGTGTGAGATTTCAGCGCATGGTACATACTGTCATCGTCATCATCTTCTGCTTGTTCTTGCCCTGCGTCGCCAGGGAATAAAACAAGTAAAATATCAGGCTTATGCGGCTCGATTCGATTTACAGCATTTTCTAAATTTGCACGAGTAAGACGCTCGATTTTTTGTTGCCATTGTCCTTCAATTTTTACAGACTCAATCGAAAAACCAAGACTGTCTATTGCCAGTTTCAACTTGTTCAAGAAATTCATCAGGCTGTCTTGGGACGCTTCTGGAGAAGCATTTATCACTCCAATTTTGATAGGATGTTTTTTGTCGGGGAATAATGGAGAACGACTAAACAAGCCGTGCTTTTGTAGGCTCTGATAGATACGCTGATTTCCCTGATGAATTTGATTATTCCCAACTCGAAGTTCGGGAATAAATTCAACTTCTTTGGTTGTCAAGAAAACCTGTGGAGCAGTTTTTGAGTCAAAATTATCAGTAATGATTTGGTGCTTTTTGCCAATAGCCGCAATTTCTCGCACAAGGGCGGCTCTAACCGCTGGGTCAAGTCTTAATGCTTTGGCTACTTGACGAGGATTGACACCGAATCGTTGAAGGTCGCCCATCCTAACAATGGGGCGTAACATGCTAGCGATATAAACATATTGAGTTGAGCGAGTAGCAATTTTTACGGTCAGTTCATCATCGGGCGCTCGTTTTATGAGATTGCGTGTTACTTCGTCAGTGGATTTTGAAAACAGCCATTCTCTTTGTTCAGATAACTTTCCTGTAATTTCGCAAATTTCACCTTTGAAGTCTTTGGTATCTACAACAACCATCATACCAATTAAATCTTGGGTATCTTTGATTTCCGAAGCGTATTCAACAAGATTTTGGGTATGCCCAATGTTAGAAGAGACACTAATTGAAATTGCTGGTTTTTCTCCAACCGCCCAACCGCGCAAGGAATAGTCACGGTCAATTCGGATTTTTCCAAAGTTTTGTTTTTTAGGGTCGAGGATTTTTCTTATTTCTGCCTGATAATTTGACATTACGCCACGAGCAACGAAATCTCCTATTTCCCACGCAAGAGGTTTCCATGACTGGTTAGAGATAATACTTTGGATATCTTTTAGACTATCTTCTTTTGCCCATAGTTCTTTCAAATGAGCGTTAAGGTCATTATCTGAAATTTGTTTATCGCCAATAATTTGACCGTTGCACCAAATCCAATTGCCACCAAACTTATTTTTTAAGCGATATGCTAATTTTCCGCCGAGGGCGGATAAATCATCTGCCATTGCCTTGATGGTATAGGCGAAAAGCGGGGGAATAACTTCTGTATTTACTGGAAAAACATCGGCGAAAAAGTTTGTCGGCATGTGGGTTTTCCACCTTTCGATGTTGGATGACTTTATTTTCGATAACCTTTGCTGTATCGTGGCGGCTAACGGTTTGCGTTACCTGCTGGCGGGCGGGCGTAGAGTCGGCTTGGGATGTGGATTCCGCTTGGGCGTAGGAAAAGGCTCGAAAACGGCGCAGAATCCCGCCAGTCAGGTGCACGCTTTGTTAGCCGCCTTTCTGTTGAAACACGATTCTATCTATCAAAAATTGACTCAATGTCTCTTCATCGTAATCGAGCATATATTTCGGCGGACGAGGCTTACCGTTTGCATTTCTTCCCTGATGATGAATACCTAACAATGAAATATTCTTGGGGGTAATGGCAAGAAACAAAATTTCTTGCAAGTCGGCTCTGGTTTTTCGATACCGAGATACGCTGGTTCTTTGCTCTCTTTCCAATTGATATTTTGACTTGCCGCCCTTCAATTCTTCGTGCCATCGCTGAAAAGACCTGTCATTATCATTGTACTCAACATCACACAAGCCAATAATCAAGCCATGAATACCATATTCCTTAATGCTCCAATCCATTGCTTCCGTGTCATTCAAAATGGAGCGATGGTCATCTGACTTTATGGCTTTGGCTTTCAAGTCCCAATTGATAGAGCGTTTCAAGTCGAAGCAAGAAGTAGCGGCTGAACCGTATTTATCGCCAGGGATGGAAAACTCGCTTGCAAGCCGCCTGTGGCATAACAATTCAAAATAAAACCCCCACCATTCCATCTGCCGCCAATTGAAGTCCGCTTCTTTCATCTCCAAAACGCTCGTTTTTCCGTCCCATTTTGTCGGCAAATCTACAAGCAGGCGTTTGGCGATATTTACGTCATCTTGATATGACATTCAGTTTGCTCCTAAAACATGCTGACCTGATTGGCTTGCGCTTCAATTTGAAGACGCTTTCGAGCAATGTCACAGTATTCTTCGCTGATTTCAATTCCGATGAACTGTCTGTTGTTTAATTTTGCCTGTACGCAGGTTGTGCCGCTTCCGCACATGGGGTCAAGAACAATATCATTAGGTTCTGAAAAACATAAAATTAAGTCGCTAGCTAGTTTATCTGGGAAGGTGGCAGGATGTTGGAGTTTCAGCCGATTGCCTTCCGTGTTGCTTGTAGAATACTCCCAAACTGTTCCCCGACACTTCATCGGGTTTACCGCCTTTGGTTCAATTTTCTTGAAACCGCCATTCGTTAATCTGTCCGTCCCCGAATAGATTTTTCCAGCATGTTTGCTGGGAACCATAAGGTGTTCCTTATGGAATGTCTTTGGACGATTTCCCTTGAAAAACATCAAAATATATTCATGGTCAACCCGAAAGCGTTGATTCCACCAAGCTCCAGGGTTGCCGTCACGCTTGTAAATGACGCTTTCAAAGAGTTTCCAGCCAATGTCATCAACCCAATTTACAGCCAGCCGAAAAGACGTAAGAGATTTAGCGAAATTTTTTGTTCCATCGCCAATGACGACAACGGCAACACCACCTTCTTTTGTTACTCTAAAAAGATGTTGACCTAATTGAACAAAATCAAATGTCCAGTTATTTTTATAGTCTCGAATACTATCATAAGGCGGTGAAAATACGGTTAAGTCAATCGAATTGTCATCAAAGAAAGCAAGTTCTTCGAGACAATTGGCTTGGAGAATTTGATTTAATCTAGTTGAAGTGGATTTCTCTACGGTCACAGAATACTCCATACATCTCAAATTTGTGTGTCCACTTCAAAATTATACTTGACTTGCCGAAAGCGGGCGGCTAACGGTTTGCGTTAGCCGCTGGTGGGCGGGACGAGACAAAACTCCGAGAGCAGGAAAAAGCCTGAAGCCAGAAAAATGCTTGAAAATGCGGCAGAATCCCACCAGTCGGCTGCACGCTTTGTTGGCTGGCTTTTGTTGCGCCAGACTCCTTGCCTAAAAAAGAGAACCACCGCAAACCTGCCAAAATTATAGTCCGATTCTTTTCTCCAGCGGTTGCCAGTTATTCAGGAATTGACTCAAATCTCGAACAGAGTCTTTGAAAATGCCATCTGCAATTGCTTCTTGCTCTGCTTTTCCTAAACCACGAGTTTCCCAACACTGACGATTTTCTGTGACCCAAATATAACTTTGGATTATGCCTGATGAGTAACCTAACTTTTTATACCGTTCAAGTAATTGCTTTGGTTCAATTACTACAAAATCGAAGTCACGGTGACTAAAACGATATAAAACCAAAACCCATAAATCGGCTTGCGATTTTTCAATTTTGTCATACTTGAAAGTCCACCAGCCACCCGCCTTGATTTTTGAATTGATACTTGATGGCGCACTTTTCCCGCCACCTTTATTGCCTAAAAAATCTTTTGAAAACTTTACCTGCAAAGATACTGCACGAATTGAGTTTTGTGAACTCGATTTTGGATTGGTGACAAGTAAATCAACGCCTGTATCTCTTGTAGGCAACCAAATTTCCAATCCTTTGAAGTTTTCTTCAAGGTGTGATGCTACAAGATATTCGCCCGCATGTATCGTGAAAATCGGTTTCAAGGATATACCTTTTATTTTGCTTGCCGCTCTTATGCCAGCCAACGGTGTGCGTTAGCGGCGGGCGGGGGATTTGGCGGAAAAAAGCCGAAGGTAGAAAACGCTCAACGGGGCTGAATCCCTTTGGGCGGGGCAACGCCCCCGCCCGTCCGCCTGCACGCAATGTTGGCTTGCGTTGTGCCGAGAATTTTAGGTTTGGCTTTCACCTTGACCTTTTAATCCATGTTTTTCGATTTCTTGCGTGATTTTGGTTAGCCACGAAAACAACCACTCTACTTGCTTCTCTGAGAATTTTCGATTTATCAAGCACTTTAATTCTCTACCTGCGGGTTGAAATAAACCTGAATTTTGGGCTTCTGTATATAAAGCCTGTAATTCTTGTTCTGAAATATCTATTTTGCTTAGCAAACCACCACGCCCAACAAGAGCCGAATATATGGATTGCTGATAAACCGATTTCGGCGGATAACCAAAGCAAAAAGCAATGTGAGTGCCAGACAAGTTGACATTGAGCGAGAAGCCTTTTGTACCCCAATGAATTGGGAATGAATTAGACTTTGCCCATGCCAATAATTTTTCAAATATGAACTTGCCATTTGCGTCTAACGAATTGAAAAAGATGCTTTCAGAAATTATAGGCAATGAACCTGATGAAACTTTAGAAATATTGGCTGTCTCATTCCCAACGACAATACTTGTGGACAACAACCTTAATCCGCCATCGGCTTTGAAAAAAGTAAACTCTAAACAAGTAACCCTTACGCCTTTGTTTCGCAGAAAAGTTGATGTTTGGCGAATTTCAGGTGTAATCTTTTGACCGACAATAACAATTCTTTGGTCGTTGTTAAGTACAACTGCTTCGTCAGAGACCAAACTAAAATATTCTCGATGATATTGAGCAAGATTTAACGCTTCATCGCCTGAGTAATTTCTAAAAATTTCATCTAATTGTTCGTAGCCCAATTTTTCCACAAAAGAAGCGTACTCAAGAGCCTGCGCTAAAGTTTCGCGAGGAGTGCGGTCTCTTTTTAACTCAATAACTACTAAATCGCCTTGTCTATCAATAGCGAGAAGGTCAATAAAACTACCAAGATTTGTAGTAACTTGGCGCCCAATGATTAACAAACTGCCATCTTCAATAATCTTTTCTGGATTATTTTCAAGCCAAGTTTCCAAAACAGATTCCTGATGTTCGTCTTGGAATCCAATTTCAGCATATTCTTTGAATTTATTATCGGGTGTAATGCTGTAAATTTTCATCGGATGGATTCTCAAACTTCAAGTGTAATGGCTTTTCTTACTCAGCAAGCCAACGGTTTGCGTTAGCGGCAGGGCGGTGCGGGCGAGATTCCTTTGCCAACCAGAACCACTGCTGGGAAAGCCGCCCCGTACCCTCAGGGCGAAGCCCTGTCCGCTGCACGCTGTGTTGGGCAGGCA
>Ga0209172_10008185_pt1 | contig 10349 bp, 9 predicted proteins | sample LarsenN4metaG_FD_184113 | JGI IMG/M metagenome (GOLD analysis project Ga0209172, IMG submission 184113) | Hot spring sediment bacterial and archeal communities from British Columbia, Canada, to study Microbial Dark Matter (Phase II) - Larsen... ...
TCGGCTTCATCGAAGCGGCGGCCGGCTGGACGCCGTTCTTGGTCCACATCGTGCGCCGGCTGCTGAAAGAGCGCTTCCAATACGGCAGCAGCATCGAGCTGTTTCAGGAATACCGGTTGTTCGTCGCCTGCGAAGCCGATGAAGACATTCCCTACATCGCCAAGTGCACCGGCGATGATCGCCTGTTGATCGGCTCGGACTATCCCCACAGCGATCCGTCGCGCGAAGATCAATTCGTCAATGCGATCAAAGCCCGCGAAGACATTGCGGCACCGCTGAAGCGGAAAATTCTGGTCGATAATCCGCGCGCGTTTTATGCGCTGTGAAGGCATGAGGATTGGAGTAGTGGAGTAATGGAGTGCTGGAGTATGGGCTGAAACTACACACCGTTTGGCCGGGACACAGACCCAACGAGGGAACGTCATCCATGAGAGCCTTATCTCATTCAATCATTCTGAGCGTCCTAGCGGGCTCGGCGACCTTGGCGCTCTGCGCCGAGGCGCCGGCGAAAATCCGCATCGCTTACGCGAGCCGGAGCAGTTCGGCGCTGCCCCAGTACGTGGCGTTACAAAAAGGGTTCTTCAAAGGCGAAGCGCTGGATGTGGAAATCATTCAGATGAATCCGCGACTCGGCGCCACCGCGGTGGTGAACGGGGACGTGACGTTTGCCACGCCCTTTACGAGCACGTTTCGCGGCATTCTACAGGGTTTTCCGATGAAGCTGGTTTTCGTTCACATCAAAAAGGGCCCTTACTTCCTCATGGTGCGGCCGGACATCAAGGAAGTGCAGCAGCTCAGGGGCAAGAAAATCGGCGTGGCGACGATCAAGGGCACCGATCAGCTGGTCGCCGAGGAGATGTTGCAGTCAAAGGGTTTCAATATCAGCCAGATTCAGGCCGTCGCCATCGGCGATGGACCGGTGCGCATGCAGGCGCTCGTCAGCGGCGCCGTCGAGGCGGTGTGTTTGGCGCCGCCGCATGACCTCATGCTCAGGAAAATGGGCTATAACGCGCTGCTCGGCCCGCCCGAGATCGGATTGCCTTCGGCGGGCATGCTGACCTCGGACCGGCTGATCAAAGAGCAGCCGCAGCTTGTTCGGCGCACCCTCAAGGCGCTTTTGCGCTCGCATTATCACATTATCGAAAACCGCCAGGATGCGATCCAGACGTTGATCAAATGGCTGCCGCAGCCGCTCGACGTGGCCGAACACTCCTACGACGCCGAGCTCAAGACTTTGAACCGCGACGGCACCATGACCGATGCCGAGCTCGAAGCGATCATCGAGCGCGTCGGGGAAAAGAAAAGGCCTCTGAATGAAGTGCGAGACTTCACCTTTGCGCGCGCCGCGCTGAAGGAAATCGGAAGGTAATTACGAATGGAGTGATGGAGTGGTGGAGTAATGGGTTCCGGGTCAATACTCCAGGGCTCCAATACTCCACTTTTGTCATTTGTAAAGCTCTTTGATAAAGCCGGACTTTTCCAATTCGGCCACGAATGAATTGTCGATGAACTGTTCCGGCTTGGCCGATTTGGCCGCCGGATTGACGGCAAAATTCAGCACCGTTTGCATCGCCGCCGCGGAAACATACGGCGCCTGCTCCCACACTTTCGCATAGGTCGCATAGGTTTCATCGAGATCTTCTTGACTGTTAGTCCTGGTGTACTTGGCGATGATTTGTTTGGTGCTCTCGGCGTCGGTGCGGGCGATCTTGTTGGCTTCGACATAGGCTTGCACGTAGCGGCGTACTCTGTGGGGATGGTTTTTGATGAAATCCCGCGTGGTCGCCAGACCGGCATGGATCATCGGAATATTATGCGAGGTGACGTCGAGCAATTCTTTCAAGCCTGCTTGTTTGGCCTTCAGTGTCGTCGGCGCGGATACGACTCCCGCATCAATTCTCCCTTGGCCGAGCGCGGTAATCATATCCGGCATGCCTTGCAAGTGCGCGATCCGCACGTCTTTTCCCGGCACCAAGCCGGCTTGCTTCAACAGGATCTTCGCGGTCAGATCGGTGGTCGAACCGGCCAGCGTGACCCCTAGGACTTTGCCGCGCAAATCGGCCAGCTGGTGAAGCTCCGGCTTGCTGTAGATCGATAATACGGCACGGTTCAAGATCCCCACGATAAAGGCGATGCGCGCGCCGCCCAACCCCGCCTCGATCAGTTCCGTTCCCGGGTTGACAATGTCGACGTTGCCCGACAAAAGCGCCTGCGTGCCGGTCGCCGACAGCATGTATTTGAGATCTACCGCGAGGCCATATTTTTCGAACAAGCCTTTGTCCTGCGCGATCCATAGCGGCGCAAACGCCCCGCCGATGGAGGCGTAAGTCGCGCGCAACGGCGCCAGCTCGGCGCCCCAAGCCGATGACATGGAGGATAGCATCAGCACCAGGGCGAGGGCCGCAAGCTGTCGCGCTTTTCGCATGCCGAGGCTTTTACCGACAAGGTTGGGGGATGCCTTCATGGGCGCGCGCCGAGGGCGTTCTGCCGGAGCATCCAGTCTTTTTGCGGCGCCAGGTCAACGCGTTTGTTGTCGATGGACGGATCCTTGGCGGTCACGCGGAGAATTTCGAGGGGCTCGCTCGCGGCGCTTTCGAACCAGTACTTGAAGCCACGCGGCACCAGAATGCCTTCGCCTTTCCGGTACTCGCCAATGACCTTATCTCCTTCGCCATAAAATCTGACCGCCCCGCTGATCACGTACCAGAAGGCGTCTTCGCCGGTGTGCGTATGAAGGTTGTTCTCACCGCCGCTTTTGACCACCTGCACTTGGACCTTCATCAAATCGCTCTGGCAGACTTGCCAGGTTTTTTTGACCCCGGCGAACTCGGGTGTTTGGTGGCGAAATTCAAGCGCATCCTGTGCCATGGATCACCTCGTTGAAAATTTTCGCTTAGATTAAATCCTCATCCCTGTGATGGTCAAGTGCGGTTGGAGTGATTTGGGCGAAAAATGCGCTTTCGATCGTTGACGGTTCGCCGCCGGCTATATTACTAATGCCAAGATCCTTTCGCTCGCAGGCGTGTGGTTTTCAGGCGAAGGCGAAAAATCTCTCGTAACATGCGGCAATACGAGATCACTTAGGCGGAGATATCGACGCTTCGCTCGGCGGCGAAGCTGCAAACCGAGGGACATAGGCATGGCTGGTCTGCTCATCATCAATGCGCTCATCGTGCCGATGAGCGAGACGCGTCAATGGTTTGAGGGCGCAGTGCGGGTACGGGACGCCGTGATCAGCGAGGTATACGAGGGCAGGTGCGACGAACTCGCCCCCGATGAGACCGTGATCGACGCAAGGGGGTGTGTCTTGATGCCCGGATTGATCAATGCCCACACTCACCTTTACCAGACTTTGCTGCGCGCGGTTTGGGAAGATTTGGAACTGATGCCCTGGTTAAAGCGAATCTACGGCTGCGCGCGCGTGCTGACGCCGGAACACTTTTATGCCGGTTCGCTGCTTGGCTGCGCGGAAGCGATCCGCAGCGGCGTCACCACCGTCTGCGAGCATCACTTTCTCAATCCAAGCGCCGAGTGCGCGATCGAGACGGTGCGCGCTATGGAGCAATCCGGTTTGCGGGCGGTGTTCGCGCGCACGGTGATGGACACGGGCGAGATCGTGCCGGACTGCGCCAAGGAAAAGCCCGAACAGGCGTTCCGGCTGATCGAAGATTTACTCGGCAGATATCGCAACCGCGGCATTCGCTTCATGACCGGACCGAATACGCCGCCGATCAACACCAGCCCGGATCTGCTCCGGGAACTGCGCCGCTTCGCCGACGCGCACTCGCTCGGCATTAGCGCTCATGTCGCCGAATCGAGATCGGTTGTGGAAGCGGTCGAGCGGGATCACGGTCAGAGCGGCGTGGTGCAATTTTTGCAGCAGTTTGCGATTCCGGGAAAGAACTCCATCTTTGCGCACTCGGTGCATGTATCCAAGGACGAGATTGGCATTCTCGCGGCTACCGGTACATCGGTGTCACACAATCCGGTGAGCAATATGATGCTCGGCGATGGCGTCGCGCCGGTGGTGGAGATGTTGCGCGGCGGCGTCAATGTCGGACTCGGCACCGACGGCGCGGCGAGCAATCATTCGCAAGATCTGTTCGATACGATGAAGGCGGCCTCGCTATTGCAGAAAGTTCATCATCGGGATGCCGGTGTGATCAAGCCTTTCGACGTCCTGCGGATGGCGACCATCGGCGGCGCCAGAGCCCTTGGCGTGGATTCGCTCTGCGGCACGATCGAAGCTGGCAAACGCGCGGACCTCATCCTGGTGAACATGGGTGCGGTTCACAATCAGCCGCTCAATGATGTTTTCAGCCAGATCGTCCACTGCGCCAAAGCTAGCGATGTGCAGACGGTGATTGTCGAAGGCGAAATTTTGATGAGAGATCGCCGGCTCACGCGGCTCGATGAAAAGCGGATCATCGCCGACGCTCAAGTTGCCCATCGCGATCTGATGCATCGGCTGAGCGCTCTTGCGTATTAGCTTGCTCTCAGGACGGGCCAAGACCCGACAAGGATCCAGCAGGCGGCGCTCAAAAAAGAGTCGGCGCCTGGCTGTTGGGATCGAGTAAAGTGATGGCCGAAAAATTTTCCGTACTGGCACAAAACGGCATGGTCGCTTCGAGCCAGCCGTTAGCGACGTTGGCAGGCGTTGAGATGCTGATCAACGGCGGCAACGCCGTCGACGCGGCGATCGCCACTGCGGCGGTGCTCGGGGTCGTCGAGCCGTCATCGATCGGCATCGGCAGCGATGCGTTTTGCCTGTTCTACTCGGCCAAGGACCAGTCGATTCAGGCGCTCGACGCCAGCGGCCGTTCGCCGGCGGCGGCGAGTTTGGAATTTTGCCGCAGGAACGGCTTCAAGCAGATGCCGCAGCGCGGCATTCACTCGGTCACGGTTCCCGGCGCGGTGCACGGCTGGGAAACTTTGCTCAAATCGAATGGCACGAAGACGCTCAAAGAAATTTTGCGCTCGGCCATTCGCCTCGCGGAGGAAGGATTTCCGGTCGCCGAGCTGACCGCCGCGCAGTGGCAGGAAGCGCAAGCTCGGCTCCAAGCTGACGAGGGAGGCGCGGGCAATTATCTGATCCATGGGCGCGCGCCGAAGGCCGGAGAGCTGTTCCGCAACCCGCGCATGGCGCGGACGCTGCGCGGCATCGCCGAGGGAGGCGCGGAGTATTTTTACCGCGGCGAGGTGGCCGAGAAGATCGTGCGCTGCGCGGAGCGACTCGGCGGACTCTTTACGTTGACAGATTTCGCCGAGCATCGTTCGGATTGGGTCGAACCGATCGCGGCCAATTACCGAGGTTACGATGTCTTCGAACTGCCGCCGGCCACCCAAGGTTTTGTCGCGCTGGAAATGCTGAAGATTCTAGAAGCTTTCGACCTTGCGGCCCTGGGCGCCAACTCGGCAGACGCGCTGCACCTGATGATCGAAGCGAAGAAACTCGCCTTTGCCGATCGCGATCGGCACCTGGCCGACCGGGATTTCATGACATTGAAGGCGGCGGACCTTTTTCGGGCGAGCAGAATGGACCGGCGGCGAGCGGCGATTCGTCGGGATCGAGCCGCGAGCGAATACGGTGAAGCGGCGGGCGGAAACGATACCGAGTACGTTGCCGCGGCGGACCGGGCCGGCAACCTGGTTTCGTTCATTCAAAGCAACTTCATGGGCTTCGGTTCCGGCGTGGTCGAACCGGATACGGCGATTATCTTGCAGAACCGTGGTCATCTATTTTCCCTCGATGAAAATCACCCCAACTGCGTCGGCCCGCGCAAGCGTTGCGCGCATACCCTGATGCCGGGGATGATCTTCAAGGACGGCAAAGCGTTTGCGGCGCTGGGCTTGAAGGGCGGCCATGTACAGCCGCAAGTGCAGGTGCAGATGATCGTCAATCTGGTGGATCACGGCATGACGCCGCAACAAGCGATCGCGGCGCCGCGCTTCAATCATATCGATGGCACCAAGGTCGGTTTGGAGCCCGGGATCGCCGACTCGGTGCGCAGCGAGCTTTCCCGCCGCGGCCATGAAGCGGTCGGCGCGGATGCCGAGAGTTTCGGCGGCGCGCACATGATCATGATCCACCCCGAGTCGGGCGCCTTCGTCGGCGGCTCCGACCCGCGCAAGGGCGGCTGCGCGCTCGGTTTTTGATTGACCGCAAAGCACGCAGAGCGCAAAGGAAGGAGATCTTTCTCGGCGTCTTTGCGCGTGCGCGGGAGAAACGAGTCCGAAAGGAGTTTTTTATGAGCTATTTCAGGGATCTGCGGGAGCATATCGCGGCGCTGGACGAGGCGGGATTGCTGCTGAAGATCGATGAGCGGATCAACAAGGACACCGAGTTGATGCCGCTCGTGCGTTGGCAGTTTCGCGGCCTGCCGGAGGAAGAACGGCGCGCTTTCATGTTTACCCATGTGGTCGATGCCAAGGGACGCAAGTACGATATTCCCGTCGTGGTCGGCGCATTGGCGGCATCGCGGCAGATTTACGGCTTCGGGTTGCAGTGCAAACCGGAGGAGATCGCCGAGCGCTGGAGTGCGGCGCAGTCGAATCCAATCGCGCCTGAGATCGTTGCCAATGCGCCGGCGCATGAAGTGGTTTATAGCGGGACGACGCTTCTGGAAAAGGGCGGATTGGGCGAGTTCCCGATTCCCATCTCGACGCCGGGCTACGACTGCGCGCCTTTTACCACCGCCTCACACTGGTTCACCAGAGACCCGGAAACCGGAATCATCAATATCGGCAACTACCGCGGGCACGTCAAAAGTCCGACGCGCACCGGCGTGTTCCTGAGCTCGAGCAATCACGGCGGCTATCATTGGCGCAAGTGCAAAGAACGAGGCATTCCCTTGCCTGCTGCTCTGGTCATCGGGGCGCCGCCCTGCGTCGCGTATACGGCGCCAGCGCGGATACCGTTCAGCGTGAGCGAGCTCGACGTGGCGGGCGGACTGGCCGGCGCGCCCATCGAAGTGGTGCGGTGCAAGACCAACGATGTCCTGGTGCCGGCCAACGCCGAAATCGTCATCGAAGGGGAGATCTCGACCGAATTCCTCGAACCCGAAGCGCCTTTCGGCGAATCCACGGGCTATATCGCCGAGAAGCTGCTCAATCCGTATTTCGAGGTGAAGTGCATCACGCACCGGCGCGATCCGATTCTCGCCGCCATCATCAGCCAGATGCCGCCGAGCGAGTCGAGCGTGATGCGCCAGGTCGCCGCCGAAGGAAATTATCTGCGCTTCCTGCGCGACCAATGCAACATTCCCGGCATCATGGAAGTGGCGTTTCACAGCATCGCGGTGCGCCAGATCTGCGTGATCAAGATGAAGAAAATCAATCAGGCTCACGTCTGGCAGGCGCTCCACAGCATGGTGGGCTACAATCCGGCAACCGGGAAAATGGTCATTGCGGTGGACGAAGACATCGATCCCCGCAACCTCGATGCGCTTTTCTGGGCGCTGGCCTTTCGCATGCAGCCGCACCGCGACGTGTTGATCATCCGCAACCGTACGCCGCAGATGGACCCATCGGTGTTCCCGCCGGGTCAAGAAGGCGGCCATTCGCTTGATGAAATCGCCGGCGCTTCGGCGATGCTGATCGATGCGACGCGCAAATGGCCCTACCCGCCCGTGTCCTTGCCGAAAAAAGAATACATGGAACGGGCGCGCCAATTGTGGGAGCGCTTGGAGCTGCCGAAGCTCAAGCCGCAAAATCCCTGGTACGGCTACAACTTGGGGCTCTGGTCCGAAGAGGACGAAGCCGACGCGGAATTAGCGGTCCGAGGCGAGCACTACCGGATCGGCGAAAAGCGCGCCGAGCAGCGAATCGCCGTAAAGAAGCTCTAACTGCGGAGAACGCAGACGCGGCATATTTTTTGTTTTAGAGAGATATTCGGTCAACTACTTCGCGCCGATCTCCTTCAGCGCTTCCTCGATCAAGGTGGGCTCCACGACCATCTGCGGGGTAATGCTGGCGGGAATCTGTTTGGCGTCTTTTTCGATCTGCAGCAGGATGTCGACGCCGTCGAGCGGCATGCGGCCGTCGCGGTTGAAGGCGTTGACGACGACCTCGTAGGATTCGCGGGCGAATTTTTCATCCATGTGGAAACGCTTGCGGATGACTTCCGTCGTGCCGGCGGCGTTGGCTTGAATGAAGCGCATCGCTTCGATCTCGGCTTTGAGAACGCGTTTCACTTGAGCGCGATTGCTCTCGATTCGGTGGAGAGTCGTGCCGAGGCCGGAAAAAGGGATGACCACGTGATCGGCGGTCTGGGCCAGGATTGGAAAACCTTCGCGTTTAAGCTGCACGGAAAACGGCGGCGCCAGGACCACGACATCGGCGCGGCCCGCTTTAAAAGCGTCGAACATGACTTTTTCATCGCCGATAGCGAGAAATTTCACGTCCCGGTCGGGATCGAGCCCCAGTTTGTTGAGGGTGATCCGAGCGCTGATGTGGTTGGTGCCGCCGATCGAGGTGAGGCCGATCACCGAACCCTTCAGGTCCTTTATGTCCTTATACTTATGCTGCCCGATGATGCTGAAGAAGGGCGCTCTGATGCCGGTCGAAATGGCGCGAATCGGAAAGCCGCGCGCGGCGGAGCGGATGGCCGAGCCAATCAACTCGATATAGTGGACATCGCCGCTTAACAGCGCCGCAATGGAGATGTTGGGCCGCATTTGAATCAGTTCGACATCAGAGCCGTGCTTCAGGTAAAAGCCGCGATCTTTGGCGACGAACGGAACCAGAAACGCCATGGAGCTGGTTGCGATGGCGATGCGGACTTTTTCTGGCGCCGTTTTGTCCTGGGCCAGGGCGGAAGCGCTGATCCATGAAAACAGAATGGTCGCGATCACCGCCCCAGAAAATATCCCGAAAGCCGGTTTAAGCATGCGAGAACTCCTGATGAGTAAGCTCCCAATATAGGCGGAAACTCCGACGCAACGCAATCAGCGCGTGCTTCGTTGACAGGAGGCGGATCGTCGCATACTTTTCGGCGGTCGATTGATCGGCCTCACCCTCGCACCGGCATGGGCGAGGCGATAGAACGGGGACTTTGAGCGTTAAGATGGTCAAGCGTTTCGGCTTTAGACTTCGAAGACTTCGATGAAATTCGACATTAGTCTACTGGTTCACGACCTCAGTCAAATGCCGGCAGTGGCGCGTTTTGCCGATGAGATCGGTGTCGATGGCATTTGGACTTTCGAAACCGCGCATGAGCCGTTTCTGCCGCTCGTGCTCGCCGCCGAGCACAGCCGGCATCCGAGCTTGGGGACGAGCATCGCCGTGGCGTTCCCGCGCAGCCCGACGATCGTCGCCCAGATCGCCTGGGATCTGGCGCGCTATTCCAACGGCCGCTTCCTTTTGGGTCTCGGCACGCAAGTGAAGGGGCACAACGAGCGCCGCTTTGGGGTGCAGTGGGAGCGGCCAGTAGAGAAGATGCGAGACTATATTCTGGCACTGCGGGCGATTTGGGATTGCTGGCAGAATGGGACGAGGCTCAATTATGAGGGCGAATTTTACAAGCTAAGCTTGATGACGCCTTTTTTCAGTCCGGCGCCGCACCCTTATCACCACGTTCCCATATTCATTGCCGGCGTGAACCGGCGCATGTGTGAGCTCGCCGGCGAGCTCTGCGAGGGATTTCACGCTCATCCGTTGCACACCCAACGTTATTTGCAGGAACGAATTCTGCCGCATATCGCTACAGGCTTGCGAAAGGGCGGCCGCCAAAGGAGCGATATCGAAGTGGCGAGCAGTATTTTCGCAGTGCCGACGGATCATGCCGCGCAAGCCGTTCAATTCGAAGCGGAAGTGCGCCGGCAGATCGCCTTCTATGCGAGCACGCTGGCCTATCGCCCGGTTTTCGAACTGGAGGGATGGGGCGGTGTCGCCGACGAGCTGCGCGCGCTGGCAGCGCGCGGTCGATGGGATGAGATGCCCCGTCTGATTGACGAGGAGATGCTCGACCGCTTCGCCCTGCGCGGCAACTGGGCCGAGTTGCCGGCAAAAATTACGGCAAAGTACGGCGGTTTGCTGGACCGGGTGAGCTTTTACTTCCCGCTGGTGCCGGGAGAAAACGAAGCCGGCTGGCGCGCGGTGGTGGATGGTTTCAAAGAGGGTTCGTAGTACGAGAGTTATGAGTTTGCGCGTTTCGGGTTTCGAGTCGGATCAGGGAACCCGCAACCCAAAACCCGAAACTCGCAACATTTTTTATGTACGGTACAAAATTACGGCAAAGTACGGCGGTTTGCTGGACCGGGTGAGCTTTTACTTCCCGCTGGTGCCGGGAGAAAACGAAGCCGGCTGGCGCGCGGTGGTGGATGGTTTCAAAGAGGGTTCGTAGTACGAGA
>Ga0209172_10008186_pt1 | contig 10348 bp, 12 predicted proteins | sample LarsenN4metaG_FD_184113 | JGI IMG/M metagenome (GOLD analysis project Ga0209172, IMG submission 184113) | Hot spring sediment bacterial and archeal communities from British Columbia, Canada, to study Microbial Dark Matter (Phase II) - Larsen... ...
TACACTAATCCTTGGGCGTGTTGAACAATGGTTTCCATAACCGTTCAATTGAATTTTGATTACGCCCTTTCTTTCAGATTTTTCCTTCTTTGGCAACCCCTTACTGACACTGGTGCAAGATCTCAGTCACCCCATCGGGCGTACTGAGGTCAGACCCGATGAACAGGTCAGGCGATCGCAGGTTTTCGGGCATTGAACGAGCGGTCGTTATGACCGTTGCACCAGTTTGCCTCAGTCGTGTAGCGATCGCTTCACCGATGCCTTTTGTCCCGCCTGTTACCAAAACTCTTTTGCCGAGTAGTTCAGTGGAATCAATTCGTATGTCTGTATCTGTGTTCATGTTGAATGTGTTTGTAGTTGTGCTCATGTTGCGATTATCAAGCAGTGGTAACAGGCTGAAAATACTGATAATGAAGTCCAAAGGAGATAAAATTATCCCTATGACAATTTGATACAGTGAGTTTTGTTAGAGGATGTGTGAGAAGTATCAAATTTTACTCATGTGTTAGTACCTTAGGTAACCCTTCAGCCTTGCTAGGGGATTCCCAAAGTTTGGCAGTTCCGGGAGTCTAAGGAAAAATCTCTTCAACGTGAACAGATTGTGTGTTCGTGCCAAGATCTAGATCAGATGTTTCACGTGTTAGCCCACCAGAAGCAGGGTCGGATGGAGGAGGGACATTTGTGTGCAGACCCAGTGCATACGCTGATCTCGATTCCTCCCAAGTCTTCGGTGGGTTACGTAGTAGGTGACCTCTAAGGCAAGAGTGCGATGGCGATCGTGCGAACTTACCACGGCAAGCGACGGAAGTTTATCAAGCAGCACTTTTGGGCAAGGGAGTACTATGTCTCGACGGTGGGACGCGATAAAGCAATTGTGCGGCAGTGTATTCAGCAAGAGGCAGAGGATCGACACCTTGAACAACTTCGATATCTTAAGCCTTCGGCTTTGACGGAGGTTGATAGCTCTTTCGGTAGCAAGTTCCTCAGGAGAAATCGAATAACGCTTTCCTGATTTTGCTACCTTGCTTCCCTTTTAGAATGGATAGAGTCGAGCTTAGGATGTGGTGATGATGTACAAAAGAAAAATTCCCATAGAACTGAATTGCGGGCTCGATCTCGTCAGGGAAGTCTTGTACGGTAAATGGAAAATCCACCTCATCTATTTTATTTCGCAAGGCATTAAGCGCCCCGGCGACTTACAAAGAAAGATTCCGGGAGTGACCCGTAGGGTGTTGCACGTGCAGTTGAATCAACTGGAAGGACACGGGCTGATTTCCAAAAAGATTTACGCCGAGTTGCCCCCCAAGGTTGAATACACATTAACCGAGTTTGGAGAAACTGTACTGCCGGTGATCGAAGCGTTGGGAAAATGGGGTGACGATCATCAAGAGCATTTGCGCCGGGTGATTGCTCAATCTCAGGCAGACTACTCAAAGATGCTTGTGCTAGACGGCGACGAGTGCTAGACCTTGAAACAGGTAAGCCATCTTATAATGTGCTAAATAAGGAAGCTAAGGTGAATTGAAAGCCGCGCCGAACAACTCATTTAACCCGACCCTCGCCAGCAGGGCTTTCATCATCAAATTGGCTGGTTTCTGCTATCTTGTGTGTGGCATGCTGGCTTCGGTCGGTTGATTCGGGCGTTAGCCTGCTATCGCAACAGTGCTACTGAGTGGTTGAGAAGCTGAAGACCTCGGTGTTTCAACGTTATCTATGGGGGGGCGATCGCCCCCCAAGCGAGAGGGTCAGTTCATCAAGGCGATCGCCCCAGTGCCAAGTCCCAGAGCGTTATCATCTCAATGTCAGGTTGAGTTCATCCGCAATTTGGGTCAGAGTTCAATGTCCCAGGAGGTGTCAGGGGGCGATCGCCATTGCGTTGTTGCTTTCCGAACCGTGCTTTGAGGTTGTCTGTGGGAGTGCGATCGCCCCCCAGTGAGAGGTTAAGCTCATCGAGGTTTTACTCTCAGTTCAGCGTCCCAAGCGGTTGTTTGTGGGAAGCGAAACGTTGAGTTTACTCCTCAAATTCAGTCTCGTCCCCCCATAATTCAAATGCAGCGGATGGACGAAAGTGCCTTGTGAGTCCGAGAGATAACTGCCACCGCTGATTTGAGGCGCTGGGCGGCAGTTTTCATATCGCTTGTGTTGCTGCGTTAGAAACTATTGTTAAAAGCATTGTTCAAGGAGAACAATCTGTATGTCCGAGTTCGACCCCGAAGTAACGCTGCGCGAGATTACTAAGGAAAACTGGCGTGCTATCGTCCGCTTAAAAGTAGCCCCACACCAAGAGCAGTTCGTGGCATCCAACGCCGCGTCTATCGTAGAAGCCCATTTCAACCCAGAGGTCGCTTGGTTCCGCGCAATCTACGCTGGTGATGTGCCAGTCGGTTTTTTGATGTTGGAAGACAACGTAGCTCAGCAAGAGTACTTTCTGTGGCGCTTTATGATCGCTGAGCAATACCAGGGGCGTGGGTACGGGCGAAAGGCGCTGGAGTTGTTCTTCGCGCACGTCAAGACACGCCCTGGCGCGGATGCGGTTGAAACAAGTTGCGTGCCAGCCAAAGGTGGTCCTGGCCCATTCTACGAGAAGATGGGTTTTGTTTACACCGGAAAGGAAGAGAACGGCGAACTTGTTATGCGACGTAGATTGTGATCTAGAAATGGTAGATTGGTGGCGATCCGCCCAACAATTCAAATGCAGGCGGTCGGTTGAAAGCTGCTGGTGCTGAGTTCGAGGTTGCCTGCCGCCACTGATTTGAGTCGTTAGGCAAAATTAAACTTAAGGAAGAAGTGTCAAATTGTGACTGAAAAGGGAAGCGAAAAAAGAGTTGTACTTGTGACGGGTTCGACATCGGGAATTGGGATGGCGATCGCGAAGCAACTTGCTGAAGACGGATTTATCGTTGCTTTTCATTCCAGGTCTTCAGTGTTAGCCGGACAATCATTAGCAGAAGCTCATCCTGGGGCATCTTATTTTCAAGCTGATCTGTCTGATCAAAACCAAGCTCGTGATTTGGTTGCTAATGTTTTATCGCATCACGGACGGCTAGACGTGTTGGTCAATAATGCAGGGATTAGCGCGACAATTCCACATACATCTCTCAAAGAAGCGACACCAGAAATTTGGCGAGACCTGTATGAAGTCAACGTCATTGCACCCTGGACACTCATTTCAGAAGCTGAAAATGCGCTACGTCAGTCATCCAGTCGTGAATGTCCTAGCTGTATTCTTAATATTAGTTCTCATGCTGGGATTCGCCCCAAAGGAGCCTCAATTCCATACTCTGCAAGTAAAGCGGCTCTAAATCACATGACGAAGCTGCTTGCATTGAGTCTTGCACCACAAATTCGTGTGAATGCGATCGCACCAGGTTTAGTAGAAACTCCGATGAGCAAAAATTGGACAGCAGCCCGAAAGCTATGGGAAGAACGATCTCCAATGGGGCGAGGCGCACAACCTCAGGAGATCGCGCAGGTGGCTTCGATGTTGATTTCGAGCCACTATTTGACAGGAGAGATTTTAATTTCAGATGGAGGGCTGAATCTCACTTAATAACTACGCTTCATGCCTAACAGTCCGGCTGCACACAGACCGTATAAAATTTGTTGTTAAGTCCAAGAGCTTACTGGCGGCGAGTGAGGCAGAACGTTATGCCGCTCAGTCCTCAGTGGGGACAGCCGCCGCAAGCTTATCTGTTAGTGTTCTGAACTAAAACAACGCGAGGTCATTGACAAAGGAGCATTGTGAGGTTTTTGGTGGGGCGATCACCAAGATGATATGAGCGGGCATACTAAAATAGTGCGGTTTTACCAGCGACTTTCCAAGGTTAATTAGGTATATGCGAAAGCTAGTTTTCTCAGATACAGAAACGTTTTATCGTGAGCTAAAAACAGCCTTGGAGCAAGGTGAGCAAATTGAAGTTATTACTGATTACAAACGATATTCGGACCTTCCAGAGAAGTTAAAAACAATTTTTGAGTTACATAAGAATAAATCAGGTGAATGGGTCAATGTAGCTACAGGCGCGTTCATTCCCTTGTCCGCTTCGGTCACTACAATAAATTATTCCATCCTCTATATTCTTGCGGGTGCAGGGGTGGGTGCGCTTTTTGGAACTATAGTCGGTGGTCCCGTTGGAGCAGCAGTTGGCGGTGGTATTGGAGCCATAGTTGGAGCTGTTGCTGTAGCGACAGCAAGCGGAAAGCATCACGTAGATATAGAAATTGACGCTAGTGGTAAACTCCGGCTTAAGATTAGTCCAATTCGCTAATGACACGGCACAATAACCCTGCTGCATCAGAGCGATTTCAAAGTTTTGCTATGGTATAAAGGGTATCTGCACCCGATGAGTAGGATCGTTATGCCATAAGTCTTTGATTGGGGTGAGAGCAAGTATCTGGCTAACTGTACTAATACTGTACATAAGTTTACTGTATATACGCTATGAGCTTTTGTTGGTTGGCAAGAACAAGAATTCAGTTAAAACATAATCAATATTTTTACTCTTGGCAGTCTGACTCACCATCATCAACAAATCGTAATTTCATTAAAAGTGTATTAGAAAAAGCTATTCAATTGCTGAAGAAAGGAAGTGAAGATATACAAGTTGAGTTGCGTGTAGATACTGCTACAGATGCGCTACCCGGTTCTCCAGATATTGCTGCTTCTATCTTCGAGAAGATATCAAATAGTCAAATATCTCTCTGTGATGTCACGATTATCAACTCTCCGTCCACAGTTGGAAAAAATAATAAGGTTTTTAACCAAGAAAATTGTGAGACAAATCCCTAATCCTAATGTTTTGGTTGAGTTGGGTTTTGCTGTTAGTTGCTCAGATTTGCACAAATTTGGTTACCTCGGTTAATTGCTTGGGGCGCGGAAGTGCAGAGAGCGATCACTCTATAATCTTGATTTACTCAACTTTGATACCAAACCACATACAAAAGAATCTTTGATGTTCTGCCCTAGATACTCATCAACGATAAGTTTTCCTTAAATTTGCTCGATTTCAAGATCCGGACATACAGAAGGATCATTTGAGGGTGATACATTAACTAATGGCTATTTCCTAATGTAGAATTGGCTGAGCACCCGTACTGCTCGACCTGTGAAAATCAACCGCCATGACCAAGCCAAGATCCTCTCGCCACAGGAGATCGCTTGGTTATTTGATGGCAAGGTGGGGTTTGTTTCAGATCTGAAGCTACTGCGGTTGCTAGTTTGGGTTGGAAAAAGGGAAGGAATGGAGGCGATCGCCTCCCTGTCGTTGCTCTCTTATACAGAGGGGTTGCCCACGGAGCGAGATCGAGCATTGTTTGGCATCTGCCTCTACACGACTGCGCGGGTCAATGAGGCATGTTCGCTGCATACCGCTGATGTGTATGGGGTCGATGGGCGGGTGCGCGATCGCATTACCTTCCGCCGAGCCACGACGAAGGGGAAGCAGGAGACGCGATCTGTTCCGGTATCGCCGGAGTTGAGGCAATTGCTGGAAGGGTATCGAAGCGCTCGTCCTTACTTGTTCCCAGGACGATGGGGGCGAGGGCACATTTGCCCAGAATCTGCCGATGCCATTTTACGGGCAGCCTTTAAGCGGTTGGGGATTGAGGGAGCTAGCACTCACAGTTTCCGTCGAACAGCAATCACTTGGATGCACAACGAAAGAGTGCCAATTAAACATATTCAGTCAATATCTGGACACAAGAGCCTATCGGCATTGCAGCGGTATATCGATGTGACGGAAAAGGATAAGGAGGTGGCGATCTCAACATTGAGTTTTCGATTGTAATGCTTTGCGCTTCTCTCCAAGAATCTAGTCATGGAACTAACACAAAGTAAATTATATAAAATTAGTTTAGCAACATGCTCTTTTCTTATTTCGATTTGCGAAGAAAAAGATACTCTAAATCAAGCCTCGGTTATTATTTTATCAGTATAAGTGCTTAATTCCCTGGCACAAAATCTAGATAAAAGTAAGCCTTAGTTGCCTTCTCTGCATAGATAATAAAGGCCAGGTTGCTTTTTGGAAGATAACTCAGAAAATTAGATGGATACTTTGTTTTAGATTCTTCTGAAAACTGTTTCCGCTCTATAAAAGATTTACTTTGGACATTCACATTTAGTGAAGTCTGAGGAGGTTTCTATGGTCCGTACACTTTTTAAGCCTACAAATGAAATTTTCACTAAAGAGGATACCTCATTAGATAAAAAGCCTTCAATTTATGCTTTTCTACCTCAAGTAAAAACTTTATCGCTTGTCAATTCTTATGTCTTGGTAAATTATGAGAGTGGTAGCTGGGTCGCTCTCGATAAAGAGGAATATCAAGAATTGAAAACGAATAAGGAGAAATTACAAGGCTTAAAGGGAGAACTCCTTTATCGGATGGGAATTTGCTCTCGCAATGGTGAGCAAAAAGAGTTTGACTGTCATAGTGAATATACAGAGCAATTGTATTTTTTTGAATTTGCAGTTAGTGCAGGATGCAATTTATCATGTAAATACTGCTTTGCTGACGCTCAACCTTTTAATTCAAAAGCCAATGCAACCAAAGATATAGCAGAATTATTTATTGATAGAATTGCAGAGCACCGAATTAAAACTCGGACTTCAATACCTTATATTATTGAGTTCACTGGTGGTGAACCCTTACTAAATTTTAAAATTATTCAACATACAATAGAGTATGCAGAATCAACCTATGGTAGTTCTTTAGATGTACAGTTCTGCTTACAATCAAATGCCACTTTGCTATCTAACAAAATTATTAAGTATTTGAAAGACCATAAAGTTGGCGTTGGTTTAAGCTGTGATGGGTTTGAGGCAATACAAAATAAGCAGCGACCATTTTTAGGAGGTTATCCTAGCCATCAAGTGGTCGAAGATAGAATTAAAAAGCTTCATGATTTATACCCCGAAAATCGTGGCGGCGTGATTACCGTTATTACAGAAGAAGGCGTAAATTATATGCCTGAAATTGCTCTTTATTTATACTTAAACGGCTTTCACGAGTTGGTTTTTAGGCCTATGCAAGAAGTAGGCAGAGGTGCTGAAAATTGTCGTACAGCTCCATTATCTGAGCTGTATGTTCAGGGATTATTTAACACACTTAACTCAGTAATTACTCCAATTTATAAAGAAAAAGAAGAATTAATTGCAGAGCGATATATTTCACTAACCTTTCAGCATTTATTACATCCTTACAGAGCTTTTATGTGTGAGAGAACTCCCTGTGGAGGTGGAAGAAATATTTGCTTGGTTCAGCCTAATGGAAATGTTTACTCCTGTAATCAATCAGTTGGTGATGATAGATTTTTGTTGGGAAACTTGAAACAAGTCTCCTTCAACGAGATGTTACAGAGCAGCGCTGGAATTGCTTTATCTTCTAGAACTTTAGACAAGATTGAAGAGTGCCGAAATTGTACATTTAGAAGTTGGTGTGGTTCACCATGCCCTCTAGCTGTAGCAAGGGGTAGTGAAAATATTATGTCAAAATCTAGTGAATGTAATGTTCTTAAACCACGTTATACAAGAGCTTTATCTGGATTATTAGAAGATGAGTTTGATTTAGAGGTAGTGGGGAAATTAGCAGGATTTCAAAGTCCTGTTCAATGGTTTGTATTTTAGTTTTAGGAGGCTTTTAGTATGCCAGAAATTTCCTCTGAAGAATTGCGTAATGAGTTAACAGCTCTGAGAGCTGATGTTGGCAAGATCACTGCGGCACAGCTCAACCAAATTAACCCTAGAGCAGATTCTGAGTGGTCGGCGCATGGCAATTGGAAGAGTACGTCAGCTTCATTGCCAGGTGACTTTGAAGTTAGATCTGCTCTAAAGTTAGCAGAGGGCGTAGAAGTGCGCCCAGAACTACAGCAACTTATGAGCGATGCTTCTAGTACTCGTCTTCAATCAGTTGCTGGTAATCTTAGCAGAATAATGACTGGAGGATGAACTACTGATTGGTTAATAGTAAGGTGGGTTAGGCTTTAGTTAACCCACCTTATTGTTAATGTCAGTGACCTAAAAACCTCAAAGTATCACATCATTCAGAGGCTAACCTTTGAGAGAACAGCGTTATCTGTAGCAGATAATTCAGACTGTTTTAGAGTTACTGCCAAGAACGAATAATTTTTTCACTATTGAACTTCTACCGATCTCTAAATTCCTGTTTCAGGTGTCTTTGCAATTCAGTAGTGATGAATCCCAATAGCCATTCTCAGCAAAGTTAGCTTGATCCAAATCTTGTAATTCTTTAGTAATTAACAAGTCTTGTAGGATTTAAGGGGATAAGTTTCCCGTTTCCTGTCACCCCTAACCACATTTATTACTGACGTTCAGTCCCTTCGGGTCGATTCCCAACAGATTGCTGTGTCCGAAGGGTTCTGTTGAGCGGAATTGAGCCACGAAGTGTGCGAGTGAAGTGAAGTGGTAGTGGTCTCTAAAAAGGTGATGAGTACTTGAAAGGCAAACTTTACAAGAGTTCTGGTCATCTCTTAACAAACAGCCCAAAATGTATGTCCAGTAGTGATTCCAGGAACTTGTCACCCGTTAACAGTCTAGCACCGAGGACGATGCGAAGCAGTTCCCCTTTATTATTAAGTACAATTACTTATTGTTTGAATGTGTTGTCAAATAGAAAAAGATAGAATGACCTGAAATAAAATAGATTTGGGTTAAATTTTTAAAGATATTGGAATCTCAAACATTATGTTAGTAGTCAAAAGTAAAAGAGCAAAAAGCTCTGCTTCTCTACTATGTTCTATCCTGCAAACTGAAATGAGAAATTTTCAAAGAAGATTAGATAGTTGAAATACATTAGGTTTCCGCTCTAATTGTGACGTGCGTTTGTTTTTTATTTTCCACAACATAGAGGAGAATTATGGACGCTATAAAAGCATCGTTTGAAGAATACACAAAAGTTCGTCGTATTTTAGCAGGAATTGCAATTGCTAACGATAAAATTGATGATGAAGAACGTAAGATTATTGTGTCTAGCATTGGAGAGGCATCTAGTCTGACTGAAGAACAGCTAAAAGTTTTAATTGGTGATGTGACTTCTAAGCCAGATGTTATGAGCCTAGCTTCCGAAATTACACAACCTATCTTTCTAAAGCAGCTTATGGTTGATCTTATAGCATTTGCTCTTATGAAAAATGATTGGTATGAAAGCGAGGTGAATGCTTTAAAGTATGCAATTTCGGGCATGAAAATCTCAGATGAGAATCGTGGTCGATTGGTAGATGCAATTGAATTATTACGCAACATTAGCTCAACCTTGTAAATAAGTAATTACTGAATGAATAGTGACTCATTGCCTAGCATTTACTTTTTTGAGCCAAAAACCATTGATGCGAAATAGTAATTTATTTCCACACTTTTAGTAGAGCTTCTACAAGAGGATTTTTATTGGCTTTTGTGTTAACCCTTACAAAAGCATTGGTTAGCGTGAATTAGAGAGTGGAGTGATTGCGTAGTAAAGATTTACCTGTGTCTTATTCAATCAACTGTTGCAGCAATTGCTCTCAGAAATAACTTTAGGAGTTTGATCCCTTAAAGGAGATTGAATAGAATGTTGGAAAAAAATTCTATTGGCTTAGCAGATCTAATTGCGAAAGTCAAAAATGAGTTGATTTATGTTGATCTAGAACAAGAGAAAGAAGCACCTGTCTTTTGGGTAAATTCTGTTGAGCTAGAATTGCAAGTCACTGTAAAACGAGAAGGTAAAGGTGGGATTAAGGTCTATGTGGTAGAAGCAGGTGCTGGTATCAGTCGTGATGATGTGCAGAAGATCAAAGTCAGCATGACCCCGCTACTTACCCGTGAGGAGATACGGAAGCTTTACCAGGAAAAATTTCCAGAGAAAGTTCGTGAGGTCTTTGGCAAAAGCTTGGACATGATGAAAGGTAATACTGATAACCTGGATGCGGGGCTACCTCAAGATGAATAATGTGAGTGGGGGGTAGCCCAATGAAATTGAAACTGTGGGAATACACATCTAATTCTCTGATTATCTTCTGTGTTGCAGGAAATCTAGATGGAACTGCTGCAAATCGAATTTACTCCTTTTGAGGAAAGTCGGTTGCATTTTAGTGCAAAAGTCAAGAACCTCACGCGAGGAGGTGAAGGTTGCTTGCCAAAGGCACCCTTGCCCTTTGTTGACTTCCATCAGCAACCACCAAAGAACTGGCGACATACCCTGTTAAAGATTCTAGAATCTGACCACTTTGACCTGGTTGGCTGACAGAACTAAGAAGGTGGAATGCGGCTGAGGACGGTGAATTCGCGCCTAAAGGAATCTTCTTGCTGTCGCTTGGAGGCCATGGCAGGTTGAGGGTCAGGCAGACTCGATAAGAACT
>Ga0209172_10008190_pt1 | contig 10345 bp, 9 predicted proteins | sample LarsenN4metaG_FD_184113 | JGI IMG/M metagenome (GOLD analysis project Ga0209172, IMG submission 184113) | Hot spring sediment bacterial and archeal communities from British Columbia, Canada, to study Microbial Dark Matter (Phase II) - Larsen... ...
CTGATTCTGCTCCGAGATTTTCATCTCATCAATCAGGTTGACCGCCTCCACGAGCAGGCTGGGCTTGTTGATTTTGCACTCCGCCCCGCGCATGTACTCGGCAAACGACGAGTCTCCGTCCGCGAGACTGGACAACTTGGGGAAGATGACCTTCTTGAGATGATTGAGCATCTCTTCGGCGGGGAACTTCGTCCAATAGCCCCAGCGCATCTCTTTCGGGACTTTGGGCTGGTACGCGGTCCCCTTGCGTTTTGCCTGCCGTTCGGCGGCATTCTCGCGGTCATCCAGGCGTTTGAGGAAGAGCAGATACGAAAACTGCTCAATGGCATCGAGCGGGTTGGCAAGTCCGCCCGTCCAGAATTTGTCCCAGAGGGAGTCTACTTGGGAACGGAGTTTGGGGTCGGTTAACATGGCAGCCCACCGTCCCGAAGGTTCTTAAACCTTCGGGACGTTTCGGAATAGTCAATCAAACAAATATTTGCCAATTTTCTCATAACTCTTCTTCTCATCCTCAACATCATTCACAAATTGGACATACTCTTCCGCGCTCGAAAAATGGTCATGCACGAAGATTCTATCCACCAATACGCCATCGCGCAATCCAATCCACTCGCGGTAATTGGAATACGCCCAATCTTCGGGCTTCTTCACCAACCCCGCCTCAACAGGATTCCGATGAATATACCTGCAAAGGACAATCAGATATTCCCATGTATCCACGCGTTTGTGCTTGAAGCGCCCCTCGAACAACGTGCCTGTGCGTCCCTGCTGGATATTCAACGCCTGCACATACGCATTGAACAATACCTGCATAAACTTTGACAAGAGAACTTCGGTCTCCTGCCGCAAGAGAAAATGATAGTGATTGGGCATCAGGCAGTAGGCAATCACCGCCACGCCGAACTTCGGGGCGTACTCCTTCACCAACCGCAGGAGATACAGGTAATTCCCCTCGTTGAAGAAAATTTTCGCCTTCCCTGCCCCGCGATTGTAGATGTGATAGTACTGTCCTTGCGTAAAGATGTCGCCGCGATAGGGCATATCTCTCCTCTGAACGTCCCGAAGGGTTGACTTGCAGAACTTTGTCGTCTTCTCGCAACCTTCGGGACGGGGTTATTTCTTCTCAACATACTTCACCCCATCCATCCCTTTGAAATGCTCATCCTGCGTCCACAGGGTTGCGTTGTGCGCGCGGGCGATGGCAAGGATGATACTGTCTGCCATGGCGAGTTTCAGTTCGCGGGAAATCTGTGCGGCTTCGATGGCGATGTTGCGGTCCAATTCCACTTCGCGTCCGTGCGACATCAGCCCCACGGCGAGCAGGGCGGAATCTTCGTCGCGTTCCGTCAGCAGGCGCTTGAAGACTTCGTAAATGCAAATCGTCGGGACAATCAATTTGTCCACGTCGCGGATGGGCGGGGCGAAGAAATCGGCGTTCCCGCCATCGGTGAAATACTCAATCCAGCCCGACGAGTCAACGACGTTCATCAGCGTTCCTCGTCAACTTCTTCGCGGAGGTTATCGGTTTTCATCCCCTTGAAAATCCCGCGCGCGTCTTTGATGGACGGGACAATCACAAGCCGAATGGAGTTTTTGTAGGGGATGAATAGCACCTTTTGTCCAGGCTTCAGGTTGAATTGCTCGCGCACCTCGCGCGGAATCATAATCTGGTACTTGCTGGAAATGGTGGTCAAGGCTTCCATTTTACAACTCCTTTATCGAACGGCGATTGTAAAAAGATTATACCGTATCATATCGTCCCGAAGGCTTGAAACCTTCGGGACGATTCATTCACACCGCCAACTGATTGACAAACGCCACCACCTCTTCCACTTCCTCTTCCGTAAACCACCTGTCCACTGCGTCCACGCCGAAACTATCCAGCGGCGGCTCGTACAGGTCGGCGGGTTCGAGGCGGCGCTTTTGCAGGAAGACGCTTTGCACCGCACGCAGGAAGCGAATCTGGTCGGCGTTGTAGCGATGGGCGGCGATGTACCGCTCGAATTGGCGCGTCACCAGTTCGCGGTAATCGGGCAGGGAATCAATCTCCAACACCTGCCGCACCAGGGCAAGGAAGTTATCGGCGCTGTGGGCGAAGACCTTCTTCAGCAGGTCGGGGGTCAGTTCCAGGTCGCTTTGCGCCAGTTCGCGGGCGAGAGTCCGCTCCAGGTCGAGGAGGAGAGCGTCGTCGGGAATCTCGCCGCGCTGAATCATCTGCATGGCGGGGTGATTCTCCACCAGTTGCAGGATGCGCTTCTCCACCTTTTCGCGGTACTCGCTGACGTACATCTGCTCGCCGCTTTTGGTCAGCAGAACGTAGCCGCGCAGGGCAATTTCATCGCGCAGGAATTTGAGTTCGAGAATGCCCGAATCCTTCTGACGCTTTTTCATCATCTCCGCCAGTTCGCGGCGCAGGTCGTCCAGTTCGGCGAAGGAGGCGGCTTGAAGATGCGGAACGGTGCAGGCGCGTTTGAGCGTGAGTTGCTTTTGCGTGAGCAGATTTTCGGGCAGGCTGGCAACGTCTTCGGCGATGGAGAGACACAGGTCGTCGGTTTTCTGCCCTTTGCGCTGGAGCAGTTTCAGGCGTTCCAGTTTGGCGGCGAAGGTCTCGGCGGGGACGTCTACATCGGCGGCGTAGCGCAAATGCGGGGCGACGCGCAGGCGCAGTTTTTCGAGGCTGGAGGGCAGAAGGTAATTCCAAAAACCGTCTTCCCACACGTCTTCAATGTCGGGCAGGGCGTGGCGCACCAACAGCGACTCGCGCGGGATGCGCTGTATCATCGCCCGCAGGTCGGCAATCAACGCCTGGGCTTCGGGATTCTGCTGGTCGTTCAGGTAGGTTTCGAGCAGGTTCAGGCGGGTGTGAAAGAGCCGCACGAGAACGGGCATGCTGGTATCGGCGGTCTCTTTGGCGGCGCGGTCGAAGTTGTTTTCCCAAAAATCGAGAATCAGAAATTCCTTTTTCCCGCCTTCGGGCAGCCAATCCAAAAACCTGCAAGCCGCCTGTGAGCGCGTGCCGCGCCCAATCATCTGCTGTAACTTGATGGGCGACTGCACGGGCTTCATGAAAACGAGATTCATCACTTCGGGGATGTCCACGCCCGTATCGAGCATATCCACCGAAATGGCAATGCGCGGCAGGTTTTCTTTTTTGAAGGTCTCAACGGGGATGTCGCGGTAGTTGGCTTCGCTGACAATGACTGCCGCCATGCCTGGGTACTGCGGGTAAAGTTCGTAGAAGGCGTCTCGCAGGCGCACGGCGTGCTCTTTGGTCATGGCAAAGACGATGGTCTTGCAGGGCATACCCGATGGGTCGTTGTGGCAAACTTCCATCACTTCTTTCCATTGCTGGTGGAGCGTATCGCGCACGGTCACTTTTTCTTCCAGTTCCGTGCCTTCAAAGTTGATGGAATCGGGGTCGTAGCCGTTTTGAATGAGCAGGTTGCGGTCTTCTTCGGAGAGACCTTCCCATTTGATACCCTGCACCTGAAAGCGGGTGCGCGCCGCCCGCAGGCTGAAATCCACCAGATAGCCGTCCTTCACCGCCTGGTCATAGGTGTAGAGATAGGTCGGCTTGTCGTCGTAGCAGTGGAAGGCTTCAAAAGTGTCGCGGTCAATCGAGTTGGCGGGGGTGGCGGTCAGCCCAATCATGCGCCCGTCGAAGTAGCGCATCACTTCGCTCCAGCGATTGAAGATGGAGCGGTGGACTTCATCGAAGATAATCAAGTCGAAGAACGCGGGAGAGAACTTCTCAAAGATGTTGCTCAGCGTTTGCAACGTGACGGCATACAGGCGCTGGGTGAACTGCGTATCCCAACTGTGCAGGCGGGCGCAGGGTTCTTGCGGCAGGAACTTCTGGAATCCATCCGTCAGCGCCTGACGCACCAACTCATCGCGGTCGGCGACGAACAGCACGCGCCGCGCCTGATTGGCGCGCAGGAACAGGTCAATCAGCGCCATGGTAGTGCGGGTTTTGCCCGTCCCCGTCGCCATGACGATGAGCGCGCGGCGCTTGCCGCCGCTAAACCGTCCCGAAGGTTCTGAACCTTCAGGACGTTCAAAGGCTTCACACACCCGCCGAATCGCTTCGTGCTGATAGGAGCGGTCCACAATGGCGGGGTTGATGTTCACCAAGCCGAGCGGTTGGGCGTTCTGGCGCAGGTAGAGCAGGTTTTCCAAATCGGCGCGGGTGAAGAAGCCCGCCACTTCGCGGCGCGGGGCGTAACCCACGTCCACAAAATGAATCTCGCGCCCGTTGGCGAGAAACCCAAACGGGCGGAAGGACTGATGTTTTTCGATTTCGGTGACGTAATGGGTGAGTTGCGCTTCGGCGAGTTTGACGTCCACCGCCGTCTTTTTGGCTTCCACCACCGCCAGAATCTCCCCGTTTTCGCGGTAGAGGCAGTAATCGGCAATCGTCCCAAAGGTTGCTGAACCTTCGGGACGCTCCGCGCTGACAGGAACTTCGATTTTGACCTTGCTGTGGTCGCGCAGGTACCAGCCCGCGCGTTCCAGTTGCGGGTCAATCAGTTGTTTGCGGGTTTGGTCTTCGGAAAGGCGGCGAGGCATTTTCCCCTTCTTTGGGTTGAGCATGAACTTTGGAATTTGTGTACCCGATAAGCATACAAGAAAACGAAAAAACCCGCAAGGCAAACCAGTGGTATGATTGGAAAATTTGACGTGAACGAGGTACGTCTTGATTAAATTGATTGCTATTGACCTGGATGGGACGCTCTATAACTCCCAACACCAGGTAACTGAACGCGGACGAGAGGCCGTCCACCATGCCAAAGCCGCTGGCATTCAGCCAGTCATCGTTACCGGACGGGGGCGGCGCGGCGCAGAAAAAGCGCTCGAATGGCTTGGCATGGAACTACCATACATTTGCGCGGCGGGCGCGCTGGTGCGCCCTGGCCGAGAAGGACATCCCTGGCATTCCTGGCCCTTTTACGCGCATGATGAGATATCCCATCTCATCCGATTTTGTCGCGCCAACCCTAAAACCGGCTTGATTGGCGAAACACCCGAAGGCACGTCCCTCTGGTTCGGGCCGGAGTCAATGAGTGAAGTGATGGACCCGGTCACGCTCCAGGAAACATTCCACAGCCAACGCGCCAGCCAGCCAGAACGTGACTTCAACCGCCCGCTCCTGAAAGTCACCCTCGCCGCAGAACCGGAACTCCTGTGCCAGGCCGAAAACGTCATCCGCGAGCATTGTTCCTCCCTGCACTACACCTACGCAGGCGTACAGTACATCGACCTGACTGCCAAGGGCGTCCACAAAGGCACTGCCCTCGCCGCGCTTGCCGAACAACTCCACCTGTATCGTGATGAGATTGCTGCTATCGGCGACCAATCTATCGACCTGAAAATGCTGCAATACGCCGGTCTGCCGGTCGCCATGCAAAACGCTGTTCCAGCCCTGAAAGATATCGCCCATTGGATAGCGCCCTCCAACGACGAGGACGGAGTGGCATGGACCATTAACGAAATTCTGAAACGCCAAGCCCACAACGGGATGAACTGATGAAAACTGTTTCCATCTGGCTTTGGACTGCTGCCGCATTTTTTGCCTTTTTCGTATTTGGCTTTTCAGACAACCTGAAAGGCGCCATCCTGCCAGCCTTACTCCAGGATTTGCGCATCGACTACACTATCGGCAGTTCCATCCTGCTCGGGTTGTATATCGGCTTCATGGCTGCTACCCTCACCACTGGTCTGATTGCCGACGCGCTCGGTAAGCGAACGGTTTTGTTGATTGCCGGGGGCAGTCTGGCGCTCGGCGCAGGTGGGTTCAGCAGTTTTTCGACCCCATTCTTGCTTGGCTTATCAATGTTCGTACTGGGTTATGGCCTGGGCGCGTTAGAGCTGAGCTGCAATGCCATCATTGTTGAACTGCACCCGATGGATAAAGGCCGCTATCTCAGCCTGATGTCGGTCATGCACGGCATGGGGTCAATGACCGCCCCCTTCTTTGCAGGTCTCCTGCTCAATGCAGGCAGTTCCTGGCGAACCATTTACCGATTAGATTTCTTGCTCATTGGCATCCTGCTGGCAACGGCAATGCTCAATCGGTATCCATCCATCCCATCCGCAATCAGCGATAAAATTGATTTTCGCCGTCTCGGCCAGATGGCGTTCACGCCGCGCATGGTCTGGCTGTATATTGCCATCGTAGCCTACGTTGCAGCCGAAATCGGAATCGCATCCTGGCTAGTTGAATACCTGCAAAAGATTCGCGCCCAAGACGTGAAAACCAGCACCAGCGCGCTTTCGCTTTATTTCGGGCTGATGGTGGTTGGGCGTTTCGCAGGCAGTTTCGTCATCGAGCGGCTCGGCTACATCAAATCAATTCTGATTGCCATGCTTGGGGCCAGCGCCTGCATCGCGCTTGGCCTCTCTGGCCCAGCCTTTGCGCTCACCACCAGCGGATTCTTCCTGGCCATCGTCTTCCCAGCCATCACGGCCACCGCCACCGACGGACTCATTGAGAATACCAATACCGTCCTGGGCCTCTTGTTTACTTTCGCTGGACTAGGCGGCATGCTCGGCCCCTGGCTGGTTGGCTTCGCCAGTGATTATCTGGGTATCGACCAGGGCTACTGGCTCAACCTGGGCTTTGCGTTGCTAACGGCAATTTCAGCCATCTTTTTGCTCCAACATTCGAGAAAGAAAAATGCCCTTAACGCATAGTGAATATACGCAAAAACGAATTCGTCATTGGGACGAAATTGCCCGCACGCGCCCGGCTGAAACATTTTTCAGCCGGGAATATCACCGACGCTTGCGGGAAATATATCGTCACCTGGTCTCGCCAGGGTTGAACGTGCTGGAACTCGGCTGCGGGCGTGGAGACCTGCTGGCGGCCCTCTCCCCAGCCCGGGGCGTAGGCGTCGATTTTTCGGCAGAGATGCTCAAGGCCGCCCGCCAACGCCACCCCAGCCTGACCTTCATCGAAGCCGATGCGCAGGCCCTGCGCCTGAACGAGACCTTCGACATTATCATTCTCTCCGACCTGGTCAACGATGCCTACGATGTACAGGCCATTCTGGAGAACATTCACCCGCTTTGCCGCCCCGATACCCGCGTCATTATCAACACTTACAGCCGCCTGCACCAGCCAATTCTCTCGCTGGCCGGGCGCATGGGCCTGGCAACCCGCATTTTGCCTCAAAACTGGTTAACCCCTAGCGACACGGAAAACTTGCTGCACCTGGCCGGGTTCGAGGTAGTTCACCGCCTGCGCGAAATCCTGCTGCCACTTCCAATTCCACTGGTGCGGGAATTGTGCAACAAAGTGCTGGTCAAAATTTGGCCATTCAGCCCTCTCGCCTGGACAAATATCCATGTAGCCAGAATCAGACCCATTGCAACAGAAGCGCGGCCCATTGTCAGCGTAATTATTCCAGCGCGCAATGAGTCAGGAAACATCGAAGCCGCCTTCCAGAGAATCCCCAAAATGGGAAGTCACACGGAATTGATTTTCGTCGAGGGGCATTCCAAAGACGATACCTATTCCATCATCGAAAAAGCCATTGCCGCGCACCCGGAATGGGACGCCAAATTGTTCAAGCAGACCGGCAAGGGCAAAGCCGATGCGGTGCGCCTGGGGTTTGAGAAGGCTTCTGGTGATGTTTTAATGATTCTGGACGCCGACCTGACCGTGCGCCCCGAAGACCTGCCGCGTTTTTACGAGGCTCTGGTTTCAGGAAAGGGCGAGTTCATCAACGGCGTGCGGCTGGTTTACCCGATGCAGGAACAGGCCATGCGATTTCTCAACCTGCTGGGTAACAAATTTTTCAGCATAGCATTCTCGTGGCTTTTGGGGCAATCCATTAAGGATACGCTGTGTGGCACGAAAGTGCTATACAAAAAAGATTACGAGCGCATTGCCGCCAACCGTGCCTATTTTGGCGAGTTCGACCCGTTTGGCGATTACGACCTGATTTTCGGAGCGGCCAAACAAAACCGCAAAATCATTGACCTGCCCATTCGCTACCAGGAACGTACTTACGGCAACACCAACATCGACCGCTGGCGGCATGGGATGTTATTGTTCCGCATGGTAGCGATTGCGGCGCTGCGCCTGAAATTTGTATGATTGTCAGTACAGACACACCCTGCCCTCACCAGATACCCATGCAAAAAATCCGCATTCTTTCCGTTATCGGCACACGCCCCGAGGCCGTCAAAATGGCTCCGGTGGTACAGTACTTGCAGCAGACCAAAGGGATTGAATCGAGCGTTTGTGTTACCGCCCAACACCGCGAAATGCTCGACCAGGTGCTCAATTTATTTGGCATCGTTCCTGATATCGACCTGGACTTGATGAAACCAAACCAATCCCTGGCTGAAATCACCGCTGCGATTTTCACGCATCTCGACCCGGTCATTAAACAGGTCCAACCCGACTGGATACTCTCGCAAGGCGACACGACGACCGTCATGGCAACCTCCCTGCTGGCCTATTACAACCGTGTTAAATTTGGGCATGTCGAGGCCGGGTTGCGCACCGGCGATAAATTCCAGCCGTTCCCCGAAGAGGTCAACCGCATGGTAGCCGGGGTGGTGGCCGATTTGCACTTCGCGCCCACCGAATGGGCCAGGCAGAATCTGCTCAAAGAGAACGTCCCATCCGAACGCATCATCGTCACCGGCAACCCGGTCATAGATGCCCTGCGTCAGGTGGCGAAAAAACCGGCCCCCGCCGAAGTCGAGTCGCTCATGAAAACGGTGGAAAATCGCCGCCTGATATTGGTGACAGCCCACCGCCGCGAAAATTTTGGGCGGCCACTCGAAAATATCTGCGCAGCGCTGAAAACCCTGGCCGAAACCTGCTCCAAGGATATTCACATCGTCTACCCTGTACATCTTAACCCCAACGTGCAGAACACCGTGTACCCGCGCCTTTCGGGCATCCCAAACATCACCCTTCTTTCCCCACTGGATTACCTGCCTATGGTACACTTGATGATGCGTGCAACTCTCGTTCTCACCGACTCAGGCGGGATACAGGAAGAAGCGCCCGGTTTTGGCGTGCCAGTGCTGGTCATGCGCGCTACGACCGAACGCCCGGAAGGCGTCGCCGCTGGGACGGTCAAACTGGTCGGCACGGAGACCGAAACCATTCTTTGGGAAGCCAAAAACTTGCTCGACAATCCCTCCGAACATGCCCGTATGGCACAGGCCGCAAATCCCTACGGAGACGGACAGGCCGCCGGACGAATTGTCAAGAGCATCATCCACTATCATCAGAAATAGCGCGGCTGAGTCCCAATCAATCGCGTTACCCAAAAATCTAAAGGAGTTTTTCAATGGAAAGCGAAATCGCAAACCCCGCAGTTCAAACATCAGAAGTCGAAGAAAAAGGCCCCGCGCTGTATAATCCGAAAGCCCTCAGCCTGGTTGCCAGCCTGTCAAGCATGCTATCGTGGGTCGTTTTGATTGCCTTCATCGGCGATGTTATCGCCCAATATCTTAACGTCAATAGCATGATTAGCCAGCAAGGCATGGCCTTCAGTGATTTGTTCAAAGAAGCAAACGCAGTCTCCTTCCTGGTTTCCAACCTGATTACCCCCCTGTTCACGGGCATTGCTCTGTTCTTAGTCATGCAAGGCGTGGCAATTGGCCTGAACGTATTGATGGAACTGGATTTGAAGACCGGCGACGAATAGCATTTCTCCCCTCTCTACTACGCAAAATCCCCCAGACAAACTGGGGGATTTTTGATTACAAGCAAGAGCACTCAAAATACAAAAAGAAAAAGCCTCTTGGCAATGACCTACTCTCCCAGGGGGCTGCCCCCCAAGTACCATCGGCGCTGACGAGCTTAACTTCCGGGTTCGGGATGGGACCGGGTGTACCCTCGCCGCTCAAATCACCAAGAGACTTTATTCACAGTGTTAAGTGACACCGAATAACATCATTGACCAGTGCTTACAGAAAAAGTATCAAGTTCTCCGTACCACGCGGGTCAGCCCTCGAACATTAGTACAACTTAGCTGAACACCTTACGGTGCTTACACTTGTTGCCTATATAGCAGGTGGTCTACCTGCGTTCTTACTGGATTATCTCCATGAGGGATCTCATCTTGAGGCGAGTTTCCCACTTAGATGCTTTCAGCGGTTATCTCTGCCAGACATAGCTACCCAGCAATGCTCCTGGCGGAACAACTGGCACACCAGAGGTCTGTCCACCCCGGTCCTCTCGTACTAGGGGCAGCTCCTCTCAAATCCCTTACGCCCACAGCGGATAGAGACCGACCTGTCTCACGACGGTCTGAACCCAGCTCGCGTACCGCTTTAACGGGCGAACAGCCCGACCCTTGGGACCTTGTCCAGCCCC
>Ga0209172_10008192_pt1 | contig 10343 bp, 10 predicted proteins | sample LarsenN4metaG_FD_184113 | JGI IMG/M metagenome (GOLD analysis project Ga0209172, IMG submission 184113) | Hot spring sediment bacterial and archeal communities from British Columbia, Canada, to study Microbial Dark Matter (Phase II) - Larsen... ...
TGATCGATAATCCCGCCGAAGGAGGAGAGCCTTTTCGCGCAAGTGTGACAGGAGGTGCTTTATGCGGAACCGTCGTCGTAACAATACGCGCGCTCCCAGAACTGCATTGATCTGCCCTCCTTCGCGTTACCTCTTGCTGCTGTGCGTGGTCTCGGAAGTCGTTGCCATGCGATGTTTCTCGTGCAGATCGGTCCAGTTTCCGCGAACGTAACCCTTTCGGACGTCAGTGATCTCATTGTCGCTTGTCAAGCCGACCGAGCAAGCGTAACAGCCCATCCAAGATGGTCATTGGTTGTGGCGGGCAGCCGGGAATGTACAGGTCCACGGGCACAAGCGACTCACAACCGTTGTAGACTTCGGGGTTGTCCACATAGGGGCCGCCGCTGATGGCACACGCCCCGACCGCGATGACTAGCTTGGGACTCGGGACGGCAGCGTAGGTTTCCAGCAGTGCGGTGCGCATGTTCTCACTGACCGGGCCAGTAACGACGAGACCGTCCGCGTGCCGTGGGGACGCGACGAACTGGATGCCGAAGCGGCCCAGATCAAAGACGACCGTGTTAAGCACGTTCAGGTCCGCCTCGCAGGCGTTGCAACCTGCCGCGCTCACCTGGCGGAGTTTCAACGACCGGCCAAAGATGCGGCGCGACTTCTCCTCCAGGGCCTGGGCAAGCTTCAACGTCTGGCCTTGCAACACCAGATCGTTCCGTGTCCGCGTGGCCAAACGGTAATCCGGTGTGTAGTGGATAGCTTCCTCTGGACAGGCTTGCGTGCAATCGGTGCAGAACAGGCAGCGCCCAAGGTCCAGACGGACGCCCTGGTCGTCGAAGGCAATTGCATTCGTTGGGCAGGCCTCGGCACAGTCTCGACAGCCGACCGGGCACTTGGAGGAGTCCACGACCGGAAGCCCGCGAAAGCGGTCAGGAAGCGTCGGCTCCTGTGCCGGATAGGGGATGGTCCGGTGCCCCTGTTTCAGACGAGCAAGAGTAACTTGCAGCATACTGTCTCCTTACAAGTCGTGGCCGCAGTACGACAGGTTGAAGCTCTTGTTGCACAAGGGAAAGTCCGAAATCTGCTGGTCGCGCAGCGCCAGCGCCAGGCCGAACCAGTTGTGGAAGGACGGGTCCACGATCTTGTACCGCGAGAACCGTCCGTGAGCGTCTGTCAGGGCGACATGGCAGATCTCCCCACGCCAACCCTCCACGAGCGTCACGACAAGATGCTCAGGCTTGCATGGGCCCATCTCCTCTCGGATCGGTCCATCCGGGAAGGCCTGCAATTGCTCCCGAATGAACACCACGGACCGCTGAATCTCCAGCCAGCGCACATAAGCACGGGCGAAAACATCGCCGGTCGTCCAGGTGGAAACCGGAACCTGGGTGAAGCGGAAGATGCCCGAGGGGAAGTCGTGACGGGCATCGCGCTCGACACCGCAGGCCCGAGCCGCCGGGCCGACCAGGCCGAGTGCGCGACAGACTTCCCGGTCTACGACCCCCGTCTCCTCGAACCGAGCCTGTACCGACGCCGAGTTCCACAGCAGGTTGGCCGCGTTCTCCACGTCCCGATAGGCCGCCTCCAGACGCTCCAGGCACTGCTGCTTCCTGCGTTCGTCGAGGTCGAACCCAACTCTCCCGGGCCGGACCATTCCCCGACCGAAACGGCTGCCACACAGAAGAGCGGTCAGGTTGAGGAAATCGCCCCGCAGGCGCCCGCAGTAGGAAGCCGTCGGAAGGAAGCCCACGTCGCTGGCCAAGGCACCCAGGTCACCCGTGTGGTTGGCGAGGCGCTCGAGTTCGAGAGCGACGCCGCGCAGCACCTCGGCCCGGATGGGAACCTGACAGCCGGCGAGCGCTTCCATCGCCTGGCAGTAGGCCGTCGCGTGGCCGATGGACGTGTCGCCGGCGACGGTCTCCATCGTGTGGATGGTGCGCTTGTTTGGTCCGCCCACCAGCGTTCGCTCGGCTCCCCGATGCTGGTAGCCGAGTGAAATCTCCAGGTGGAAGACCTGCTCGCCGTGGCACTGAAACCGGAAATGCCCCGGCTCGATGATGCCGGCATGAACGGGACCAACAGCTACCTCGTGGACCTCCTCACCCTCGACCCGGTAGTAGTCCGTGACACCGATGACGGGGGCCTCGCCCGGCTTTCTGCCCCAGTCGTCGTGGCCCGAGCGGTACGAGGCGTGAAAGCGAACCGGCTTGAACCAGGGATGCCCCTCGGGGCACACGCCGTACTGCTCAGCAATCTCCCGCTCGAAGAGGTGGACCTGGGAACACTCCGGCGTCATCGAGGGAAAGCAATCCGAGTTCAGCGTCGTCTTGCCGACGCGCAGCAGCGCGCGCGCACCGTCGGCGAGGACCACATAGAGATCCACGTTCCCCGTCGAGGAAGGAGCATTCCCGAACAGGGCCGCGACTCGTTGCCCGCCGCCGACCGCATCCACGATGGTCCGGCGAAAGTCGGCGAAGGGAACCTGCGGAATCCGCACCCGCGGAATCGCCTGCCCCGAACGCAATGCTGCGAAGCCGTTGTGGTTCATCGCTTCACCGCCAAGAACGCGGCGGCCTCACGCAGGAGTGACTCGAGCGGAGGGGGAACATAGAGGCCCAAAAGCAGGACCAAAGCCATGAAGAGGAGGACCGGGGCGCTGGTGGCGATGCTGTCGTGATAGTCGTTGTCTGTTGTGTGATCGGCGGGATTGCCCTGAACGACGGCCAGGACCGTAGCCCCCATGCCGATAAACGCAATTCCAAGGAGCAACAGGAAGAGGCCGGCGGCGAGGAATTGCCCGCTGCCGACCGCGGCGTTCACGATGGTGAACTCGCTGACGAACGGCCCGAACGGAGGCGAGCCGGTGATGGCCAGGAAACCGGCCAGGAACAACGCCCCCGAGAGGGGCACGCGCTGGATGGCTCCGCGAACGTCATCCGTGACCTTGCTCCCATACGCCCGGTGGATGTTGCCCGCGGAAAGGAAAAGCACTCCCTTGGTCAACCCGTTGTTGATGAGGTGCAGCAAGGCCCCGTACACGGCCGGCCCCCCGATGCCGACCCCGAGGACCAGGATGCCCATGTGTTCGACGCTGGAGTAGGCCAGCATGCGCTTGAAATCACGCTGCCGGACCATGAAGACGGCGGCGACGGCCATCGACAGCAACCCCATGAAGATCATAATCTCGCGGGCAAAACCGGCTTCTGCTCCGGCACGGCAAATCTGCCAGACCCGCAGGATTGCCAGGAACGCACAGCTGGTGACGCCTCCCGCGAGCAGCGTTCCGACGATCCCCGGAGCTTCGCCGTAGGCGTCCGGTTTCCAGGTGTGCATCGGAGCGAGGCCCATCTTGGTGCCGTAGCCGATGAACAGGAGGACGAAGGCGGCATGGAGCCACTGGGGTGATAGCTTGGGGGCAACCTGGACGAGCTGGTCGAAGAGCAACGTCGATTCCAAGCCGGCCTTCAACGACGAGTAGGCCAGGAAGAAGGAACCAAACAGGGCCAGGGCAATTCCCACGGAACCGATGAGCAGATACTTCCAGGTCGCTTCCAGCGAGCGGGCATTGTGGTTGAAGTACAGGAGGGGCGCACTGGCCAACGTGGTCGCTTCCATTGCAACCCACATCAGCCCCAGGTGGTGCGACAGCGTAACCAGCGTCATCATCGCCAACACGACCAGCAAGTTCGCGCAGAAGACGCGGTTCGGCCTGTCCGAGCGGAGGGCCAGGTATCCGGGCGCGTAGAGCGAGCAAAGGAAAAAGAGGACGCTGAGAAAGCCAAGGACGACCTTGCCGAGCGGGTCGAGCATCAACCACCCGCCCAACCCAGAAACGGCAGCCCCATCACCCGGCTGGAAAAAGACCGCCACAACGAGGCCGAGGTGTCCCAGCGCTGCAACGGGTACGAGCCAGGGCCTCCAGCGGTTGGACGGCAAGGCGAATGTCACCGCCGCCATCGTCAGAGGGAACAAGATAAGCAAGTAGATCATCGGTTATTCCTTCAACTCCGTCAGGTGCTCCGTGCTGATCGAGGCGAACTCACGGTTGATGTGGTAGATGATGATGCCCATCACGAACACGCCGGTGAACAGATCGAGCAGCACGCCGACCTCGACGAGAAAAGGCATCGCTTCCAGCAGCAAGAGGCCGAACAGGAAGATGCCGTTCTCCAGCAACAGGTAGCCGAGCACCTGCATGATCGCCTTCTGGCGCGTCGTCAGCATCAGGAACCCCGTCCACACGGTCGAGAGCGAGGCCGGGACCAGCAACGAATCGGTGTGTTCGTCCGCGAGGGGCAGCGTGTACGAGAAAACCACGGCCAAGCCCGTCCCGACCGCCCCCAGCAAGAGGGAACTCATGAAGTTCACGACGGGCTTGACCTCGTGCTGGATGTTGGCCTCGCGCATGGCGTGAGTAAGAAACCTGGGGATGACGAATCCTTTCAGACCGATCGTCACGACGACCAGCAGGATGCCACGGAGTCCGATCTCCGGATGAACGAACAGGGGCATAATCCCCAGCAGAATTCCCTGGAGGGCCACCGCGTTGATGACGGCCCGAATCCGACTCACTCCCAGGGCGACGAAGTTGAGCGCCAGGGCCACGATCAACAGGGGATCGAGAAGTTGGACCATCGGTTCACCTCACCAGCAGAACGATGCCAAAGGCCGACAACAGACAGGCCCCGACAAGGAGGACAGGTACGTGCGTCAGACGCAAGCGGGCGATGGTCGATTCCACCACTCCGATTACCACCGCGACGACGAGCATCCCTCCGACGAAGATCGGCCAGTCGAGCCAGGGGTAGCCCGTCGCGAGCGGGAAGGCCAGGCGGACGATCATGGCCCCGAAAACGAAGAGTTTCAGCGCCGCCCCATAGAGGATCATGCCGAACGCCGGGCCGCCGTGGTCAAGCACCATGACCTCATGGATCATGGTCAGTTCCAAGTGCGTGTTCGGATCATCGAACGGTATGCGTGAGTTCTCCACCAGCAGGACGATGAACCAACTCAGCAAGACAAGGGCCAAGGAAGCCCCAGCGGTCATCCAGTGGGGCCCGAGCGAGCTGCCAAGCATGGTGGACAATTGCAGCGACCCGGACAACTTGGCCAGGACGAGCAGGCCAAGGAAAAGCGCCGGCTCCGCCAGGCAAGCGAAGGTAACTTCCCGCGCCGCGCCCATCCCCTCGAACGAGGAGCCAGTGTCCAGGGCTGCCGTGGCTGTGAAGAACCGACCCAGACCGAGCAAGTACGCCAGGAGAATGAGATCGCCCGTGAACGTGATCGGTGCGCTGGAGTTGGCCAGCGGGATCAAGAGCACTGCGAGCGCCGCCGTCATCAGGCCGACCACCGGCCCGGCCCGAAACACCCAAGTCGTCGTGCTACTGAAGACCGACCCTTTCTGGACGAGTTTGACGAGATCGTAATACGGCTGCAAGAGCGGCGGCCCAACCCGGCCTGCGAACAGGGCCTTCGTCTTGGCGATGATGCCCAACAGCAGCGGGGGCATCATCAGGGCCAGCAGGATGTGAATCGTGTTATGAATCATCGTGTTCATCACGTTCCTTCTATCGCCAGAGGAGCAGGGCAATAAGCGCGATGAAGATGTACAGCAAGTAGGTCTGAACGCTCCCCCGTTGAAGCACACGGAACCAAGAAAACAGCCATGCCCCAAAATGGAACGCCGGCAGCACAGCCTCATCGAGCACCGTGTCCGGCACCTCGCTGTGAAAATCGGTCTTCTGCGGGAACAGCGGCAGTTCCTTGGGCTTGTGCGTGCGCGGACGCAGCGCCCAGCTGAACAGCCCCACGAGCATCTGGGCGAACGAGGACGACGTGTACTGCATCCGCGGCGTCGGTGCAGCGTAGCCGCAGCCCCAGGTAACGCTGTTCTCCACAACGCTGTGCCGAAGCCGCCACCACAGCACGCCACCTCCAAACAGCAGGGCGGCGATCAACACCAGGCCCATGAACGTGATCCAGTCCAGGGGGGCCAGCGCGGTGAGGCGGGGGCCGGCATCCTTCAGGTCCGGCGCCCAGGCCGAGACACCTTGCCCGAGAATGGGAGCAATCAGGAGCGGGGCCAATCCGATCAGCACGCAGCAGACAACCAGCACGCCCATCGGCCCGATCATGCTTGGTGAAGATTCGTGGTCATGATAAGCATGTTCCGACCGAGCTATCCCCAGAAAGACTGCCGAGTGTACCTTCACGAAGCACGCCACGGCCAAAGCACCGATCAGGGCCAGCGCTGGCGCGGCGAAGGCAGCACTGGCGAACGATGGTCCTTCCTTGTCCCCCAGGGTGCCGAACAGGCCGAGGTAGATGAGAAACTCACTGACGAAGCCGTTCAAGGGCGGCAGGCCACAGATGGCGACCGCCCCGACCAGAAAGCAGAGGGCCGTCCACGGCATCCCCTTCGCCAGACCACCAAGGTGATCGATCTCGCGGGTGCGGGTCGCATGTATGACAGAGCCGGCGCTCAAGAAGAGCAGGGCCTTGAAGAAGGTGTGGTTCCAGACGTGCAGCAGACTGCCGCTCAGGCCGAGGATGATCCAATCCGACCGGCCCAGCGACCGGCCAATCAGGGCTAGGCCGAGACCCATTACGATGATGCCGATGTTCTCAATGCTGCAGTAGGCCAGGAGGCGTTTCAAGTCGTGCTGGCCGACGGCAAACGCGACACCAAGGACCCCGGAGACCACGCCCAGTGCCAGGACGATCCCTCCCCATTCCAGGGGCGGATTCGGAAGCAGCGAGGTAATCCGTACCAGGCCATAGATGCCCATCTTGATGAAGACGCCCGACATGATGGCCGACACATGGCTCGGTGCAATGGCGTGAGCGCTGGGCAGCCAGACGTGCAGCGGCATGATGCCGGCTTTCAGGCCGAACGCGATGAGTGAGAGAACGAAGATCGCCGTCGCCGTCCCCGGCGTCAGACTTTCCGGAGCCAACGGGACCAAGGCGAACGACCCGCTAGCAGCACACAGCAAGGCCAAGAGGGCGAAGAGGCACAAGGTCGCCACATGGGTCGCCACCAGGTAGATCCAGCCCGTCTCCCGGACTTCCTTGTCGTCGTCTTCCGTGGTCACCAGGAAGAAGCCCGATAACGCCATGACCTCCCAGCCGAACAGAAACAAAATGCCGTTCCGGGCAATTACCAGCAGTGCCATGCCGGCGGTCAACGTGCCGTAGAACAGACGCAGTTTACGCCCATTTTGCGGATGCTCGGTCTGCTTCCAGTACCCCAGACCGTAGACATTCCCTAAGAGTGAGATCAGGAAGATCGGCAGCAGGAAGATGGCAGACAGCCCGTCCACGGCCACGTTGAACTCGCCGCCTGGGAGAGACCACGGCAGCACGACGGGCTGACTGTCGCCGGTGGTCCAGAAGGCACCGACACCTCCCAACCCAAGGGCCGCCCCGAGAACCGCAAGCGCGGTGGTTAGCCATTGCCCGGTAGTCGAATGCCGGTTCAACAACATGCCGGGTAGGCCACTGATCGCGGCGAGAACAATGCCCAGAAGTACCAGCATTTCGCTCATGACGCACCCCGCCATGTGCGCAGGGACACCCAGGCCAGGGCGGTCGCCGCGCGGGGCCATTTCGAGGAGAGAAGGGCTGCGGTTCCGGCCAGGAACTGGAGAGTGATCGCGACGAGCAGAACATCCATGCTACCGCGCCGCCTTTCCCACCTCGACGGCGGGTGCGCCCATGCCCGCCTCGACACGGCAAACCTCTTGCATGATCGCTTCGCGTGGAGCCTGGCGAGCCACGGTCTCCCGGAACTTGCCGTCGTGCAACGCGAACGACAACCGTGAGAGCAACTGCATATGGCTCCGGTTCGTCGGGCTGATGATGGAAAAGAGGACGTGGACGGGCTTGCCATCCAGCGCTCCGAAATCGACCGGCCGTGAGAGGAAGGCGAGCGTGACCGCCGGCCGCGACACATGCAGGACGATGGGGTTCCGCACGTGTGGGATGGCGATCCCGTCGCCGATGGCGGTCGATGCTGAGGCTTCCCGGGCAAGGAAGAGCCGGAGGAGCAGCTCGTGGTCCATGCTCTCGGGCAACGGCAAAACCTGGATCAACGCGCGAAGGGCTCGGTCCTTGTTGGTGTCCTGGAGTTGGTAATGGATGCCGCCAACTTCCAAAGCCTCGGACAGGCATGGCACGGCATCTGCGTCCGCTTCGAGGTGGTCAAACAACTCCAGGGAAACCTTCACGTTGTTCGCCGTCGCCCACTCCAGCAGTTCGGCCCGATTGACGCGGTTTTGACCTCCCACCTGTCGGGCAGGCAGGCCCCGCTGCTTGATCCACCGGGTCACCGTGGACTCTGACACATTCAGATGCTTGCTCACGTCCCGAACCGTTAATTGCATGGTTGGTTGCCTCTTGCCTTGCCGATTCCGACTTTCATCTTGCGGGCTGGTTACAGCGCCTGCAACATGCCGCGCCGTACCAAGCCTAATTGCGTGTGCCATCTCCCTCCGCTTGCATGTCATTGAGTAATTCAAGAGCTTCATTTAAGTGCGCCTGGAAGAACTGCTGCATCAGGTCAAGTATCCTGCCAAGGATCGGATCGCGCAGGGAATAAAACACTTGATTGCCGTCCTTTCTCGCCATGACGAGATGCTTGGAACGCAGCACTGCCAAGTGCTGAGAGACATTAGCCTGTTCAAGGTCAAGTCGCTCATGGATACGGCTAACGGGTATCTCTCGCTCATCGCGAAGCAACTCGATGATGGCGATACGGGTTGGATGCGCCAGTGCCTGAAAAATCCCCGCCTTGAAGCGACGAAGGTTTTCGTGCATTCCACGGCTCCACGGGATTGGCTCCTTCAAACAGCCCGCCTCCTCCGCTATTGGCGTATATGCGAAACCGCGAATATTGTCAAGGGCGATCCCCGCTAAGGAGGACATGTGGACATGTGGACATGTGCATGCCTGTGTTGAGCGCCCATGGGAGACGTCTCGCCTCTAGAGTCAAGTAGTGTAAACCATTTCATAATAAATGGTTGTGACGAGCAACGGCGAGAGCCGCCACAACTCGTTCGACCGTGCTCTCCGTGTTGAACTCACGTTCTTTGGTGGATCGCGTCGAGGTAAGAAGTCAGGGTGGCCTCGTCGGTGTCGCTCGCCACGCACTGCATGCCCGGCGGCATCCGCTGGACGATCAGACCCGTGACGCCGTGCCGGACAAGCGACGCGCCAGTGCGGGCACCGACTGTGGCGCAGCCGGTCTTCTTCTTTTTGTCTTCTTTCGTGTCTTTCGTGGTTGCTCCTCCAATGCCATTCTTCGCGTATATGAGCAGGTCGTACTTGTCCGGCAACGGCTCACCGGGCCAGGGGTCGATGGGGTAGGGCCAGGGAACGATGGGCGACTGGTGGGCCAGCACTCGGTTCCTGGCGATCAGATCAAAATGCACGCCGTTGGCATCGTCACTTCTGCACCCATTATGTGGCGCTCGTGGTTATGTGGTTTCCCCGCTCTTTTCCCTGATAGGGCAAGCTTCTCCGCTGTTTTCTGCGCCACATAAGGCGGCCCCGCTCGAGCTGCCGCGCGGCTCTCCTGACCCGCTACATCGCTTACCGTTCCCTGAGGCGGACGGTCATGTGGGCCCGTCGCGAGCTGCCGCCTCTGCTCCCTGAGCGTGTCCCTCCTGCACTCCGTGCCCCACGCGAGAAGTGAGAACCCCAGTCGCCCTGGTGCGGGAACCAAGGCCTGACGGGGTTCTTGGGCGCTGTAGGCCGATGGGTTATGTGGCGCCCAACCCGGCCAAGCAGGCGGAAGTATCGCATGCCAGCAGCGGGCGCCACATAACCACAAGCGCCACATAATGGTTGTTGAACTAAACCGCTTTGCTCAGTCCGGCCTCGGGTTTCTGCCGGCGCGCTGGCTTTCTTCCTCCCGCTCCTTGCCGTTTCTCCAACCGCCAAGGCCGACCCGGCGGACTTGCCGGCCGGGCTGGTCTTGCCGGTCGTAGCACTTGCGCTTTGTGCCGTCGTCGCGCACACTTGCTCCAGCGCCCCATTCTCTGACTGGAGCAACCGCATGTCCCCCTTACGGCAACGCTTCCTCGACGACCTTCGCCTGCGGAACTATTCGCCGCGCACCCGGGAGGCTTATGTCGCCGGGGTCGCGCGCCTGGCCCGGCACTACGGCCGCTCGCCCGACCGGCTCGGGCCCGAAGAGGTCCGCGCCTTCCTGCTGTCCCTGGTCGAACGCGGCGTCTCCTGGAGTTTGTTCAACCAGACCGTCTGCGCTCTGAAGCTCTTCTACACCGTCACGCTGCAACGAGCCGACGTGGTCACCTACGTCGCCTACGGCAAGCGGGCCAAGACCTTGC
>Ga0209172_10008196_pt1 | contig 10339 bp, 8 predicted proteins | sample LarsenN4metaG_FD_184113 | JGI IMG/M metagenome (GOLD analysis project Ga0209172, IMG submission 184113) | Hot spring sediment bacterial and archeal communities from British Columbia, Canada, to study Microbial Dark Matter (Phase II) - Larsen... ...
GTACGGCTGCTTCTTGTCCGTCAGGATCGCGATGCGACGCAGGCCCAAGTCCTCGTAGGCGAACTTCGCCATTGCCGCTCCCTGGAAGTTGTCGGTGAAGCAAACGCGGAACACGTTGCTCCCGATGTCCGTAATCTCCACCTTCGTCGAGCCGGGTGAGATGATCGGCACACCGTACTGGAAGCACACTTGAGCGGCGGGCTGGGTGATTCCGCTTGCAATTTCACCCAAGATGGCGACCACCTTGTCCTCGTTCACGAGCTTCTCGGTAGCGGTCTTGCCGACTTCCGGTTTGCTCGCGGTGTCCTCGATGACGAGTTGGACCTTCTTACCGTCCACTCCGCCGGCGGCGTTGAACTCGTCCACCGCCATCTGGATGCCTCGCACGGAGTCCTCGCCCCAGGGCTTGAGTTCGCCGTTCAGCGAGGCGATGACTCCGATCTTGATGACATCGCCCTCGACGCGGTTCCCTTCGCCTGGGCTTTCGGGTCTAACGCCGCTACCGCCAGGGCCGCCGCCACTTGTGCTGCCGTTTGCAACGTCGTTCTTGCACCCCCATGAAAGTAGGAGTGCGCCTGCGCCGATCAAGGCTAAAAGTCTGTTCGTTCTGCTCATCTTTCGTAACCTCCTGTGTCGGTTTTCGCCGGATTTTGCCCTGCTGGGCGTTCCATTCTTACCCCGTTTCGGTGTAGGATAGCGCAATCCGGACCGGTTGACCCGTCCATATGTACCCGGAGGAACGATATGTCTGCAGAACAACTGAGCGATCTTGTCAAGGAATCGGTCGAGCACATCCGCTCCCAGGAGTGGGACCAAGCGATTGATGCCGCCCGCCGAGCCATCGAAGCGAACCACCGCGACCCCGAGGCGTATTCCGCCCTCGGAATCGCCCTGTCCTACGCAGGGAGGCTGGAGGAGGCGGTGGATCCGCTCCAGCGAGCCATCCAGAGCGCCCCGTACGAGGCGAAGCACTACTTCAACCTGGCCGTGCACAACGTGCGGCTGGGTCACATGAACGAGGCGATCGCAATGTGCCAAGAGGCGATCCGGTGCGACGGCAAGCACCACGGCGCCCATCTGCTGCTGAAGGAACTCGAGAAGCAGACGCACACCGAGGCTGCCCCGTACATGTCCTCGATCGGCGACCAGCGCGGAAGCGCCTACCACTACCGCCAGGACAAGAAGGAGGCTCCGCCTCCCTACGACCCGCTGGCGGACGCCGAACAAGACAACACCAACAACGAACAGAGTGGCTGACGAGCGGGCAGCGCAGTTCACGCGCCAGGCGCTGGAGCACCTGCGCGCCGACCGCTTCCCCCAGGCAGCTGAGTTCGCTCGCCAAGCGGTCGAACTTGACCCCGAAAGCGGCGAGGCGCACGGCGCACTCGGCATCGCCCTCGCTCAGATGGGGCGAACCGCGGAAGCCACCGACGCGCTAAAGCGGAGCGTTGAGCTTCTGCCCGGAGACGCCAAGGCGCGCTACAACCTTGCGGCGCACCTGTTTCGCGTTGGGGATCGCGAGGCCGCGCTCCAGCAGGTAAGAGCCGCGCTCGAGATTCAGCCCACTCACCGCGCGGCGCTCGAACTGTTGCGCCAACTGGAGCGGACGACCGGCTCCCAGCCTTCCGAAGCGACTCCAGCCCCGCCACCGGTTTTCCCGACCGGCCCGGCCGGCGGTGTTTATGAGCAGGGGGCGCCGACCTACTATGACCCCGGCGCTGTTCCCCGCCCCGTGCACTCGGTCGCTCTCATCGAGCGGATGGGCTCGGCTTGGGACGGGGTGCTGTGGGTCACATGGACGCTGAACCTCGCGGCGACGGTCGCGTTCTATGTCGTCTTGTACACCCGGCTGGTCCCGAGCGCGGAGAGCATGGAGACAGCCTCGCCGGGCCAGCAGATGCAGTTCTTCGAAGACGTCATGACGCAAGGCTTTGGTTGGGGAGCCGTTGCCGCCCTGACGGCACTCGCCATGATGGCGGTGTGGGTCGTGGATATCGCAGACCGGCGGCCCGCGGCAACGGGCATGACGCTGGGTGTCATCGGTGCGGTCTTCGCGCCTTGCTGCATGTGCTACCTGAACATCCTCTCGATTGTGATCTTTGTCGGTTACTTCGTAGCGACCCGACGGTATACTTAGGGCTGGAACGATGACAGGTGCACTCTTTTCCCTAATCCTGCTTCAGGCGCCACACGCGCTGGCGACGCCGATCGAGTGTCCGTTCAAAGTTACCGAGGACGCGATCATCGTTGACGCTGTGGTGAACGGCAAGACCATCTCCTGTATGTTCGACACGGGCTACGGCGGCCACTTCGTCATCAACGACGCGATCAACATCGGGAAGCCAAGCGGCGTTGCCGGCCTTAGAGACTTCGTCGGGACGTTCGAGGCTAAGACCGTTAGGATTGACTCGATTCGCTTGGGAGGGCTGAACATTGCCGACCCTCACGCCGACGCCCTGCAACTGCCGATGGCGCACATGAGCGTGAGTTACGGCACCCACACCGATGCGATCATGGGTCTTTCTGTCGTGAAGGACTACGTTACCGAGATCAACATCGAGAAACAGAAGTTCATCTTCCATCCGCGCTCGGTGGATATCACGAAGCGAACCCCTGACAACCAGCGGACCTTCCTGATGAAGATGCTCCCGTACGGCTACAACTCGATCGAGTTGCCGGTTACCGTGAACGGCAAGCCAATGCACCTCTCGCTGGACACGGGAAACGCGTTCTATACAGCCACGCACAAGGAGTCCATCATCCGAGTCGGACTGTGGGACAAGGACCGCAAGCCGGACTTCATGACCCAATCGATGGTGGCGTCCGGGCCGGTGGATAGTTTTATGGTTCGCGTGCCCGAGGCCACCATCTACGGCGTTCCGGTGAAGGACTCCATCTGGAGCGTCATTGACCTGCCGAGTTCAGGCGCAGACTCGGACGGCACGATCGGCTTCGGCTTCCTCAAGCACTTCAACATCATCATTGATTACGAGCGCAGGTACGTTTGGCTGGAGAACTGGACGGGGCGCGTTACCGACCCTCCTAAGGCGCACGTCGGCTTCCGCGTGTACCAAGCCGAGAATGGGGACTACGTCGTGTACGGCGTCTTCAAAGGCGGCCCTGCAGAGGCCGCGGGCGTCCAGCGAGGAGACCGCCTGCGAGTGCTTGACGGCAAGAGCGTCTCGATGATGCGCCCCGAGCAGGTCGAAACCGCGCTGGCAGGTGAGGAAGGCTCAATCTGCAAGGTGGCGGTCAGCCGCGGCGGCCTACTCATCCGAGCCGACATCGAGCGAAAGCTGCTCGTCAACTGAGTCCGCCCGCCGGTTGCGCCCAACCGTGTATCACCGGAAGGCGGCGGCGTATCTTGGTGGGTATGAAGAGATTCTTCGCAACCTATCTCGCGCTGGGCGTCCTTGCGGGTGCGCTCGGCATCGCCTGCGGCGGGGGAGGCGGCAACGGAACCGCAACCTCCGGCGTTGGCCTCTTCCTTACCGACACCTTCCGGGAGGATTACGACAACGTCTGGCTCACCCTTCACAAGGTCGAGTATAGAAACCAGACCACCGGGCAGTACACAACCGCGTGGGAGAGCGCGACCGGCATCACCGTTGACGCCAAGCGCCTGCGGGACGGCTCGGGCGAGCGGTACGCGTTCCTCGCCATCACCGCCCTGGCAAACGGCACCTATGACCAGGTTCGACTGACGATGGGGCAGCAGACGATTCTGGTGCCCGCCGGCTCGCAGAGCGGAACCGCTTATCCGTTCGACTCTTCCCTTCCACGCGACGGGCAGGGGCGGCCGATGGTCACAGCGACGCTCACGCCGGCGCTGTCCGTGCCAACGACTTCGTTCGTGCTCGACATTGACCTCGCGAACTGGACGCTGGCGGGCGGAGAGGTCTCCCCGGCCTTCCGTCGAGGCAGCGGAAACGGCATCGACGACTCCGGTCGTCACGAAGCGCTCGAATACAAGGGCGTCGTGTCCAACCTCAGTTCGACGCGCTTCTCACTTCGACCGAGCGCGGGCGCATCGTTCACGGTCGCCTACACCGCCGACACGCCCGTGTTCAGCAGTTCCAACGGCGCCCCAACGGTGCTTGCCAACGGCGCTCTCGTCGAGGTGCGCGGCAACTACCTGCCGGGCAACAACTTCCTGAGCGCAAGCGTCATCAAGGTCGAGGACGGGAACGGTTCGGGTGAAGCGGAGGCGCGAGGCACGCACACCGACGTCAACCTCGGCGCAAATACGCTCACCCTCACCAACCTGACGGAGGTCGAAGGCTTCATGCCGCAAGGCGCGAGCATCCACGTCGTCTGGTCAGACAGCACCATCTTCCGGCGCAGCGGCGTGCAAGTAACCGAAGATGCACTGCTCCAGTGGCAGTTCTCCGAGGCGAAGGGGACCTACAACCCCGCCACGAACACACTTACCGCCACGCGCATCACCCTCGAGGATGACGCCGGAGGAGGTGGAGGCGGAGGCGGAACCGGAGAGGCGGAAGCCACCGGAAGCATCACCAACGTTGACCTCAATCAGAACCGAATGACCCTGACGAACATCTTCGACATCGAAAACTTCCAGCTTGAGGGCACGACTGTGAACGTGACGTGGACGGAGGAGACGATCTTCCTTCGCAGCGGCGACCCGGTTACCGAGCAGGCGCTGCTCCAATGGCCGCGCGCCGAGGCGAAGGGCGTCTATGACCCCGGCACGAACACCATCCGCGCAAGCCGCATCAAGCTGGAAGACTGACGCCTTGCCACCGAGCGGCGCCCCTGTGCCGTGTGCCTTGTGTCCTGTGCCTTGTGCCTTGCGCCTTGTGCATGTGCTCTGACTCCCGCCCCCGCCCCGCTCTCGCCCTCCGGCGAGGCGGGGGCACCACCTTGGCCTGAACCGGGGGCGCTCCGCAACGGGCGGCGGGCGCAAAGAACCATCCAAGAAGTGCATTCCGTCAAGAAAGTGGAGTGGCGACTCGCGCGAAGCTGGCGTTGCGGTTCGCGGCGATCGCCGCCGAGCGCGGTCCGTACGCGCCGTCGCCGCAGAGGCGAGCAGCCTCGCCGGCGGCCTCGCACTCCATCCCACAAGGCAAGCGATGCACAGCAATCCCACCCACGCAACCTGCGGCCAGGCCGCGGGTATCAAAACCGCGCAGCATCGCTTTACATGCGCCAAACCAGGCTCATGACCGCCGTCACTGACCGGCACACTTGTGCGGAACCTTGGCCTTGCAAATCGACGGGCTAGGAGGCCAGGGCGCGGAGCAATTGTAACCCTCCAGGCCCTTCCCTTGGCCGGAGTGCGCCCACCAGAAGCCCGTGGTATTGGGGCAGCCAGGCGTCGAGTCGTCGCAGGTTACCTTGATGCACACCCCGTCACAACACTTGACGGGAAGTTGGTCATCCATAAGACGGCAATAGTCCTCGTAGGTCGCGACTAGATTGGCTGAACAGCCGGACCCGCAAAAGCCTTCAACGCCCAGGGTGCACTCACCCGGCTCATCAGTCAAGCCTCCCGACCACGCTACGGCGGTCCACGCCCATGCCGCCACGCACACGAGCCAGCCCATTGCGCTAATGATTCGGGGCCTCATTTCCAGTTGATCTCGTGTGGCACTAGCCGATTGTACATGACGAGTTCCACGGTACCGTCGAGCCTGAGGATCAACGCGCGTAGCGATGTCGGGTTGTTGTTGAAGGCATCCGCATCGTTCATGTTGATGTCCGCAAGCACGGGCGCCCGATCGCCGCGAATCTGCCAGTAGTTATCCGGCAGGTGCGTTGAACCGGGGTGATGCGGATACTCAACGCAGTGAAGGTAGCCGTTGTCAATCTGCTGCATCAGGAAGTTTGGTTGATCAGACTGGAACACAGACATTCCTTCGGGAATGCTCCATCGCTTACCCTGCACTCGCGCCAGCACCTTCAGGTTAGGCGGCAGGCCCGCGTCGTATGGTGTCTTGCGTTCGGCCACCGGCTTAACGCCGTACTCCTCGCGGTACAACTGGAGCGCTTGGCCGATACGGCGTAGCTTCTCAGCTGCGGTATCGTAGTCATACTCTCCGCCCTGGCTGCGCCAGGCAGACACCCCAAGCGCAGTCGCGCTGGTCACGAAGCACGCCAATAGCAGCGAGCGCCATATTGTTATCTTGATTGTTGTCATCTTTTTATTCCTCCTTAGTGATTGTTTGTGTACGGTTCGAAAGATGTAGAGTTTCTACCGCGGATCCGAGTCGCGGAGGCGGCCGAGACGCATGCAAAGAGCCAGAGGCCAGTGTCCAGCACTCCTCCAGAGGGGTCTCATGGCTATCCTGTTTCCACAGCAGGGTGGCCCGCTCATCAACTAAGTAACACCGTGGCAGAAAACACGCATTCAAGGACTCACCAAGTACGAATCTCGGGTCCGCCACCACCTGGACTCTATCAGCAAGCCGTGGCCATACTTTCGCCACAGCCTCGTCACCGGCGACCAAAACGACGAGGACTACGGCGAAATCTTCAACTATATCAGCGAGGGGATTGAGAATCCCCGGATTACAACCGCACTCCTGCATAACTACGACGAACGCTGGCTGGCCGGAACTTGGCAGCGGCACTTTCGTACCCAACGCTGGGTCCCTAAGCAACGCCTGCGAGTAGTCACGTTGGGCAGCTGGGTATTGGTGCGGAAGCAGGAGTGTCTTGGCGGAGAAAGCGACCCCGGCAAGAACTAATAGCCACGCCTAGGGAGGTACGTCACCGGACCAGAGGGACTTCATGAGGGCGCCCTCAAGCCGAATCGCTCCAGCGCCTGCTCAAGCGATAGCTGAACGGGTACGCCATCCTTGATCGTGGAGAAATTCGGACACGAAAATATGCGACACGCCGTTTGAACGCGTGCGCCAGCATCATGATACACGCTACCTCGCCACCCAACTCGGTTGGCCCAAGAGGCTACTTCTCCCAGGGGCCTGTACGACACCAAAGCGAGCGTTTGTGAGGAGCGCACCAGTCGCAAGGCGACGCTTTCGCAGGGTTCGCACAAGCAAGAAAAAAAGACTGCGTCCGAGCTTTCGAAGGCCCTGACGGCAGGAACTGCTCGACCGGAGCCGCGGCCTGGTTCAACCAGCACAAGGGTCAATCCATCGAGCGGCCGGGGCGAGCCGTCCATGCAACAAACGCCCGATAGGCCCAATATGGACGCATTGGCCAACATCACCGACAGTGCTCTGTGTAGAACCCGCATGGGCTTGTACCTTACCTAGAACCTTCAGCAACACAAGAATACCATGCCGCTGGCCCGCCGCCGCAGCTTCTTCGCGAACGCTGGACCGCTAGCCGTTGCAGGCCAAGTACGCGCAGATTGAACCCAAGTAGCCCTATCCCCGCAGCCGCTCGATGAGTTGCGGGATGGCGTCGTAGAGGTCCATCACCAGCCCGAAGTCGGCGATGTCGAAGATCGGCGCGTCGGGGTCGGTGTTGATGGCGACGATGACCTTGCTGTCCTTCATCCCCGCCACGTGCTGCGTGCTTCCGCTGACCCCGGCGGCGATGTACAGTTCCGGCGCGACGATCTTGCCCGTCTGCCCGACCTGGAGGTCGTTCGGCGCGATGCCCGAGTCCACCGCGGCGCGCGTTGCGCCCGCTGCGCCGCCGAGCACATCGGCGAGGCTCCCAATCAACCGCTCGAACGTCTCGGCGTCCTTTAGCGGCCTTCCGCCGCTGACTACGGCGCGCGCCTGGGTCAGGTCGGGGCGCCCGCCTTCCGCTTCCGAAACCGAAACGCGCTTCGTGGCTCCCTGACTCGGCGCCGACTCCGTCTCTATCGGCGAGTCTCCGGCGCGAGCGGCGCTCTTGAACGCCGTTGCCCGAACCGAGGCGACGAACGCTCCCTCGGAGACCTCGACCTCGGCGAACGCGTTGCCCGCGACGATGGGCCGAAGGAACCGGCGCTCGGCTGCGGAGAGAACCTCGACGATGTCGCCCGCCATCGGTCGGTCGAGCAAGCCCGCGATACGCGGCATGACGTCCTTTCCCGCCATGTGCGCGACGCCGACGATGAGGTCGAACTCATCCGCCTTCTGTGCGATCAAGTCAGCGAGGGCGTCGGCGGGTGGGATCTCCCCATCCAAACGGAGAACCTTCTCCGCGCCGAGGTCGGCCGGTGAATCTCCGCCCGCGGCAAGCAGCACATAGGGCACGCCGAGAGCCTGACAGAACGCCGCGAGAGGCTCCGCGTCGCCGACGTTCAACGAAACGGCGAGCGCCCTTGTCATGACCCCAGCACCCCCTTCTCACGGAGCGCTTCGACGAGTTCGTCCACGCTTTGCACGCGCCTTCCCGCCTGCCGAGGCGCGGGAGGTCGGAGTTTCATCACGCGGACGCGGCACTCCGCCTCTACTCCGAGGTCGTTGAGGCTGATCGTCTCGATCGGTTTTGAGCGCGCCTTGATGATGCCCGGCAGCGCGACGTACCGAGGCTCGTTGAGCCGAAGGTCGGTTGTGATGACGCAGGGCAGCGGCGCTTCAAGCGTTTCCTGGCCAGCGTCGGTCTCGCGGGTCACGCGCGCGCTTCCGTCGAGCAACTCGACTTTCGCGGCGAAGGTCATTTGCGGGATTCCGAGCATCGCTGCGAGCATCTGACCCGCTTGGTTCGCGTCGTCGTCAATCGCTTGCTTGCCCATGAGCACGAAGTCGGGCGACTCGCGCTCATATACCTTCTTGAGAATCTTGGCGACGCCCAGCGAGTCGAGCGCGGCGTCGGTGTCGACGAGGATTCCCCGGTGCGCTCCGATGGCGAGCGCCTTGCGGAGTTGCTCTTCGCACTCCGCCTTTCCGATGGACACGACGACGACCTCCGCTTCGCGTTGCTCGCTGATGCGCACGGCTTCCTCCACCGCGATCTCATCGAACGGATTGATCTCGAACTTGAGCGCGGCGGTATCCAAGCCGGATCCGTCCGGCAGGACGGCCACCTTGGCATACGGGTCGGGAACTCGTTTGACTGGTACCAGGATCTTCATCGTTCGTTCTCGAGGTTCGCCAGGACGCTCACCCTCCCTAATTGTTCAGCGGTTTGCCGGTTTCGATCATGTGCTTGATGCGATTCTGAGTGAGCGCGTTGCCGAGCAAGCGGAGGAACGCCTCGACCTCCATCTCGAGCGCCTCCTCCTCCGAAGTCGCCTTCGTGAAGATGTGCTTGATCTGTTCGGCGATGTACGCTCCATACTCCGTGAGCTCGCCTTTGGAGCGTGCGGTTTCGATCTCGCTCTCGATCATTGCGCCGAGCGGCCCTGGAGCCGGTTCCCACTTCGCCGCTACGACGGAGCCGGGAGCAAGGTTCATCGCCGAGTACACCATGAAGTCGGGGTTGATCAGCAGCGCGTCGGTTGCACGGAAGTACGGCGTGCCTTCTGCAGCAGCGGCGCTGACCTTCACGCCGAGCGCGACCGTCATCGCCGCCTTCGCCATGCGCTTCGCGTCGCCCTGCGTCGCCATCCGCACGAACGCGGTTCCGCCGCCCGCCGGAAGCACTCCAACCAGCGCCTCGGGCAGCCCGATGAGCGCCTCGGGGTGAAAGACTGCCCGCGAGCAGTGCAGCGCAAGTTCCAGTCCACCGCCGAGGCAGAAGCCTTCAACCGCGGCGACGCTGGGCACGGACTGCAGCGCCTTGGCAACACTCTGCAGGCGCACCAACCACGTGCGAACTTCGTCGAAGCGTTGCTGCTCGGCGGCATCGAGCAGGAGGCGCAGGTTGAAGCCTGCGCTGAACGCCCGGCTGTCGCCGAGAAGGGTCACGCGCGCCCCTGGGTGCGACTCGATGTGGCGTTGCAACCCTTCGAGTAACGATGGGTCGAGCGCGTTCATCTTCGTGCGGAATTGGAAGGCGTAGTGCCCGTCGGCGAAGCGGCGCACGTTGAACCCCTCGCCGCTTTGCGTAACCGGCATCTCTTCGGTAGTCATCGTGCGCTCGTCTTTGGGAAGTTGCTCGTGCGCGTCGGAGCGGAAGTCCCAGGCGCGAGCGTCGAGATAGAACTTCCCGACCGCCTTCAGCGGCGAAGCCGTCATGTGCGGTTGCAGGTTCTCGTAGCCGATGCTATCCACCATCTCGAACGGTCCTCGCTCCCATCCGAAGCCCCACTTCATGACGTTGTCGAAGTCTGCCACGCCGAGGGAGATCTCCTTGCCGACCTCCATGGCGTACTGCAGGATGGCGGGCACGTGCATTCGGACGTACTCGCCGATCTCGCCCTTGGCTTGCAGGGCGGCTTGGAGACGCTCGGCGAGAGGCATCGCCATCAACTCGTCTGCGCCGGGTAAAGAAACGGGATCAACCGGGCCGTACTCGAAGGTGCGGAAGTGGA
>Ga0209172_10008199_pt1 | contig 10337 bp, 9 predicted proteins | sample LarsenN4metaG_FD_184113 | JGI IMG/M metagenome (GOLD analysis project Ga0209172, IMG submission 184113) | Hot spring sediment bacterial and archeal communities from British Columbia, Canada, to study Microbial Dark Matter (Phase II) - Larsen... ...
GAAGGCGGCCACTGCCTGCATGGTTGACAGAAACACGATGCTGCCGGGAATCTTCTTTTCCAGCATGTGCTCGCCCACGCGCTTGGCCAGGAGCACAGGGGCAACATAGTTCCGCCGGAAGGCTTCGACCATCTCGGCCTCGCTCAGGCGGGCAAAGTCCACGCGCGCGGGATCACCCAGGAAATTCACTAAGCCGTAGATCTCGCCGGTCAGGCTGGCAGCGCGCTGGACCAGCCGCTCGCGGGCAGCGGGCTCGCAGAGGTCGCCTTCGACCAAGTGAACCTCACCCGGGCCGCCGCGGGTGAGCGCCTCCGCCAAGGACTGGGCGCGTGTGCGGTTCGTGCGATAGCCCACCACTACCCGCGCCCCCTCGCGCACCAGCAAAGCCACGAGCGCGGCACCAAGTCCGCCGCTGCCTCCGGGCAGCAGAACCACCTTCCCCGCTAGGCTGCGCTCGGGGAAGTCGAACTCAAACTTGGCGTGCCGGGCGAAACGTTCGGGATCGAAGAACTCTGAAGGCATGAGGAAGGGATTCTACTGGAGGGCGGAGGCCGGAGGCTAGAGGCAGGAATGGAGGCTGGGGCTGAATTGCAACTTGCTGGCGGGAGAGGGGTTATTTTACAATGCGCGTGTCGCACGCGCCGCCAGCGGGCTCGGGGGAGATGCGAGCCCGACAACTTCTACCTTTGCGCGGCGCGCGTGTGCTAGCATAGCGGAAAGTAAGCTGGTCCTTTTCACTGCCAAGATGGACGACGAGGCGAAGCAGCGCCAGGGGGAGGGAGGTGTCGCCGAGTCCACGGGTGACACCGACATAGACCAACTGCTGCGCGCCCGCAGCGAGATTGACTCCGCCCTCAAGCGCCACAAGACGCAGTTCGCTGTCCTCTTCTGCGACATCGTGGGCTCCACTTCCTTCTTTGATCGCTTCGGCGACACCGCCGGCTTGATGATGCTGCAGCGGCACCACGAACTGGTGCTGCCGGCCATCGAAGAGGAAGGCGGAACGGTGGTGAAAACCATCGGGGACGCGGTGCTGGCGGTTTTCGGCGCCCCCGAGGCCGCGGTGCGCACGGCCATCAAGATCCAACTGCGACTCGACACCTACAACGAAGACCGGCCGGAACCCGAGCAGATTTACACGCGCGTGGGAGTGAACTTCGGGAGCGGCATCGTCAAGGAAAAGGATGTGTTCGGCGACGTGGTGAACGTGGCGGCGCGCATCGTCAAGGCCTGCGCCCCTGCGCAAATCTTGCTGTCGCATGCGATCCATGAAGCCGTCCGGCAGACACCGGGCTTCAAAGTCCGCGCCCTCGGCTCGGCGCTCTTCCGCGGCAAATCCGCAGCCGAGGACCTCTACGAGGTGCTCTGGACCAGCGAGGAGCGCTACCAGCGGCTGCGGCGCAAGCTGGACACCGGCGAAGCCGGCAAGGCTGCCCGCAGCGTCCTGGGCCGCTATGAGATCCTCGACGAATTGGGCCGGGGTGCCATGGGCGTGGTCTACAAAGCCTACGACCCAGTGGTGGGCCGCATCGTTGCCCTCAAGACCGTGCGCGTGGACTCGAGTGGGGAGGAACACGACGAATTGATCCGCCGCTTGCGGCAGGAAGCCCAGGCCGCGGGGCGGCTCGAGCACCCCAACATCGTCACCATCTACGACGCCGGCGAAGTCGAAGGGCTGTTTTATGTGGCGATGCAGTTTGTCAAAGGACGCATGCTTTCGGAGCTAATTGCCGAGCGACAACTGCTGCCAGTGAAACAGATCGTGCTGCTGATGGAGCAGGTATCCGACGGTCTCGACTACGCCCATGAGCACGGCATCGTGCACCGCGACCTGAAGCCATCGAACATCATCGTGGCGCGGGATGGGATTGCGAAGATCGTAGACTTCGGCGTAGCCAAAGTCGTCGAGGGGGGAACGACCAAGGCGGGAATGGTGCTGGGCACGCCCAGCTATATGTCTCCCGAGCAGGCCCAGGGCGGGCGGGTGGACCGCCGCTCAGACATCTTCTCGCTGGGCGCCATGCTGTACGAACTCCTGACCGGCGAGCGCGCCTTTCCGGGGAACACGCCCACCGCCATCGTGCACAAGATCATTCACGAGGAGCCCATCCCGCTGCGGGTGGTGGAGCCGGGCGTGGACCCGACGCTCGAGGTGATCGTCAAGAAGGCCCTCGCCAAAGACCCGTTCCGGCGCTACCAGAGCTGCAAAGAGATCAAGGCCGACCTGGAAGCCTTTCGCCTGGGGAAGCGCGGCATCCCGGAAGCCCGTGAGTTGCTGGCCGATTTCAAATCCGCGGCACCGGCCGAGGCGAAGCCCGCCGAAGCGCGTCCCGGAACGACAGCGCGGCGCGCTCCCCGCCGGAAGACTCCGCCGAAGCCTGAGCCCGTCAGCCCGACGCGGCGCGCGGTGAGGGCGGTGGCCGCCGCCGTTCTCTGGATCGGGCTGGGATGGTACGTCTGGGATCAGGGCGTCATTACTGCCGCCCGCACGCTGCTGGAAGGAGCTCCGGCGGCAACAGTTTCGGCCCCGCCATCTGCCACGACCACGCCGGGAGCAACCGGGGAAACCCAGCAACCACCCCCGACCAGCGCAGGCCCGGCAGCGATTCCGCCAGCGCGGGCGACGGAAGGAACTGCAAGCCCTACGAAACCGGCGGGCCCAGGCAAGACCCCATCAGGCGCCGAGCGTGCGCCCGCGCGCCAGGAGGGAAAGCAGCGGCCGACAGCGGAGGCCGGCGTAGGAGCCGCTGAAACTGGCACAGAGGCAGCGGGCGAGCCGAAGCCGTCGAAGAAAAAGCAACGGACGGCAGAGAAGGAGCCGGCAGCGCCGAAGAGTTCCCTTTCAGCCGAGCAACAAGCGGAAGTGGACCGCTGGTTCCAGCTGGCGGACCAATACATCGGACAGGGACGTTACCGGGATGCGGTTTTCGCTCTCGATCAGATTCTTGCCATCGATCCGAAGAATGAGCGCGCCAAACAGGAAAAAGAAAAGGTCACCGAAATCATGCGACGCCGCGGCGAGATTCCTTAGCGCTGCCGCGCCGCCACCAACCAATCCCCCAGCGCCACCAGGTGAAACTGGCGTTGCAAGAATTGCAGTGCTTCCCCGCGCCGTGGATCGTCGAGCGCGCAGTTGAACAGGAAGCGGATGTAATCCTCCGCCGCTCCTTCCGCCTCTCCGCGCGCCGCTTTCTGGCGGGCCCGCTCGTAATCCCGGCCGATATACATCTTCAGATACATCAGCACTTGCTCGGTGAGTTTCTCCTGGGCCTTGGCGAGCACGCGCCCGCGCAGGGTTTCGGCGTCCAGGAGGTTGGCGGGCTGATTGCGATGGCCTTGCTTGTCGGCCGGGTTGACACCAGAAATCTCGACGGCGGTCGCGGGTTCTTTTTCCTCGACAATCTGCGGGACTTCGCGGATTCCGGTGACGACATTCACCCAGCGGGAGGTGAGGCGAATCTGGCCGGTGCGGGTGATGGTGCGGTGCGTGAATTCATAGGGTCGGATGTCCTCGCGCTCGACGTAGGCGGAGACGGCGTCGAGTTTCTGCTTGGCTTCTTTGAGGGCGGCGTCGGCCTTGGCCAGGGTATCCTCCTGGGCGCGGCGCTCCTTGTCGGAGGGCTTCTTGCGCCGGCGCTCCTGCTCGATGCGATTGCGCGTCTGCTCGAAGGCTTCCACCGCGCGGTCGTAGTCAGCCTTGGCATCGCGCCACTGCGGGTTCGGCACCTGCATCATTCCCGCTGAATACTCCGACTTGATAGCTTCGACTTGGCTCTCCTCGCGCACGGAGGTGCTGAGGAGCTCGACGACGAATTCGAGCACCGGGGCACTGCCCTCACTGCGGGTTTCCAGTACCTGGACGTTGGGCAGACCGGAGCGCTGGATGGCCTGGCTGAGGCGGGCGGAAAGCTCGGCGATGGCGTACTGGCCGGACGATTCCGGAGTTTGATCGCGGAAGGTGAGGGCGACGCGGATGCGCAACTGGTTTTCCAGCCGCTCGCGCCACGGGACGAAGGTGGCGAAGTCCGATTTGTTCAGGGCGAAGTGATAGGCCTGCTGGAGGTAGGCGAAGGCGAGCGGGCTCAGCTCGGCGGCGGTGGCCGGGGCGAGTTTAGCGGCGCGCTGGCGGTAGTAGTCGGCCAGATGCGTGCTCAGCCGATCGCGGCGGACGGCAAGCTCCGGGGTGGAGTCGAACTCGCTCAGCCGCGCCAGGCGACTCTGCATCCGCAGCAGAACTTCTTCATCCGCCGGGCCGCGGATGGGCGTGTGCAGCTTTTCCACCGGGGCGACCTCAGCCAGCAGGGTGTTGCGGTAGGTGGCCTGGAGCGAAGCCAGTTCCTGCCGGACGCCCGCCTCGTCCGGATAGCGCAGGGAAAGCGCGGCCAGGGTGTCAAAGGCAGTGGCATAGTCCTTGCGGCCCGCAGCCTCGCGAACCCGGGTGGTGGTTTCGCGGATATCTTGTTGCCGCAGGAAGGCAACCCGCTGCACTTCGATCTCGCGGCGGAGCAGGGGGATTTCATCCGAAGGCAGGTAGGAGGCAGCGGTCTCCGTCTGCTTGACCGCGTCGTCAAACTGGTTGCGCGCCAGGAGCTGGCGGGCCTGGTTGAGATGATGACGCGAGGCCAAGCGCGGGATGGTTTCCAGTTCCGTGGCGAGCGCAGGGTACTCCTCGCGGAAGTGGCGCAACGGCTCGAGGGTGCGCAGCGCGGCGGGGAAATCAGCGTTCTCGGCGAGCAGGCGGGCTTGGCGCAGCGTATCGGCAAGCTCGTTTTCGACCTTCGAGACGGCCGCATCCAGCTCGACGATGGCCGGCGACTGCACGTTCAGCGGGCGGATACGATCGAGCCACTCGCGGGCCTCGCCCAGAGCCGCAAAGCCAGACTTCTTTTCCTGCAGTGCCGACTGAAAGCGCTGGAGAGCCGCGCGGGCATGAGCCAGATAGAAGGGAGCGAGCGCCTGGCGCGCGGTCGCAACGTGCGGGCTGGCGGGAAACTTCCGCAGGAACTCTTCCCAAACGGCCTGGGTGTTGCGAGTCTCGGCCACGGCAAAGCTCACGGCATCCTCCGCGGGCCGCGCAGAAAACAGATAGACAACCCAGCCCTCTTTCAGGGGGTAAGAGACTGATTGGCGGTTGGGGAGGACGCGGCCCGAGAGGGTGGCGGCGCGAACCATGGCCATCGGCTCGGCCGTGCCGCGGGGCCAAGCCTTGAAGTTTGCCGGCAACGCCGCCGCCTCGCCGCGGCTGCGGGTGCGCACATCGAGTCGCCCGCTCGCGACCCGGAAGGAAACCACCTCCGCAAAGGGCAGCTTGGGCAGCTTGTCGTACTGGCTCTTGGGAATCGGCCGCGCAGCGGCTTCGGGGGCGGGTAGACGGTGGAGAAGGTCTTTGCCGTTGAGTCTGACGTTCTCGAGCACAACTTGATCGAGCGGGTCGAGCGAGCGAATCAGCACAGCGTAGTAGGTGACCGCGCCGCCCAGCGGCGCGGCGGCGATGACCAGAAGCAAGACGGCGGTAAGGCGAAGGCGCCAGGGCCTCATTCCAGCAACCCGGGAACACCGACTCGAGGCGTCAGCGCCCCTACGATAAAGCCCGGGGGGCAGCGGGACAAGCAATTTCTGCGGCCCGGCGAAAGAGGAAGGGGGCAAGAAAGTCCCTGGCGCGGGACGCTTGCCCCCCGCAAGCCTGCTGACAGGCTTTGGGCACCCGGAAGCCACAGAGGACAGGCTAAGTAGCCTGTCCTCCCCGAAGACAAAACCTCAAGCCTTCTCCCTAAGGAGAGAGTTGAGGCGTTCGCCCTCCAATTCCCTTGAGAAAACCGCTCAGCCGAGCACGGCTTCCTTGAGCTGCTTCGACGGGCGAAGACGAACAACAGTCTTCGCCTTGATCTTGATCGGCTCGCCGGTCTGGGGGTTGCGGCCCATGCGCGCCTTGGTGTGACGCTTCACCGCGCGCCCGAGGCCCGGAATTACAAACTTGCCCGTGCCCTTCGCTTCCTTCACCGCGAGTTTGAACAGCTCCTCGAAGAACGTGTTGACACTCTTCTTCGACGTGCCACACTTTTCCGCGAGGTGCGCCACGATCTTGCTCTTGGTCATTGGCTTTGCCATCTGCTACGCCTCTCCTCTGCCAGTCGTTTTTTTTGTTCCCCGGGATTCGCACTCTTGACGACGCCCCCGGCAGACGCCGCTTTCGGCGCGTACTATAGCGAAAGGCTCGGGGGAACGCAATCCTGAACTGGCAGAAAAGCCGCTAAAAATGCGGGTTCGCGCAGGCGCGGTCTAGAGTTCGAGCAGACGGCGGGCGCAGGCCGGGGCACGACCCGGGGTTTCACTTTTGAAATAGACGTAGACATCCCGGCCCTGCGCGCGCCACGCCTCGAACTGTTCTCGCCACCGGCGCAAGTCATCGTCGCTGTAGTCGCTGCGGTGGAGGTGAACGTAGGCGAAAGCGGCCGTGAGCTCGGCGGGTGACGAGCCGGCGTCGGTTTCCGCCAGGCACAGGGCCGCCTGGTGGCGGCGCAGCAGGGCATAGACTTCCTCGCTGAACCAGGTGGAATCCGCGAACTGGAGAACGAAGCGAGCGGCCCGCGGACGCCGGGAAAGGAATTCCTCCAGCCGATCCAGGTCGCGGGGGAGGTCGGGCGGCACCTGGAACAGCAGCGGCCCCAGACGCTGTTCCAGCGCCAGCACGGTGGCGGCTTGCAGGAAGCGGGCCAGGGGAGCCTCGATGTTTTCCAGGCGGCGGGTGTGGGTAATGCTCTGGTGGGCAACGAGCGCAGCCTGAAACCCCGCCGGAGTCGCCGTCAACCACTCCTGCAAGGTGCGGCGCGGCGGAAAGCGGTGGAAGGTGTAGTGAACCTCGACGGTGCGAAAGTGGCGGCTGTAGAAACCGAGCATTTCGTCGGCCGGGAGGTGGGCGGGATAGAAGCTGCCTTTCCATTCCCGATAGGCGTAGCCGGAGGTGCCGACGTAGAGCTCAGCCTGCATGGCGCCCTCAGTCTATCTCGCTGCAAGGGAGAGGTCTATGCAGCCGGCAAGCAACGGAAGTTGAGGTTGACCCTGGCAAGAGTCGCCACTACCATCAGCTAGCTTGAGCCCTCCTCAGACGGCGCGGGTACGGCCGCGGGGGAGCCAGCCCGAGGAGTGAGACCGTGGGACGCCGGCGCGAGCAACGTCTCGTCATCAACCTGCGGGTGAGAGTGTCGGGCACCGACGCGAACGGGAACGCATTCAGCCAAGATGCGGAGACGGTGGACATCAGCCGCTACGGGTGCCGGCTGCGCTGGATCTCCTGCCTGAAGGGTCCCGGCGACGTGGTCGAGGTGAAGTACAAAAAAGAGAAGGCGCGCTTCAAGGTGGCCTGGATAGGCGAGCCCGGGGGCCGGCGCGAGGGGCAGGTGGGTCTGCGCGTGCTTGACGACAAGTACATCTGGGGCGTCATGCTGGGCAGTCCCAAACGGGACGATTTCGTCCTTCCCGAAGAAGCCCTGCCTGCGCCTGCGCCAGCCGAGGGAGTGACCGGGCCCATCAAGGTCAGCCTGGAATCCGGCTGGACAGGAGAGGAGCGGCGGACCGCGCCGCGCTACCGGTGTCCCGGGGACGTCGAGGTGAGGCAGTTGGAAAGCGGGGCGAGCGTGAAGGGCCTGTTGAGCGACATCAGCGAGGGTGGTTGCTATGTAGACATGATGGCGCCGCTCGCCTCCGGCACCCAGGCGCAACTCCGGGTCAGCACCACGGAAGCGACACTGGAGGCGCAAGGGGTCGTCCGCGCCTCCCACCCCTCGATGGGCATGGGCGTGCAGTTCACCGAGATGACAGCGGAGAGCCGCCAGCAGCTCGATGCGCTGGTCGGGAGGCTGGCTGCGCAATTCGCCGCCGAAGTGACGGGAACGGGGCGGCCGCAGGAACCCGACCGCTACAACATCTCGGCTTCCGAACTGGAGATTCAGCCCCTGGCCGCGCCGCTCGACGAGACGGAATCCGCTGCGGCCGCCACCGCCGGAGTGGCTCTGTCCACACAGACCTTCGAAACCCGGATGCTGCTCGACGCGCTGCTGCAACTGCTCTACGCCAAGGGCGTGATCACGCCGGAGGAATTCCAAGAGGCAGTGCAGAAGGCCGCTTCCAGCCGAGGGCACTAGCAGCCACTTGACTACTGCTGTGTTCCGCGGACTGTTTGTTTTTCAACCCGCACTGTTCTTTTCGCATCCAAGCCTGTGTGCCCGCAGATCGAGTCTGCTTGGAGGGAGGCAAGTGATGGCGAAGCGCGGATTGCTGCTGATGTTCCTGCTCCTGCCCACGGCTTCGGCGGCTGCCCAGACGGTGCTGTTCGACGGGGTCGTGCACGGCGACCGGAAAGGCGTGGCACTGCTGATTCCCACGGCGGTGACCAAGGACGATTACGCAGTGGCGGGGCGGTTTGAATACGGCCTTGCCGACCGGGTCAATCTTTTCGGTCTGGTGGGCGGGATGTTCAACGGCGGTTCCAGGGCGCTCGCCGGGGGCGGCGACGTTTTATCGCCAGTCCGATGACTTTCCCCTCAACATCGGCTTCTTCAACTCCTTTACCTTCCCCGTGCCGCGGGACGGCGGGCCGAACGCCTTCGTCACCGTGGCGCCGGTCTTCAGCCATAGTTGGGAGCGCAGCAGCGGCGGGCGGATTACTCCTTACACAGGTGCCACGGCCACGTTCAAGATTAATCGCGGCGGGACCGACTTCAACGGGCTGATCGGGGTGAAGTGGACGGAAATTACCGAGCGCTGGGACTTCATCGCCGAAGTCCAGCCGGGCGAGCGCACGCAGTTTTCCTTCGGGCTGTTCTATCGCTTCTGAACTGAAATCAGGTCAGGCGCCGTGGCCGACCCAGAATTCCGGGTCGGCGGTGCCCAACTCAATGCCGACTTCGGTGCCGTGTTCGGGCGATTGCGCTCCCAGGCAGACCACGCGAGCTTTGGCAACCGCCTGGGTGGAGGTGTTGGTGACGGTGATCTCCTGGTCGAGCTCGATGGGCGTGCGCAGCACGACCAGCGCGCCGTAGGCATTGACGATTTTGGTGGTGGTGGCTTCGGCATGCTCGCCGCGCTTGTCCACCCAGCGGACGAGGACAGGGATGGCGAGCAAGACGCGCGGACTGCGGCGGCGGTCGGAAAGCACAAGTGAGCCGGCGACGGTCTCCGCCGGCTTCTCTCCCCGTTCTTGCATCAAGGCCGCTGCCAGCTCCACCGCCGCCGCCTGGTCGTTCTCTGCCATTTTCTTGAGTGCCCCCAGGGCGGCCGCGCGCAACGCCGCACTCTCCTTCACCACTGCCACCAGCGGCTTGATGGCCGCGCTTTGCCCCGCCTCGCCCAGCGCCTGCGCCGCGTGGCGCGCCTGCGCGAAGTCCACAGCCTTCAAGATGTCAATCAGCGCGTCGAGATAGCTTTCCGCCCGGGCTTTACCGGGCTCCGGCTGGCAAGGTTCTTTGGCTGGCTTCATCCATGCCTCTGCGCACGCAGGTCGAGGCGAGCTATTCCGCACAAGCAACTGGCTCCCCAGGCAGGACTCGAACCTGCAACCCTCCGGTTAACAGCCGGATGCTCTACCATTGAGCTACTGGGGAGCGGACGGGAGGATTCTAGCACTACGGCACAACCGTCTCAATGGATGCAAGGAGCCAGCAACGAGAACCTCAAGGGCTAAAGCCCGAGTGTTCTTGTGGATGTCAATGGCGGGGTTTAAACCCAGCCCCGCCCCGCCAAAACAGCACACTACCGCAAAATAGTTCTAGGCACAAAGCGCGCGCTGTGGTAGGGTAGTGGGAGCGTTTGCTGGTCTTGTACTTCCGTTCTGGACTGGAACTGAGGCCGCCGGCAAGGCGGCCTTTTTCGTGTACCTGCGCGGGCGTACCGAGGCACAATCGCAACACAAGTGAAAAGGAGTACGAACTTGAAGGAACAAGGTAAAGTCAAGTGGTTCAATGCGGACAAAGGCTACGGCTTCATCGCGCGTGAGCAGGGGCCGGACGTCTTCGTCCATTTCAGTGCCATCCAGGCTGCCGGTTTCCGGTCGCTGGAAGAGGGCACCGTGGTGGAGTTTGAAGTCACCTCGGGGCCGAAGGGTCCGCAGGCCGCCAACGTTACGCGTGTCTAACCCTTCGACTCGCCCCGAAAGCTTTCGGGGCAAGCTCAGGGCAAGCGCCCGTTCAGGGAGAGCCTGTTCAGGGTAAGCCCGTTCAGGGTGAACCCGCTGAAAAACACCCGCGGCCCCGGGGAGACTCGGGGCCGCGATTTTTTTGCCTGCCTTCCACCCAGCGTCAAATAGAGAAACTCAACTGCGAGCCGGGCTGGGCGGGGCCGCG
>Ga0209172_10008202_pt1 | contig 10335 bp, 9 predicted proteins | sample LarsenN4metaG_FD_184113 | JGI IMG/M metagenome (GOLD analysis project Ga0209172, IMG submission 184113) | Hot spring sediment bacterial and archeal communities from British Columbia, Canada, to study Microbial Dark Matter (Phase II) - Larsen... ...
CAGCACCATCGGCACGCCGCGCGCCTGCGCGGCGCGCAGCAGGTTGGGCCAGATCTCGGTCTCCATCAGCACCCCCAGCGTGGGCCGGAAGTGCGCCAGGAAACGCGCCACGGCGCCCGGCGTGTCCAGCGGGAGCCAGGCTTGGCGGTCGCCTTCGCGCAGCAGGTCGCGCCCGGCCTCGCGCCCGGTGGCGGTGCCGTGCGTGAGCAGCAGCCGCAGCCCCGGACGCCGCTCGCGCAGCGCCGCGACCAGCGCGGCCGCCGCACGCGTCTCGCCCAGCGAGACCGCATGCACCCACAGCCAGCCTGACGTGGGCGCACCACGGTAGAAGCCGAAGCGCTCCCCCAGCGCGGCGCGGTAACCCGGTTCGGCGCGCCCGCGCCAGAGCAGCCGCAGCAGGTAGGCCGGCTGCGCGAGCCAGAGCAGGACGGAGTACAGCGCGCGGGCCGGCCAGGTCACGAGGCGGCGACCAGCACATTGCTCCACGCCAGCCAGGCCGCCTGCACACTGGGCGCGGGCCGGCCCTCGAGCGCAACCTGGTGGCGGTGGCCATGCGCCGGCAGCGGCCCGGTGCGCCAGGCGGTGGGCACGTTGTAGAGCTGCACGTGCGGCAGGTCGAGCGCCACGGCCACGTGGGACAGGCCGCTGTCCACGCCGATCACGCCCTGCGTGAGCGCCATGCGGTCGAGCACCGCATCGAGCGGCAGCGTCGGCCAGACCTCGACGTGGAACGCCTTCTCGTACTGCAGGCCGGCCGCGATCAGCTCGGCGCGCGTGTGCTCCATCTCGTTGCCCTGCGGCAGGCCGATGCGCCAGCCGGCCTCGATGACACGCTTGCCGAGCTGGATCCAGTGCTCCACCGGCCAGAGCTTGTCGTCGCGCGAGGTGCCGTGCACGAAGGTCACGGTCGGCGTGGCGCTGCGGAACACACGCTTGCTGGCGTGCAGGCCGTACTTGGGCGGCCCCTGCGCCGGACGGCCCAGCACCGCGGCCACCAGCGCGCGCGAGCGGTCCATCGCGTGGATGTGCGGCTCGATGCGGATCGCGTGGTCCACCAGCCAGCCGGCCGGCGCCTCGTAGCTGGAGCCCTCCGTCTGGTTGGCCAGGCCGAAGCGCGTGCCGCGCGCCAGCCGCGCGACGATGGCCGACTTGGTGAGACCCTGCAGGTCGATCACCGCGTCGTACGGCTCCGCCTGCAGCTGGGCCTTGAAGGCGCGCCACTCCGCCCGGGTGGCGGCGGACCACCAGCTGCGCCGCCAGCGGCGGATCGAGCATTCGATGACGCGGCGCACACCGGACACCCGGCGCACCAGCGGCGCGAAGGCCGGCTCGACCACCCAGTCGATCAGCGCATCCGGATGCGCGGCGCGGATGTCCTGCACCGCCGGCATGGCGTGCACCACGTCGCCCAGCGACGAGAGCTTGACGATCAGGACCTTCAAGCGCGGCCGCCCGTTCAGTGCGCCGCGGCGGCGAAGGTGGCGTCGGGCTTGACGGCGCGCAGCGCGGCCATCATGTCGGCCTCGATGCGGTGCAGCGCCTCGGGCGTGTGCCCCTCGAAGCGCAGCACCAGCACGGGCGTGGTGTTGGAGCTGCGCACCAGTCCGAATCCGTCGTCGTACTCCACGCGCAGGCCGTCGATGGTGACGACCTCCTTCGCGCCCGGGAACCTGGAAGTCTCCAGCAACCGCTGCACCACCTGCTTCGGCTCGCCCTCGGCGCAGGGCACGTTCAGTTCCGGCGTGCTGTGGCTGGTGGGCAGCGCGTCGAGCACCGCGCTCGGGTTCTTCGAGCGCGAGAGGATCTCCAGCAGCCGCGCCGCCGTGTAGGTGGCGTCGTCGAAGCCGTACCAGCGCTCGCCGAAGAAGATGTGGCCGCTCATCTCGCCGGCGATGGGCGCGCCGAGCTCGCGCATGCGCGCCTTGATGAGCGAGTGGCCGGTCTTCCACATCACCGGCACGCCGCCCGCGGCACGGATGGCCGGGGCGAGGCGCTGCGTGCACTTGACGTCGAAGATCACGCTCGCGCCCGGGTTGCGGGCGAGCACGTCCTGCGCCAGCAGCATCAGCTGGCGGTCGGGGTAGATGATGTGTCCGTCCACCGTCACGACGCCGAGGCGGTCGCCGTCGCCGTCGAAGGCCAGGCCGAGTTCGGCGCCGGTGCGCTGCACGGTGCGGATCAGGTCGGCCAGGTTCTCCGGCTTGCTCGGGTCCGGGTGGTGGTTGGGGAAGTCGCCGTCCACCTCGGAGTACAACTCGATCACCTCGCAGCCCATCGCGCGCAGGATCGCCGGCGCCGAGGCACCGGGAATGCCGTTGCCCGAGTCGACCACGATCTTCATCGGGCGCGCGAGCCGGCAGTCGTTCGCGATGCGGGCGCTGTACTCGGGCACGATGTCCATCGGCGCGCAGCGGCCGGGGCGGCGCACGTAGTCCTCGCGCTCGATGCGCTGGCGCAGCGCCTGGATGGCGTCGCCGTAGATGGCCTTGCCGGCCAGCACCATCTTGAAGCCGTTGTAATCCTTCGGGTTGTGGCTGCCGGTGACCTGGATGCCGCTGTGGCAGCCGTGCTGCCCGCGCGTGGCGGCCACGTAGTAGAGCATCGGCGTGGTGACCGCGCCGATGTCCACCACGTCCAGCCCGGTCGAGGCCAGTCCGCGGATCAGCGCCGCCGCGAGGCCGGGGCCCGACAGGCGCCCGTCGCGGCCCACCGCCACGGCCTTCTCGCCGGCCGCGACGGCCTCGCTGCCGAAGGCGCGGCCGAGGTGCTCGGCGATCGACTCGGAGAGGGTCTTGCCGACCACGCCGCGGATGTCGTAGGCCTTGAAGATGCTGGGATCGACTTGCATGGCAGGGGCAGGGTTGAGAATCGGGGCATTGTAGGGAGGCTCGCCCCTGGATCCGACTCTGCTGATCATCGCCTTCGGTGCGGCGCTGGCCGGCTTCGTGCAGGGCCTGTCGGGCTTCGGTTTCGGCCTCACCGCGATGGCCGTCTGGGCCTGGGCGCTGGAGCCGCGCCTGGCCGCGGTGCTGGCGGTGGCCGGTGCGCTGGCCGGCCAGGTGCTGGCGGCGCTCACGGTGCGGCGCGGCTTCGACTTGAAGCGGCTGGGGCCCTTCGTCGCCGGCGGGCTGCTCGGCCTGCCACTCGGCCTTGCGCTGCTGCCGCGGCTGGACGTGCCGCTGTTTCGCGCCTTGCTCGGCGCCCTGCTCGTGACCTGGTGCCCGCTGATGCTGCTGGCGCCGCGCCTGCCGCGCCTCACGCGCGGCGGCCGCCTGGGTGATGCGGCCGCGGGCCTGGCCGGCGGCGTGATGGGCGGCCTGGGCGGCTTCACCGGCGCGATCCCGACGCTGTGGTGCACGCTGCGCGGCTTCGACAAGGACGCCCAGCGCGCGGTGATCCAGAACTTCAACCTGGCGATGCTGTCGGTGACCTTCGCCGCCTACCTCTGGCAAGGCATCGTCGTCCCCGCGATGCTGCCTGCGCTGGCACTGGTGTTGCCGGCCATGCTGGTGCCCGCGCTGATCGGCATGCGCATCTACATCGGCATCAGCGAGCTGGCCTTCCGGCGCATCGTGCTGCTGCTGCTGACGGCCTCGGGGGTGGCGCTGCTGGCCGCCGCCGTGCCGGCGCTGGCGGGCCGGTAGTCAGGCGAAGCGCCCGTGCAGGTACCAGCCGCTGCCCTCCCCGCCGGGCAGGCGGCTGCGGTACAGCCACACCAGCGCGCCGCCGGCGTCTTCGGCGATGAAGTAGTCGCGCTCGGCCAGCTCGTGGTCCCACCAGCCGGCCTCGATGCGCTCCGGCCCGCTGAGCAACTGCAGCGCCCGCCCGTCCAGCAGCGGCTGCCCGCCGCGCACCGCCAGCGGCTCGGGCGGCGCGAGCAGCCACACCGGGCGCAGCGGCACGGCCGGCGCGTCGGGCGCACTGCGGCGCTGGCCGAGGCGCGCCGGCTGTGCCGGCTCGAGCCGGCTGGCGCGCTCGGGGCGGTGGTCGTGCACCGGCTGCAGCGTCTGCACCTGCCCAGCCCCCAGGCGCGCCTGCAACCGCTCGACCAGCCGCACCAGCCCCTCGCGCTCGCTGGCGGCGCTGGGGAACAGCTCGCCGCTGGGCGCCTCGCCGGGGACGATCTCGGTGGCCGAGAGGCGCAGCTCCAGCGTCGGCGCGGGCAGCCGCAGCTGCACCAGCCGCTCGCGCAGCAGCACCTGCAGGTGCGCCGGGTCGCGCGAGGGCTCGGCCAGCGCCACCTCCAGCACCGTCTGCGGCGGCACCTGCGCGTCGTGGCGCCAGCGCGGCTCGTGCAGCATGGCCAGCCTGAAGCCGCGCACGAAGGCATGCTGCGCGGCCAGCCAGCTGGCCAGCCGCGCGAGCAGCATCGACGACGCGTGCAGCACCTGCTCGGCGCTGTCGGCGCGGGCGAACAGCTCGAGGCGGCTGTCGAAGCGCGGCGGCAGCGTGATCGGCACGCGCGGATCGGGCCGCTCGCCGTAGGCGCGGTCGAGTTCGGCCAGCAGCGCCGTGCCGAAGCGCCGCGCCAGGCCTGCGCGCGGCAGGCGGCGCAGGTCGGCCAGCGTGGCCAGCCCCATGCCCTGCAGCGCCTCCCAGTGCTCGCGGCCCGGGCCGAGCAGCCAAGGCGGCAGCGCGTCGAGCGCGCGCTGCAGCGCTGCCCTCTCCTGCACGTGCATGCGCCGGGGGCCGCGCGCCAGCAAGGCGGCGCCGAGCGGCGTGGGCGCGCTCGCGGCCTGCACGCGGTGCCCGAGCGGCGTCACCGCCTCGCGCAGCCGCTGCAGCAGCGCCGCCAGCCCGCCGAAGCAGCGCAGGCTGGCGCGCACCTCGAGCAGCACGGTGTCGGCGCTGCGCGGGGCCTCGAGCGCCGGCTGCACGCACACGCTGGGCGTGAAGGCCAGCGCCGCATGGGCGACGGCCGCCAGCGCCGCGGCATCGCGCGTGGCGTCGGCCTGCCCGATCAGCAGATCGGGCGCGAGCGCCAGCGCCGTGGCACGCTTCTGGCCGGGCTCGACGCCCAGGGCCTGCGCGGCGGCATTCGCCGCGGCGACGTGGTGCGCGTCGACGAGCGCGAGCGGTGCGTCGGCCTGGCCGTGCGCCAGCGTGGCGGCGAAGGCCTCCAGCGACAGCAAGGGCAGGTGCAGCGCGATCCAGAGCACGGCGCGAACGGCTTCACGGGAGTCAGCCGAGGTCGACGAAGGTGGCCACCGCCAGCGAGGGCACGCTGGCCATGCGCTCGGCGCGCCGGCGCGCGTGCGCGGCCTCCGAGAGCACCGGCGGCAGCGCCAGCGTGATCGGCGACTCCAGCGGCGGGCCACGGCGCTTGAGCACGCGCAGCGCCAGCACATCCGGGCCGGCGGCGCGCAGCGCGAGGCGCAGCGGCGCGGCGCTCGGGCGCTGCGCGGCGGCCAGCTCGCGCATCACGAAGGCGGCCCCGTCGTGCGCCTGCGCGGCCAGCTGCAGGCGGCGCAGCCGCTCGGCACGCAGCCGCGGCGGCAGCCAGGCCACCAGCGCACCGACATGGCCGCTGCGCAGCGCCTGCTCGAACGCCCACAGGCTGTCGCTGCCGGGCAGCAGGCGCTGGCGCGTCTGCACCACCAGCAGTTGCCCGACGTCCAGCCCGAGCTGCACCAGCGCCCAGGCCGACAGCTGCGCCGGCGGATCGAACAGCATCACCAGCCGTCCGGCACGCTGGGCGGCCCCGAGGCTGGGGGCGAGCAGGCGGATCTCGCCGACGCCGGGGTGGGGCAGGAGCAGCTCGGTGAGGGTGCGCCGCGGCCAGCCGCGGCCGGGCAGCTGGGCGTCGAGCTCGGCAAAGCCGCTGGGCACGCCCTCGCCGCCGGCGCGGCCGAGCTGATGGCCGAGCCACAGGGCCGGGTGCAGGTCTTGCGGCTCGGGGCGGACGGCACGGCGCAGCGCCTGCGCCGGCGGCGCGGCAATGGCAGACGACGCGGAGGAGGAAACGGCAGCGGGCACGGCGTCCATTTGAATACTGTACGTTTATACAGTCTCTGGCGCAAGCCTCCGCGCGGCAAGATTGCGCACCATGCCCTGCGCCTCCCCGCCCTGCCCTTGCGGCTGCGGACGACCTTACGCCGACTGCTGCGGCCGCTTCCACCACGGTGCGCTGCACCTGCAGGCGCCCGACGCCGAGCGGCTCATGCGCTCGCGCTACAGCGCCTACGTGCTGGGCCTGCGCGACTATCTGCTGGCCACCTGGCCCCCGAGCACGCGGCCGGCGAGCCTGGAGCCCGACCCGCCGGGCCTGAAGTGGCTGGGCCTGGAGGTGCGCCGCCATGAGCGGCAGGACGAGGACCACGCCACGGTCAGCTTCGTGGCGCGCAGCAAGCTCGGCGGGCGCGCCCACCGGCTGGAGGAGACCAGCCGCTTCGTGCGCGAGGCGCAGCGCTGGTACTACGTGGACGGGGACCTGCGCTGAACGCGCTCAGGCGAATTCCTGCTTCACCGCCGCCGACGTGAGCCGGTGGATGATCCAGCCCAGCAGCGCGCAGGACAGCAGCGACATGGTCGCGCCCATCGCGCGCGCCGCGGTCACGAAGCCGCCGAACACGCCCAGCGCCTGCTCGGGCAGCGGCGCGCGGCTCAGCGTGCTCTCCACCACCGACTGCACCACCTCGTGCTGGAACCACAGGCCGAGCAGATGGGCGACGATGGCCAGCACCAGCAGGCCGATGAAGGCGCGGCGCGCCCAGTCCAGGCGCAGCAGCAGGCCGATCGCCGAGGCCAGCGTGGCCAGCGAGAGCACCAGGCCGGCGCCCACCACCCAGGGCAGGTAGGCGATCAGCCAGCCCGTCAGCAGCGGCAGCGGGCGCTGCGCGCCGCTGGTCTGCCAGCCCGGCAGCAACGACGCCACCGCGGCGTTCTGCACCACCGCCGAGGCCACCGCCAGCAGCGACAGGGCGATGAACACCCAGGCGACCGTGGTGACGAAGAGGGAGCGGGCTCCGACGTTGAAGGTCTGCGGCATGGGGGCGTCTCCTGCAGCGGTGCGCGGCACCGTGACGGTCATTGTGGGCAGCGCCGTGTGACAGGACATCCCATGCCCGCGCACCTCCCCCGCAAGCGCGGGGTCGAGCCGTGTCGCGCTCGCCACAGTGGCGTGGCGAGCGGCCGCCGTCGCCGGATCAGATCGTCTCCGGCACCATGTCGATGGCGCCGCAGGGGCACTCGGCGGCGCACAGGCCGCAGCCCTTGCAGTAGTCGTAGTTGAACTCGAAGCGCCGGCCGGGGCCGAGCTTGATCACCGCGTTGTCGGGGCACACGCCGTAGCAGTTGTCGCACTCGAAGCAGTTGCCGCACGACAGGCAGCGGCGCGCCTCGAACAGCGCGTTGCCCTCGTCGAGCCCGCCCTGCACCTCGTCGAAGCTGGTCTGGCGCCGCGCCAGGTCGAGCCTCGGGCGCACGGTGGCCGGGGCGTCGCTGTAGTACCAGGGGTTCAGCCGCTCGAAGGTGGCGGCCGCGTGTTTCTTCACCACCGGCACCGCCGTGCCGCGCAGCCAGGCGTCGATGTGCCGCGCGGCCTTCTTGCCGTGCCCCACCGCCACCGTCACGTTGCGCTCGGCCGGCACCATGTCGCCGCCGGCGAAGATGCCCGGGTGGCCGGTCATCAGGCGCTCGTCCACCTGCACCACGCCGTCGCGGATGACCAGGCCCTCGATGCCTTCGAGCAGCGAGAGGTCGACGTCCTGGCCCAGCGCGAGCACCAGGGAATCCGCCTTCAGCGTCTCGAACTCGCCGGTGGGCTGCGGCCGGCCGTCGTCGTCCAGCACCATCTTCTCCACCGTGATCTCGCCGGCGTCGGCGTGGCGGATGGTGGACAGCCACTTCACCGTCACGCCCTCCTGCAGCGCCTCCTCGACCTCGAAGTCGTGCGCCGGCATGCGCTCGCGCGTGCGGCGGTAGACGATCACCGCCTCGGTCGCGCCGAGCCGGCGCGCGGTGCGCGCCACGTCGATCGCGGTGTTGCCGCCGCCGTAGACGACCACGCGCCGCCCGAGCTGCGGCGCCGCCTCGCCTTCCATGCTGCGCAGCACCGACACCGCGTCGAGCACCCGCGCCGAGTCGCCGGCCGGGATGAAGGCGCGCTTCGCGATGTGCGCGCCGACGGCGAGGAAGGCCGCGTCCACCCCCTCGCGCGCCATCGCCGACTTCAGGTCCGCCACCTTCTCGCCGTGGCGGATCGTCACGCCCATCGCCACGATGCGCGCCACCTCGCCGTCGAGTACGTCGCGCGGCAGCCGGTACTTGGGGATGCCGAAGCGCATCATGCCGCCGGGCAGCCGCCCGGCCTCGAGCACGGTGACGCGGTGGCCGAGGCGGCGCAGGTGGTAGGCCGCGCTCAGCCCGGAGGGGCCGGCACCGACGATCAGCACGTGCCGGCCGCTCTCGGCAGCCGGCGGCTCGAAGGCCCAGCCGCGCCGCAGCGCCTCGTCGCCGAGGAAGCGCTCGACGGCGTTGATGCCCACCGGCGCGTCGAGCCGGCCGCGGTTGCACGCGCCTTCGCAGCTGTGATAACAGACGCGGCCCATGATCGCCGGGAAGGGGTTGTCGCGCACGAGGTGGCGCCAGGCGCGTTCGTAGTCGCCGTCCTCGGCGTGGAACGCCAGCCCTGGATGTCCTCGCCGGCCGGACAGGTCTGGTTGCAGGGAGGCAGACGGTCCACGTAGACCGGGCGGCTGGTGCGCCACGAACCGGTCTTGTTGGCCAGCGACGAGCCGACGTCCAGCGTGATCGCGAAGGGCTTGCGCATCGTCATGCCGCGTCTCCCTCCGGATCGAGCAGGCCGTACTCGCGGATGTGGCGGTCGGCCTGCGCCTGCAGCTGCGCGATGACGTCGTCGCGGCGCTGCGGCGCGAACAGGTGGGCGAAGCGCTTCTGCGGCTGCAGGTAGGCCTCCACCGGCACGCGCCGGCGGATCCTGGCCACCGAGGTCACCTCGCCATGCGCGGCCTCGAACACCGGGAACAGGCCCGACTGCTGGGCCAGGCGCGCGAGCCGGATGGTGTCGTGCGCGGCCGCGCCCCAGCCCAGCGGGTACGGCACCAGCACGTGCAGGTAGCGCGCGCCGCGCACCGCCATGGCACGCTCGACCTTGGCCTCGAGGTCGTGCAGGTCGGCCACCGTCGCGGTGGCGACGTAGGGAATGCCGTGCGCCATCGCGATGCGCGGCAGGTTCTTGCCCTGCCCGAAGCGGTTGCCGGGCGCCGCGCCGACGGCCGGCGTGGTGGCGGTGCGCGCGGCCGCCGGCGTGGCCGAGGAGCGCTGCACGCCGGTGTTCATGTAGGCCTCGTTGTCGTAGCAGACGTACAGCACGTCGTCGTTGCGCTCGAACATGCCCGACAGGCAGCCGAAGCCGATGTCGGTGGTCCCGCCGTCGCCGCCCTGGGCGAGCACGCGCACGTCCTCGCGCCCCTTCACCTTCAGCGCCGCGGCGATGCCGGTGGCCACCGCCGCCGTGTTGCCGAACAGCGAGTGGATCCACGGCAGCTGCCACGAGGTCTCGGGGTAGGGCGTGGAGAACAGCTCCAGGCAGCCGGTGGCGTTGGCCGCCACCAACCGGCCCTGCGCCGCGCGCATCGCCGCGTCCACCGCGTAGCGCGCACCCAGCGCCTCGCCGCAGCCCTGGCAGGCGCGGTGGCCGGAGTTGATGGCGTTGCTGCGCTCGCGGCTCGCCTGCACGCTGCGCTGCTCGGGCGCGAGCAGCCGGTTGCCGACCGTGAAGGTACCGGTCTGGTAGAACTTGACGGGCTGATGGCTCATCGCGGGATCCTCAGCGCACCCGCGACGCCACCGCGCCCAGGTCGCGCAGCATGGCTTCCGCGGCCGGCCCGCTGCGATCGCCGCGGCGCTCGCGCTCGAGCTGGCGCTCGATCAGGCCCCAGTCCATGTCGAGGAAGGTCAGCGGCTCGATCTCGTCGCGCATCGCCTGCTCGAACACGCGCGCCAGCGAGGCCTGCGTGATGGCCCGCCCGCCCAGCCCGGCGACGATGGTGTAGCCGTGGCGGCGCGTGCCCGTCATCGCCATGCGCACGTCGTTGGCGAGGATGCCGCCCAGCCCCACCGAGAAGCTCTTCTCCAGCACGATCACGCGCTCGGCGTGCGCCAGCGCCGCGCGCACCGCGGCCAGCGGGAAGGGGCGGAACGAGGTGATGCCCAGCACGCCGATGCCGTGGCCGGCGTCGCGCAGCGCGTCCACCGTGTCCTTGATCGTGCCCAGCACCGAGCCTAGCGCCACCACCACGGTGTGCGCGTCGTCGCAGCGGTAGGTGTGAAGCAACCCGCCGCTGTCGCGCCCGAAGAGGCGCTCGAAGTCGG
>Ga0209172_10008204_pt1 | contig 10333 bp, 7 predicted proteins | sample LarsenN4metaG_FD_184113 | JGI IMG/M metagenome (GOLD analysis project Ga0209172, IMG submission 184113) | Hot spring sediment bacterial and archeal communities from British Columbia, Canada, to study Microbial Dark Matter (Phase II) - Larsen... ...
TGATGTGACCGTATTGGAGAAGAATGATTCGCCCGGCGGACGCTGTAACCAGATCGTGCGCGATGGTCACCGCTTCGACGTTGGACCGACGCTGTTCCTCATGCCTGAAATCTGGGAGGAGACCTTCACCGCCCTCGGCGAACGGATGAGCGACCATCTCGACCTGAAACGCATCGACCCGACGTACAAGGTCCACTTTGACGATGGGCTGCAATTGGAATTGACATCTGATATTGGAAGGATGCAAACGCAACTCGAGAAAGTGGAAAAGACCGCCTTCACGGGTTTTCTTGATTACATCGCCGAGGGAAACAAGCATTACAAGATTTCTGTCGAAAAATTCGTCGGGCGTAACTTCTATAACATGTTCGAATTCTTCTCACTGAAGAACCTCCCCCTCCTGTTTAAAATGAAGGCGCTGGTGAAACACTACAACAATGTTGGGAATTTCTTCAAGGATGGACGACTCAAAGCCGCGTTCACTTTCCAAAATATGTATCTGGGATTAAGTCCGTATGACGCGCCTGCCACATTTTCCCTGCTTCAATATACGGAACTCGCTGAAGGTGTGTGGTACCCCATGGGTGGAATGTACGCAGGGATTCAAGCTTTCGTGAGAATCGCTGAACAACTTGGCGTGAAATTCATCTACAACGCCCCCGTGAAGCAGTTGAAGCTTGCAGGCTCAAAGGTTGAAGGTGTGGAACTGGAGGACGGACGACACTTTCCAGCCGACATCTTCATCGGTAATGCTGACCTTCCCTATATCTACAAAAATCTTTTGCCTGACGTGAACGAAGCGAAGAAACTCGAAAACAAAAAATACACCTGTTCCACCATCATGTTCTACTGGGGTGTGGACAAGGAATATCCGCAGATCGCGCATCACAACGTATTTCTCGGAGGTGATTACAAAGCTTCGTTCGACCAGATCTTTGTGGATCATACCCTCCCCGATGTACCATCGTTCTACGTGCATGCGCCAGCCCGCACCGACAGATCTGCCGCACCGCAGGGACAAGATACACTGTATGTGTTGATGCCTGTCAGCCACCTCGAACCACGCAAAAAACAGGATTGGGACGCGCTCGTGAAAAGAGCACGCCAGACCGTTTTCGCGCGCCTCGAAAAAGAAATGGGCATCACCGACCTGAAAGAACACATCAAATTCGAGATCGTGTATCAGCCGGAAGTGTGGAAGGAGCGTTTCAACCTCGAAAAGGGATCTGCGTTCGGGTTGAGTCATAACTTTACGCAGGTCGGTTATCTGCGTCCGCACAACCGCCATAAAAAATACAAAAACCTGTACTTCGCAGGCGCTTCCACACACCCCGGCACGGGCTTGCCCATCGTGCTTCTTTCGGCTAAACTAACCACCGAGAGAATCTTAAAGGAGCAGGCAACATTGCACGCTGAAAACTTTCAGCCGTCCAATGCGCAACCTGTCAATGCATAATGTTCAACACCTCTCCAGCCTTTAACCTCAAAGTAGTCCTCAAAGAAACAGGCATCGCCGCAGACACGTTGCGAGCGTGGGAACGCCGCTATGGTTTGCCCATGCCGCAACGGACCGAAGGCGGTCATCGTTTGTATTCAGAACGCGATATCGCGATCATCAAATGGTTGATGGAGCAACAGGAATCAGGGCTCAGCATTTCGCGCGCGGTGGACCGCTTTAACGAACTTCTTGCGTCTGGCTCGGACCCTCTGGCTGGATCACGCCCCTCAACCACTTACGCCCTTCAGCCATTTTCCACTGAATCCACCAACCTCGACGGGTTGCGCGACGAATGGTTGAATGCCTGTCTCACCTACAACGAATCGCAAGCAGAGCAGATCCTCAATCACGCCTTTGCGTTGCATCCCGTTGAAACCGTGATCACAAACCTCATCCAGCGCGGACTATATGAGATCGGTGAAATGTGGTACGGCGATAAGGCATCGGTGCAACAGGAGCATTTTGCATCAGGCCTGGCAATGCGCAGGCTCGACGCGCTCATCGCTGCATCGCCATCGCCCACGCGCAGAGAGACGATCGTGCTTGCCTGCCCACCGAATGAATGGCACACGCTCTCGCTCGCCATCTTGAACCTGTTCCTGCGACGGCGCGGCTTCAATGTGATTTACCTGGGTGCCAACGTGCCGATCTCGCGCTTTGAAGAGACCGCCAAAGTCACGCATGCGAATCTGGTCATTCTTACATCGCAAACGCTCGTCGGCGCGGCATCCTTGCAAAAGACAGCCACCGCACTCACAAACAAAAAGATGATCGTCGGCTTTGGCGGGCGGATCTTCAATTTGCAGCCTGAAATCGCCAAACATATTGCGGGCCATCATCTCGGTACCAGCATGGCTGAAGCGGTCAACGAGGTCGAGAGTATTCTAAGTGGAAAAGCGAAGAGGACTCGTGTGGCATCCACGCCAAAGGATCATCTCAACGCACACAAATTCTTTATTTCCAGCCGCGTCGACATCGAAAGAGCTGTGCAAACCTCCATCAAATCGATGATCGCCCTGAACGAAGAGATCCAAATGGGTATTCACTTCCTCGGCGAGAACATCACTGCCGCATTGCAACTCGGTGACCTGCGCTATGTTTCCGATGAAATGACCTGGATCAAATACCTTCTCAACGCGCACAAACGCCCCAGTGAGGAACTGCTGGGCTTCATGGTTGCCTACGGCAAAGCCGTGGACAAACATATGAATGGCGCAGGCAAACCCATTCTGGCGTGGCTCGAGCGGGAAATCAAAACCCTCAAAACGACATGACCGCGATCTGGTGGATTCGCCGCGATCTGCGGCTGGCGGATAACCCAACGCTTCATGCCGCGCTGGAGGCTGGTTCCGTCATCCCACTCTTCATCCTCGATCCCGCCTTTGGCTCGGCCTCCGCACGTCGAAAGGATTTCCTTCACGAAGGCTTGCACGCGCTCGATGAAGATTTGCGCGAGCGTAACTCATATCTCGTAACTCGAAGCGGAAAACCTCTTGATATTTTGCGCGAACTCATCCACGAAACAGGTGCAACTCAAATTTTCGCTGAAGAAGATTTCACTCCCTACGCCCGCAAACGCGACTCGGAGATCGAATATCACCTGCCTTTGGATTTGATTCAAGGTCAAACAGTCCATCACCCAGCGTCTGTGTTGAAAGCGGATGGCACGCCTTACACGGTCTACACTCCATACTCAAAAACATGGAAGGCAAAACTCCCGTCGAAGATCGATATTTTGCCTGCACCTGAAACAATCAACACACTTGCTGGAATCAAAAGTGAACCACTTCCGCAATACAAGACTCATCCATTTTTCCCTGCTGGGGAGAAAGAAGCGATTGTTCGCCTTGAAGAATTTACAAATTACCGAATTACAAATTACTCTGAGCATCGTAACCGCATGGATTTGGATGGCACATCCTCACTCTCGCCATACATCCGTTTTGGCATGATCGGTCTGCGTCAAGCCGTTCACGCTGCCCGAACTTCAAACTCGAGAGGTGCAGAAATCTGGCTCAACGAACTCATCTGGCGCGAGTTCTACATTCAAATTCTGTATCACTTTCCTCACGTCAGCAAAACATCGTTCAACCCGTCGCTGGCGAACATTCCATGGCGGAATAACGCATCCGATTTCGGGGCGTGGAAGCGGGGCGAAACAGGCGTCCCTGTGGTGGATGCGGCAATGCGTCAACTCAAAGAGACCGGCTGGATGCACAACCGCGCGCGCATGATCGTCGCATCGTATCTCGTCAAAGATCTGTTGATCGATTGGCGATGGGGTGAAGCGTGGTTCATGGATAATCTTTTGGATGGCGACCCCGCCGCGAACAATGGCGGCTGGCAATGGACGGCTGGCACCGGCACGGATGCTGCGCCGTACTTCAGAGTGTTTAACCCTGTTTTGCAAAGCGCGAAGTTCGACCCGAACGGCGATTACATTCGCAACTGGGTTCCCGAATTGCGAAGTGTTGATACAAAAGATATTCATGCGCCGTGGGAAAAAGGAATCAAAGTGAAAGGCTATCCCGGACAGCCGATCATCGAACGCGATAAAGACAGGACATTACTGGCATATAGAGCATCGAAAGAAAGTATCAAGACTTAATGACAAGACAGGTTTCAGCAGAAACTGGCCGCGCGGCGTTGCGCGCGCTTTTTAAAGAAGGTTCTCCGCTTGGTCCCCTCAAAGTGATGGCACAACATGTGGGACGATTTTTTCAGATCCCCATCCCGGGATTTCGCCCCTATGTTGTGTTCGGGCCGGAATCGAATCGCAAAGTACTCGTCACTGAACGTGACAAAGTGATGTGGCGCAATACAGACCCAGTCACGGACTTGTTGCGCCGCGGCGTACTCGTGGTAGATGGCGACGAGCACGACCAGTATCGCAAACTGATGGAGCCGTCGCTTCATCCTTCCCATTTGGCTGAGTACACATCCCGATTCATTTCCCACACGGACAGAGTCTCCTCACAGTGGGGCGATGGCGAGGTTGTGGATATGCTCGTGGAATCGCGCAAGATCGCCCTGCTCATCATCATGGATACGCTGTTCAGCAAAGACGTGTGGGACGACCTGCCGCATATCTGGAAGCCCATACTCAAATCCATTGAATACATCTCGCCGGGAGCGTGGATCGTTTGGAGATGGATTCCGAGGCTTGGATTCAAAAAACCGTTGAAAGAGCTGGATGAGTATTTGTTTGGAATAATAAATGAAAGAAGAAAGAGGAAAGAAGAGTGGAAAGTAGAAAGTGGAATCAGCGATCTTCTCCAACACTTGATCGATGCGGGACTCAGCAACGATGTGATCCGCGACCAAATGTTGACCATGCTCATAGCGGGACATGACACCTCCACGGCTTTACTCGCTTGGACATTTGCCTTGCTCGGCAATCACTTTGAAATTCATCAACGCGTCGTGAATGAGGTGGACTCAATGGTCAGGTCACCGCTTCTTGACCAGGTCATCAAGGAGAGTCTGCGGTTGTATCCACCGATCCATATCGGCAACCGCCGCGTGGTGGAGGAAATGAAATTCGACGAAGGAACCATCCCTGCCGATGAGCGCATGTTCTACTCCATTTACCTCACGCATCGCGACTCTTCGATCTGGAAAGATGCAGACGAGTTCTGCCCCGAACGATTCGCGCACGGGCGAAAAACTCCGCCATATTCCTACATTCCATTCGGAGGCGGTCCGCGCGCATGCATTGGAGGCGCGTTCGGTCAGGCAGAGGCGCGTGCCGTGATGGCGCGATTACTGCGAACGCATACATTCGAATTTACGAATCACAACATCCATCCGCACATGGGCGCGACACTGGAGCCGCGACCCGGTGTCAGGATGAAGGTAACGAAAAGAACCACATGACGTACTTTGACTTTCTCCTCCGCTTTGTAATTCTCCCTATACTTTTTTTCCTCTTTATCGCACTGTGGGATGAAACACGCAGCAAACACATCAATGGCTTCCGCAACGGGAAAGCCGTTTGGATGGCGATCGGCATCCATGTGTTATTAGCCGTCACATATACCACACCGTGGGATAACTATCTCGTGGCAACCGGCGTATGGTATTACAACCCCGATCTGGTGACAGGCATTGTGCTTGGGTATGTGCCGATCGAAGAATACACGTTCTTTATCGTGGAAACGATCCTTGCGGGCTTGTGGTGGTGGTTTTTGGCGAGGAGGTTGCATCCCCTGCTCCCTAAGGGAGAGGCGCCGGGAGTGAGGGGAAGATTCATTCCCAACAAACAACTTATCTATGTTTCTACTTTTGTATTTGCATTTCTTTGGCTACTCTTCACGTATCTCTTTTTCTTCGGCGAAGAGAAGTGGACATATCTCTCCATCACCCTCTTTTGGGCATTGCCTCCGATCCTTCTCCAACTTTTATTTGGCGCGGATATCCTCTGGCATTATCGCAAACTGGTGTTTTTATCCATTTTCGTTCCCGGAACATATCTGTCACTCATGGACATCGTCGCATTGAACGAAACGACCTGGTCGATCTCCCCTGCGCAGACAACCGGCATCCTTTTCTTTGGGATTCTTCCACTCGAAGAGGTGGTCTTCTTCTTCATCACGAATGTATTGATCGCGTTCGGGATGACGTTGTTTCTGGCGAACGTCAACGAGGGGAGGGTGGCCGAGTGGAAGAGCCAGCTCAATGGGTGGAGGGAAGCGGGGTTTCGTCGCCTGTCGCGTTGACGAGGTCATGAATCCATTTGCGCGAGAGATACCGCCGCGTGATGATGATCGCTTTGACGATCTCTTCGAGCAGGACCAGCGCGTACACATCATAGACGGGGAGATGGAATACAAATCCGCCGATGAGCGCGGCGGGAACACCGATCACCCAGATCGAAAACAATTCGGTGAACATGGCAAAACGGGTGTCGCCGCCCGCTCGCAAGGCGCCGATGAATAACATGAAATTGTACACACGCAGCCATGCCGATACGGCATAGACCAGCATGATATTCATCAAATGGAACGCGGCAGTATCGGATAGTTGATACAAACCGGCAACAAAGCTGCGCGTGAAAAATACGATTATGCCTCCGAGCATTGCCAATGCCACTGCCATGACGGCGAATCGGCGGCTGTATTCGAAGGCGGTCTCTTTCTTACCTTCACCGATCTTGTTTCCCACCATCACTGAGCAGGCATTGCCCAAGCCGATGAACAACACGAACATCAACTCCTCGATGGTGGCGTTGATGTTGATCGCCGCAATGGAATCGGTGCCGATACGCGCGTACACTGCGTTGTAGGTCGTGATGCCGAACGACCAAATCAGTTCATTGACCGCGGCGGGCATGGAGGTGCGCAGAACCCGGAGGAGAAATCCGCGGTCGAAGTGAAAGAAGGTCAGCGGGTTGGCGGCAAGCGGAGTTTTGAGGGAATAAACCAGGACAAGCAACAACACACATTCGAATGCCCAGCCAATGGCTGTGCCGACCGCCGCGCCTCTGACGCCCAAGGCAGGAAGACCGAAATGGCCAAAGATGAGGGTATACCCGATGGCTGTTTTTAGAATCAGCGCGAGCACCGAGACCACCATTGCGAGCGTCACATGCCGAATGCTTCGCAAGATCGAAATATATGAGAACGAGATCGCCATCAAGACGTAACTCAGACCCACGATACGGAGATAGTCACTCCCGAGTCGAATGACTTCGGGGTCGTCCGTATAAAAACTCATCAAGGATTCGGGAATTAATACAGCGGCAAGTGAAACCAACGCGGCAACGGAAATAACGACAATAAGACAGATGCCCAACACCTTGCGAATGCTTTCCACATCGCCCCTTCCCCAGAACTGCGCGGTGAAAATGGACATGCCGCTCGTTACACCGAAGATGAACAAAAGCAACAGAAAAAAGATCTGGTTTGCCAGCCCAAGCGCCGCAACGGACGCCTCGCCCAACTGACCGACCATCAATACATCGATCATGTTGAGCCCGGCAGTGATCAATTGCTGGAACGCGACCGGCACAGCCAATGCCAACGCGGCACGCAGGAAATCTTTATCGCGAAGGAAATTCATTGAAAATGTATGAGTGAACGATGAAGGCTGAAACGGGATGTACCGCTGGCAACTTGTAACCGGTTTACTTATCTTCCGGCGCTTCCCTCACGATGTACAAGGGTCTGCCCTTGGCTTCATCGTACAACCGCCCGATATATTCGCCAAGGATGCCGAGCGAGATCAGTTGAACACCGCCTAAAAACAGCACAAAGATCAATGTGGTCGTTTGCCCCTCGAAAAAGTGAGTCCCTGCAAGGCGCAGAATGGCAACGACAGGGATGGCGATGATGGCGAGGCCCGCTGAAGCGAACCCAAAAAATGTCGCTACCTGCAGGGGGAAATATGAAAAGCCTGTCACCGCATTGATGGCAAGGCGGAGCATCTTGCGGAAGGGATATTTCGTCTCGCCTGCCGTGCGCGCCGCGCGTTTATATTCCACCCCGATCTGCTTGAAGCCCACCCATGCCGACATGCCGCGCAAAAAACGATGCCGCTCGCGCATGCTGTTCATCACATTCACCACTTTGCGATCCATTAAACGGAAATCACCGGTGTCAAGAGGAATCTTCACATCGGTGATGCGGTAGATCGTGCGATAAAACACTGAAGCCGTCCACAACTTGAACCACGATTCACCCTCGCGTTCCGCGCGGACAGCGTAAACGACCTCGTAGCCCTCCTGCCACTTCTTCGCCATCTCAAGGATCAACTCCGGCGGATCCTGCAGATCCGAATCGATGATGACGACCGCCTCGCCGCGCGAATAATCCAGCCCGGCGGTCACCGCCACCTGGTGGCCAAAATTCCGCGCGAAGATGACCGGGCGGACGCGCTGATCTTTTTTGGCGAGCCCGCGGATGATATCGCTCGAGCCATCCGATGAACCGTCATCCACGAGGATCAGTTCCCACGGTTTGCGGGTTTTGTCCATCACCTCTTTGACACGGCGATACAATTCGGGAAGATTTTCTTTTTCATTGTAGATGGGGGCGATAATGGAATAGGTGATTTTCATTTCTTCGTTTCACAACAATTTTTTTACAGCATCCAGGGTTGGTTCGATGACCGGTGCCGCTTCCACGGCGCTCATCGCGGCGCGGACGTCTTTGAGTCCACTGCCGGTGTTCAGCACCAGGATGGGATCCTCGCTTCCGACCACACCAGCGGCTGATGCCTTGACCATTCCTGCAAATGCCGTCGCCCCAGCCGGTTCGGCAAAGACACCTACTTTGCCAAGTTCTGCAATGGCTTTGAGAATCTCCTCATCCGATACATTAACGTACGTCCCGCCGGTTTCTTTCACCGCGCGAACCGCTCGCACGCCGTCGCGCGGCAAATCCACCGAGATCGAGTCGGCGATCGTTTTCGCCGAGACGGGTTGAATCGATTCCGTGTTCGCGTGGAACGCGTTCGAGATCGCGGCAGAGCCTTCCGCCTGCACACCGATGATGCGCGGCACGCGCGGCATCCAGCCGAGTTGAACGAGGTCTTTGAATCCCTTGTGGATTCCCGAAATGATGTTCCCGTCTCCAACCGAAACAAAAATTGTCAACGGCGGATGATCCGATCCTTCGCCGAATTCATCGTGCCACTTCGCGTGCGCGTCCTGCCACCATTCCCAGATCTCGAACGCGGCGGTCTTTTTTCCCTCTGCGGTAAACGGGTTGTAGCCCGTGTTGCGGCAATACCAGCCAAATTCATCTGCACACTTGATGGTCAAATCAAACGCGTCATCGTATGTGCCGTCCACCAGAATGACTTTCGCGCCAAAGATGAGCAACTGCGCCACCTTCGCCTGCGGCGCGGACTTCGGCGCAAAGATGATGGCTTTCTGCCCAGCCGCGGCAGACATCCCTGCGAGAGCTGCGCCGGCGTTCCCCGTCGAAGCGGTGACCACGATCTCCGCGCCGATCTCGTGCGCGCGCGTCACCACAACCGCACTGGCGCGATCCTTGAACGAAGCGGTTGGGTTGCGCGACTCATCTTTGAGCCACAGGTTTTGCAACCCTAATTTTCTCGAAAGCGCTGTCAGTTTGAAAACCGGCGTGCCGCCTGCCGCATGAAGCGGGGTTGAATCGCCCTCGGGTTCTTCCACTGGAAGGAGAGGCAGGTACCTCCACAGCGACGGGTCGTTTCGCGAGAGGATATCTTCAGGCTGGTACTTGGTCTTGATGGACTCTATGTCGAGCGTCACATCCAAATTCCCGCCGTCTTTAGGGCAGGTGTAGGCGACCTCATTTGGGGCGTATTCCGATCCGCACAACGAACAACGATAACCAAGAAATTTAGACATGTATTGATTGTACCCGAAGTGGGAGGGTTAAAAGTGAGGATGCGAATCGCTTTTTCTTACTTAGCGTAATTCCACCGGTAAGGGCATTGCTTCCCCGCTTTTGCGATCAACCAGTTCCCAATCGATGATGCACTCTGCCACAGCGGAACCGTCTGTGCGGGTGATACCGATATAGCGCGAGCCGTCCGTGTCCCTGACTTCAAGCATGTGTGTGGAAACGTTGAGCGTTTCTCCCCACGACGCAATGGATACATATTGGATATGAACCCGCTTCGTGACCAACGCCAAACCTGATTCAGCCAATTTGGCGGGACTCCACCCCTTCGCAGAAAAATCCTGCGCGGCGGCTTCTTCCGCGTAATTGACGTAGATCACGTTGTTGACATGTTCATAGGAATCCAGGTCCATCCATTCCACCTGACGTTGCATCACGAATGGATTCTCCACTGGCGCGATCTTCGGAAACCGTTCAAAGGGAAAAGTGCGCGGGTCATCGAGCC
>Ga0209172_10008206_pt1 | contig 10330 bp, 11 predicted proteins | sample LarsenN4metaG_FD_184113 | JGI IMG/M metagenome (GOLD analysis project Ga0209172, IMG submission 184113) | Hot spring sediment bacterial and archeal communities from British Columbia, Canada, to study Microbial Dark Matter (Phase II) - Larsen... ...
CCGACCAAAAGGAGAAACCATGAAATATACGACCGACATGAACGAAGGCATTCACGCCGAAACCGTGATTATGCCAGGCGCGAACGGGGACCGAATCAACGCATATCTCGCGCGCCCATTGGGAGATGGTCCGTTCCCCGCGATGGTACTGGCGCACCACATGCCGGGCTGGGATCTGTTGTATCGCGAGTTCACTCATAAATTCGCACATCATGGATACGTGACCATCTCGCCAAATCTATATTTCCGCGCGGGTCATGGAACTCCTGAAGATGTCGCGGCAAAAGTAAGAGCGGAAGGAGGCGTTTCGGATGATTCGGCAGTTGGCGATCTCGCAGGCGCTGCAAAATTCATCAACACTCTGCCGATCGTCAATGGCAAGGTTGGGATCTTCGGCACGTGCTCTGGCGGACGTCACGCGTTCCTCGCTGCATGCCGAACCACGGACTTCAATGCCGCAATCGATTGCTGGGGCGGACGCGTTGTCATGTCTCCGGATCAACTGAACGAAAGAACTCCGGTCTCGCCGCTGGATCTCACCAAGGATTTGTCGTGTCCGCTTCTCGGCTTGTTCGGCAACGATGACACCAGCCCAACGCCGGAGCAGGTCAACCGTCACGAAGCGGAATTGAAAAAACACGGTAAGACGTATGAATTTCACCGCTATGATGGAGCGGGTCACGGATTCTTCTATTACTTCAGCCCGGCATACCGGCAAGCGCAAGCCGTGGATGGATGGAAAAAAGTGTTCGAGTTTTGCGAGAAGCACCTCGCGTAACACAGATGTGTCATGCTGAGCCCTTCGATAAACTCAGGGTAAACTTCGCGAAGCATCTCGCATCAGACGAATGAGACACTTCGGTCGTGGCACGAGGCGCCACTTCCTCAGAGTGACATAGGATCAGGAGAAATAAAATGTGCACCATGATCGTGGAAAAAGTAAAGATTGACGGAAGCGGCAAAGGGGCGAACGGATGGTTCAATCTCGAGCAAGCCAATGTGTCGTATGACCATCCGTTCAATGCGCCGATGGAACACGCGTTGAACATTGATTTTGTAAACCCGGCACAGGGTCCCTCCGCGCGCGTGGCGGTGGAGTTGAGCGAATCCGCGGCGCGGGAGTTGGTGAAAACAATCCTTGCCGTGCTCGATCAAGCAAAGGCTGAAGGACATTTGTAAGGCGAAAGATTCGATCGGAGACAACGTGACCCAGAGAGTTCGGAATTTTACTTTTACAGCATTGATCGTCCTGTTGATTGCGACATCCTGCAACACCGCGCTGGGCGGTTCATCATCAACGCCAACGCCGTTGGGAGCCGTGGTGCCGCGCGCGACACTCAACCCGGAGCAATATCCTTTGCCAGCGCTGGAGGCACAAGCGACACTCGTCAGCGCGATCCTAAGGCAACCAATTCCCATTCAACTCATGGTGGGTCTCGATACAGAACGCGCACAAGCGCAAGAGATCGCCGCGCTCGACCCGCGCTTTCAGGGCGACCTTTGGGATGCCGCGACCGGCGCTCCACTGCGAAACGAGATCTTCGGGGTCTATCCATTGCGGGAAAGCGACATCACAGAAGCCACCGTGCAATGCCAGCAGTCCACCTGCTACCGTGTGGAAATGTATAACTACGCCAAGAATTTAACCACTGTGGGAATGGTGGATATCAACAACAACGTGGTAGTGGCAATCACGAAAATGCCGGATGCGCAACCAGACCTTCCACCCTATCTGGTCGATCTGGCAGTGCAGATCGCAACTGAATCGCCTGAGGTTGCCGCCGCACTGGGTTATGTCCCCGACAGCGAAGAAGCGGTGATGGAAAGCACGAAGACCGCGCTCAACCTCACACGCTGCCAGCGTTCGCGGCATCTATGTGTCGCGCCGACGTTCGTCACCGGCAACCGCGCGCTGTGGGCGATTGTGGATTTGACCGACGGCATGCTGGTCGGAGTGCGCTGGACGGAAGTGGGCGACCCCAGCGCGCCGGCGATCACTGAACGCAGTTTGCAGGATGATGTGGTCACTCAACTATATTGCGACCGCACAACTCCGTTGGCGCGTAATGATTGGGGTATGGATTTTATTCTTACAAGTTCTGATGGTTTGCGCATCTCTAACGTGCAATACAAAGATCGCGCAGTGCTCGAAAGCGCAAAACTGGTGGACTGGCATGTGAGTTACTCCGCCACACAAGCCTTCGGCTACAGCGACGCGATTGGGTGCCCCGTGTTCAGCCAGGCGGCGGTGGTCGCGTTCCAGGGACCGACTGTCGAAGAATTGATCGAAAACGGCGAGAGTGTGGGTTTTGTCCTCGAACAGGAATTTTGGGGCGAGCAGTGGCCCCAGGCGTGCAGTTATTTTTACGTACAACGCTATGAGTTCTACAACGATGGGCGTTTCCGCGTCGTTGCGGGAAACGTGGGACGCGGCTGCGGGGATAACGGAACCTACCGACCTGTGTTGCGCCTCGCGCTCGCCGGTGAAAATTCATTCGCCTCGTGGACCGGCTCCACGTGGGAAAACTGGCTGACCGAAGGGTGGCAACTGCAAGCTGATTCTGAGCCGACGGTGGAAGGTTATCAATATCGGTTTGCCGATGCGAGTGGAGCAGGATATTTCATCGAACCCGGGCGCGGACAATTCGGCGACGGTGAGCATGGAGACAATGCATTCGTCTTTGTAACGCTCGATCACCCCGATCTTGACGAAGGTGATTCGGACATGATCACGATCGGTCCTTGCTGTAATGTCAACTATGAACAGGGTCCCGAACGATTCTTGAACGATGAGCCGATCGAAACCGCTGAACTTATTTTGTGGTATGTTCCACAGATAGAGAACAGCGGCGTGCCCGGCGAGGAATATTGCTGGGCTGAGTCGTCGCTCGAACGCGGCGTGTACGTGGCGAAAGAATATCCGTGTTATGCCGGACCGATGTTCGTTCCGATCTCCAATCCATGAAAAGTGAATGAAATCTGATAAGCCACAGAGAACACACCGTTCGTGCCGCGAGCACGACGGTGCGAGACGGCAGAGAAAATGAGCTTTTCTCAAAGGACTCAGTGATCTCGGTGGCTAAGAAAGGCTACTCCCTCCTGAAATAAGATGGCAAACAAAAAGAAACAAAAGATCGCAGAGGCTCGCACAAACCGCAACCGGTGGTTGTTATGGGGACTCCTGATTGCGGCGGTCCTCGCCACCATCGGGTACGTTGTCATTTCCATTAATTCATCGGAGCAGGAACTTGCGCCGGGGTGGGGACTCGGCGGCACAACCTATTGCCAGGCTGTGCCGAAATTCGCGCTAGAGATGGGTTACGACGCGACCGCCGTGATGAGCACCAACGAAACCCTGAAAGGGCTGTTCATCTACGACCGCCCCACTCAATTGGGGCAAACGCCGACCAACGTGTACCAGCATCCCTCGTGGGATGATGCGGGTTATCTCGGCACGCCGGTCAACGATGAAGCAGGGAACATCTTTGTCGCGCCCGCGCCGCGCGTCAACTTGTACGATAATCCACCGGAACAACAGAACACTGTGTTTAAAGTGGATACGGATACGGGCGTACTGTCGGAATTTATCGAATTGCCATTCCCTGCGCCGATGCCGCCGGAGAATCCGTTTGGAATCATCGGGCTGGCGTACGATTGCGATACGCGAAGTTTGTATGTCGCTTCGATCGCGGGCTCCTCGCGCACGGAAGAGCTTGGCATCATTTATCAGGTCGATGCGCAGACAGGCGAGGTGCTTTCGCAACTCGATGGCGTCGACGCGTTCGGCATGGCGGTCTTCAACCGGACGAAGGGCAAGCGTTTGTATTTCGGTCTGGCGCGCAAATCGGAGGTTTGGTCGGTGGCGCTGGGCGCAGACGGGAAGTTCAGGGGCGAGCCGCGTTTTGAGTTTTCGATGGCGGGCTGGGGATCTGAAGGCGACGAGAAGGCGCGGCGAATCGTTTTTCGAAGATCGGATGAGATGATTCTGCGCGGCTCTCAGTTCAGCTACAATTTAATCGCGGGCAGTGAGCGCTTGCAAACGGATTACCAGCTGCGGTACGACCCGGTTCAGGATATCTGGCTATTGGCGGAAGATGCGCAATAATGATTGCGTAGGGGCGACCCGTAAAGCGAGAGTACGACACATTACCAGACCCTAACGGGTCGCCCCTACAAGGAGAGGTTTTCCATGAGCCCAGCAAATATGTCAAAGATCGAAGCCTCAGTAAGAACTGTGATGCAATTCAATGACGCGTTCAACCGCCATAACGTGGAAGGGATGATGCAATTGGCGAGCGACGACACCGTCTTTGAGAACACGAATCCTTCGCCAGATGGGACGATGTATGCAGGCAAGGCGGCAGTGACGCAATTTTGGCGGGATTTCTTCCGCGAGTCGCCGAACGCGCACATCGAGATCGAGGAAATTTTCGGGATGGGCAACCGCTGTGTGATGCGCTGGAGGTACACGTGGGGCGAGGGTCACGTCCGCGGCGTGGATGTGTTCAAACTAAAGGATGGGTTGATCTCGGAAAAGATGTCGTATGTGAAGGGGTGAGGGAAAAAGAAGGGTTATTAGTAATTGAGGAGGAGCGGAGGGTTGGAGGCGTTTTCCGTGTTGACCTGTCTAAAACGAATCGATATAATCTTAATCTATATTAATTTTTAGCGGTATAACATCCGAAAACCATTTAGGACGTTATACCGCCGCCCATAAGACGTTATACGGATGGCAGGCGGTATAACCCCTAGTTGGGCAGCGGAATAGGGATACAACCATGCATTTGAAGTGCGTTTACTGAGCAAGAGGTGAAATATGCGTTATATTGATATGCAGGCTTGGTCTCGACGCAATCATTTTAGATTATTTAGTACTTTTAACCACCCACACTTCAGCATGTGTGTAAACGTCGATATGACGGCATTTTATCCATTTGTGAAGCGCGATGGATATTCGTTCACCGTATCCATGGTGTACGTCATCTCTCGGGCTTCGAATGCAATTCCAGAATTCAGGCATCGCATTCGAGGGGATCAAGTTGTAGAGCACGAGATCGTGAACCCTGGTTTTTCAATATTGATTGACAAAGATCTTTTTAGCTTTTGTGCCGTTGAGTATGTTGAGAATTTTTCCGAGTTTGCAAGGAGGGCTGAAAAGAATATTGCGAATGTGAAAGCACGTCCGGATGTGGAAGGCAACCCCGAGAAGGATGATGTGCTGTACATGAGCCCCATACCTTGGGTATCATTCACAAGTTTTAGCCATCCAATGCATTTACACCCAGCGGATTCTATCCCCCGCTTTGCGTGGGGAAAATACTTCAAGGAGAGCGACACATTGAAAATGCCGCTAAGCGTACAAGGGCATCATGCTGTCATGGATGGAATCCACATGGGCAGATTTTATGAAACGGTGCAGGATTACCTCCATCACCCGGAAGTTGTGCTAGGTGCCATGTAAGAGCGCTGCCCAACACAGCGTGCAGCAACTGTCTTGTGCGTCAAGACCGAAGCTGGTATTTTTCAGGGATGGAGATAGATAATTTATATCGCGAAACAACGAAACGGCTTACCATCGCGCAGCATGGCTAGAAGTTTTTCATACTCCCAACCAGAATCCACGCCCGTTTTAGCGTTCTCTTCCAGGGGATAACTTAATTCGTTAAAAAGACTTCTCCTAGCACAAATAAATTCCCCGTAAGATCATTTTCACTGACGGTATGCGCCTAGAGGGAATATTACTTCACCCCTTCAACAACTCATCCTGCTTTGACTCTTCCTCCTCGGGCTTCGCGAGCGGGGGCATTTCAAGGATCGAACTCAAGCCAAAGTGCTGTAAGAATTCCGGCGTGGTGGAATAGAGGATCGGGCGACCGGGTCCATCGGCGCGGCCCGATTCGAGGATCAGGTTCTTGTGCAGGAGGCTTTTCAACATGCTGTCGCTGTTCACGCCGCGAATCGAATCGATCTGCGGGCGCGTGACCGGTTGCTGGTAGGCGATGATCGCCAGCGTTTCCAGCGCAGCGCGGCTGAGGTGGGCTGTCGCTTCCAAGCCGAGGAACCGCTCCACCAATTCCGCGAGTTGCGGCGCGGTCGTTAGTTGGACGCGCCCGGCGTTCCGCTGCAGTTTCAAGCCGCGGCTCGCAAGCGAAGCGTCCAGTTCGTTGAGTCCGCGCTCGATGACCGATGGGGCGACATCCAATGCCGCGGCGAGCTGCGCCGCCGGCACTGGTTCCCCGGACACGAACAGCAGTGCTTCGAGTTTCGCCGAAAGTGACAATTCAGTTTCGGAATGTTGCGCTTCAAAAGTCTGCGAATCGCCCATGCTATAATTGCTCCGTCAAAATAAAATTATGAAAACAAAGAAACTTTTATTTCCAATTACTGTCCTTCTTTTAACAAGCCTCGCCTGCACCGTCTTCGTCGGCGGACCGGACTACTCCGACCTCGATCCCATCCCCGTTTCGGCAGAAGCCGCACAAAGCCTCAAGGACGGGATCAAAAAATCCTTCGAAGACAGCCTGCTCACCGGGGTCGTGACAATAAACATCACCGAACCGCAGATCACGTCCTTCCTTGCACTGCGGATGCAAACCGACCCAAATCTTCAACAAAACAGTCAGCCGTTGATCACCGAACCGCAGGTATATCTGCGTGATGGGCAAATGAAGATCTACGGCAAGACTCAACAAGGCATGTTCGCCGCCAATATCGGCATCATCGTCAATGTGGGCGTGGATGAAAACGGTAAACCGAAGATCGAGATCGAATCAGCGGATTTTGGTCCGTTTCCCGCGCCACAGGGAATCAACGATGCCGTCACTGCCATGATCGAGGAGGCGTACACCGGCTCGTTCGGCCCAGTTGCCACCGGGTTACGCATTGAAAACATTACCATCTCAAATGGCACGATGACCGTCACCGGGCGAATCCGATAGCGGATGGGATTATACAACGGATTATCCAGGCGACTTGAAACCATGCAACGCTTCTTTCCGCCCTTTCGGCTGATCCTGCTTCTTGTAGCAATCTTTACACTGACAGGTTGCCGTTCCCCTCAACTTACCGGCGCGGACATAACGATCAGCATTTCAGTCGATGGAACCACACGCATCGCCACCGTCGGCGCGGGGAGCACAGTTCAACAATCGCTTCAGTCGGCAGGGGTAACGATGGGAAGTCTCGACCGCGCGGAGCCTCCGTTGTACACAGTCCTGAATGACGGCGATACCATCGAGATCATCCGCGTCGAAGAAATCTTCGAAACCGAGGAGCAGGTTATTCCATTCGACAAACAGATCGTGAGGAACGAATCACTGCCGGAAGGCGATACCCGCCTCGTGCAAGCCGGAACCAACGGGTTGCAGGAGATCACGTTTCGCCGCATGCTCGAAAACAACGTGGAGATCAGCAAGTCCATCGTCAAGACCGTGATCCTGCAAGAGGCATTGCCTGAAATCGTGATGATCGGCGCGCAATCTTCGTTTGCGCCTCTACCGATCCCCGGCAAACTCGCATACATTGCCGGAGGTAATGCATGGCTGATCGATACCTCCACTGCGAATCGCATTCCACTCGTCACCACCGGCGACCTCGATGGGCGCATTTTCAAGCTTTCGCCGCGCGGCGATTACCTTATCTACACGCGCAGATCAACGAGAGCCGCCGACGAGGAGATCAACACACTGTGGGCTGTCCGCACAAACCCTGGCAGCAAGCCCTTCAGCACCGGCATTTCGAACGTAGTCCATTTTGCCGATTGGATTCCCGGCACAGGTTCGATCGCCTATTCCACGGTCGAGCCGCGCGCCACCGCGCCGGGCTGGCAGGCAAACAACGATCTGTATCGATACAGCATTTCGACCGGTGAGAAACGAAAAATTCTGGACGCCAGCGCCGGCGGAATCTACGGCTGGTGGGGAATGACGTTTGCGTTCGCACCGGACGGGAGACTTGCCTACGCCCGCCCTGACGGAATCGGCCTCGTGAACCTCGACGACAAAGCGCTCAGACCCCTGCTCGATATTGTCCCTTTGAACACACACAGCGACTGGGCATGGCTGCCATCGCTTTCATGGGGAGCAGATAGCAAAACGCTCTATTTTGTAACCCATGCGCCTCCTTCCAGTCTGGTAAGCGAAGAAGATTCACCCTTCTTCGACCTGAGCGCAACCTCGTTCGAAAACGACGCCACCGTGGAGATCGCGCAACTGACCGGCATGTTCGCTTATCCAAGCGCATCGCCTTCGCAACCGAGTTCGAGGGAAAGACAGTATCAGGTCGCGTATCTGCAAGCCATTTTCCCTGAGCAAAGTGAGACCAGTCGCTACCGTGTCGTCGTCATGGACCGCGACGGTTCCAACCGGCGGACCGTTTTCCCTGCGAACGACGCGCCCGGTCTCGAGCCGCAGATTCCGATGTGGGCGCCCGGTCCGATCGACGGGCAGTCCGGTTTCTTCCTCGCTGTCGTTTATCAGGGCAATCTTTGGCTGGTGGATACCGGCAATAACCAGGCATTCCAAGTGACGGGCGATGGGCTGGTCACAAAAATTGATTGGAGATAAAACCATGCGTATATTGATCACCGGAGCCGCGGGGTTTCTCGGCTCACACTTGTGCGACCGCCTGCTTGCCGAGGGTCACGAGATCGTCGGTTTGGACAATTTCATCACAGGCAACCCCCAGAACATTGCTCATTTGATGGGGAATGAACGTTTTGCATTTTACAAGCACGATGTTTCGAATTACATTTTCGTGCAGGGCAAAGTGGATGCGGTCATGCATTTCGCTTCGCCCGCCAGCCCGAATCCGCAATCTCCTTCCGGGTATTTTAACCTGCCTATTCAAACGATGAAAGCCGGAGCGCTGGGCACGCATAATTGCCTCGGTGTGGCAAAAGCAAACAACTCTCGTTTCCTCCTTGCTTCCACCAGCGAAATATATGGCGACCCGCTCGTGCACCCGCAACGGGAGGATTACACCGGCAATGTGGACCCCGCCGGCCCGCGGGCTGTGTACGACGAAGCGAAACGATTCGCCGAGTCCATCACGATGGCATATCACCGCTATCACGGCGTGGATTCACGCATCGTGCGCATCTTCAACACGTACGGTCCGCGCATGGACCTGGAAGATGGTCGCGCGCTGCCGAATTTGTTGAAGCAAGCCCTGCTGGGTCAACCACTCACCGTGTATGGCGATGGGAGTCAGACGCGCTCGTTCTGCTACGTGGACGATCTGATCGACGGGATCGTGAAATTGCTTTACTCCGACGAACATCTACCCGTCAACATCGGCAACCAGCACGAGATGAGCCTCTTACAATTCGCTGAAGCGATCAACCGCATCACCGGTAACAAGAGCGGGATCACCTTCGTGAAAGACGCGCGCAGTGTCCGCGACCCACAACAACGCCGACCCGACATCACGCGCGCGAAGACGATCCTGAATTGGGAGCCGCGCATCTCGCTCGATGAAGGTATCGAAAAGACCATCCCCTACTTTAAGGAGAAACTGGGAGTTTAATGACGATCATTGACAGTCGCGAACGCACGCGGTTCTTCAAATTCGCTGTGGTTGGCGCCATCGGCTCGGTCGTGGATTTCGGCGTGATGAACCTGCTCACGCGTCTCTTCTCCATGCGGCTGGTGTACGCGGGTACGATCTCATTCCTCTGTGCAGTGATCAACAACTTCACCGGCAACCGCTATTGGACGTATCCCGAATCGCGGTCGAGACACATCCTTCAGCAACTGGGAATGTTCTTCGTGGTCAACGCGATCGGGATCGCGATCCGCATCCCGATCCTCCATTTCGTTGAGCCGCCTCTAGAGGGAGTATTCGCAGGTATGCAATCGCTCTCGTCCGTTTCGCCCGAAGTGGCGGCAAAGAATGCCACTCTTGCCATCGCCATCGGTGTTGTTATGTTGTGGAATTTTTTCGTGAACCGCTATTGGACGTATAATGATGTAGAGTGACCGTATGGCACAGCAACACAGCCGCATCATTCCGATCTACACCTCACGGGGAGACGCAGAAGCCTTCCTCCTCTATCCCTATATCTACAACCGCACAGGCGAATGGATCGGTTGGGCGACCCCTCAACGCGAGGTCTATTCCGTGATGGGATACTTCGTCGGCACATTGACCGGCGATCCACGCATCGTCCGTAAACGCTCGGAGGATGCAGACAAGCCCCGGCAAAACCCGCCGCGATCACCGGGACGCATCACGACTCCCGCTCAGGTTCCACTTGCTCCACTCATGCAAGAACTGACCCACAGCTTGATCGACGTGCTCGCCGAAGAACCGGAGCGATTACACACCCTCG
>Ga0209172_10008208_pt1 | contig 10328 bp, 8 predicted proteins | sample LarsenN4metaG_FD_184113 | JGI IMG/M metagenome (GOLD analysis project Ga0209172, IMG submission 184113) | Hot spring sediment bacterial and archeal communities from British Columbia, Canada, to study Microbial Dark Matter (Phase II) - Larsen... ...
AGGCCGCGCTCGCGGCGGCGGACGTCGTCGTCACCCGCCGCTACCGCCAACCGCGCCTGATCCCGAACGCGATCGAGCCCCGGGCCGTGCTCGCGCAGGCCGGGCCGGCCGGGGACGTCACCGTCTGGTCGGCGACGCAGGTGCCCCACATCCTGCGCTTCGCCCTCCAGCTCGTGCTCGGGATCCCCGAGGCGAAGATCCGCGTGATCGCACCCGACGTGGGCGGTGGCTTCGGCTCGAAGCTCGACGTCTACGCCGAGGAGGCGCTCGCGGTGGCGCTCGCGCGCAGGCTGGGCCGGCCGGTGAAGTGGACGGAGGAGCGCTCGGAGAACTACGTCGCCACCATCCACGGCCGCGACGTCGTGCACGAGCTGACCTTCGCCGCGACCAAGGATGGGAAGATCACCGCGGTCAAGTCGGTGGCCACCTGCGCCATGGGCGCCTACCTCCAGCTCGTGACGCCGGGGATCCCGCTCCTCGGAGCGTGGATCTACTCCGGTCCCTACGCCATCCCGAGCTACAGCGTCACCTTCACCGGCGTCTTCACGAACACGACGCCGACCGATGCCTACCGCGGCGCGGGGCGGCCGGAGGCGACCTACGTCCTCGAGCGGACGATGGATGCGCTCGCGCGCGAGCTGGGGATGGACCCGGTGGAGCTCCGGCGCAAGAACCTCATCGGCGAGTTCCCCTACACGATGGCCTCGGGCCTGACGATCGACTCCGGCGACTACCACGCCTCGCTCGACCGGCTGCTCGAGCTGCTCGACCTGGACGCGCTCCGGGCCGAGCAGGCGGAGCGGCGCGCCCGCGGGGACGTGAAGCAGCTCGGCGTGGGCTTCTCGACCTACAACGAGATGTGCGGCCTCGCGCCCTCGCGCATCCTCGGCGCCATCCGCTACGCGGCGGGCGGCTGGGATGCGGCCACGATCCGCTTCCAGCCGCTCGGCTCGGTGCAAGTCGTGATCGGCACCTCGCCGCACGGCCAGGGGCACGAGACGACGTTCGCCCAGATCGTCGCCGACCGCTTGGGCGTGGACGTGGACGACGTCGAGGTCCTGCACGGCGACACCGCCGTCTCCCAGCTCGGCATGGACACGTACGGCAGCCGCTCGCTCGCGGTGGGCGGGGTCGCCCTCTGGCATGCGACGGAGAAGGTCATCGCGAAGGCGCGGGCCATCGTCGCGCACCAGCTCGAGGTGGCCGAGGACGACCTCGAGCTCGTCGACGGCACCTTCTCGGTGAAGGGTTCGCCCGACCGCTCGATGACCATCAAGGACGCCGCCCTGCAGGCGTTCGTCGCGCACAACCTCCCCGAGGGGATGGAGCCCGGGCTCGAGGAGACGGCCGTCTACGACCCGGCCAACTTCTCCTGGCCCGCCGGCGCGCACGCGGCCGTCGTCGAGGTGGACACGGAGACCGGGGACGCGCGGCTCGTCCGCTACGTCGCCGTCGACGACGTGGGCGCGCCGATCAACCCGATGGTGATCGACGGGCAGGTGCACGGCGGGGTCACGCAGGGCATCGCCGCCGCGCTCTTCGAGGAGGCGGTCTACGACGAGGGCGCCAACCTGCAGACGACGACCATGGCCACCTACCTGGTGCCGTCGGCGGCGGAGCTGCCCTCCTACGAGACGGACCGGATCGAGACGAGGGCGGACAACCCGCTCGGCGTGAAGGGCGTGGGGGAGACGGGCACGATCGCCGCCGCGCCGGCGGTGATCAACGCCGTGGTCGACGCGCTCTCCCACCTCGGCGTCACCGACATCCAGCTGCCGGCCACGCCGGAGCGTGTCTGGCGCGCGATCCAGGAGGCGAGGCGATGATTCCCGCGAGGTTCGAGTACGAGGTCGCCGGGAGCGTCGAGCACGCGCTCGAGCTCCTCGGCGGGCGGGAGGACGCGAAGCTGCTCGCAGGAGGGCACTCGCTCCTGCCGGCGATGAAGCTGCGGCTCGCCCGCCCCTCCCTGCTCGTGGACGTGGGGCGGCTCGACGAGCTGCGCTACGTCCGCGACGGCGGCGACCACGTCGCGATCGGGGCCCTGACCAGGCACAAGGACGTGCGCGACGCGCCCCTGCTGCGCGAGCGCTGCGGGATCGTCGCGCACGCGGCGGGCCAGGTCGGCGACCCCCAAGTGCGGCACCGCGGGACGATCGGGGGCTCGCTCGCCCACGGCGACCCGGCCTCCGACCTTCCGGCGGTGGTGCTCGCGCTCGACGCGCAGCTCGTCGTCCGCGGGCCTGGCGGGGAGCGGACGGTCCCCGCCGCGCAGTTCTTCACCGGCGTCTTCCAGACGGCTCTCGGACCGGGGGAGATGCTGGTCGAGATCCGGGTCCCGAAGCTCGGGGAGAACACGGGCTGGGCGTACGAGAAGCTCTCGCGGCGTGCGCAGGACTGGGCGACGGTGGCGGTGGCGGCGGTCGTCGAACGCTCGAACGGCGGGATCGCGAGGGCGTCGCTCGGGCTCACCAACATGGGCCCGACGCCGCTCCGCGCGCCTGCGGCCGAGTCGGCGCTCGCCGGGGGCGCCTCGCTCGAGGAGGCGGCGGCGCTCGCCCCCGAGGGGACCGAGCCACCCTCCGATCTCGCCGCGAGCGCCGAGTTCCGCCGCCACCTGGCGCAGGTCCTCGCCCGGCGCGCGCTCGAGCGGGCGACGGCGCGCTGAGGCGAGCGAGGCTCCGGGGCCGCTCCCTGCGGTGGGGCGGCCCCGGGCTCGGCTACACGAGCTCGAAGGGGCGCACCGGCTCGGGCGCGGGCACCTGCCGGAGGGCGCTCGCGAGCGCCTCCTCCTGGCTCGTGCCCTCCCGGACGATGAGCCGGTGGTGGAGGACGTACGGCGCCATCTCCTGGACGTCCGCTGGCGTCACGTAGTCGCGGCCGTTCAGGCGTGCGTTCGCCTTCGCCGCGCCCGCGAGGTGGATGATCGCGCGAGAGCTGGCGCCCAGCTCGACTCCGGGCAGCTCGCGCGTCGCCCGCGCCAGTGCCACGAGGTAGCGGCCGACCTCCTCCGGAAGCGCGGTCGAGTCCAGCTCCTGGCGCGCCCGGTCGAGTCCGACCACGCCCAGCAGCGGGCGTACCTCTCCGAGCATGTCCGGGGCGACGCCTTTGTGGGGTAGGTCGAGCATCCGGTACTCGGCCTCGGGGTCGGCGTAGTCGAGCGTGACCTTGAAGAGGAAGCGATCGAGCTGCGACTCCGGCAGCGGGAACACGTCCTGCTGCTCGTACGGATTCTGGGTCGCGATCACGAGGAAGGGGTCGGGCAGCCGGTGGCCCTTCCCCTCGACCGTGACCTGGCGCTCCTGCATCGCCTCGAGCAGCGCGGCCTGCGTCCGCGGCGGCGTGCGGTTGATCTCGTCAGCGAGGAGGACGTTCGTGAAGACGACCCCCGGGAGGAAGACGGGCTCGCCTCCGCGCACGGCGGTGGTCCCGGTCAGCTCGCCGGGAGTCGTGTCCGGGGTGAACTGGATGCGCTTGAAGCTCGCTCCCAGCATGTGTGCGACCGCGCGGCCGAGGAGCGTCTTCGCGCTCCCGGGCGGCCCCTCGAGCAGCACGTGCCCGCGGGCGAGCGCGGCCACGAGCAGCAGCTCCACCGCCCGCTCCTGCCCGAGCACGACCTTCGCGACCTCGCGCTTGGCCCGCTCGCGCAGGCCGATGAGGCTGTCGTACGGCGCCTCCACCAGCAATGCCATCCCGTCCTCCCCCTTCGGTCCCGACTCTGCCCGGAGAGCGTAGCGCGACCGGACCCCTCCTTCACTATCGGCGCTCGCGGCCGGCGCGTCAACCGCGCCGGCACGGGGGAGGGATCAGGGGCCCGACGTTGCGGAGGGAAGCGGGACCGCCGCCGGCGCAGGCGCCGGCACGGGCATGGGCACGGAGCCGAGAGCGGCCTCGAGCGCTTCCTCCGGGGTCATGCCCTCCGACACGATCAGGCGGTGGCGGAGCACGTACGGCGCCATCTCGCGGACGTCGTCGACCGTCACGGCCGCGCGTCCGTCGAGGCGGGCGTTGGCCTTGGCCGCGCTCAGCAGGTGGATCATCGCCCGCGAGCTGACCCCGAGCTGGACGCCCGGCAGCTCGCGCGTGCGCCGGCCGAGGGCGACGATGTAGCGCGCGACCGAGTCCGGCACCTCGGTCGCCTCCAGCTCCTGGCGTGCCTTGTCGAGGCCGACGACGCCGAGCAGGGGGCGAACCTCGCCCAGCATGTCGGGCGCGATCCCGTTGTGCGGGAGGTTGAGCATCGCGAGCTCGCTCTCGGGGCTCGCGTAGTCGAGCTCGATCTTGAACAGGAAGCGGTCGAGCTGCGACTCCGGCAGGGGGAAGACGCCCTCGTGCTCGTAGGGGTTCTGCGTCGCGATCACGAGGAAGGGATCGGGGAGCCGGTGGATCTTGCCGTCGATCGTGACCTGGCGCTCCTGCATCGGCTCGAAGAGCGCCGACTGCGTCCGCGGGGGCGTGCGGTTGATCTCGTCGGCGAGGAGGACGTTCGTGAAGACGGCGCCCGGCAGGAACACGTGCTCGCCGCCCTTGATCGTGTTCACCCCGTTCAGCTCCGCGGGCATGGTGTCGGGGGTGAACTGGATCCGCTTGAAGGTCGCGCCCAGCATGTGCGCGACGGCCCGCCCGAGGAGCGTCTTCGCGCTCCCCGGCGGCCCCTCGAGCAGGACGTGGCCGTGCGCGATGGCGGCGATCAGGAGCAGCTCGACAGTCCGATCCTGGCCGACCACGACCTTGCCGACCTCTGCCTTCGCGCGCTCGCGGAGCGTCGCGAGGTCGTCGTACCGCTCCTCCATCATCAGCGCCACAGTCGCCCTTTCGTCCGCTATCGGGTGCCTCGTTCGGACCCGGCTTCCGAACTCGCCGCCGCCGGGCCCACCCTGCCTATCGGCAGCTATCCTGGAACCTTGAACACACATACGGGGGCGACCAGGTCTCGACGTGGTCGGTTCTCCGGCAGAGCTGCGAGCCGAGGTCGCCGGTTGGCCTCGTAAATCAACCGGCACCAACGCAAGTGCGAAGAACGATCTCGCACTCGCCGCCTAGTCGAAGCTAGGTCAGGCGACGCCGACCCGGGTTGGGCCCGAGGCCCGGGAGCCGGCGCCAACGATCGGGCTCGGCGCCGAGGGAGAGCCAATCGCCCGGAGCGCGACAGCGCAGGATGGCTGGCCCGCCGGTGGGTCGTCCGCGAACCGGCCGGTGGGTGAGAGCAAGCGCGGACTACGCTCGTAGACGCTCTGTCCGGTGCGGCCGCGGACGCGGGTTCGATTCCCGCCGCCTCCACCTCGGTCGGAATCGACATCTCTTGATGCCCCTTGCCTTCACCTGTACCTTTACTTTCCATGAAGGAAGTAAAGAAAAGGCGGCGTGGCTTCACGCGGATCAGCGCCAAGCATCAGGCCACGATTCCCGTGCAGGCCCTCGAGGAAGCCGGTCTCAGGCCGGGCGACGAAGTTCGTGTCGTCGCGGCAGGGAGAGGGCGCCTCGTGCTCGAGCGCGACGTCAACATCGTCGAGCGGCACGCCGGCAAGCTCCGCGGCGTCTACGAGCCCGGCGAGCTCGACCGTCTGCGTGACGAGTGGCGCTAGTCGTTCTCGACGCGTCGGTCGTCATCGGGTTCCTCGACCCGGACGATCCGCTGCACGAGGCGGCCGTGCGCGCGTTGACCGAACACCAACACGACGAGTTGGTCGTACCGGCTTCCGTCTACGCCGAGATCCTGGTCGGGCCATACCGCAAGGGAGCTCGAGCAGTCGCCGCGGTCGAGGCGTTCCTCGCGGACTTCGCCATCCGCATCGCGCCGATCACTCCGGCGATTGCCCGAGCAGCGGCGCGTCTTCGCGGGGGATCGAAGGGCGTTCGCCTCCCGGACGCGCTCGTCCTCGCGACTGCGGACGAGACCGGCGCAGACAGGGTGCTCACCGGCGACGACTCCTGGACCAGGATCGCTCGCCGCGTGACGCTCGTTCACGGCTGCTGACGCGTCGGCGGGAGTCCTGGGCTGGTTCGATCCCGCCGCCTCCACTCTCCCCGCACGTCAGTGGAACGGAGCCGACTGGGGCGTCTTCCTGCGTGCCTTCGCGATCGCCGACGTGCTCGTCACTTGGCCCGGAGATCTCGTTGCCAGGATCCGCGCTGCCGCCGTAGGGAATCCGCAGGCGACGGCGTTCATCGCCGCCCGGCTCGCTGTGGCGTTTCCACCGGCCTCCTGAGCGAGCGACCCGGGAGGTGCACCATCCGGTCACCGGCGGGAGTCCCTCGGTGGGGGGATACCGCCGAGCGCACGGGGCAGGCACGCTGTGCTCGAACGATGATCTCGCCGCCGCGGCCATCGGAACGCGACCCGGACGCGCACCTTGACGCGCGCCCCGACGCGCGCGCGGGGACGCACGTCGCGCTCGGGTTCCCGCTGCTGGCGCTCGGCGCGCTCGCGGCCTGGTTCGCGGCCGGGCCCGCGCCGACCCTGGAGCCGAACGGGTGGACGCTGATCGTCCTGCCGCTCATCTGCGCCGCCTACGGGCTCCTGCCGGTCCCGGTCGATGCCCGCACGTTCTTCACCTTCGAGGGGCCCACGGTGCTCCTCGCGGGCCTCGTCGGCGGCCCCCTCGCCGGCGTCCTGGCCGGCGTCGGCTCCGGGCTCGGCGACGTCAACGCGGTCTGGCGGCGACGGAGCGCCTACGCGGGTCTGGCCATGCTCCAGGGCTTCGCCGCCGGCCTCGCCGGGGAGGCGTGGGGCGCAGGGCATGTGCCTCTCGCCGCCGCCGCGGCCGCAGCCGCGCTCGCGTACCTCGCCCTGAGCGCCTCCGGGCTCTCCCTGGTCATGCTCGACCGCGGAAGCTGGAACGCGGGCCGGCTCGGCCGGGCGCTCGGCCTCGACGTGGTCGAGGTCACCGTCTCGGCGCCGCTCGTCTACCTGCTCGCGAGCACCTTCGCGTCGGCACCCGGCGTGAGCTCGCTCGCCGTCCTCTCGGGGCTCGCCGTCGCCGTCTTCGGCGCCTGGGGAATCACGACCGAGCGCGCGCTCGCGGAGCGAGAGCGGCGCGCGCGTCTGATCGACCCCCTGACCGGCGCGCTCACGCGCGCGGCCTTCGAGGAGGCGTTCGCGAGAGAGCAGGCGCGCGTTCTGCGCGGCGAGCGCCGCTCCGGGCTGATCATCTGCGACCTGGATCGCTTCGGCGAGCTGAACGCGCGCCACGGCCACCTGGGCGGCGATCAGGTTCTGCGGTCCGTGGTCAAGCGCATCGAAGCCACCCTCCGGCCGGGCAGCGCGCTTTCGCGGTGGGGCGGCGACGAGCTGTGCGTGCTCGTGCCCGGGATCGGCACGCTCGCGGAGCTGGAGAGCCTCTGCGAGCGGATCCGCCGGTCGGTCGGGGACGATCCGCTCGCTCTCGCAGGGGTGGAGGTCTCGGTGACGATCTCGCTCGGGGCCACGCTGCTCGCCGACTGGACGACGTGGGAGCAGACGTTCGCCCGAGCCGACGAAGCCCTCTACCTGGCGAAGCGAACGCGCGACGCGTCGTGCGTGCTGCCGCCGCTCGCAGCCGGCGGCGGAACCGCGACCAGGGAGCTCGTGGGCGTCGCCTAGCCTCGCGCCACGGCCGCCCCCGCGAGTACGCTCCACCACGTGACGTCGGGCGCTGCCGCGCATCGCCACGGGTCCTGGGTGCACAGCCACGCGCACTCGGGGCCGCACCGCCACCTCCGCCTCGCCCTGCTGCGGTCGGCTCCCGTCCTCGACCGGCACGCGCATCCGCACGGCCACGATGGCCCGAGCGGCCACTCGCACGGCCTGGTCGACCGTTCCCTCGTCCGCTCCCGGGAGGGCGTGAAGGCGGTCGGGCTCAGCCTGGGGATCCTCGGCCTCGCCGCCGCCGTCCAGCTCGCGATCTTCGCCTTCTCTGGCTCCGTCGCGCTCCTCGCCGATCTCGTCCACAACGTCGGCGACGCGCTCACCGCGGTCCCGCTCGGGGTCGCGTTCTTCCTCCGGAGCTTCCGGGGGGAGAAGCTGGCTGGGCTCGCGGTCGTGCTCGCGATCTTCGTCTCGGCCTGCGTCGCGCTGTACGAGACGGTGCAGCGCTTCCTGCACCCCGAGGCGCCGGGGTACCTGTGGGCGCTCGCGGCGGCCGGTGTCGTCGGCTTCGCCGGCAACGAGCTGGCCGCGCAGGTGCGGCTCCGCGCCGGGCGCCGGCTCGCGAGCCCGGCGCTGATCGCGGACGGCAACCACGCGCGCACGGACGGTTTCGTCTCTCTGGGCGTGGTCGCCAGTGCAGCGGGCGTCGCCCTCGGCGTGCCCGTCGCCGACCCCCTCGTCGGGCTCCTGATCACGCTCGTCATCTTCAAGATCACGTGGGACTCGTGGCGGCTCGTCTCCACGACCGATCCGGGCGACCTGCCCGAACCCGGCCGCTAGAGAGACGCCGTCCGGGGGCTAAACCGGCGCACGAGCCCGGCCGATACCCGACAGCAGATGTCCACTCTCCGGCTCTGGGGGCCCGAGACCGCGCGCGGCCGAGCGGCGCTCGCGCTCGCCGCGGTCGCGCTCGCGCTCGCGCTCGCGAGCGCGGCGCTCCTGGTCGAGCGCTACGAGGACGCACCCCTCCTGCTCCTGATCGTGCCGCTGGCGCTGGGGGCGGTGAGCTACGGGCTGCGCGGGGGAGTGGGGATGGGCGCGTTCGCGTCGGCGCTGGCGGCGGTCTGGTGGCTGGAGCAAGGCTCTCCCGGAGGCGCGGGCTGGCTCTCGGCGCGGGTGCTCGCGTACCTCGTCGTCGGAGCCGTGCTCGGCTGGGTCATCGACTCCCGCAACGCGCTCGTGCGCGCGGCCGCCCATCATTACGAGCTGTCGCTCGACCTGATCGCGACCGCGAGCTTCGAGGGCTTCTTCACCAACGTCAATCCCGCCTTCACCCGGACGCTCGGCTTCAGCGCCGAGGAGCTGCTCGCCCACCCGTTCCTCGACTTCGTGCACCCCGAGGACCGGGAGCCGACCCTGGCTGCGCTCGCCGAGCAGACCGAGCAGGGACGCGAGGTACTCGACTTCCAGAACCGCTACCGGACGAAGAGCGGCGGGTACCGGTGGCTCGAGTGGAGGTCGCGCCCCGACCCCGACGGCCGTACGCTCATCGCCGTCGCCCGCGACGTGACCGAGCGCAAGGAGCTGGAGCAGCTGACGAGCGAGTACCGGGAGCGGCTCGAGCAGGCGGTGCGCGAGCGGACGAAGGAGCTGACTCGGCGCAGCGCGGAGCTGGAGGAGGCGCGGGGCGAGATGCTGCGCCGGCTGGCGCTGGCGGCGGAGTACCGCGACGACGAGACGTACGAGCACACGGAGCGGATCGGCCGGGCGGCCGCGCGACTCGCGGAGGCGCTCGGGCTCCCCGCCGACGAGGTCGGGGTGCTCCGCGAGGCGGCTCCGCTCCACGACATCGGCAAGCTCGCGGTCTCCGACACGGTGCTCTTGAAGCCGGGCAAGCTCGCCCCGGACGAGCTCGAGCACATGCGCCGGCACGCGGCCGCCGGGGCGAAGATCCTCGCCGGGAGCTCCTCGCAGGTCCTGCGCGCGGCCGAGGAGATCGCGCTCTGCCACCACGAGTGGTGGGACGGGAGCGGCTATCCGGCCGGCCTGCGCGGGGAGGAGATTCCGCTGCGCGCCCGCATCGTCGCCCTCGCCGACGTCTTCGACGCGCTCACCCACCGACGGCCGTACAAGCCTGCCTGGCCGGTCGAGGACGCCGTCGCGGAGATCCGCCGGCTGGCCGGCGTCCAGTTCGATCCGCGGCTCGTGGACGCCTTCGAGGCACTGGACCCGTACGAGCTGGCAGGGCTGGACACGCCCCGGAGCACGGCTTCGCAGACGGGCCGCTCGGCCGCCTGAGCGCGGCTTCGACCCGGCTCAGGGCGCCGACAGGTCGCGGCGCTCGACGAGGAGCGAGCCGGCGGCGAGGGCGACCAGCGCCGCGAGCAGGACGGCGAGGATGCCCGCCCCGTCCACACCCCGCTGGAGCGGCGAGGAGCCGACGAGCCAGAAGGGGGAGAGGAGCCGGAAGGGGTCGAGCCAGCCCGCCAGCTCGTGCAGCCCGGAGACGAGGTAGGCCCCGACCGCGAGGGCGGCGGGGACCGCGAGCGCGAGCGCGCGGCTGGGGACGGCCGCCCCCACGCCGAGCGCGAGCCAGCCGTGGAAGAGCCCCAGCACGCCGAGCGCGCCGACGGCGGCGGCAAGACGTCCGAGCGGAAGCTCGAAGCCGACGAGCGGGTCGAAGACGAGGAGCGCCGCCCCGGCGGCGGCGCACGCGGCGGCGACCTCGCAGGCGACGGCGAGCCCCTTGGCGAGGACGGCGTCC
>Ga0209172_10008209_pt1 | contig 10328 bp, 8 predicted proteins | sample LarsenN4metaG_FD_184113 | JGI IMG/M metagenome (GOLD analysis project Ga0209172, IMG submission 184113) | Hot spring sediment bacterial and archeal communities from British Columbia, Canada, to study Microbial Dark Matter (Phase II) - Larsen... ...
ATCAGCAGACTCTGCGAACAGGGCTCGCCGTCGCGCGCTGCCCGTATCGAACAGGAGACACCTTGAAGGTCGGACGCTGGCTCGCGCTGGCAGCCTGCGCGCCGGCGTCGTTCACGGCCGCGGTGCGATCTCTGATCGCGGCTTTCCGCACCGCCCGCCCGGGCGTTCCCGACCCTATCGCCCGGCTGCTCCGTCAGGGTCGAAGCGCGCTTGGAGTGCACGCCGCAGCTGTTGGCGCATCGCGGCTTGCTCGAGCCGACGCCGCTGTTCGTCCGTCGCCGGCGTCCAGGGTGGCACATGGCGCTTTCGACCTTGCTCGTCAACCGCGACCATCGTGAAGAAGCAGGTGTTGACGTGACGAGTCTGCCGCGTCCGGATGTCTTCGGCCACGACCTTGATGCCGATCTCCATGGACGAACTTCCGACGTGGTTGACCGAGGCGAGGAACGTGACAAGCTCTCCGACGTGGATGGGTTGCCTGAAGACGACCTGATCCACGCTGACGGTCACCACGTAGGACGCCGCATAGCGGCTGGCGCAGGCGTAGGCCACCTGGTCGAGCAGCTTCAGCAGCGTCCCGCCGTGCACGTTGCCGGAGAAGTTGGCCATGTCCGGCGTCATCAGCACGGTCATCGTCAGCTCGTGCGCCGACGCAACCGCGGGCGCCGTCACACGCGCTCCAGGATCACTGCGATGCCTTGACCAACCCCGATGCACATCGTGCACAGCGCATAGCGACCGCCACTGCGGTGCAACTGGTTCACCGCCGTGGTGGCCAACCTCGCACCCGACGCACCGAGGGGGTGACCGAGCGCGATCGCACCGCCGTTCGGGTTGACGCGCGCGTCGTCGTCGGCGAGACCGAGGTCGCGCAGCACGGCAAGGCCCTGTGCCGCGAAGGCTTCGTTCAGCTCGATCACATCGATCCGGGCGAGTTCGAGCCCCGCCAGCGCAAGCACCTTGCGCGTGGCCGGCGCCGGGCCGATACCCATCACGCGGGGCGGCACGCCGGCGGTCGCCATCGCGACGACGCGTGCCCTCGGGGTCAGCCCATGCCTTGCCGCCGCAGCCTCGTCGGCGAGCAGCAGCGCGCACGCACCGTCGTTGACGCCCGAGGCGTTGCCGGCGGTCACGCTGCCCTCGGGCCGCACGACGCCCTTGAGCCTGGCGAGCGCTTCCAGGCTCGTCTCGCGTGGATGCTCGTCCTTCGTCACGACGATCGCTTCGCCCTTCTTCTGCGGGATCCTCACCGGCACGATCTCGGTGTCGAAGAAGCCGCTCTTCTGCGCCGCGATCGCCTTGCACTGCGATGCGAGCGCCATCCGGTCCTGCGCTTCGCGCTCGATCCTGTGCTCGACCGCGACGTTCTCCGCCGTCTCGGGCATCGAATCGACTCCGTAGCGCTCCTTCATCAGCTTGTTGACGAAGCGCCAGCCGATGGTCGTGTCCTCGACACGGTTCGTGCGCGAGAACGCGCTCTCGGCCTTCGGCATCACGAACGGCGCACGGCTCATGCTTTCGACCCCGCCGGCGATCATCAGGTCCGCGTCGCCGGAGCGGATGGCGCGCGCCGCGGTGCCGAGTGCGTCGAGCCCCGAGCCGCAGAGGCGGTTGACCGTCGATCCCGGGACGCCGACCGGCAGCCCGGCCAGCAGCGCGGACATGCGCGCGACGTTGCGGTTGTCTTCGCCGGCCTGGTTGGCACAGCCGTAGATCACGTCTGCCACCGCCTCCCAGTCCAGCCGGGGATGACGGGCCAGCAGCGCCGCGATGGGAACTGCGCCGAGGTCATCGGCCCGAACCGACGACAAGGCGCCGGCGTAGCGGCCGAAGGGGGTGCGGACGGCGTCACAGACGAAGGCATGTCGGGTCACGGAAGTACCTCGGCGGTGTCGAGCGCCCACAACTTGCCGAGCAGCGTGCGTGCCGCGTCGGCGCCGATCACGGGCGATGCCAGTTCGAACAGCTTGTCGCCGAGCTCGCCATCGGAAAGTGGCAGTTCGGGATCGCCCTTGCGATCGGGTTGGAGGTGGCTGAAGCGGCGGCCGTCGTTCAGCGTGACGTCGACTCGCGCCGCACGGCGGCCGGGAAAGCTCGCATCGATCTCCGGATCGAGCGCCTTCGTCACGCGCTTCATCAGCGCGCGCGTCGCCGGGTCTTCGAGCCTTTCCGGGCTGAACGCGGACAACCGCACGCTGCCATGCACGAGCGCGGAGGCGACCATGTAGTGGAGGCTGAAACGCGCCTGATCGGCGTTCCGCGGCTCCACGTGTGGCGCGATGTCGAGCGTGGCCTGGTACACCCCCAGGTGCAGATGCTCGATGTCCTCGTGCGAGAAGCCGTGCAGCCGCTGCAGCTCGAGCGCACCGTCGATCGCCGGGAAGTTGTGCCCGCAGCCCACGTGGTTCTTGAACGTCAGGCGGGTGACGTGGAAGTCACGGCCGAGGGTGGCGCCGACCTGAGACCAGTCCGGGCCCGTGCTCATCGCCCGGCCCAGCCCTCCTTCTCCATCGAGGATGTCGAGCGAACTGCGCACGCCGCGCGCGGCCAGTTGCGCGGCCAGCAACCCGGCCTCGGCGGCACGCCCTGCGTGAAGCGGCTTGGCCATCGCCTCCGAGCGGAAGGCCTGTTGCAGGCCCGCCGTGAAGGTGCCCACCATCGCCAGCGCGTTCGCGAAGGCCCCCTCGTCGAGCCCGAACAGCGACGCGGCAGCGGCCGCAGCGCCGAAGCTGCCCACCGTGCCGGTGTTGTGCCAGACCTTGTAGTGCGGACGGCCCATGGCCACGCCGATGCGCGTCGAGACCTCGTAGCCGAGCACGACACCGCGCAGGAAGTCGGGCCCCGTCGCGTCCACGGACTGTGCCGCGGCCAGCGCGGCGGCAATGGTCGCGGCGCCGGGGTGGACCATCGCATCGCGGAAGCTGTCGTCCACCTCGGCCGCGTGCGCCGCCGTGCCCTGGATCAGCGCCGCCGCCCGCGGCGTGGCCGCGCGGCCGCGGGCGAGGCGTGCCGCGCCTCGGTCGAGATCGTCGGCGAGCACACGTTCGAGCGCCAGAACTGCCGGGGCATCGAGCCCCGGGTAGAGCGATGCGTACCAGTCGATCACGGCGCGCTTGGCGTGGTGCAGCACATCCGCGGGCAGCGGTTCGTCGCGAAAGCGCGCCGCGTAGCGTGCGAAGGTTTCGGTGGCGACCATCGTGCTGCTTCTCAACCGAGCACCTGGCGCAGGTCGCCACGCACGAATCCCGGGCCGCTGAGGTCCGCGAGCCGGTCGAGATCGTCCCGCAGCGCCGCTTCGCCTCGGTCGCGGGCCCAGAACACCGGGCCGCCTTCCCAGCGTGGGAATCCGTACCCGTTGACGAAGGCAACGTCCACGTCAGTGGCACGCTCGGCCACGCCTTCTCCGAGCAACAGCGCAGCCTCGTTGACCAGCGCGAGCAGCGCGCGGTGGCAGATCTCGTCGTTGCCGAGACGACGAGGCGCCATTCCCTTGTCGCGCCGCGCCTGCTCGATGAGCGCATGCACGGCCTCGTCGACCTGCAGCCCGCCGTCTTCGCCATAGCGGTAGTAGCCCGCGCCGGTCTTGCGGCCGAGGCGCCCGGCTTCGCAAACTCGATCCGCGATCTGTACGTAGCGCGCGGAGGGATCACGCGTCGCCGCCTGCGCCTGCCGCATGCGCCAGGCGATGTCGAGGCCGGACAGATCGGCCACCTTGAACGGACCCATCGCGAAGCCGAAGGTTTCCAGCGCCCGGTCCACGTCCTCGGGCCACGCGCCTTCCTCGACCATGAACTCGCACTGCCTGCGGTAGGCGGCGTAGAGCCGGTTGCCGACGAATCCGAAGGCGTTCCCGGTCAACAGCGGCAGCTTCCCGAGCGTCTTGCCCACGGCGAGACCGGTGGCCAGGGCATCGGGCGCGCTGTCCCTGCCGCGCACGACCTCCATCAGCCGCATCACGTTGGCAGGGCTGAAGAAGTGCAGGCCGATCACGTCCTGCGGGCGCGACGTGGCCTCGGCCATCGCGTCGAGGTCGAGGTAGGAGGTGTTGCTGGCGAGCACGGCACCGGCTCTCGCCACCGCGTCGATGCGCCGGAAGACCTGGCGCTTGACGCCGATGTCCTCGAACACAGCCTCGATCACGAGGTCGGCGGAACCGAGCCGGGCCCAGTCGAGACTGCTGCGCAGGCGCGCTTCGCGTTCGCTCGCGGCGCCGGCATTCATCCTGCCGGCCCGGACGCGGGCGGCGTAGTGCTCGGCAACACGCGTTGCACCCCGCTGCAGGGCCGCCGCGTCCTGCTCCATCAGCAGCACCTGGTAGCCGGCGTCGAGCGCAGCGATCGCGATGCCGGAGCCCATCGTGCCGGCGCCGATGACGGCGACCTCCTGCACGGGCCGGGGCGCCACGCCTTCCAGCGCCGGATGTCTGGCGCTGTCACGCTCGGCGAAGAACTGATGGCGCAATGCAGCCGCCTCGCGGGAGACGCGCAGGCGCTGGAACACCGCCCGTTCATCGGCCAGTGCAGCGTCGATCGCCACCGTGGCCGACGCCTTCACGGCGTCGATCGCGGCCTGCACCGCTGGCCGCATCTTGCCCGCCTTCAATGCCGCCGCTGCCGCAGCGGAGACCGCGGCTTCGTCGGACACCGGGACCGCGCGGTCACGCAGCCGCTGCTTGCGACCAGCGAGCTGGCGGGCGTGCGCGACGGCGGCGGCCCGCAGATCGCCCTCGACCTCGGCGTCGAGCAGGCCGGCCGCGAGCGCGGCCGCGGTCGGCACCCGTTCGCCGCTGCAGACCATCTCGATCGCACGCGGCACGCCGACGATGCGTGGCAGTCGCTGCGTGCCGCCGGCGCCCGGGATGATCCCCAACGTGACCTCGGGCAGCCCGACCATCGTTCCGGGCGACGCGACGCGCGCATCACACCCCAGCGCCAGCTCGAGACCGCCGCCGAGCGCCGCACCATGCAGCGCCGCGACGAACGGCTTGGCCGACGATTCGATCGCGGCGATGATGGCGGGCAACTGCGGCTCGGCCAGCGGCTGGCCGAACTCACGGAGGTCCGATCCGGCGATGAAGGTCGGGCCGGCGCCGATCAGCACCGCGGCCGCGATGCCGTCGTCGCGGTCGATCGCCGCGACGGCGTCCAGCAGACCGCGCCGGACCTCGGTCGAGCCGGCATTGATCGGCGGGTTGTCGACCACGACGACGGCGACATCATCGTCGTGCTCGAGGTGCACGCGCGGCGTCATGGCGCGGCCCTCAGGCGAGCACGACGACGCCGTCGGCCGCGAGCACCCCCTGTCCCAGCGGGAGCACGAACACCGGGTTGGCCTCGGCCTCGACCACCTTCGTGCCGAGCCGAGCGGTCATCTGCGAGAACGCGACGATCGCGTCGACCAGCGCCTCGACATCCAGCTTCGGCCGGCCGCGGAAGCCGTCGAGCAACGGCCAGGTCTTCAGCTCCCGTGCCATCGCCAGCGCGTCGGCGCGGCTCAGGCCCCCTTCGGGTGGCAACAGGCGCATCGTCGTGTCCTTGAACAGCTCGGCGGTGACGCCACCCATGCCGAGCAGGATCGCCGTGCCGAGCGAATCGCGGTGCATGCCCAGGATCAGCTCGGTGCCGCTGGTGACCATCTGCTGCACGAGGAAGCGCCGCGGCCGCACGCCGGCCTTCGCTTCGACCTCGGCGGCCATCGCGGTCAGGCGATCGCCGACGGTCTCGGGCGTCAGGTTGATCGCGACGCCACCGACCTCGGTCTTGTGGGTGATCCGGGACGAGAGGATCTTCAGCACCACTCGACCGCCCAGTTCGCGCGCCGCGGCTTCGGCCTCGGCGGGCGTCGTCACGATGCGCTCGGACGCGCACGGCACGCCGAAGCGGTGGAACAGCTGCTTGGCCTGGGCTTCGTCGAGTGAACCGGACGGCAGATCGTCGACCGCCACCGTGGCGGCGGCCGTCGCCGCTGCGGGTTCCGTGCGGAAGCCGCTGACCTTCAGCATCGCGCCGAGCGCAGCCGTGCAGCTCTCCGCGGCCGCGAACGCCGGCACGCCGGCCTGTGTCAGCAGCGCGCCGACCTCCGGCGCGTGCGGGCTGACATAGGCAATGACGGGCTTGTCGGAATGCGGCAGGCAGGCCTTGATGGGCTCGACCAGCAGGGTCGGATTCGCCAGGCTGGACGAACCGACGATGATCGTCAGCGCGTCGTAGCTGTCGCTCTTGAGCAGGATGTCGATCGCGCCGCGCAGCAGGTCGGGCTTGAGACCGGCGAGCGTCACGTCGATGGGGTTGCGGTCGAGCACTGCATGGTCGCCGGTCTGCAGCGCGCGCAGCGCCTCGGCCGTGGTTGCGTCGGGCGCCGGGGTGTCGAAGCCGGCCATGCCGAGGTCGTCGGACACGAGCGTGCCAGCACCGCCGGTCGAGGTCAGGATCGCGACGCGGTTGCCACGCAGCCTGCGGCCGGTGGACAGCGCCGCGGGGATGTCGATCAGGTCGGCGAAGGTCTGCGCGCGGATCACGCCGACCTGCTTGAACAGGGCGTCGTACATCCGGTCCGTGCCGGCCAGCGCACCGGTGTGCGACACCGCCGCCTTGGCGCCGGCTTCGGACCGGCCGATCTTGAATGCGACGACTGGCTTGCCGTTGCGCGCGGCCTTCAGGCAGGCGGCGCGGAACTTCACGGGGTTGCGCACCGTCTCGATGTAGAGCGCGATGACCTTGGTCGCCTCGTCGTCGGCCAGGTGGTCGATGAAGTCGGCGAGTTCGAGATCCACCTCGTTGCTCGTCGAGACCAGCTTGGACAGGCCGATGCCGCGTGGCGCGGCTCGCGACAGCAGGGCGCCCAGGATGCCACCGCTCTGCGAGACGACGCCGATGCGGCCGGTCGGGAAGTGCTCCATCTCGAGCGCGCCGGTCGCCGACAGCACGATGTTGTCGGTGAGGTTGACGAGGCCGATCGTGTTCGGCCCGAGGATGCGCATCGAGCCAGCGGCTTCCATCAACTGCTTCTGCCGCTTGGCACCGACGTCGCCGGTCTCCGTGTAGCCGCTGGCCAGCACGACGGCCGCAGCGGTTCCCCGCTGGGCCAGTTCCTTCACCGCGAGATGCGCGCGCTCGGCACCGAGCAGCACGATGCCGACGTCGGGCGCCTCCGGGAGCGTGGCAATGTCGGGGTAGCAGGTCAGCGCGCCGATGCGCTCGACCTTCGGGTTGACCGGGTAGATCGCGCCGGCGTAGCCGTGCTTGACGAGGTAGGACACGGGGCGGCCGGCGGTCTTCGTCGCGTCGGCCGACGCGCCGATTACCGCGACGCTGCGCGGCTTCAGGAGCCGGGAGATGGAGTCCATGGCCTTCATTCCTTGGTGGCAGGAGCCGAGGTCTTTGCCAGGAAGGCCATCACCGACTCGCGGTGCTCGGTGCTCGTGTAGCAGATGCCCTGGGCCTGGCTGCCCTGGGCGAACACGTCGTGCGCGGGCAGCTCGAAGCTCTGGTTCAGGATCGTCTTGGTCAGCGCCAGCGCGGTCGCCGAGCCCTTGCCGAGTTCGGCCGCCCAGGCCCGGGCGTCGGCCAGCAGCGTCGCCGACGAGGTCTTGCGGTCGGCGATGCCGAGCTTCAGAGCCTCGTCGACGTCGACCTTGCGGCCGGTGAAGATCAACTCCTTGGCCATGGGCAGGCCGACGCGTCGCGGCAGGAAGTACATGCCGCCGCCGTCGGGAACGATCCCGCGGTGGATGTACGACCAGGTGAAGCTGGCGTACTCGCTGGCGATGATGAAGTCGCAGGCCAGCGCGGTGTCGGCCCCGAGGCCCGACGCGGCGCCGTTGACCGCGGCGATGACCGGCTTTGGCATCGTGTGCAGCAGTGACTGCGTGTGGTGCACGCGCTGCTGGCGGTGCCAGCCGTTGAATCCGACTTCGCCGGCTGGCGCGTTCATGCGCTTCTCCATGCCGGCGATGTCGCCGCCGGCGCAGAAGCCCTTGCCGGCGCCGGTCAGCACGAGCGCCTTGATGGACTTGTCGGCCGCGACCTGCTCCAGCGCATCGATGAACTCGCTGCGCATCGCATCGCTCATCGCGTTGCGCTTGTCCGGGCGGTTGAGGGTGATCGTGGCGATCGAGGCATCGACCTTCAGGTCGATCAGCGTGAAGCCCATGTCGGTCTCCGGGGTTCTGCAGCTGGGTCGCTCAGTCGGACTTGATGTTGTTTTCCTTGACGATCTTTCGCCAGCGCGCTTCCTCGGCCTTCACGAAGCGGTCGAGCTCGGCCGGATCGCTGGCGATCACGGCCACGCCCTCCTGTTCGACCTTCTTCGCGAAGTCTGGCGCCCGTGCCGCCTTCTTCGCCGCGGCGTTGAGCTTCTGGATCACTTCGGGCGGCGTGCCCGCGGGCGCGTACAGGCCGTACCAGCTCTCCACGGCATAGCCCGGCACGGTCTGTGCGATGGGCGGAACGTCCTTGAAGGCCGCCGACGCTTGCGGCGTGGTCACGCCCAGTGCGCGCAGCTTGCCCTGATCGACCATGTTGGAGACCGCCGCTGCCGTTCCGAAGAACAGGTGGACCTGACCTCCGAGCAGGTCGGTCATCGCCGGGCCGGCACCGCGGTACGGCACGTGCAACAGCTGCACCTTGGCGAGGTTGACGAACATCTCCCCGGCCAGGTGGGCCGAGGTGCCGTTGCCTTGAGAGGCATAGGTCAGCTTGCCCGGGGCCGCCTTGGCCGCCGCGACGACGTCGGCGACGGTCTTGTAGGGGCTGGAGGCAGGAACGACCAGCACGTTCGGCCCGCGGCCGATCAGGGTGATCGGCGTGAAGGCCTTGTCGTGAACGTATGGCAGCTTCGGGGCGAGGCTCGGGTTGACCGCATGCGCGAACGAGGCGATCACGATCGTGTAGCCGTCGGGGGGACTCTTGGCCACCGCGTCGGTGCCGATGATCGTGCCGGCGCCCGGCTTGTTGTCGATGATGACCTGCTGACCGAGCTCGGCCGACATGCCGGCACCGAGCGTGCGCGCGATCAGGTCGGTGCCACCGCCGGCGGCGAACGGAACGACGAGGCGGATGGGCTTGTCGGGAAAGGCCGCCAGGGCCTGGCTCGCGGCGAGCGTCAGCGCGGCGCCGATGAGGCCGGTTGGCAGTCGGAGGGTTTGGACGAATCGGATCACGCGTGTCTCCTGAGATCGTTGGCGCTTTCGCCGGGTGCCTCGGCGCGTGGCCGCGGCGGCTGTCTGTACGGAGTGAAGAGTAGGCGTCGCGCCTCCGATCGTCGCCCCACGATTTCCAAAGGATGAAAATCACCCCACGGCGGCATCGGCCGGCGTGCATCACACCGGGAGTTGCGGCGATGGCCATGCCCAGAGATCCAGACCGTACGCTTTGCGAGAAGCCTGGGAACTCACCGGCAAACCGCTCGCTGGAGCGCGGCATCGAGATCCTGCGAGCGTTCCGCCCGGGCGCGGACCTGCTGGGGAACGGTGAACTGGCCGAGCGGACCGGCCTGTCCAGGGCGACGGTGAGCCGTCTGACCCAGACGCTCGTCGGGGCGGGCATGCTCCAGCAGGAGCCCGCGCGCAAGGGCTACCGCCTTGCACCCGCAGTGCTCAGCCTCTCGCATGCCATGCGCTCCGGCTCCTCGGTACTGCAGATTGCCGCGCCGCTGATGAGTGCAGTGGCGCGGAGCCAGCAGATCAACGTCGGTCTGGCGGCAGCCGACCGCGACGAGATGGTGTACCTGGAGTCGATCCGCTACAGCCGCCGGGCGGCGTTCCGCAACGTCGTGTCCGGCCAGCGGGTTCCGATGGAGCTGACCTCGCTGGGGCGCGCGTTCCTGGCAGCGACGACGGATCCCCGTCGCACGGCATTGCTCAGCCTGTTCAAGAGGCGACGAGCCCGTCAGTGGCCTGCGCTGTCGCGCGAGATCGAGCTGGCGGTGGAGAGCGTCAACACGCTCGGCTACTGCGCGGCATCATGGCAAGCGGAGGTGGTGGCACTGGCGACGCCGCTGCCGACCCCGGAGGCGTGCTACTCACTCAACGTGAGCGTATCGACAGCCGAGAGCATCGACGAGGTGGCCAGTGCACTCGCGGCACCGCTGCTCAAGCTGAAGCAGGAGATCCTGCGACTGCTCGCATCGCGGTCGGAAGGGTGACCCGCCGGTCGGAATCAGGCTCTTCCGGAGCGGAGTCGACGGTTGGGAGCGATGTCGAACGCAAGGCGGCCGCCTCACCCCCTGCGCGGCATCCTGAACGGCAGCATCGCCTGCACCCACGGCGCCGCGAAACGCCGCACGTCCAGCGTCTCGTGCATCGCCTCCACGGCCTCGCCGAGCAGCCG
>Ga0209172_10008210_pt1 | contig 10328 bp, 8 predicted proteins | sample LarsenN4metaG_FD_184113 | JGI IMG/M metagenome (GOLD analysis project Ga0209172, IMG submission 184113) | Hot spring sediment bacterial and archeal communities from British Columbia, Canada, to study Microbial Dark Matter (Phase II) - Larsen... ...
CGACCCATCGAAGGCGGGCTTCGCCGACGCCGACGTGAACGCGACCCTGCGCGAGTGCGTCAAGGACGGCCGGCGCTTCGACGCGATCGTGCTCGACCCGCCGAAGTTCGCGCCGACGGCGGCGCACGCCGAGCGCGCGGCGCGTGCCTACAAGGACATCAACCGCCTGGCCTTCAAGCTGCTCGAACCCGGCGGGCTGCTGTTCACCTTCTCGTGCTCGGGCGGCATCGGCGCCGAGCTGTTCCACAAGATCGTGGCCGGCGCCGGCCTCGACGCGGGGATCGACGGCTTCATCCTGCAGCGGCTGGCGGCGGCGCCCGACCACCCGATGACGATCACCTTCCCCGAGGGCGAGTACCTGAAGGGCCTCGTCGTGATGCGGACGCGCTAGGCGCGCCCGGCAGGTCGATGCGCGTCGCGTGCTTGGCGCGATGCACGGAGAACAGGGTCTTCACGTTGCGCACGTTCGCGTCCTGCGTGAACAGCCGCTGCACCAGCGCGTGCCACGCCTGCATGTCGGGCACCTGCGCGAGCAGCATGAAGTCGGGCCCCGGCGAGACGCGATGGCATTGCCGCACCGCGCCCTCGGCCTGCGCCCGCGCCTCGAAGGCCGCCAGGTGCTCGGCGCCCTGGCGGTCGAGCGTGACCTCGACGAAGGCGGTCAGCCCGTGGCCGATGCGCTCGGGCGACAGCAAGGCCACGCGCCGCTCGATCACGCCCGTCTCGACCAGCCGCTTCACGCGCCGCAGGCAGGTGGCCGGCGAGATGCCGACGCGGCGCGCGAGAGCGTCGTTCGACAGCGACGCGTCGTCCTGCAGGAGGTCGAGCACCCGCAGGTCGGTGGCGTCGAGCACGACGGATTCTTGCGTTGTTACTGTATTCACGACTGATGCTTCCAGCTCTGTGTGTGAACGGCTGATTCTTGCGTGAACATCAGAACATCGCAAGAAAGTTGATCGCATCATTGCCTACGATCCGCCCCGGCATCACCTCCGGAGCCCGTTCCATGTGCGGCATCGTCGGCGCGGTCAGCACGCGCAACATCGTTCCCCTCCTCGTCGAGGGCCTCAAGCGGCTCGAGTACCGCGGCTACGACTCCTGCGGCGTGGCGGTGCATCAGGGCGGCGGCCTGCGACGCGCGCGCAGCACCTCGCGCGTGGCCGAGCTCGAAGCCAACATCGCCGCCGACGGCGTGGCCGGCAGCACCGGCATCGCGCACACGCGCTGGGCCACGCACGGCGCGCCGGCCGTGCACAACGCGCATCCGCACTTCTCGCGCGGGCGCATCGCACTCGTGCACAACGGCATCATCGAGAACCACGACGAGCTGCGCGCCGAGCTGAAGGCACGCGGCTACGAGTTCGAGAGCCAGACCGACACCGAGGTCATCGCGCACCTGGTCGACCACCTGTACGACGGCGACCTGTTCGACGCCGTGCAGCGCGCGACCCTGCGCCTGAAGGGCGCCTACGCGATCGCGGTGTTCTGCCGCGACGAGCCGCAGCGCGTGGTCGGCGCGCGCGAAGGATCGCCGCTGGTGCTGGGCGTGGCCGGCGAGGACCACTACCTCGCCTCCGACGCGATGGCGCTGGCCGGCGTGACCGACCGCATCGTCTACCTCGAGGAAGGCGACGTGGTCGACCTGCAGCTCGGCAAGTTCTGGATCAGCGCGCGCCAGAGCGACGGCAGCTTCCGCCCGGTGCAGCGCGAGGTGCGCACGGTGCACGCGCACAGCGGCGCGGCCGAGCTGGGCCCGTACCGCCACTACATGCAGAAAGAGATCTTCGAGCAGCCGCGCGCCATCGCCGACACGCTCGACGCCGTGCCCGGCATCAGCCCCGAGCTGTTCGGCGACGGCGCCTACCGCGTGTTCAAGGACGTCCAGCAGGTGCTCATCCTCGCCTGCGGCACGAGCTACTACTCGGGCGCCACCGCGAAGTACTGGCTCGAGTCGATTGCGAAAGTCCCGACGCAGGTCGAGATCGCCAGCGAGTACCGCTACCGCGACAGCGTGCCCGACCCGAAGACCCTCGTGGTCACCATCAGCCAGAGCGGCGAGACGGCCGACACCCTGGCCGCGCTGAAGCACGCGCGCGCGCTCGGCATGGAGCACACCTTGACGATCTGCAACGTCGCCACCAGCGCGATGGTGCGGGAGTGCCGCTTCGCGTACATCACGCGCGCCGGCGTGGAGATCGGCGTCGCGTCGACCAAGGCCTTCACCACGCAGCTGGTCGGCCTGTTCCTGCTGACCCTCGCGCTCGCGCAGGTGCGCGGCCGGCTGGACGACGAGCAGGAAGCCGCGCACCTGAAGGCGCTGCGCCACCTGCCGGTGGCCGTGCAGGCCGTGCTCGCGCTGGAGCCGCAGGTGGTGGCGTGGAGCGAGCAGTTCGCGCGCAAGGAGAACGCGCTCTTCCTCGGCCGCGGCCTGCACTACCCGGTGGCGCTGGAAGGCGCGCTGAAGCTCAAGGAGATCAGCTACATCCACGCCGAGGCCTATCCGGCCGGCGAACTCAAGCACGGCCCGCTGGCGCTGGTGACCAGCGAGATGCCGGTCGTCACCGTCGCGCCCAACGACGCGCTGCTCGAGAAGCTGAAGAGCAACATGCAGGAAGTGCGCGCGCGCGGCGGCGAGCTGTTCGTCTTCGCCGACGCCGACACGCGCATCGGCAGCGAGAACGGCACGCACGTCATCCGCATGCCCGAGCACTACGGCCCGCTCAGCCCCATCCTGCACGTGGTGCCGCTGCAGCTGCTCGCGTACCACACCGCCGTCGCGCGCGGCACCGACGTCGACAAGCCGCGCAACCTGGCGAAGAGCGTGACGGTGGAGTGAGGTCGGAGCGGGCGGTGCCGATCGGGTCCGATCCAGGCCGGCCGTCGGCCAGCAAGAGCCATCGCGAGCAGGCGGATTCGCGCGGGCCGATTGACGCGGGCCGATTCACGCGGGCCGACTCGCCCGGGCCGAACACGTGGTGACCGCCGGATGTCGTGCGCCGGGGTGGCGCCCACTGTCCACGCGGCCGCACGTTCATGGGCTTCGAGCCGGGCGCCGCTCGACGGCGATGCCGAAGGGTATCGGTCCCGGTGTCGGCCTCGTGCCGGAACCCGTCTGCGGCCGGACGTCGCCGGCTGGCGCCGGGCAGCCGGTTGACGCCCCGCCGGGCGGTCAGCTCCGGCCGCAACCAGTCTCTCGGCCGCTTGCGATCGGGCCATTCAGGTATGCGCGCCGGTCCGTGACCGCACGCACTGCAGCTGCCGAAGACTTCAGCCGCTGGATCCAGGCGCACGGTGGAACCGTTCGCCAAGCGTCGGTCGCATCACCATTCAGGCTTCTGGATGCCCGGTCATCACCATCTGGGCGTACTGCTCGGCGCTGATCAGTCCGCCACCGCGCTCCGCGCACCCGGCATCGCGCGCCGGCAGTACTGGCTGGATCGCATCGATGCGCTTCCAGCCGGGCACCGGCGCAGAGCCGTCGGCGGCAGGCACGTAGCGCGAGTCCGCGACGCGGCGCATGCGCGGCACGTAGCGAGGGCAGTTCTGGAAGATCGCGTCGATGTGCACCCGCACGCCGAACTGAGCGCCCGGCCATCCGGCGAGCAAGCCTTCATCGTCGGTCAGCTCGGCGCGGCCCTGCACTCGAAGCCGGTGCGGTCTCTCGAAGTCCATGAACAGCAGGCCCACCCTGCTGGTGGCTGCCACGTTGCCCATCGAGTAGTACATGCCGTTGCCGTCGTAGCAGGGGAACGCGAGCGTGCGGCTGTCGACGGCGCGCACGAAGCTCGGCGGCCCGCCCTTGAAGGACACCGTCGGCTGCCCTTGCGCATCGACGGTGGCGAGCCAGAACATGTCGCGCGATGCGATGAAGGCCTGGTCGGTGTCGGTGAGCTCGTCGTGCACGATCACCTGAAGCAGCGCCTGCGCCAGGGCCTCGGTATCGTGACGGCGCTGCAGCTCGCGGTGCGTCGGTCCGTAGTCGAAGTGGTGCATGTGGTACTCCTCAGACGGGCTCGGGACCGGTTGCCGACGTGGCCTCCGTCGGTGCGGCCGAGAACTCGACGACCGGGCGACTGCTCGCGCGGTTGATCATCAGTCGCACGACGTCGGGCCGGGCATAGTGGCCCGTCGGATCGGCCGCGGCTTTCGCCACCGAGATCATCGGCAGACTGATCTCGGCGACGACGAGCCCTTCCTCGTCCTCGGGCAGGTGCTCGACCAGCGGTCGTCCGTCGGGGCCGAAGATCATCGAGAAGCCGCCGCCGGCCTGGCCGGTCTCCGGGCTCAGCAGCTGCCGGCGCTCGGGCGTGTCGCCGAGCAGTTCGAGCATGTCCTTCCCGGTCAGCGCGGTCGCCGCGACGACGAAGCATCCGCCCTCGAGCGCGTAGACCTGGCTCGCCGCCAGGTTGGCCTGGTGGCCGAGCGCGTAGGCCGCGCCGCGGTACAGCGTGAACGAGGGCCACGACGCGACGTGTACCTGCTCGTGCATCGCGTACATCGCGTACTTCGACAGCGGCTGCAGATGCTCCCAGCAGTTCAGCGCGCCGACGCGGCCGCAGCTCGTCGGCACGACGCGGAAGTCGGAGCCATCGCCTTCTCCGAAGACGCTGCGCTCGACATGCGTGGGCTTGAGCTTGCGACGCGCGAACCGCAGCTCGCCGTCGTCACCGATCAGCGCCTGCGCCATGTACACGCTACCGCCGTCGATCTCGGAGAAACCGATCACGACGTTGATCCGGCCGCGGCGCGCCGCGCGGCGCAGCTCGTCCATCTCCGGTTCGTCGACGCGCATCGAGTTCGCGTGGTAGCGCGGGACGAACTGCAGTCCCCAGGCCGGCGGACCGAGCCAGATCCACCACGGGTAGCCCGGCAGCCAGACCTCGGGAAAGCCGATCAGGCGGACGTCTTGTGCCGCGGCCTGCTCGATCAGGCCGACGGCCTTGCGCAGCGAGGCCTGCAGATCCATGAAGACCGGCGCAGCCTGCACGGCCGCAACCTTGAAGGTGGAAGGGTCGCTCACGAGTGTCTCCAGCGTGCGCCGCGCCCGGTGCGGCACGACTCACTCTAGGAGCGACGGTCCGGGACTGCTTGACTGGACGCGCGAGACAACTTGCCCGTGCGCGCAGCGGCGCAGGTGCGCCACCTTGCGACGCTGCCGCGACTGTGCCAACCTGCGGTCGGCGTCGGTAGCGTCCGGCGCTTGCCTCGTCTTCCTGCGCACATGGGCCAAGCCACCCACATCGACCACCTGCCGGCAGCGCGCCGCATCGCGGTCTGGCGCGACGCGGTCTGCGAAGCGTTCGTCAGGCTCGAGTGCCGACCCGACAGCCGCGCGCCGCTGCACGGACGCCTGGAGTCGGCGCGGCTTGGCACCCTTCACGTGGCGCGGGTCGCGAGCTCGCCGCAACTCGTCGAGCGCACGCGCACGGCGGCGGCGGCCGAGGATCGCCCGTTCGTGCTGCTGTCGCTGCAACTGCGCGGCCGCACCGTGGTGCGTCAGGATGGCCGCGAAGCGGTGCTGGGTCCAGGCAGCCTGGCCTTCTACGACACCTCGCGACCCTACACGCTGCTGCTGCCCAGTGACTTCGAGCAAGTCGTCCTGCATCTGCCGCGGCAGGTGCTGGCCGAGAGCTCGGCCGCGGCGCTCGGCCACATGGCGTGCCGAGTCGAGGCGTCGAGCCCGTACGCCCGGGCGCTCGTCGCGCTCGGGCCGCAGTTGCTGCGGCTGTCGGCCGACGCGGCCGGTCCGGCGCGTGCGCGGGCCGAGGCGGCGGCCACCGAACTGATCGTGCTCGCGCTGTGGGCGGCCGGTGGCGACCGCGCCGGCGCGGCGGCCGTGTCGGAGCGCCGCGAGCCGGCTGGCGCGCTCGACGATGCCCTGGTCTGGCGCGCGCGCGATGTCGTCGCGCGGCGGCTCGCGGAACCGGACCTGTCGCCACGGACCGTCGCAGCATCCGTTGGCGTCTCGCTGCGGCGGCTGCAGCAGGCTTTCCAGGCGCGTGGCGAGACGGTGACCGATTGCGTCTGGTCGATGCGGCTCGAGCACGCGCGGCACCTGCTCGCCGACCCGAACTCCGCCACCCGGCAAGTCGGCGACATCGCACTGGCGGCCGGCTTCATCGACTTCGCCCACTTCAGCCGCCGCTTCCGGCAGCGCTACGGCGCGTCGCCGCGCGACTACCGTCGGCAGACCGCCGCGGACCTCCCGCTCGGGAGCTAGACCGACGACGGTCGCGGGCGACTGTCGTCGCGCTACTCGGCCTGAAGGCCGAGCTCGCGGATACGGCGCGTGACGATGTCGAACTCGATGAAGTAACCTTCCGCGAACTGCGCCGGCGTCGTGTTGAGCAACTCGAAGCCGCGACCGACGAACAGTCGACCGATCTCGGGCTGGCCGACGATGGCGCGAATCTCCCGCGCGAGCTGCTCGACGACTGGCTGCGGCGTGCGAGCCGGCGCAAGCAGGCCGATCCACACGTTCGAGTCGTACAGTGGGTCATCGAAGCCGAGCTCGCGCAAGGTGGGCACCTGGGGCAGCGACGTCGAGCGCTGACGCCCGAGCACCGCGAGCGGCACGATCCTTCCGCCTTGCACGTGCTGCATCGCGCTGGCCACCGACGACAGGCCGATGTCGATCGTGCCCGACAGCAGATCGGTCACGACCGGGCCCTCACCGCGGTGCGGCACGTGCACCATGCCCGCGCCGAGGCTGCGGTTCAGTGTCTCGCCGGCCAGATGACCCAGGCTGCCGATGCCCCACGAGCCGAAGCTCAACCGCGCACCCTGCGCCGCCTTTGCCTTCAGCTCGGCAAGGCGGCCGATGCCCGTGCCCGGGTGAGTCGAGACGAGCGCCGGACTGCGCACGATCTGCGTGACGCCGATGAAGTCCGCCCGCGGATCGTAGGCAAGCCTGCGGTACAGCGCCGCGTTATTGACCTGCGTGTCGGTGATCGTCATCAGCAGCGTGTGGCCGTCCGGCGCCGCGCGTGCCGCCTCGGCGGCCCCGATCGCGCCGGCGGCGCCCGGCTTGTTGTCGACGACGACCGGCTGTCCGATCGACTTCGCGAGCCGTTCCGCGACGGTGCGCGCGACGAAGTCGGTCGCACCGCCTGCAGGGTACGGCACGACGATCCGGACGGCACGCGACGGCCAGGCTTCGGCCGCTCTCGTCGGCGGCGTGGCGGCCAGCATGGCCGCGCAGAAGGCGATCATCAACCTGGTCATGAAGGTCTCCTCGTAGAAGGGGCGGAGCGCCCGCGCGTTCAGAGATCGAGCACGAGTTCGGCACTGCGCGCGCGCGACACGCAGGGCAGGATCGACCGTTGCGCGGCGCGCTCGGCCTCGTCGAGCACACCGTCACGGTGGTCCGCCTCTCCGGCGAGCAGCGGTGTCTCGCAGGTGCGGCACAGGCCTTCACGGCAGGCAAAGGGCACGCCGACGCCATGCGCCTCCAGTGCTTCCAGCAGGCTCTGCGCCGGACCGACTTCGATGCGCCGGCCGCTGCGCCGGAGCACGGCGACGAACGACGCCCCGGCCGGCGGTGCTGCCGCCGCACCGGGGGTGACGAAACGCTCGTAGTGCGTGCGCTCCTGCTCGATCCCGACGGCCGCGCAAGCCGTCGCGACGGCGTCCATCAGACCGGCCGGACCACAGCAATGCACGTGCGTGCCGGGCACGTTCGCCTGCAGCCAGCCGTGCAGGTCCGGCGGCGCGTCCGCCTCCTCGTCGACATGCAACCGCACGCGCGGGCCGTGAACCGCCAGCATCCAGGCGTACGCTGCCCGTGCGCGGGAGCGCACGCAGTACAGCAGCCGCCACGGCTGCGAGCGCGCTTCGCACGCGTGGATCATGCTCAGGATCGGTGTGATGCCGATGCCGCCGGCGACGAAGACCTGCTCGCTCGCCCCGGCGGCCAGACCGAACAGCGAGCGCGGTCCGCCGATGCGCAGCACGTCGCCGCGCGCGAGCCGTGCATGCACGAACGCCGAGCCGCCGCGCGACGCCGGTGCGAGCGCCACGCCGAGCAGATAGCGGTCGCGCTCGAGCGGCGAGTTGACCAGCGAGTACTGACGGCACAGGCCGCCGGGCAGGTGCAGGTCGAGGTGCGCGCCGGCCTCGAACGGCGGCAGAGCGCCACCGTCGCGGGCGCGCAGCTCGAGGCCGAGTACGTCCTGCGCCTCGTGCGTGAGGCGGGTCACAACGAGTTCCACCGCGTCAACCCCGCGTCGCCCCGTGCCCGGCCGGCTCGGTGTCGCGCGCCTCTTGCTCGAGCCGCTGCGCGACGATCCAGCGGAACTGGTTCAGCGCGGCGTCGATGCCGAGCGGGACCATCCGGAAGTCCGGCGCGAGCGCCAGGCTGCGCTGCTGCGCGGTGATCATCTGCCGGTCTTCCTCGAAGGCCCGGACCACCGACTCGTGGATCGAGCGGGTCACTTCGGGCTGGTTGATTGAGAAGTTGTGCGGGTGCGCGAAGAAGTAGTGTGTCGAGTGCTCCGTCTCGGGCGTGATCGCCTGGCAGCCGCGGAACTCGATCGCGCCTTCGCGCCGGCCCTCGGGCGCGCCGCTGCCCGCAGGCGCCATGCCCGAGTCCATGAGCAGGATCGACGGCAGCACGAAGTCGTAGACGTTCCAGCGGTCGACCTTGCCGCCCCAGTCCTTCACGGCCTGGGCGAACGGCGGCGGGTCGATGCCCAGTGCCCAGCGCGTGATGCGCACGCCGTCGTCGAGCCGCTCGACCTTCGGCTGCGTGGCCGCGTACTCGGCGCCGCCGCCGAGCGTGGTCGGATGAACGAAGGGCAGGTGCGAGAAGTCGAGCAGGTTGTCGCAGATCAGCAGGTAGCCGACGTCGTAGTGGATGTAGCCGTCGAGGCAGCGCCACTCCGGATGGTCGAGCCAGCGCGTGTCGGGGATCCGCGTCGGGTCGGCCTTCGACGGATCGCCCATCCAGACCCAGATCCAGCGGTGTCGCTGCACGGCGGGAAAGGTCCGCACCTGCGCCTGCACCGGGATGCGCTGCTGGGCCGGCGCCTCGATGCAACGGCCGCCGGGGTCGAACTTCAACCCGTGGTACATGCATCGCACGCAGTCGCCCTCGCGCCGGCCGATCGACAGCGGCGCGCCGCGATGGCAGCACCGGTCTTCCATCACGACGATGCCGCCGTCGGCGCGCCGATACAGCACCAGCGGCACACCCGCTACGGTGCGAGCGAAGAGCCCGTCCTCGCCGACCTCGTGTTCCCAGGCTGCGACGTACCAGGTGTTCCGGATGAACATCGGTCTTCTCCGTGCATCGCGCGGACGCCTCGCCCGCCTTGCCCTGCGAGATTAGGGAGCGTGCGACGATACGCAACGGCATGCCACGCATGGAGGAAATGAACGCCGTGCATGAGATCGACCTCGACCTGAACCTGCTCGCGGTGCTCGATGCGATGTACCGCGAAGGCAGCGTGACCCGAGCCGCGCAGAGCCTCGGCTTCACGCAGAGCGGCACCAGCCACGCGCTGAACCGGCTGCGCGCGTACTTCGGTGATCGGCTGTTCGTCAAGGCCGGCAACGTGATGGTGCCCACGCGCAAAGCAGAGGCCATGCGCGGCGCCGTGGTGGACGTGCTCGCGACCATCCGTCGGCAGATCGTTGCCGGAGCATGCTTCGACCCCATGGAGGCGCGGCGGACGTTCACGCTGTGCATGACGGACATGGGCGAACTCGTCTTCCTGCCGCCGCTGCTCGAGCGCTTCAAGCGCGAGGCGCCCTCGTGCTCGCTGCGGACGCTTCAGGTGCCGACCGAGCAGATCGCGCAACTGCTGGGGTCGGGCGAGGCGGACCTCGCTCTCGGCTCGATCCGCTCCGCACCCGAGGGCCTGTTCCAGCAGCGACTGTTCATGCACTCGTTCGTCACGATCGCGAGTGCCCGCAATCGCTCGATCGGCGCGAAGCTGACGCGCCGCCAGTTCGAGTCGATGCCGCACATCGTCGTGTCGTTGACCGGGCGTTCCGGCGAGGCCTACGACCAGGTGCTCGTCGAGCAGGGCGTCAGCCGGACGGTCGCGGTGATGACGCCGCACTTCCTGATCGTGCCGCTGCTGATGGAGCGGCACCCGGAACTGATCGCGACCGTGCCGCTCGAACTGGCGAACGTGTTCGCCCGACTGGGTGTCGTGCGCGTGTTCGATCCGCCCGTTCAGCTGCCCCCGTTTGCGTTGAACCAGCACTGGCACCCGCGGTTTCACCGAGACCCGGCGATCGTGTGGCTTCGCGAGCTGGCCCGGCGAACGTTCGAGCACTATCCGCAGATCGTGACCCGTGAGCCGACACCGGCGGCGGTGGGC
>Ga0209172_10008214_pt1 | contig 10323 bp, 13 predicted proteins | sample LarsenN4metaG_FD_184113 | JGI IMG/M metagenome (GOLD analysis project Ga0209172, IMG submission 184113) | Hot spring sediment bacterial and archeal communities from British Columbia, Canada, to study Microbial Dark Matter (Phase II) - Larsen... ...
CGCGACCCGCCGACAGCACGCTGGGGTCGACATCGACTCCCGTCACAAGCGCGCGACGCAGTGCAAGGGCAACCACCAGCGCGGCGTCACCGCAGCCCACATCGAGAATGCGCAGGCCGGCAGGAGGCCCGACGAGCTCGAGAATAACCGCTTCTTCAACGCCATCGGTAATCCGGCCGAGCCGGCTGGCGCGCCAGCGCCGGTAGGCGTCCGGCAGACGGACCAGCGCGCTTGTCGGTTCGTCCGGCATTGTCAGGCGGGTGCCAGCAGGTTCGCCAGCCGTGCGACCACGCTGTCGACCTCCCCGTTGGTGGTGCCGCGTCCAAGGCTGAAACGGATCGCGCCCATGCCAACCTCGGGTGCCACCTGCATGGCCCTCAGGACGGGCGACAGCTCGACGTGACCGGTATGGCAGGCGGAGCCCGTGGAGGCGGCGACCCCGTCGAGCCGGGCGAGAACCTCGGCGCCGACCCGGCCCAGGAACGAGACGTTGAGTGTGTTCGGTAGCCGCTGCTCCGGATGGCCGTTGAGCACGATCCGGTTGCCGAACGCGTCCTGCAGCTTCTGCCAGAAACGGTCGCGTAGCGCCCGGACCTGTTGCATGGGCGCGAGACTGCGGGCGAGCATGCATGCCGTGCCAAGCCCAACGGCCAGGAGGGCACTTTCCGTACCTGCACGCCGCCCGCCTTCGTGGCCGGCTCCGTGGATCAGCGGCTCGAGCGGCGTGCCGCCGCGCACGTAGAGAGCGCCCACGCCCTTGGGGGCATAGACCTTGTGGCCGGCAATGGTGAGCAGGTCGACGCCGAGTGCGTTCACGTCCGTGGCAATCTTGCCGACCGACTGCGCCGCGTCGGTGTGCAGCAGGACCCCATGCGCGCGGGCGATGCGACTCACCTCTGCGATCGGCTGAACTGTGCCGACCTCGTTGTTGGCATGCATGATGCTGATGAGGATGGTCCGCGGCGTGATTGCTCGTGCAACATCGTCGGGATCGATGCGGCCGACCCGATCGACGGGAACAATGGTGACCGCGAAGCCCTGCTGCTCGAGGAACCGGCAGGGTCCGACGATAGCCGGATGCTCCACCGCGCTCGTGATGATGTGGTTGCCCTTGTCCTTCAATGCCCAGGCTACGCCCTTGAGGGCCAGGTTGTTGGCCTCGCTGCCTCCGCTGGTGAAGACGATCTCGTCGCTCTCGGCTCCGAGCAGGTCTGCAACCTGGCTGCGCGCCCGCTCCAGTGCTGCGCTTGCGCCCGAAGCAGCCCAATGTCCGCTCGACGGATTGCCGAAATGATCCTCCAGAAACGGCCGCATCGCAGCAGCGACGGCAGGATCGACCGGCGTGCTGGCGTTGTAGTCGAGGTAGATGCTGGCCATGATCAAAACACCAGCACCTTGTCCGCTTCGATCGTGGCGGCAGCCAGCTCGTCCATGGTGCTACGGCGCGCCCCGTCCATGAGCTCGGCCTCGCCGATGCCCCGCGCATCCATGCAGGCGCCACACAGCAGCACGCGACCGTTGGCGGCAAGCACGCGCTTCAGCATGCGCTCGATATTGTAGAAACCCTCTGGCGTTCTCTGGCCCCCTTTCGCCGCCAGCACCGCGTCGGCCATCAAGAATACGGTGATCTCCGCTGCCGAGTCCTTCTTAGCGAGCGCGTGGGCGAGGCGCAGGGCGTTGTAGACCCGCTCCGTGCCGTAGGGCGGATCGTTGATGATGAACAGGGACTTCATCCAGACCCTCCTTCACTCCGACGCGGGCTCAGCGGTTCGCGACCGGCAATCCCGCCTCGTTCCAGCCCACCATGCCGCCGCGCAACACGAGCACATCCCGGAAACCGGCCGCGTCGAGCAGGGCCGCCGCGCTCGCGGAGCGCTTGTCGGTCTTGCAGACAAGCACGACCGGCGTCTCGGTCAGCGATCCGAGCTCGGCAACGCGGCGCGGGAGCTCGGGGAGCGGTACATTCCGCGCGTTGGCAATATGGCCGAGCGGGCCCGTGAACTCCTCCGGCCCGCGCACGTCGATGACAGCGATGCCCTCTGGCCCGGCGAGGCGCGGCGCCAGATCGCTGATCTCGATCCAGCGCACCGCTCTCTCATTCTTGAAGCGCTGCAGCAACCGCGGCACGAAGGCGACCGCCGCTAGCAGGCCGACTCCCATCAGCCCATAGCGAATGGCGGCGTCGTTTCCTGCCATCGCCTCCCGCCCCGCGTAGCCAATCCAAGTGTAGGCCAGGGTGCCCGGGACCATGCAGACAAGCGAGGCCAGCATGTAGGAGGCGACAGGGATGCGCGTGAGGCCAAGGGCGTAGTTGAGCAGGTTGAACGGGACCAGCGGCACCAGCCTGGTCAAGGCGACGAAGCGCCAGCCTTCCGCCTCCACGCCCTTGATGAGCCGTTCGAGCCTGGTCCCGGCCTTCTCGCGGACCCAGTCCGCCGCCACGTAGCGGGCAACGAGGAAGGCTGCGGTTGCCCCCAGTGTCGCACCGGCAATATTGAGGATGGTTCCCCAGACCGGTCCGAATAGGACGCCGCCGGCCAGGCCGAAAAGCGCGCCTGGAACGAACAGAACGGTCCCCAGCGCGAACAGCGCCACATGGGCGACGGGCCCCCACGGCCCCAGACTGCGTATCGCGTTCTCGACTATGACAGGATCGAGCTGACCTCGATGGAGCGCCAGCCACAGCACACCTGCGACAATGGCAAGGCTGAGTAAGAGGCGCGGGGAGATCGTGCGAAGCGTCATTGGACGGGCTCCCTGCGGCCGAGCGCATAGGTCGTGTCATCATCACGGAACGGCTGGGTCAGCATGCGATCGAGCCGCTGCTCGACCGGCTTGCGGAACTGCTCGATGCCGATGGTCATTGCCTCATGTCCGGCCGCTGGCTGATCGCGGTAAGTGCCGAACAGGCGATCCCACCACGGCAGATTGAAGCCAAAATTGCTGTTGGTCTCTCGCGCGGTGATGGAGTGGTGCACGCGGTGCATATCCGGCGTCACCACAATCCAGCGCAGTACGCAGTCGAGACGGACCGGCATCTGCACGTTGCTGTGATTGAACATCGACGTGGCATTGAGCAGCACCTCGAACAGGAGGACGGCGACAGCCGGTGCGCCCAGGGCCGCCACCACGCCGAGCTTGATCCCCATCGAGAGGAGGATCTCGATCGGATGAAACCGCGCCCCAGTCGTGACATCGATCTCCTGGTCCGCGTGGTGCATGCGGTGCAGCCGCCAGAGCGCGGGGACGGCATGAAAGAGAACGTGCTGCAGGTAGATGGCGAGATCGAGCGCGATCACGGCCAACGGAACGCTGGCCCACATCGGCAGCCCGAGCGCGTGGAATAGGCCCCACTCTCGCGCATCGGCGAGCAGAGCCAACCCGACGGCTGTCGTCGGAAAGACCAGGCGGACCAGAATCGTATCGACGACGACGACGCCAATGTTGCTGGGCCAGCGCATCCCGCGTGCCAGCTTCTGCTCGCGGCGCGGTGCCAGGGCCTCCCAGGCCGCCATGGCCGCGAAAATGCCGGCGAATGCGAGAAGCCGGACGAACGGCTCGTTGACAAGAAAAATGTCAGACATGGTGCGATACCACCCTTCCCGATCCGAGGCTCGTCATGAGCGGCCTGCGATGTCGTCGCGACGCCGCTGATACTCTTCGCGGTCGATCTCGCCCCGGGCATAGCGCTCATCGAGAATCCCGCGCGGCGTGCGCACACGCCCGCCGCCATCAATGCCGCTACCGCCGATCCAGCGCACCAGAACCACGATGCCGACAACCACCACCGCCAGCACGGCGATCATGAACAGCGGACTGAGCCACATCCCGCCCCAGCCCCATCCCATCCAATCGTGCATTTGCCAAGGACCGGAATCTTGGGCCCAGGCAGACCTGGCAGCCAGAGATGCGGCTGCCACCGTGGTAAGACTGGCGAGCTTCATGGCACAGTCCGGTGCTCCGCGTTGCTGCCGCTCGCTCTTGACGGCAAACGGCAGATCATTCAATATATCGCTTGAATGATGTAAGGAATGAGAACCCTCGATGTCAAGTGGCAACCCGAAGCGCGACCTTTACGTCCAGTTCGCCTCTGTTGCGAAGGCGATCGCCAACGAGCACCGGCTCGAGCTGCTCGAGCTCGTGGCTCAGGGAGAGCGCAGCGTGGAAGCGCTGGCAGAACGCTCCGGCCTCTCGATTGCCAACGCTTCGCAACACCTGCAGCACTTGCGACGCGCGGGGCTGGTCACAGCGCGGCGGCAGGCCAAGTTTGTGCTCTACCGGCTGGCCGACGACGCCGTGTTGACCATGCTTGCAGCAATGCACAAGGTTGCCGAGCGCAACGTCGGCGAGGTCGAGCGCATCCTGCGCAGCTACTTTCACGCGCGCGACGACCTGGAGCCCGTGTCACGCGCGGAGCTCACCAAGCGCATGAAGCAGGGGCTCGTCACCGTGCTCGACGTGCGCCCCGAGGACGAGTTTGCCCTCGGCCACCTGCCTGGGGCTCGCAACGTGCCGCTGACCCAGCTCAAGCGTCAGCTCTCGAAGCTCGACCGTAAGATCGAGATTGTCGCCTACTGCCGCGGCCCGTATTGCGTTATGTCATTCGAGGCCGTGGCCCAGTTGCGCAAGCTCGGCTTCAAGGCGCGCAGGCTCGAAGACGGACTTCCCGAATGGAAGGCAGCCGGGCTGCCTGTCGAGATCGGGTAGGGACTGGAGCCCATTTCAGCGTCCATAAAGTCGAGCCCGTGAAGCAGCAGCAGCAACGTGCTCTTACATGACCTATTCCAATCCCGCAGCCTATCGGCGCTTCATGGGCCGCTGGAGCGCCCAGTTGGCACCACTGTTCATCCGATTTGTTGGGGTCGAGAACGGACAGCGCATCCTCGATATCGGTTGCGGTACAGGAAGCCTGAGCACCGCGCTGCTGGCAGTCGGCCCCGCCGTGCGCGTGGTCGGCGTCGATCCGATGCTCGACTACGTATCGTTCACACGAGAGGCGGTTCCTGACCACCGCGCGGACTTTCAAACAAGCACGGCAGAGGCGATGCCTTTTCCCGATGCTGCCTTCGATGCAGCGCTCGCTATGCTCGTTCTACAGGAGGTAGTCGACCCCCTCGGAGCAATCCGCGAGATGACGCGAGTGACGCGCGGAGGTGGCCAGGTTGCCGCCTGCCAATGGGACTTTCACAGCGGCCTGCCGATGCAATCGATATTCTGGCATGCCGCTGAGATATTCGCGCCGGACCAGGTCGCGCGTCGCCGGGCAGGCGACAATGCCATCAAGCGGGCGGGACTTCAGGAGCTGGCCGACCTTTGGGAGTGCGCCGGCCTCCGCGAAGTGAGGACGGCACGCTTGGAGGTTGCCATGCGGTTCAGCTCCTTCGACGACTACTGGCAGCCGTTCCTTGCCGGCGCCACGCCGACCTCCCGCATTTGCGGCAAACCTCAATCGCGAAACCGAGAACCGGTTGGAGCAGGCAGTTCGTTCCCTGATTTCTGATGTGCAGGCCGATGGCTCATTCGTCCTGCCGGCGCGAGCGTTAGCGGTCACCGGTGTCAAGCCTTGACACCGGCGTTATCCTTGTCAGGGCTTGCGGCCGATGAAGGCGTAACCGAACACTGCGAACTTGCGCGCGTTCGGCTCGCCTTTGGCCCCACCGAACGTGTCGACGGGCGGGCCGATCCGAACGTCCACGAAACCGCTATCCTCGATCATCTTTTGCCAGGCTGCACACGGCAGACCACCGGCGATTCAGGCCGTCCATAGATCGATGTTGGCGACCGCAGATGCAGGCACTGGCTTGCCGTTGGCGATATCCGCAAACTGCAGGTAGCCCCCCGGTTTCAGCGCGCGCTGAATCTCACCGAAGACCTGCTGCTTGTCAGCACAGAGATTGATGACGCCGTTGGATATGACGACGTCGGCCCAGCCGTCGTCCACGGGCAGTTCTTCGAGGATGCCCTCGCGGAATTCGACATTGCCGAGGCCCATTGCTTTGGCCGTACCGCGCGACTTTGCGAGCATCTCTTCCGTCATGTCCACGCCAATCACGTGACCTGTCGCCCCAACCATGCCGACCGCAATGAAGGAATCGAAGCCGGCGCCCGATCCCAAGTCGACGACGCGCTCGCCGGGCTTCAGATCCCGCAGCGAGAACGGGTTGGCTACGCCGGCAAACGACTCGACGGCCTCGTCCGGCATCGCACTTACGGCTCTGCGATCATAGCCAAGGCGAGCGGCCAGCGGCCGTCCGGTGTGAAAGTGGTACTTGTCATTGGGCCTGATCGCCACGTCGCGATATTTCTTTCTGACCTCTTCGCGAAGGGCAGCAGAATCGACTGTTTCACTCATTCTCACCTCCACGAGGTCCAAGGGCAGTTGTCAGTCATTCAAGTGAAGGATTGAATGGCGGAAGCGCTGCCATGTCAAGCAACCCGTCGGGCCGGCGGTGTAGGGCCCACTTCCAGCAACCGCAGCCGACGCGCCTGCGGGCCAGGGCTCCCAAATATTCGTGCAACACAATCACCACGACGCTGCTGAAGCACGACAGCAAGGTCTCGACCTCGACCGATCTGATGAACCTGCTGAGCACCAACCTTGGCGGCGTTCCGAAGTGCCACGCGCCGGCGGCATGGCTGGCCACGTTCAGTTTGGCGCGCGCACCGGCGGCGCACTTGTCATTCTCGGAGTAGCCTTACTGGTGACCGCGACATTCTTCAGCGGTTCGGTGGCTATGCTTCTGGGATTGTTTCCACTCGCCGTTCTCGGGGTGATCCTGTTCCTGACGGGAGCCCAGCTCGCCCCCGGCGCTTGCGACGTGCCCAAGGATAACGGCGTGCGCTGCGCGGTGATGGTTTCCGACCCCCTTCCCGCCTGGAATGTCGGTATTGCCTTCGTTGTCGGCGTGGCAGCCTATTGGCTCAACAAGAAGGTGCTCCTTCGAGTTGAGAACGAACACATCAGACGCGGTCGTGGTTTCGGCGCCCCGCGGCCTGAAACGGCCGCGGCCGGGCCCTACCGCGCGGCCCAAGGGCCGCGCGCCCGAGCCCCGCAAACGGGTCTCGGCCCATTCGGGCAACGGTCCCATGGCGCGGACTGCGATACCGATGAACATCGGTGTCGGAGTGCAAACGCGACAAAGACGACCGCTAGGCTGACCGAACCAATGAACTGGGCCTGCGGGGTCGCGGGCAGAGGCAGAGTGAGGCGGCTGTCGCCGTGACGGGCTGCTGAGGTGAGAGAGAGGCTCTCGCCGGCTCGTCGCGGAGACCCGCGATGTCGATATCCACCTCACAGGTCCGCCCGAACGGCGAACGCACCAACTTCTACGACGACATCACCAACAAAATCATCGCCGAGCTGCAGCAAGGCCGCCTACCGTGGGTACAGCCATGGGGTACGGCGGCAACGAAGGCCCAGCTCGCGATGCCGAAGAACGCATCGAGCAACCGCACTTATTCCGGCATCAATGTCCTCATCCTGTGGGGCGCCGTCATCCAGCATGGCTTCTCCGGCCAGAGCTGGCTCACGTTCCGTCAGGCGTTGGCGCTCGGCGGCCATGTGCGCAAGGGGGAGCGTGGCACCACGGTCGTCTATGCCGACCGCTTCGTGCCTGACGATGCGCAGCAACGCGCGGCGGAAAGCGGTGGGGAAGCCCGGGCCATCCCATTCCTGAAACGCTTCACCGTTTTCAACACCGACCAATGCGACGGCCTTCCGGAGGAGATCGCGACCGTCGCGCCGCCACCGCCACCCGGCACGATCGAGCCGCGCATCGAGGCGCTCATCAAGGCCACCGGCATCGATATCCGCATCGGCGGCAACCGGGCCTTCTATGACGCGTCGGAGGACTACGTGCAGGTGCCGCCGCCAGCGGCATTCTTCGAACCCATCAACTGGCACCGCACGGCCCTGCACGAGCTCGGTCACGCCTCGGGCCACGCATCGCGGCTCAACCGCGATCTTTCCGGTTCCTTCGGCTCGCGCAAGTATGCCTTCGAGGAGCTGGTGGCCGAGATCAATGCCGCATTCTGCTGTGCAGCGCTCGGCATCGTGCCGACGGTCCGTCACGCAGATTACATCGGCTCCTGGCTCGAGGTCCTGCGCTCGGACAGTCGCGCCATCGTCCGCGCCGCGTCACTGGCGAGCAAGGCGGCCGACTATCTGCTCGGCTTCCTCCCGAAAGCGGGCGACGGCGCCTCGAACGCACGGAGGGCAGCATGATCCTCCTCACTCCGGAGCTGCGCGACCGCCTCCTTGCCAACGGCCGTTTGCGCGACGTCGACCATGTGCCCCTGGTCAAGTTCTTCAATCCGGTCGGGGCGGCGACGTGGCTCGCCACCGAGCTCGACGAGGACGGCGATACGATGCTCGGCCTCGCCGATTTCGGCTTCGGCTGCCCGGAGCTCGGCTCCTTCAGCCTGATGGAGATCGCTTCGGTCCGCCTGCCGTTCGGCTTAGGGATCGAACGCGATCTCTATTTTGAAGCGACGTTTCCCCTGTCGGTTTACGCAGAGGCCGCCCGCAAGGCCGGCCACATCGTCGAGGACGATACCCGGCTCAGCGCCGCTGCCGAAGCGCTGCGCGAGAACCGGTGATCGGAGCACACCCTCGGAGGACACGCCGTTTGGCGGTCCTCCACTGGTCCCGCGGCGCGATAGGCCAGAGGTAGAGAGTGGCGTGGGGTTTCGTGACGGGTTGGAGGTCGAGAGAGAGTCTCCCGGCCGCCCGTCGCGGAGAACACCCATGGCCAAGGCAAGTCCCAAGATGCGCTTGAGCGTCTCGCGCGACATTCCTTTCAACAAGCTCGTCCTCAGCCAGTCCAACGTGCGGCGCATCAAAGCCGGTGTCGCCATCGAGGAATTAGCCGAGGACATCGCCCGCCGCACGCTGCTGCAGAGTCTCACGGTCCGGCCTGTGCTCGACGACAAGGGCGCCGAGACCGGCGACTACGAGGTGCCGGCCGGCGGCCGCCGCTACCGTGCGCTCGAGCTGCTGATCAAGAAGAAGCGCCTCGCCCGCACCGCGCCGGTCCCGTGCATCGTGCGTACCGACGGCATCCCTGAGGAGGACAGCCTGGCCGAGAACGTGCAGCGGGCGCCGCTGCATCCACTCGATCAGTTCCGTGCCTTCCACGCCTTGCGCGAGAAGGGCCGGTCGGAGGAGGAGATCGCCGCCGCCTTCTTCGTGTCGGTCCATGTCGTGCACCAGCGGCTACGGCTTGCAGCGGTGTCGCCGAAACTGCTCGAGGTCTATGCCGAGGACGGCATGACGCTCGAGCAGCTGATGGCCTTCACCGTCAACCCCGACCATGAGCGGCAGGAACAGGTTTGGGAGGCCCTGCAGCGCTCACACACCAGAGAGGCCTACCAGATCCGCAGGATGCTCACCGAGGGTGCGGTGCGTGCTTCCGATAAGCGGGCGCAGTTCATCGGCATCGAGGCTTACGAGGAAAGCGGCGGCATTGTCCTGCGCGATCTCTTCGAGTCGGATGACGGCGGCTGGCTGCAGGACCCGGCCCTGCTCGACCGGCTCGTCACTGGGAAGCTGGAGCGGGAGGCAGAGGCCGTACGCGCCGAAGGCTGGATGTGGATCCAGGTCGCGCCCGACTTTCCCTACGGGCACACGTATGGGCTGCGGCGTTTGAGCGGCACCGAGGTTCCGCCCAGCGAGCAGGAGACGGCGGCGAGCGATGCACTCAAGGCCGAGCTCGACGGTCTCGAGGAGCAGTATGCTGACGCCGACGAGTTCCCCGAGGAGGTGGACAAGCGACTCGGCGAGATCGAAACAGCCCTCGAGGCCTTCGACCAGCGGCCCGTCCTTTATGATGCCGCCGAGGTCGCCCGTGCCGGCGCCTTCGTCAGCATCGACAGCGCGGGCGTGCTCAGGATCGAGCGCGGCTATGTGCGGCCGGAGGACGAGCTGCCTGTCGCGGCGGAAGACGAACAAGCCGGTAGCGACGCCGAGGCCGACGGCGCCGCAGATCCGGGCACCACGCCGGCTTCCGGCGATGACCCTGACTGCGGAGGAGATACCGGCGTCGACGAGTCGGATGAGGACGAGGGCGTCCGCCCCCTGTCGGATCGGCTCATGACCGAGCTCACCGCGCACCGCACGCTCGCCTTGCGCGACACCGTGGCCGGCGACACTGACGTTGCATTCGTGGCGGCACTTCACGCCCTCACCCTCAAGCTCTTCTACCCCTACCCCCTCGACTGCTGCGTCGACATCGAGCCCAAGCGCCTTGTGTTCGGCGCCCAGGGGTCCGGTCTCGCCGATACCGCCTCGGCCAAGGCCATCGAGGCGCGGCACGCCCACTGGGC
>Ga0209172_10008215_pt1 | contig 10321 bp, 10 predicted proteins | sample LarsenN4metaG_FD_184113 | JGI IMG/M metagenome (GOLD analysis project Ga0209172, IMG submission 184113) | Hot spring sediment bacterial and archeal communities from British Columbia, Canada, to study Microbial Dark Matter (Phase II) - Larsen... ...
GAGACCTGGCCGAGGGGAACCCGGGGGGTCAGAACCCCCGCGTTATTAACCAGGGTATCGATTCGCCCGAAGGTTTCCAGGGCCTTGTGCACCATCTCCCGGACCTCGTCCTCCCGAGAAATATCTGCCCTCAAAGGTAAAGCCCTTCGACCCAAACGCTGAACTTCCTGGGCAGCCGTCAGGATTTCAGGTTCAGTTCGGGCCGCCAGGACGACATGGCTCCCTTCCCTGGCAAAGGCCAGGGCTATGGCCTTCCCAATTCCTCGACCGCTTCCCGTGACGATGGCAACCTGATCTTTAAGTTTCATATTAGGGCTAGGCTGGCTAGTATCCCAGATCCTCGGCCAGCGCATCGTTCAGGGTCGCGTTGAACCGCTCTAGATGTTCTTCGGTCATCGGGGTTGAAAGGCAACCCAAGCCCCGAGAAGCCAGGAAAAGCCCCCGGTTTAAGAGGGAGAAAAAGAGCCGGTTCCGCTTTTCCATGTCCCCTCTCTGGACCGCCCGGTAATCCAGGATCTCCTCTTCAGAGAAGTGGAGGTTGAACAGCGAGCCGACCCCCGTGACCTGGGCTGGAACCCCCCGTTTTTTGAAAGTTTCCGTGATCAGGGCCCTGAGAGTTTCCCCCATCCGGTTGATCCGGTCTATGGCCTCAGGGGTCAGGGCCTCCATGGCGGCCAGTCCGGCGGCCATCCCTACCGGGGTCCCGTTGAACGTGCCGCTGTGGGGAATCTTGGGGCTCCCCCCCCTCGGATCCATCAGGGCCATGATGTCCTCTCGCCCGCCAAAGGCCGCTACGGGATACCCTCCGCTGATGATCTTCCCCAGCGTGGTCAAATCGGGATGGATCCCGTACATCTCCTGGGCCCCCCCCGGGTGTACCCGAAATGAGATGATCTCGTCGCAAATCAACAGGATTCCATATTGCCGGGTGATCTCGCGGAGAAACTGCAAGTACTCCCTCTTAGCCGGAATAACGCCGGCCGCTCCCATAATAGGCTCGACGAGCACGCCGGCCAGCTCCCTTTTGTTTTGTAGAATCAAGCGCTCGGCGCTCTCCTGGTCGTTGAAAGGGAGGATGACCATCTGCTCGGCGATGGCCGGGGAAATCCCCACGGCATCCGGGATAACAGCGGGGGACGTTGGAGGACCGGCCAGATCCAGGGGCGGATGCATGCTCATCAGGGCATAATCATACGATCCGTGAAACCCTCCCTCGATCTTGGCGATCTTGTTTCTCCCCGTGAATCCCTGCGCCAGTCGGAGGGCGAACATGACCGCCTCTGAACCCGACGAGGCAAACCGTATCCGCTCGATGGATTTAACCCGGGAGACGATCAGCTCGGCCAACCGGACCTCCTGCTCCGTAGGAGCCCCAAAGCAGGAGCCTCTCCAGACCTGTTGCAGGACAGCTTCGGTGATTTTCGGGTGGTTATAACCGTGGATCATGGAAGTATAGTTGCTCAGGAAATCAATCCGCGCATTTCCATCTACATCGTAAAGCCTACAACCATCCCCACGCTCTATGTAGACGGGAAAGGGCTGGAAGTACGTGCTGGTCCGCGTGATCCCTCCTTCCAGGGAATCTTGCGCCCGCTCGTAGATCTGGGCCGACTTTTTGTTTTTCTCCCTGTACTCGCGAATGACTTTCTCACTCAGGGCGTCCATAGAAGCTCCTTTTCTCTACCCATACATGCTTTATACCAGGTGGAACCCGGGCACTTCAGCGCGTGCATCGTTTTAAAACGCTCTCTGTAAAAAAGTTTCCCACCTTTTATTAAGCATATACGATGCTGTGATGGAGGGGCATTATACCGTAAAGGGGTCTCGTAGACATCTCTTCGACAACGAGGGTAACAAATTCATGCCAAGGACGCAAGTACTTTTTCATCCGGGGGCTGTGTCAGCGGCATCGGCTCAAGGGTTAAACGGTTATCGTGGGGTGCCCTTCCCCAGGTTGAGGATCAACTTCACAGGGAAGCCTGGCTCAAAATTGAGTTGTCTATGAAGTCAGGCCGCCTCAGAATTCCCAGGAGGAAACATCGTAGAGCTTATCAATTCCGGAATCTTCAGGACGTTCAGAATCTTCAAGAAGAAACATCGTAGGGCTTATCATTTCCCCCTTCACGGTCACATCCTGATCTTCCTTACCGGGAAGCTTCAAGATATCCCCCAGCGCCGGAGATTCTTGCAAGAGGACCAGCCTGCCTTCCTTTGTCTTAAGAACGTGGGAGTGATCCCCTGCCCGGCAAACGCCCGGCTCGAACTTTACGCTATCCGCTGTGGGTAATACGCAATAAATACGTCCGGTAACGGTGTATTTTTCTTCTACGGCCATGGTTAGGGGCGCCGCCAGGATAAAAAAAGCGGCGGTCATACCAAACAAAATCCGCTTAAAACTAAGCATCCTCCCTCACCTCCCTTAAGTTTCTAGCTTCCAGATGCCTGCGAAGGGCAGGTATTGGAGCGTTCTGAACTAAAAGATCGCCTGCATGTAAGGGGCGACCCGGTGCCTGTCTGGAGAGCTTGGCGGAGGAAGGCTGCCTTATTTAAGGGCGGTCCCTCTTCGCCGGGTTCCGGGTCCCTTCTAAAAATAGGCGAACATTTCTGCCCCCAGAGGCACTATCTATATAAATGGGTCGCGAAGCTATTCAGGATCTTACATGCTCCCACAAGGGGAGATAACATGATCCTTTATAGGTCGGGGGAGATCTATAGCTGGTTGACCGCGAGGGGTGTCAGGACAGAAGGCCGGCACCCCTTCTGGGTTGAGATCCGACATAACCGGTAGGACAATCCTGCCTGGCCGTCCTGGGTAAGGGTTGGGGAATCAGCACGGGGGAGCCGCCCGACCTATATCTTCACAGGCTCGTTTCTTCCTGCAAGCTTCTCCATAAGTATAAAGTGGCGATGGTTCTATACGGGCTCCAGGGTTCCGCCAATTTTTTAATGGTTTCGGCCCGTGGTAACTCCGGCAGATGATAAGCCCTTTGAATCGCTTTCCGCAACCCCAGATCATCCACAGGGAGCACGTCTAAGCGGCCCAGACTGAAAATGAGAAACATCTCGGCGGTCCATCGCCCGACCCCTTTAACCTGAATTAAATGTGCGATCACCTCCTCATCGGACATCTGATCCCAGCTCTTCTGGGAAAGGGTGCCGTCGCTAAATTTAAGGGCCAGGTCCTTCAAATAGGACATTTTTTGCCTGGATAGGCCGACGGAGCGAAGCTCTTCATCCGGGGTCCTCAGGATATCTTCCGGCTCCGGAGAGCGACCGTCGTAAAGCCTCTGAAGTTTAATAAAGATAGCTTCAGCGGCCTTTCCGCTAAGCTGCTGATAGATAATGGCCCTTGCCAGGGACAGGAAATGCATGTGCCTTCGCTCAAGCTGCACCGGGCCCACCTGCTCGATAATCTGGCGAAGTACGGGATCGATTTTCTTCAAAAAGCTAATCGGACCTCGAAGGGAAATTTTCTGGGTCATCGTTACTTATAAGGTAGAAGAAAAGGCAAAATCTGTCAAAGGAAAAATCTTGAAGTCCCCGACTTGAAAATAGATTTGCTTACCCTACCAAATCCATCAACGTTACAATTTGTTACAATCCTGAAATACTTTATTTACGCCCTCTTCTTATAATAAGAGGTGAAAGACCGGAGGAGCCATACCTAACTCAGCAGTGAATAAATACCAAGTACGAAGAGGAAGACCCTGGGAGGCTCGCTCTGGGACGTATGGAGACCCCTGGGGAGATCCCATATAGGGGGTCTCTACGAAAAATCAGATACCCTGACTTGATGGGTCGTGTTTTCCAGGATGGGCGGGGACGCTACCGGGGGTCGTTAAGGATCCCGGGTAAAAAACTCCCGGCATCTTTCCTGGAGCACGATTCCTAAAAAAGGAGCCCAACGATGTTTGACAAACCACAATTTTGGGTTATTCTTGCAACTATAGCCCTTGGAGGTGTGATAGCCGGTTTTGGCTATGCCCGACATGGCTCGGGCTGGATTTCGCCTGAGAAGAAGGCAGACTGGCTGGTAGAGATAGCTTCTAAAGAACTCGATCTGAGCACGGATCAGAAAGCGAAACTGAATCAGATCAAAGACGAGGTCCTTGCTAAGATGCAAACCTTCAGAGGGTTGAGAGAGGGCCTGCGCGAGGAAGTCCTCTCCCAGGTCAGGAAAGAAAGCGTAGATCAACAGAAGTTGAACCAGCTATTGGGGGAAAAAGAAGCTCAAATAAAAGAGATGAGGACGTTCCTTGTCGCGAAGTTTGCCGAATTTCACGGCATGCTCACCCCCGAGCAGAGGCTCAAACTGGCTGAAGGCCTGGACAGATTTCACAAAGAACGGGATTGAGGCTTTGCCGGAGAGGCGTATGCCCATGGGGCAACCGAACCGGTTGCCCCTGCCCCGGTAGGATCCCCTGGATGTTTTTAGAAGAAGTCCCTAAACGTTTATGAACGAAAACATTTTAATCATCGACGATGACGGGAAGCTCAATAACCTGCTTATAGACTATTTCTCAAAGTTTGGTTTCAAGACCACGGCAGTGACGCATCCCGAAGAAGGGTTCAAAGTCTTGAGGCGAAGGCTACCGGATATCCTCATCTTGGATGTAATGCTCCCTGGCATGGATGGTTTTGAGGTCTGTAAGGAAATTCGTAGAGAGTACTCTGTTCCGATCATCATGTTGACCGCAAGGGGAGAGGTGACAGACAGGATTGTCGGGCTGGAATTAGGCGCAGACGATTATCTTCCGAAACCGTTTGAGCCCAGGGAACTGGTGGCGCGCATCCAATCTGTCCTGCGTAGAAGCTCGGAGAATTTGAAATCGGACCTTGTCAAGTTCGGAAGATTGATCGTAGATTTTAAAAAGCGTTCCGTTCTCCTGGATGGAAGACCGGTAGATTTGACGGCTGCGGAGTTTGAGATTCTATCTGTATTTGTAAAGAATCCCGGCAGAGTGTTAAACCGGGATCAGATATTGGAAAAAATCAGAGGGATCGAATGGGAGCCCTTCAACCGTTCCGTGGACGTTTTAATGAGCCGACTGCGTCAAAAATTGAACGACGATCCTAAAAATCCTTCCTTTTTTAAGACCGTCTGGGGAACCGGGTATATGTTTATAGGTGAGAAAACCGGAAGATGAAAAGTTACTTCATTGGAAAAATCCAACGTTCCCTTTTTATAAAGCTTCTTCTGGTCGTGATGATAACCGGAATTCTGATAAATTTTCTGGTCTTTGCCTCTTACAGGATCCTGTTCAGTGCGTACGCGAAGCCCGCTTTTAAAAAAAATATCACCCGTTACGTAAACGATCTTGTAAAAGATATGGGTACCCCGCCGGATCCTCTGCGCGCGAAGACCCTGTCCAAGGAACTTTTCATCCAGATCCGCTATGAGAGCCGGGATTTCAGCTGGGCCACCTCGGAGCAACTGCCCCCCATTCAGCAACTCGAGTCCTCTTATTGGGATCCTCATACAAAGATGGGGTGGTACCGGGGCAGATTTTTCATCGTGGTCGACGGGGGTCAAGGTCGATTTCTTTTTGCCAGCGACTTCCGGCAATACGTCAGCGTTCCTGGAGGGTTTATGCTGGTTCTGATCCTTTTCTTGACCCTTATTTTGACGGGCGCTTACTTGTCGATCCGGCGAATTTTAAAGCCGATTAAATGGCTTACCGAGGGAGTTGATCAGGTTAGCAAGGGAAATTTGAACCCTCAAATACCGGCAAGAAGAAAAGACGAACTTGGGGAGCTTGCAAATTCCTTCAATTCCATGACGAGGCAGATCCGCGAGATGATTCGTGCCAAAGAACAGCTCCTTTTAGACATCAGCCATGAGCTTCGTTCCCCGATAACCCGGGCGAAGGTCGCCCTCGAATTTGTCCCCGAGGGAGCCACGAAAGAAAGTATCCGAGAGGACCTCCTGGAGATGGAGACCATGATCACAGAGATCCTGGAATCGGAGAGGTTGAACAGTAGCCCTGGGAAGCTTCATTTAAAGATGTCCAATATTTCGGAGGTGATCAGAGAGGTCTCCCAAGATTTTCAAAGTAGACCTCCCGGTGTCAAACTCGCTTCCGTTCCAGAAGAAGTTTTTCTAGAAATAGACGTGGAGAGGGTAAAAACCGTTCTGAAAAATATCCTTGAAAACTCCATAAAATATTCAAAGCCCGAAAGCCAACCGATTGAAATCTACGTAGAGGATCAAGAAAAATCGGTTTGGATTCGGATACAAGATGAAGGGTTTGGAATTCCTGAAGGAGAGCTTCCCTTTGTTTTTGAGCCTTTTTACCGGGTTGACCGATCTCGATCTAAGGATACGGGGGGCTATGGCCTGGGAATGAGTTTATGCAAAAAGATTATGGAAGCCCACGGCGGAACCATAGAGATCCGTAGTACCTTAAACGTTGGGACCACGGTCTTTTTGAGGTTTGTTAGATAAGGTTTTAGCCTTTAATGAGGTGCCACATGCGTGACGAAAAACTTACGACCCTGATAGTCCTGGCTACAGTCCTCAGCTTGGGCCATACCGTCGATCATATCCTCCGAGGGGATCTCCACTGGCCGCTGACCTTGGAATCCGTGCCGTTCATTGCAATAAACCTGGCGATCTATACTTTCATCGCCCTGGGGTTATACTTCTACTCCAGGAACAAAGTCGGGCCCGGGTTTTGGGCGATTTTTGGGAGCATCGCCGTGGCGTTTGGCTGGCTGGCGCACTTCAGCCCGTTTACGGATCAGCCTCCCAGGTATATCTTGGGCGCATATGAATCTGTTGTCGCCGGATGGCTTGCGGTCGCCTGTCTTATCGTGCTCATGCTCGTGTTGATCGTCGCTACCGGGTATGCCGGCTACCTCTGGATCCGAAGGCCATCCGCCAGGTACCGGGCACCCTAATCGCTAACGATTGTAACGTGAAACGCTATTTCTCGAAACGAACCACGAAACAGCGCTTCGCCCTGCCGTCCGTGGTCTCGTAAACGGGCGGTCTAATTAGGATATGTTGCTGAGATGAACCCTTAGAAATTTAGGAGGGAGCAGATGAAGATAGAATCCGTCGATTTTTTTTATTTATCGATGCCCGAGGTGTTAGATATCGGGGATGGAAGCCAGGATGCCCTGCTGGTACGCGTGCGGGCGGGTGGCTATGTGGGATGGGGAGAGTGCGAAGCCGCTCCTTTACCATCCATCGCGGGTCTGGTCTGTCCGATGTCCCACAGCGCCTGTAAGCCGGTTCAGGCGTCGGTGCTCGGCCAGAGGCTGGATAACGTGGAGGATATTGCCCGGATTGGAAAGCTCGTTCAGGCCAACAGTCTGGACCTGTTACAGGCGGACCATGTGCTTTCCGGCATCGATATCGCCTTGTGGGATCTCCTGGGAAAGAAGATGGGGCTTCCCGTTTATAAACTGCTGGGTTACGAGAAAGCTTATCCTAAGACGCCGTACGCCTCTCAGCTTTTTGGGGATACCCCCCAGGAGACTTTTGAGAAGGCGCGGCGGGTGAGGGGGCAAGGTTACCGGGCCACTAAGTTTGGGTGGGGGCCCTTCGGTAAGGGAACCCCTGAGATGGACGAGGACCAGCTCCATGCAGCGCGGGAAGGCCTGGGGGAGGAGGGAACTCTGCTGATAGATGCGGGTACGGTCTGGGTCGATGACGTGGAAGCCGCACGCCTGCGTCTAAAAGCGTTACAGGATTGCCGGGCGCTCTGGCTTGAGGAACCCTTTGTTTCCGGAGCCCTGACCTCGTATAAGGCCCTCTCGGCCCTGTCAGGTCCTGTGAAATTAGCGGGCGGAGAAGGCTGCCACAATTTTTATATGGCCCGGCATATGATCGATTATGCCGGACTCGGCTTTATCCAGATCGATACGGGGAGGGCCCAGGGTATTACCACGTCCCGGCAGATCGCCGCTTACGCCCACACCAAGGGAATCACCTATGTCAACCACACCTTCACCACCCACCTGGCCTTGAGCGCGTCCCTCCAGCCTTTCGCAGGACTCCAAGGGGATACCCTCTGTGAATACCCGGTCGAGCCAAAATCTCTGGCCGCGGAGTTGACCAGGGAAAAGATCCTCCCGGATCGAGAGGGCCAGATCCATCTGCCGGAGGCGCCGGGGCTGGGCCTCGCGCCGGACTCCGAGGCGATACGAAAGTATCTGGTGGAGGTGGAGATTAAAGTGAAAGGGCAGACCCTCTATCGGACCCCCACGATTTAGATATATCATAGAAAATATAATTTAATCTCACTTGACGCTCCTCGTTCATGAGAGTATAGTTTAGTTATGAATGAAAATTTTACTAAAGCCGGTGAAGCGAATAGCTGCTTGTTGGTGAGACTCCTCCTCGCAGCAGCGGCAGTAGAATCCCAGCTGGAGGCCGCAGTGGCGACCACAGGGCTCTCTCTTTCTAAGTTTGCCGTGCTCGATCAGCTTGTGAAAGCGGGTGAACCCCTACCACTTACCCGTCTTGCTGAGCGACTGTCGTGCGTTAAATCCAACATCACGCAGCTCATCGACCGCCTTGAAGCAGACGGCCTGGTCGAGCGCGTAGATGACCCCAAAGATCGCCGCAGCGTGCTTGCGGCGATGACCAGGGAAGGTCGGCGGCGTTATGAGATAGGAGGCCAGGCGCTGACGGCAGCGGAGAAAGAAATACTCAAAGCCTTTAAAGAAGGTGAGCTGGAACTCTTGGGTAGGCTTTTGGACAAATTCATCAACGACGGCTGAGCGGGATTTTATCCTAAAAGTTCAATCCTGTATAATCAATTAATGAATAATATAACCTTGAACCTGATGAAAGGAACTCCCATGGTTAAATCGGTTGCAGATAACACGGCTACTCAGGTCCAGAATCTGATTCTATGGGTGTTGCAGATAGCTGCGGCACTGATGTTTCTGATGACCGGGTTCCCCAAGCTGGCAGGAGCGGAGCAGATGGTCAGGCTCTTTAATTCCATTGGCATAGGTCAGTGGTTTCGCTATCTCACGGGCCTGCTAGAGGTGCTCGGTGCCGTAGGGCTGTTGGTTCCTCGATGGGCAGGCCTTGCGGCGCTCTTACTGGCATGCGTAATGGTGGGAGCCCTTGTGACCCACCTGTTTGTGGTCGGTGGAAGTCCCCTCATGGCTATTGTCCTCCTGGTAGTGACGGCAATCATTGCGTGGGGTCGTCGAGCGCGAACTGTGGATCTCTTCATGCGCTAACCGGAGCCGTTGCCTGAGCTACGCTGATGGACGACCATAGCCCATTTCAGGATTTAGCAAAAGAATCAGCCCGGTGGCTGCTAAAAAAGCCACTACGCCTAGCGTCCGACAGGTATGTCTTCGCCCAGCTGGCTGAGATTGCAAGCCCGGTCGATTCCGGAAAACGCAAACCTGTTGTCGAAACCGTGTTGCCGCTGTCGGAAGCGCGCCCACGAACTCCCCATACGCGGGAAGATTGTCCCGCGTGTCGTCTAGAGGCCGGTTCATCGAACTACGTAGGCGGTCTATCTGGTTTCTGGGGAAGCCTCCACCTCAACCGGTTTGGCTTTAAGGGCGGATCGCGACGCGGCGTGCTCTATGGTAGGAACTTCGTAATAGAAAGATAAGGAGATCATGTTTATGGAGTATCTGGTATTGGTGGGAAGAATTCTTTATTCATTAACGCTCGTTATAACCAGCTTCGGCCATGTTTCGAAGGGGACGACGGGGTACACGGCGACAAGAGGCGATCTGAGATTGATTTCCCGTCCCTTGGGATCACTTGGTTTGGCCTGGTTCTTGGTCCTCGTTTTGGCTGGTTGTGAGAAGAAGGCCCAGCCAACGTTTGAACGGCCCCCGGCGCCCGTATCCGTCGTTGCAGCGGTGTCGCAGGACGTGCCCATCTACCTCGATGAGATCGGTAAGTTCGTCGCGCGCGAGGTAGTCTCTGTCCAGCCCCAAGTTTCCGGGCGCATCCTCCAAATCCATTTCACGGACGGTGCCGATGTGAAGGCCGGGGACCTGCTTTTTTCCATCGATCCACGTCCCTTCGAGGCGGATTTGCAACGGGCTCAGGCTAACCTGGCCAAAGATATTGCCCTGAAGAATCAGGCGGAAGCGAACCTGGCCAAGGACATCGCCCAGGCTAAGACCGCAGAGGTCCAGGCCCAACGATATGCGAAGTTGATCGAGCAGGGGATCGTTTCCAAAGAGCAGTACGACCAGATTCGGACCAACGCAGAGGCTCAGAACGCCATCGTCAACGCGGACCGCGCTGCACTGCGAAGCGCGGAGGAGGCTATTCAGGTAGATAAGGCGGCCATCGAGAGCGCTAAGGTACAGCTCGGGTACTGTTACA
>Ga0209172_10008216_pt1 | contig 10321 bp, 8 predicted proteins | sample LarsenN4metaG_FD_184113 | JGI IMG/M metagenome (GOLD analysis project Ga0209172, IMG submission 184113) | Hot spring sediment bacterial and archeal communities from British Columbia, Canada, to study Microbial Dark Matter (Phase II) - Larsen... ...
CGCTCGCCCCCGGGCGTTTCCGGGAGCTGAAAGCCGCCGAAGTGGAACGGTTGCTCTACGAAGCCGCGCCCCCGGCGCGCCTGCGGCAGCGCCGCGCCGGTTGAGCCGCAGGGATTCTGGAGCGGAGGCGATGACGACGAAAAAGTTTCCCGGGCTGGTGCCCCCGCACGTGGCCGGCCTGCCTCTTTACGTTCCCGGCAAGCCCATCGAGGAGGTGGAACGGGAGCTCGGCATCTCCGCCATCAAGCTGGCTTCGAACGAGAACGCCCTGGGCCCGTCGCCGAAGGCCATCGAAGCGGTGGCGCGCTGCCTGGCGCAATCGAACCGCTACCCGGATGCCGGCGGCTTCTATCTGCGCGAGAAACTGGCGGCGCGCCTCCGGGTGGCGATGGACCAGATCGTGCTCGGCGCCGGCTCCACCGAGCTCATTCAGCTCCTCTGCCACATCTATCTGGAACGCGGGCAGGTGGGGCTGACTTCCGAGGGCACTTTTGTGATGTTCCCGCTGGCGGTGCGCGCCGCCGGCGGCACCGTTGTCCAGGCACCGCTCAAAGACTACGCCTACGACCTGGACGCGCTGGCGGCGCGGCTCGACGATTCGGTGCGCGTGATTTACCTCGCCAACCCCAACAACCCCACCGGAACGATGTTCACCGCCGCCGAGACCGACCGCTTGCTCGCGCGCGTGCCGGAAAACGTGCTGGTGATTCTCGACGAAGCCTACTGCGACTACGTCGAGCGGCCCGACTACACCCATTCGCTCGACACCGTGCGCGCGGGGCGCTACCTCATTGTGCTGCGCACCTTTTCGAAGGCGCACGGCTTGGCGGGCCTGCGCGTGGGCTACGGCATCGGTCATCCGGAAATCATCACGGCGGTGAACCAGGTCCGCTCGCCCTTCAACGTCTCGACCCTGGCGCTGGCGGCGGCGGAAGCGGCGCTCGAAGACGCCGAGCACATCCGCCGCTCGGTGGAGTCGAACCGCCGCGGGCTCGCCTACTTCGCGCGCGAGCTGCCGCGGCTGGGCCTGCGCACGGCGCCGTCGGTCGCCAACTTCGTCTACTGCGAGACCGGCCGCGAGGCCAAGGAAGACTTCAAGGCGCTCCTGCAGATGGGCGTCATCGTTCGCCCTATGGGTTTCATGGGGATGCCGCAGGGCCTGCGCATCACCGTGGGGACGGAAGAAGAGAACCGTCGCGTCGTCGAAGCCCTGGCGCGGCTCCAGGAGAGCGCCGCCGGCGGCCGGCAGCACGCCCGACTCGGGCGCGCGGGTTCCTAGACCGATGAGCGACCCCATCCGCGAGCTGCTGGCCCGCAGCAAGGTCGTCGCCGTCGTGGGTCTTTCTTCCAAGCCTCACCGGCCCAGCCACGGCGTGGCGCGCTACCTGCAGTCGGTCGGCTACCGGATTCTTCCCGTGAACCCGCACGAGAAGGAAGTCCTGGGCGAGAAATGCTACGCCCGGCTCGAGGATGTCCCGCTCAAGGTCGACATCGTGGACGTCTTCCGCCGTTCGGAGGCGGTCCCGGCGGTGGTCGAGAGCGCCATCGCCGTCGGCGCCCGGGCGGTGTGGATGCAGGAAGGAGTCCTCCACGAAGAAGCCGCCGCGCGCGCCCGCGCCGCCGGACTGGAAGTGGTGATGGACCGCTGCCTGCTGAAAGAGCACGCCAAGCGCTTCGGCTGACGCGACTAGTGCCGTTCCAACTCTTTGATCCCATATGCCCCCAACAAGAAGTTGCGGCTACGCCGCCGCAACTCTGCCGAACTCGTCGGTGTAACAAGTTGGAACGGCATTAGGGTGCGACCCGGTAGACCTTGAGCTGCGGTTTCAACCCCATGGTCAGCACCGCCACCCGGTCGCCCGTCGGCGCCACCCAGAAATCCTGGATGAGCTCGTCCGGCAGCACGCGCCGCCGGCCGCCCTGCGCGGGATCGTAGAGAGTCAGCCAGCCCGTCCGGCCGCCGATTTCCTTCGGCTCGAGGAAATAGACGCCCCGCCGCGCCCCCGCCCAGGAGTAGCGCCCGAACGGCACGGGCCAGACCTCGGCCGGCTCCTCGGCCGTCAGACTCTTGACCGCGAGCTTCTCCTGCCCGATGAAGTAGGTCACGCAGCTCTCATCGTGGCAAGCCTGCAAGCCGCCCAGGTAGCCCGCGCGCAGCTCATCGAGCGGAGCCAGCGTGCTCCGCTCCAAATCGCCCAGCACCAGCCGCGGCGGCCGGGCGAACTCGAGGTCGCGCTCCACGGCCGCGACCTTCCGGGCGCGGGGCAGCCAGGCCACCGCGGCAAACGTGCGCCCCTCGAAAACGGCGAGGTCACGCCCGGCGGTCACGCGCACGACGAAGACCCGGTGCAGCAGCCGCGGCGCCAGCGCTTCCGCGAGCAGCCCCAGGCTCTCGTTGTCGCCCAGCCAGGCGCCGTTGTACCCGGGGACGAAGTTCCGCTTGCCCTCCCCGAGCTCCACCTTCTTGCCGTCGGCTGTGAGCAGAAAAGTGAGGGTGTTCTTGCGCTCGTCGCGGAGCTCGACAGCGAGCCGCGCGCCGTTGGGCGACCACCCTAGGCGCTCCACCGAAAAGCTGAAGAAGTCGCCTTCCTGGTTGCGCAGGAAGTCGTGCTTGAGGAGGCGCTTGGGTTGAGCCACGAGGTCGCTCACCCAGACTTCGCCGGGGTAGCGCACGGGGGCGTCGTCGACGCCCAGCGGGCGCCGCCCGCCCCGGACCTCTTTCTCGGTGCCGTAGGCCAGCCGCTGCCCGTCGGGCGACCAGGCCGCCACCACCGCCAAATCACTGCCGGTGTCGATGGTGGCGACAAACTCCGCGGCCGGCCCCTGCGCGCGCGGCAGGAAAGCGGCGGCCCAGAACAACAGGACGAAGCCGACCGGCACTCGCCAACCCGTTTTCACTTTTTCTCTTTTTTCCACTGAAAGAGTTGCTGCAGGCGCTTCTTGAGTCCTTGCTCGTAGCCCTCCTCCGTGGGCCGGTAGTAGCGGCGGTTCCGGAGGCTCTCGGGCAGGCAGGGCATCGAGGACGTCTTGTGCTCCTCGTCGTGGGCGTAGTCGTAGCCCTTGCCGTAGTCGAGCTCGCGCATCAGCCCGCTGACCGGGTTGCGCAGGTGGAGAGGCACCGGCTCGGCCACCGTCCGCGCCACATCCTCGCGCACTTGGCCGTAGCCCGCGTAGAGCGCATTCGACTTGGGCGCCAGCGCCAGGTAGACCGCCGCCTGCGCCAGCGCCAGGTTGCCCTCCGGCATTCCCACGAAGTGCACCGCCTGCATGGCGTCCACCGCCACCGTGAGCGCCTGCGGGTCGGCCAGGCCGACGTCTTCCGAGGCCATGCGCATCAGCCGGCGCGCGATGTAGAGCGGGTCTTCGCCCGCCTCGAGCATCCGTCCCAGCCAGTAGAGCGCGGCGTCGGGGTCGGAGTTGCGCACCGACTTGTGCAGCGCCGAGATGAGGTTGTAGTGCTCTTCGCCGGCCTTGTCGTAGAGCAGCAGCCGGCGCTGCATCACGTTCTCGACCAGCTCGCGGGTGACGCGCCGCTTCCCCCGCTCGGGCTTGGCGCCCAGCGCCGCCGCCTCCAGGGTGTTGTAGGCGACGCGGGCGTCGCCGTTGGCGTAGACGGCGATCTCGCCCAAGAGCTTGTCGTCGAGCTCGACCTGCAAACCGCCCAGGCCGCGCGCGGGGTCGGCGAGCGCCCGCTGGAGCAGCCCGGTGAGCTGCTCGGTCGTCAGCGATTGCAGCACGTACACCTTGGCGCGGCTCAAGAGCGGCGCGATGACTTCGAACGACGGGTTCTCCGTGGTCGCCCCGATGAGGATGATGTTCCCCTGTTCGACGTGGGGCAGGAAAGCGTCCTGCTGCGCCTTGTTGAAGCGGTGCAGCTCGTCGATGAAGACGATGGTGCGCCGGCCGGCGTGCCGGGCCCGCTCGGCCCCCGCCATCACCTGCTTGATTTCCTTGATGCCGCTCAAGACGGCGCTGAAGGGGATGAACTCGCTCGCCGTCAGCCGGGCGATGAGCCGCGCCAGCGTAGTCTTGCCCGAGCCCGGCGGCCCCCAGAAGATGAGCGAGGTAAGCTCGTCCGATTCGATTTGTACGCGGAGCGGCTTGCCCGCGCCGACCAGGTGCTCCTGCCCGACGAACTCTTCGAGCGTCTGCGGCCGCATGCGCTCGGCGAGCGGCGAGGGCTGCGCCCCGCGCTTCTTGCCCGCGGCCGGCTGGAACAGTCCCACGGCTACTCCTTGAACCCCCGCTGCCGCGCCGCCTCATAGAGGGCGAGGCTGGCGGCCATGGCGGCGTTCAGCGATTCCACGCCCGCGGCCAGCGGGATGCGCGCCACCCGGTCGGCTTGTTTCAGCAGGTCGTCCGGCAGGCCGCTGCCTTCCCGCCCGACGAAGAATACCGTCGGCTTGGTGAGGTCGAGCCGGCTAAGCGTCAGGGAGGCCCGCGGCGCCAGCGCCACCGCCTGCAACTTGTGGCGTCGCGCCAGACCGAGGATCTTGTCGGGGGCCACGCCGCGGTAGACCGGCACGCGGAAGAGCGACCCGGCGGAAGCCCGCACCGCCTTCGGGTTGTAGGGGCTCACGCTGTCGGGTCCGAGCAGGCAGGCGGCGCCGCCGAACGCTTCGAGCGAGCGCAGGATGGTGCCGAGGTTCCCGGGGTCCTGCAATCCGATGAGCGCCACCGCGAGCCCGGCTCCCTGGGACGGCCGCGACAACGCTTCTTCCAGCGGCGGAGTGGCCAGGCGCACGAGAGCGGCCAGGCCCTGCGGGGTCTCGGTGGGCGCCAGGGCGCGGAAGATGCGGTCGGGGGCGACGTAGGAGCGGACGCGCCCATTGGCGGCCTCGAAGCCGGCGAGCTTCGCCTCGGCCGACTGCGCCGCCAGCAGCGCCACCACTTCCACCGGGCTGCGGAAAGCTTCTTCGAGGAGATGCTGGCCTTCCACGGCGCAGCAACCATCCTCGGTCAGCTCGCCCCGCCGCCAGGCTTCCCGGAACCGCCGCAACAGCGGATGCCGCAGGCTCGACACCTCGATGCGCGCGCTGGCCCGGGCTTTCATCGCTTTGAACGTCTCTCACGGCCAGCCTAACAGAGGCCTCGGGGGGTGTAAAGTTGGCCGCCGGACCCCCGCCGCGTCGTGGGGCACTTTCAAGCCGGCACAAGAACTTCCCACCGCCGAGCAACCCTGTGGGGTCGCGGTTTTAACCGCGACAACAACGGAGGAGCAAGAAAAAGGGGGCTTTAGCCCCGGTCGCCGCCGCGGCTGAAGCCGTGTATGGGGGTGGGACCCTCCTACTGTCGCCCCTGAAGGGGCGACCCCACAAAGAACAGTGCAGCCAGCGGTAGTGCGGTACCTTCAAGCCCGCCCAAAATGCCCCACTAGCGCGCGCTGCGTTGCTTGACTGCCCTAAGACCTTATGCTAGCGTCCGCCGACAATGAGTCCGCGGACTCATTACTTCCGACAACAGGGAAGTGCGTGGCCGAACTCCTCAAGGTTTCAGCCGACAGCCCGGAGCCGCGCGCCATCGAGCGCGCCGTCCAGCTCATCCGCCGGGGTGAGGTGGTCGGCGTCCCCACCGACACTTTCTACGGGCTGGCGGCCGACCCCTTCAATCTCGCCGCGGTAGCCCGCATCTACGAAATCAAAGGCCGGCCCGAGCGCCGCGCCCTGCCCATTCTCGTCACCACCATGGAGCAGTGCAGCGAATTCGTCGCCGATTTGCCGGACGCCTTCTTCAAGCTGGCGGAGCGCTACTGGCCGGGAGCGCTGACGATCGTGGTCGAAGCCTCTTCGCGCGTGCCCTTCAAGGTGACCGGCGGCACCGGTCGCGTCGCCCTGCGCCTGCCGAACTCGAAGGTTCCCTGCGCCGTCATCGCGGCCCTGGGCTCGCCCGTCACCGGCACCAGCGCCAACCTCTCCGGCTTCGCCGCCTGCACCGATGCCGCCCAGGTGATGAAGCAGATCGGCGACCGCCTGCCGCTCATCCTCGACGGCGGGAAGTCCGAAGCCCTGCTGGCTTCGACGGTGGTGGATTTGCGCGGCGATTCCTGGAGCATCCTCCGCGAAGGCCCCATCGGCGAGGCCGACATCCGCGAAATCCTCGGCGGCTAGCGTCTTCCCGGCACGATTGTCCCCAGCACCACAGCCCTGCGTGCCCCGGTGGCGGACGGCAGGTTGGCCGGTCCTCCGTGCCAGGTTTGGTAGGCGAGCACGGCGAAGGCGAACGCCTCCTTCGCTTTTTCGTCCACCCCCAGCCGGCCTGCCGGAAAAAACCGACAACCAGGTAGTTCTTCTTTCAATCGCTGAATAAGGAAGGCGTTGCGGGCGCCACCACCGCCAAGTATCACATCGTCGATGCGCGTCTTCGGCAGGATGAAGCGGCGGAAGGCGGCGGCGATGCTGGCGACAGTCAGCTCGGTGGCGGTGCGCACTGTGTCGGCAGCGGAGGCGCGGCCGGCGGCGCGCAGAAACTTCTCCGCGTAGGCGAGGCCGAACTCCTCACGGCCGGTGCTCTTCGGCGGCCGGCGGCGGAAGTAGGAATGCGTGAGCAGTCGCCGCAGGAGCGGCGTCAGCACGCTTCCGCGCGCCGCCAGTGCGCCGTTGCGGTCGAAGCGCTGCCGGCCGCGTGAGACGCGCTCGATGACCGTGTCAATCACCATGTTGCCGGGGCCGGTGTCGAAGGCGATGACCTGCTCGGGCCGCGCCCCGGCGGGGATGACGGTAACATTGGCGATGCCGCCGATATTGAGCGCCACGCGGCCGCGGCGCCGATGGCGGTAGAGCAGGTAGTCCACAAAAGGCACGAGCGGCGCGCCCTGGCCGCCCGCGGCCAGGTCGCGCGGGCGGAAGTTCGCGACCACCGGCCGGCCGGTGCGCTCGGCGAGCACCTGCGCTTCGCCAAGCTGGAGCGTCGAGGCGATGCGCCGCCCGGCGAACCGCTCCGGCCGGGGCCGGTGATAGACCGTCTGCCCGTGGCAGCCGATGAGATCAATCCGCTTGAGCGGAACGCGGAAGCGACGGCAGGCGCGCGTGACGGCTTCGGCGTAAAGCTCCCCGAGCAGAAAATGAAGCTGGCTGACTTCTGCCACGCTCAAAACAGTCCGGCGGTTGGCATTGGCCACGCGCAGGATGGCGTCACGCACCGGAGCGGGGAAGGGAAATGTGCAGAACTTCTCGAGCCGCGCGCGCACGTTCCGGCCGCGGCCCTGCCTGCCGGCAGGCAGGCCGGTGACGCGCACGAGCGCGACGTCAATGCCGTCGGCTGAAGTCCCCGACATCAAGCCCAGCACGCGCATCGGTCAGCTCAACTGTTTCTTCAGCTCGGCCAGCAGGTTCAGGGCGTCGAGCGGGCGGAGCTGGTCGAGGTCAAGTTGGCGGAGGGTTTCGACGATCTTGTGGTCAAGCGGGGTGAGCAGCGGCAGCTGCCGGGCTTCGTGCGCGCCCGGCGAGAGCTCTTCCTTCACCACCTCTTCGCGCTGCTCGTGCCGCAGCAGGACCTGGCGGGCGCGCTCGATGACTTCGAGCGGGAGGCCGGCGAGCTTGGCGACGTCGATGCCGTAGCTCTTGTCGGCGCTGCCCGGCTCCACCTTGCGGAGGAAAACGATGTCCGCGCCCGACTCCTTCACCGAGACGTGCAGGTTCTTCACGCCGGGCAGGAGGTCGGCCAGCTCCGTCAGCTCGTGATAGTGCGTGGCAAACAAAGTCTTGGCGCGGGTGTGGGAGTGCATGTATTCCACCACCGCCCAGGCGATGGCCAGCCCGTCGAAGGTGGCGGTGCCGCGGCCGACTTCGTCGAGCAGCACCAGGCTGCGCGGCGTGGCGGTGTTCAGGATGGTGGCGGTCTCGGTCATCTCGACAAGGAAGGTCGAGCGCCCCCGCGCCAGGTTGTCGGAGGCCCCGATGCGCGTGTAGATGCGATCGAGAATCGGCAGGCGCGCCTTGGCCGCCGGCACGTAGCCGCCCATCTGCGCCAGGAGACAAATCATCGCCACCTGGCGGAGGTAGGTGGATTTCCCGCCCATGTTCGGCCCGGTGATGAGGAGAATCAAATCGCTCGAGTCGTTCAGGTAGGCGTCGTTCGGGACGAAGCGCTCGCCGGCGGCTTCGCCCAGGCGCTCGATGACCGGGTGGCGCCCGCCGATAATCTCGAGTTCGCCGTTGTCGGTGAATGTGGGTCGCGCGTAGTTCCGGGCGCGGGCGAGTTGGGCGAAGGTGGCGAGGACATCGAGCTGGGCCAGCGCGGCCGCAGTGGCGCGGAGGCGCGTGGCGGCGGCCGCCACCTGTCCGCGCACCTCGGCGAAGAGCTGCCGCTCGAGCTCGGCGATTTTCTCTTCCGCCGAGAGCACCTTGCGCTCGTACTCCTTCAGCTCCGGCGTGGTGAAGCGCTCGGCGTTCACCAGCGTCTGCTTGCGCTCGTAGTCGGCCGGCGCCCGCGCCAGGTTCGGCTTCGAGACTTCGATGTAGTAGCCGAAGATGTTGTTGAAGCGCACCTTGAGCGAGCCGATGCCGGTGCGCCCGCGCTCGCGCGCCTCCATCTCGGCGATGTACTGCTGGCCGTGGCCGCGCAGGCGGCGAAACTCGTCGAGCTCGGCGTGGTAGCCCGGGCGGATGGCGCCCGGGTCGGCGAGCGTCGCGGGCGGATCGTCGCTGATGGCCCGCGCGATCAACTCCCGCAGGTCCGGCAGCTCATCGGCAGCGCTGTGGAGGCTCCGCAGGCGCTCGGCGGCGAGCGGCGCGACGAGGCGGCGGAGGTCCGGCAGCAGCTCGAGCGTGTGCCGCAGCGCCACCAAATCGCGCGGCGTGGCCGTCTCGAGCGTGCACTTGCTCAACAGCCGCTCGAGGTCGTAGCCGCGGCCGAGAACCTGCCGCAGCTCCTCCCGGGTCACGGTCTCCCGCGCCAATTCCTCGACCGCGTCCAGGCGCGCGGTGATTTCCTCGAGCGACACCGCCGGCCGCAGCAGCCACGTCTTGAGCAGGCGCCCGCCGGCGGCGGTGACCGTCTCGTCGAGCGCCGCCAGCAGCGTGGTCGAGCGGTCGTTGCCCGCCGCGGCGGGCTCGAGCAGCTCCAGGTTGTAGATGGAAACGGTGTCGAGGACCAGGGCTTCGTGCTGCTGATAGAACGCCGGCCGGCTCAAGTGGGCGAGCGTGCTGCGCTGGGTTTCGCGCAGGTAGTGGACGAGCGCCCCGGCGGCGCCGGTGGCAAGCTGTTTGCCCGCCAGCCCGAAACCGTCGAGCGTCACGACGCCGAACTGCTCGCGCAGCAGGCGCTCGGCCTGGTCGGGCGCGAACAGCCAGTCTTCGAGCGGCGACTCGACGAAAGAAGCCGGCAAGGTGTCGCGCGACCCCGGCCCCCGCAGCCTGATCTGCTGCGGCCGCAGCAGCTCGCGCGGGGCCAGGTAGTGCAGCTCTTCGCCCACCCGGTCGAGCCACTCCGCGCCGGTGAACTCGGTGGCGCGGAATTCGCCGGTGGAGAGGTCGGCGTAGGCCAGCCCGGCCACCTGCCGCGGCGGGTCGGGCAGGCAGGCGACGATGTAGTTGTTCTCGCGCGGGCCGAGCAGCGCCGCGTCCACCGCCGTCCCCGGAGTAATCACGCGCACCACTTCGCGCCGCACGAGCTTTTTGCCTTTGCCCGGCACTTCCATCTGGTCGCACACCGCCACCTTGTAGCCGCGGCGGATGAGCCGGGCGATGTAGGTGGCGGCGGCGTGGTAGGGCACGCCGCACATGGGCACGGGCGTGCCGCGCTCCCGGTGGCGCGCGGTCAGCGTGATCTCGAGCTCCTTGGCGGCCACCTTGGCGTCCTCGTAGAAGAGCTCGTAGAAATCTCCCAGGCGGAAGAGCAACAGGGCGTGCGGGTACTGCTTCTTGATGGCCTGGTACTGCCGCATCAGCGGCGTGGAGGGCGGCGGAACTGTCATTGCAGCCGCGCGTATTATCGGCCAGGGGCGCGGCTTTGTAAACGCCCGCGGCCGGTGCACTATAATGGACGTATGTGGCTGCTCGCCGTCGACACCAACACGAAGGACGCGAGCGTGGCGCTCCTGCGGGACGGCCATTTGGTGAGCGGGGTCGCGCCCCACAGCGAAGAGCAGCACTCCGTTCAGCTCTTCCGCAGCATTCAGCAGGCGCTCGCCGAAGCCAGCTTGCCGCTTGACGGTGTGGACGTCTACGCGGTGGCGAACGGCCCGGGGGCCTTCACCGCGCTGCGCGTGGGGCTGACGGTAGTGAAGGGCTTGGCCGAGATGCACGGGAAGCCCGTGGTGGCGGTGAGCGTACTTGAAGCCGTGGCCGCCGCCGCCGCCGCCGAAGGCTTGCTCGTCCCCATT
>Ga0209172_10008217_pt1 | contig 10321 bp, 7 predicted proteins | sample LarsenN4metaG_FD_184113 | JGI IMG/M metagenome (GOLD analysis project Ga0209172, IMG submission 184113) | Hot spring sediment bacterial and archeal communities from British Columbia, Canada, to study Microbial Dark Matter (Phase II) - Larsen... ...
GTTCGGGCATCATGCTGAGTTTTTTCACAGCCATCGCCAACGCCAGCGACCGCATTTTCCTGACGTCGCCTTATTTTATCCCCAACGCCAGCATTTTCGACGCTTTGCGGAAAGCCGCCTTGAGCGGCAAAGACGTTCGGTTGCTCGTGCCGGGCGTGTCTGATTCGGGTTTTGTCAACGCCGCTTCGCGCTCTTATTATCAGGACTTAATCGAGTGCGGGGTGAAAATTTACTTGTACCAAAAAGGCTTCGTTCATTCCAAAACTTTGGTGGTGGACGACTACTTGAGTTTAGTCGGCACGGCGAACATGGACAACCGGAGTTTCGATTTGAATTTTGAAATCAACGCCGTGATTTACGGCAAAGAATTTTGCGACGAACTCGCCTGTTCATTCCTCAAAGACCTCGACGACAGCAAACTCGTCACCCTGAATTCGTGGCGCCGACGCCGACGTTGGGACAAGTTTTACAGCAAAATTGCACGGCTGTTTTCGCCCTTATTGTAGCGGCTGAATTCCTTTTACATTTGCCCAAAATATTGACATGCTGAAATCTGTACACTTCTTTGTTCTGTTTGTTTTTCCTTTTTCTTTGACCGCCCAAACTTTTACCGCGACGGGTGGCCCCATTCCTGACGATGGCACGATTAGCACTTTCGACTTGGTCGTGAGTGGTTTGCCGGTGGCGATTGATACTCAAAATTTCGGCATCGAAAGCGTTTGTCTGAATGCTGCACACACTTGGAATTCCGACCTTTCTGTAAGTCTTCGTGCGCCCGACGGCACCGTGATTCCTTTATTTTCAGGCATCGGCGGCGATTTGGACGGCTTTGAAAATACCTGCCTGAGCGGGAATGTTGCGATTTCGATTTTTGAAGCCCCCCATCCTTTCACCGGCATTTTCCGACCGACGGGCGACATGGGCGCTCTCAATAATGGCCAAAATCCCAACGGCGTGTGGCAACTGGTCATTCTCGACACCTATGCTTTTGCCGATGCGGGCGAGTTGTACGATTGGAGCATCACCTTCGGCTCGCAACCTTGCAAACCTTTTCCCTTTTCGTCGAGCGATTTGCCAATTATTAAAATCAACACGGGCGGCCAGCCGATTCCGAACGAGCCGAAAATTGACGCTGAAATGTTCGTGATTGACAACGGCCCCGGCCAGCGCAATTTTTTAAATCAACCCTTTACAACTGCAGGCCCTATCGGTGTGGAACTGCACGGCAACAGCACACAGGGATTTCCCAAAAAATCACTTCGCATCGAAACGCGCAATGCTCTTGGCGAAGACGAAGACGTGTCGTTGCTGGGTTTGCCGGCGACAAGCGACTTTGTGCTGAGTGCCAATTTTTCAGATAAAACCCTGATGCGCAATGCGTTGGCTTATGATTTTTCGCGCCGTTTGGGGCAATACGCCAGCCGGACGCGTTTCTGCGAGGTGTTCGTGGACAATACTTACCAGGGTGTGTACGTCTTGACCGAAAAAATAAAACGCGGAAAAGAACGAGTGGACGTGCCCAAGTTGGACGCGTCCGACACGACGGGCGTAGCGCTGACCGGCGGCTACCTCGTCAGTATTGATTGGAACTCGTCGCCGGGCTGGAATTCCCAATTTTCGCAGCCGAACAGCCCCAATAACTACCTGACTTATTTTCAGCACGAATACCCCAAGTGGGACGAAATTCACCCGAAGCAGCAGGACTATATTCGCGGCTACGTGGACAGTTTTGAAGTCGCATTGCACGGCCCCGATTTTCAAAATCCGCAAACTGGCTGGCGACATTTTGCAGACGAAAAATCTTTCCTCGACTTCCTGTTTATCAACGAGATAAGCCGCAACATCGACGGCTACCGGCTCAGCACTTACTTTTACAAACAACGCGACGACAAGGGCGGAAAACTCCGTATGGGCCCGGTGTGGGATTTTGATTTGGCCTGGTACAATTCCAACTATTGCGACGGCTGGCTCACTTCGGGTTGGGCTTTCAACTTCAATTATGTGTGTCCCGGCGACGTTACCGTGCCGTTTTGGTGGGAACGACTCCTGCAAGACACCCTTTTTACCCAAAACCTCGCTTGCCGCTGGCAATTGCTGCGGGCTTCCACGCTGCACACAGACAGCATTTTTGCTGCCATAGACTCGATGGCGGCAGCGGTGGACGAAGCACAGGCGCGCAACTTTGACTACTGGCCTATCCTCGGCGTGTACGTCTGGCCGAACCCCGGCGCGCTTCCCGACACCTATGCAGGCGAGGTGCAGAAAATGAAAAACTGGATTTCCGAACGGCTCGACTGGCTGGATTTTGCCTTCGGTCAATATGCTCCGACGCTGAATCCAGGCTTTGTCGCCACGCCACTTTCTGCGCTCGAATGGCAATTCTCGCCGGAACAAACCGGCGATGGCTACACCTACTTCTGGGACTTCGATGACGGGACGACCTCCACCGTCGCGGCGCCGCAACACCAGTTTCCCGGCACAGGTACCTATGAGGTAAAACTCACGCTGTCAACCAATTATGGCTGTGGAAGCCAGACGCAACAAATCATCCACATCGTCAATACCGGCACGAACGAGGGCGTTGCAGGCTTGCTTCAGGTTTTTCCCAACCCTGCCCATGACCGCCTGACGCTGACTTTACCCGACGATTTTTCGGAAAAATTCACCCTCCAATTTGTCAATTCCCTGGGCGAAACGACGCTCGAAAAAACCTTTTCAGGAAATGAAAAACAGGTTTCTGTCAGCGTGAGCGAACTCCCGGCGGGCGCTTACGGCCTCAGCGTGGAAGGCGCTGCGAAGCGACTCGCGATGCGTGTGATTTTGCATTGAAAAACATCCGCCTATGAGAAATAAACACCTGGTTTTGCTTTTTCTCGCTGTGCTGGCGGCAGGTTTGCTGGCACGGAGGCTGCCGTGGTTCAAGGCAAATATTTTCCAAACCGACCTCATCGCGGTGGACACGAGTGCCGTGACCCAAATTTCCATTTTTCAACCGGACCAACCCGAATTGATGCTCGAACGCACCGAGGCAGGCTGGGCGGCGGCGCAGGAATTGCGCTCAGTCGCCGTGCAGGCAGAACAAATTTCTCCACTTTTGGAAGTTCTTTCTGCCGTTCGTTCCCTGCGGATTGTAAAAACGACGCAACCCGACACGCTGGGTTTTTCAGGAAAAAATCGCTTGCAAGTCGTTGTTTTTCAGGAGAAAAAAATCGTGGAGCAATTTGAAATCGGCAACGAAACACTCGAAAACGACCAGCCGGCTACTTTCATCCACCTCAATCGCCACGAGGGAATTTATCTCGTGCAAAATCATTTGCGCGGCATTTTTTCCAAAAAACTGGATGATTTCCGCGACAAAAAAGTAGCCGTTTTCGACCCGTTAAACGTGAAAAAAATCGTCCTTGCCTGGCCGGAAGACGGCCTGGAAGTGCAATACCCGATTTTCAAAAACGACTCCTCCGGCAGGTGGGAGCCACTCGGTCAGGCGCCACCCGAAATTGCGAGCGACACGATACAAGCCTGGCTGCGACTTTTTGCCCGCCTCGAAGGCAGTCCTTTTGCCGATAATTTTGATGAAAGCCGCGCCCGGAAAACCCTTTTGAGTAGGGTCGAACTTTACCCGGAATCTTCCGACTCGTTGATTTTCAGGATCTTTTACGTGCGACCGCCCGACTTGCCCGAAGAAATCGCCCTCTCTAAGGCCAGGCATTTACCCGTATACGTGCTGCATTCTTCCCAAAATCCCTCGAATTTTTTTGCTCCGCCCGACACGCATCTGCTGCGGCAAATTTTTTTCATGTTCAAAACTCCAACAGTGACACAAAATGACCTTAATGACAAATGACCTAATGACGATTAATGACGAAAATGACGACCATGACGAAAACCCTTGCCAACTGGGGCAATTACCCGACCGCCGAAGCCGAACTCGCCGAGCCGGAAACTGTCGCCGAAACCCGCGACTACTTGCTCGCTCACGAGCGGCTCATCGCCCGTGGCAATGGCAAGTGCTACGGCGACGCGGCCTTGAGCCCGCACGTCATTTCTACCTTGAAATTCAACCGGTTGATTCATTTTGATTCAGAAAACGGCATCGTCGAGTGTGAGGCTGGCGTCTTGCTCGCCGACCTTTTAAAAGTCGTGCTTCCGGCGGGCTGGTTTTTCCACGTCACGCCCGGCATCAAGTTCATCACCGTCGGCGGCGCCGTTGCCAGCGACGTGCACGGCAAAAATCACCCGGCAAAAGGTTGTTTTTCCAACTGGCTCATTTCCTTCGAGTTGATGACAGGGAACGGCGAAATCCAGACTTGTTCGCGCACAGAAAACACGACTCTTTTCTGGCAAACCTGCGGCGGCATGGGCTGGACGGGCGTTATTGTTTCCGCCAAGTTTCAACTGATGAAAATCGCGTCGGCTCACATGAGGCAAACTTCGGTGCGGGCCAAAAATCTGGAAGAATTGTTCCGGGGCTTCGAGGACAATCGCAGCCGGACCTACGCCGCCGGCTGGCTCGACGGCACGGCTTCGGGAAAAAATTCGGGGCGCGGCGTGGTATTTTTGGCAGAACATTCGGAGGCAAAATCGCCGGGTGAAACCTTCATGTTTCCCGAAAAAAAGCCTCAAAATGTTCCGTTTTTCGCGCCGTCGTGGATTTTGAACCCGCTTTCCATCCGCTTGCACAACGAGATTATTTTTTCAAAAGCAAAACCCGGCGAGCGCCTCGTTGACCTCGACGCTTATTTTTACCCGCTCGATAAAGTTCAAAATTGGAACCGGCTCTATGGGCGGCGCGGCTTTATCCAATATCAATTTTGTCTGCCCGAAAAAAACAGTTTCGACGGCATCCGGCGCATCATGGAAACCATCCGGCAGAGCCCGGAGACACCGTTTTTGACAGTGCTGAAACGCCACGGCGAGCGCCCGCCGGAGGCCGTGCATTCGTTCCCGATTCGGGGTTATTCGCTGGCTTTGGATTTTCCGCGCACGAAGACGATTTTTCGTTTGGTGGAAAAATTGGACGAATTGGTGTGGGATGCCGGCGGGAAAATTTACCTTACAAAAGACGCTTGCTCGGCGGCTCGCATGGGGCGGGTGAACCCGGCAACTTTCGGCGAGGAGAAGTTTTTTTCGCTGTTGAAAGGGCGAATTTTATCGGAAAAATAAATCTCTACTGCTTTTCCTGGCGAGGCTGCTCCACGTTCCCACTCCCTTTTTCTTTTGGTTTTGCAAACGACAAACCCACCGAAGTGAGCACGATGATGAGCAAAACACGGATGGAGCCGCTAAGCGAAATTTTGAGTTTGTCGGCCAAAAAATGGAAGGTCGCGGGCATACAAATCAAGGTCGCCAGCAGGGTGAGGGCGAATGTCACCCAGTTTTTTTGAATCAGCGAGCCCAGCGTGACCATCGCCATGAACGCCGAAGCCATCCAGAAAAGGCCGTTGCTAAGGCTGGCAGGAATGGTGACGTGTTTTTTCCCGTCAGTCGGTGAGACGTTTTCGAGATTTTTAACCTCTTGGAAAAATGAATCGGGCAAGTCGTTGAGCAAATCCAGCAGGGCGAAATTGATTCTGCTGACCTCAATATTCAATTCTTCCGGGCTGATGGTTCCGAGGCGTTGGCTCTGTTGCACGCTGTTCAACTTGCCCGAAAGCAACACCAATTCGTCGTGTTTTTCGGTGATAAACTTGTCCCGGTGTCGCGCCTGATGCTGCGACATGAGGGCGAACAAGTCGTCGTAGAGAATGTCGAGCAAATGTTCGGCCAACAGGTTTTTAAAATATTCACGGTTTTTTTCCATAGCCGAGCTAATTGACTTCCAAACTGTTATCAATTCCTTCGAGCCGGCTGACCAGGACGGAGTACTGCTCGTTGAATTTCGCGATTTGTGTTTCTTCGTTTGCCAGCAAGGCGTCGAGTTCGCTGAAATTGCTTTCGATGCGGCCTCTGATAACGTGGACATAGCCGCGCAATTTGGTGTCGAGTTCTTCTTGCATGCGGGCGCGGCCTTTGGCGATTTCTTCCTCGTAGCCGTTGATGATTTTGCGGCGTTGCAGGCCCGCCGTCACGCCCGCGAACAGCAATCCGACCCCTGTGAGAATGCCGCCCGTCACATCGAGCACAGTGATTTTCGTGACGCCGGCAAGTATCATTCCGATGATGGCAGCGCCGCTTCCGGCAGCGATATTGGGCGAAACGCTGGCATTTTCAGGGAAAAGTCGCTCGTCGCTGAAATTTTCAGAGCGCGACATAAATCGGGAAAATGCCTCTTGGAGTTCGCGCAACACGGAGGCGCGTTTGTCGGCAATGTCCTCGAAAATGTAGGAGTCGCTTTTTACGACCGTCGTGCCGGCGCGGATTTTCAGGTCAATCATTTTGGCCATTTGCTGCACCGAATCGGCCAAGTCCACCACGCCTTCGTTGAGTTTGATTTTGAGTTCGCCGTTGAGTTGGAGTTCGAGTTTTTTCGTCAGTTCGTCAAGCCAGTCTTTGATGGAAGCCTGTTTTCGGAAAATTCCTTTGACCGAACGCAGGAGCATGGACGGGAACGAGAGGCCGTCGGAGAGTTCTTCGCCGACGCCTTTGGTGATGCGGTCGTAGCCGTTCAGGAGGTTTTCGATGAGCAGGCCGACCTGGTGGTTGGATTTTTTCTCCTGATTTTCAAGTGTTTGGGTAATGTCGTCGCGGAAAGCGGTGTCGGCCTTGTATTGTTCGGCGCGGGTGTCGAGGTCGGTGCGGATGCGGTCGAGGATGTTGCGGGAGGTCGTTAGGTTATTTTTCAGTTTCAAAGCGGCGCCGCGCCCGCCGGTGACGTGGGTGCGGATGTAGTCGCGGATTTGAGAAAACCCGCTTTGATCGTAGCGGTGTTCGATTTCGGCTTTGGCGCTGGTGGCAAAAATGACCGGCTCGGCGAGGCCTTTTTTCAGGGCAAAATCATAGAGTCCGCGTTCGTTCACTGCCAAATCTTCCGGCGACAACAGGTCTTTTTGCTGCAAAACGAAAATGATTTTCTTGTGCCAGTCGCGGTGGATGAAGTCGAAAAAATCCCAGGCCGACTGCCGGTAAGGGTTTTTTGCCTCAAAAACGAAAATCACAAGGTCGCTCGCGGGGATAAAATTTTCGGTGATTTCCTGGTGGCGCTCCACGATGGAGTTCGTGCCGGGGGTATCCACAATGGCGATGTCGCGCAGGATTTCGACGGGCAGCAGGATTTTCTTCAAATAGGGGTTGACGACGATTGTTTCCTCTTTTTCAGCGTACAAAATTTGCTGAATCGTGTCGGTCATAGGCTGCGGCGCCACGGCGCAAATCTCCCGGTCGGCGGCGAGCAAGGCGTTGACGAAACTGCTTTTGCCGGCTTTTACTTCGCCGACGATGACGAACATGAACGGCTCGGTCATGCGGTTGCGCAGTTCGCCGACAGCAGCAGCCAGGTCTTTGTGGCCGATTTCGGCGCTGAGGGATTGCAGGTCTTTCACCAGGTCTTCCACCTGAGCGCGCAGGGCTTGAGTGCGTTGATTGAGAATCATGCAGCTAACGTACCTTATTTTTTTAAAAAACGAGTTCTTGCCCTGTACGCTCATTTAAAACACTTGCCTTGCTACCTTTGCCCGCCCCAAACAGACATCGCTCGCATGAACTTCAAATTTCTCTTTCCGACTTTCCGCAACCGCTACCTGTTCGTCCGCGACAGGCTCAAGAAATACGTTCCAACCAACAACCAGCAACCAACAACTATCAACGGTCTCAACCTCGGCACCGGCGAAGGCGACTACGACCGCATGATTGCCGCTTATTGCACACAACTCATTGGTTGTGACGTGAATGAAGAAGACCTCGCCCACGCCCGCGAATTGAACAAAGACGTGCCGAACCTCCGCTACGAACCCAACAACGCCCTCGCGCTGACTTACCCGGACAATCATTTTGACCTTATCGTGAGTTGCGAAGTCATCGAGCACGTCGGCCAGCCGGCCCAAATGATTCGGGAAATGTACCGGGTGATGAAGCCCGGCGGCGTGGCGATTATGACTTTTCCGAGTCGCGAATTTCCCTTCACTTACGACCCTATCAACCGCATTTGGCAACTCACGCGCAGCGACGGCAGTCGCGAATATGCCATTTCGCAAGGGGCTTATGCTTTCGGTCATGAATACCTGATTGGTTCGGACGATTTCAAAAAATGGGCAAGCGAGACGGGTTTTGAAATTGTTGAATTTGAAGGACTGAGCGGACAATTAGTCGGACTTGCAGAAATGTACTGGACGGGTATCGCGCAGCGTATTTTTAAGAAAAATGCCCGCAATGTGACGACAGATTCGGGTTTTGGATTGACCGTCCGGCCCGCTTCTACGGAAGAACCGGCGTTGGTTTTCATGACAGATATTTTCCTTTGGAAAGATAAAGTCTTGTCGTTCTGGTCGAATCGGAGCGTGGGGAAAGGCGTAGTTTTGAAAAAACCTTAAAAACATACATTTGTCATTCCGAACGAAGTGAGGAATCTGATAAATCACTCTCGTAGAGTAGTTTACACAGATTCCTCACTTCGTTCGGAATGACACCGCTGCTAATTATTATGGACAACAAATTACAAATCCTTCAATCCAAACTCGCCGAAGCCAAACTCGGCGGCGGCCAGGCCCGCATAGATGCCCAGCACAAAAAAGGCAAACTCACCGCCCGCGAACGGGTGCATTTCCTGCTCGACGAAGATAGTTTCGAGGAAATCGGCGCGCTCGTCACCCACCGCAGCACCGACTTCGGCATGGCCGAACAGCAGTTTCTCGGCGACGGCGTGGTGACAGGTTACGGTACGATCGGCGGGCGATTGGTCTACGTTTTTGCACAGGACTTTACGGTGTTCGGCGGCTCGTTGTCCGAAACGCACGCGGAGAAAATTTGCAAAGTCATGGATTTGGCCATGAAAAACGGCGCGCCGGTCATTGGTCTCAACGACTCCGGCGGCGCGCGGATTCAGGAAGGCGTGAACTCATTGGGCGGCTACGCCGATATTTTTTACCGAAATGTACAGGCCAGCGGCGTCATCCCGCAAATCTCCGCCATCCTCGGCCCTTGTGCGGGCGGCGCGGTGTACAGCCCCGCTATGACCGATTTTATCCTCATGGTGGAGGGTAGTTCGTACATGTTCGTCACTGGCCCGAACGTGGTAAAAACCGTTACAAATGAAAATGTCACGTCCGAAGAACTCGGCGGCGCCAGCACTCATGCCACCAAATCCGGCGTAACCCACCTCGTCGCTGCCAACGACGTGGACGCGATGGCAAAAATCAAACGCCTGCTTTCCTACATCCCTCAAAATTGCGAGGACAAAGTCCCGAACCTGCCCTACACGCTCGGCGAAGAATACCGCGACGAACTTTCGGCCATCATTCCCGAAAATGCCAACCACCCCTATGACATGAAGGAGGTCATCGCAGGCATCGTGGACACGGATTCGTTTTTTGAAATCCATGAAAACTACGCGGAAAATATCGTCGTCGGCTTCGCCCGGCTCGCGGGTCGCAGTATTGGCATCGTGGCGAACCAGCCGATGAATCTCGCCGGCGTGCTCGATGTGAATTCTTCCAAAAAAGCCGCGCGGTTCGTGCGTTTTTGCGACTGTTTCAACATCCCATTGCTCGTGCTCGAAGACGTGCCCGGCTTCCTGCCCGGCACCGACCAGGAATGGAACGCCATCATCACCAATGGCGCGAAACTGCTCTACGCTTTCTCCGAAGCCACCGTGCCGCGTATCACTGTCATCACCCGCAAAGCCTACGGCGGCGCCTACGACGTGATGAATTCCAAACACATCGGCGCGGACATGAACTTCGCCTGGCCTTCGGCGGAAATCGCCGTGATGGGCGCGAAAGGCGCGTCGGAAATCATTTTCAAAAAGGAAATTGACGCTGCTGACGACCCGGCAGCCAAACTTTTAGAAAAGGAAAAAGAATACGCCGACACTTTCGCCAACCCTTACCGCGCCGCCGCGCGAGGTTTCATAGACGAGGTGATTCACCCGCGCGAGACGCGGCGGAAGTTGATAAAGGCTTTTGCAATGCTGGAACACAAGGCGGTGGCGCGGCCGAAGCGGAAGCATGGGAATGTGCCGCTGTGATCAGAATTCTCGGAATTAGAGAATGAACAGAATTAGAAAAAACGCGATAGACTCGATTTTGAAAATTCTCTAATTCCGCGACGCTTGCTGATTTTGAAAATTCTCTAATTCCGACGCTTGCTGATTTTGAAAATTCTCTAATTCCGACGCTTGCTGATTTTGAAAATTCTCTAATTCCGACGCTTGCTGATTTTGAAAATTCTC
>Ga0209172_10008220_pt1 | contig 10317 bp, 8 predicted proteins | sample LarsenN4metaG_FD_184113 | JGI IMG/M metagenome (GOLD analysis project Ga0209172, IMG submission 184113) | Hot spring sediment bacterial and archeal communities from British Columbia, Canada, to study Microbial Dark Matter (Phase II) - Larsen... ...
TCGACCCCAAGCCCAAGCTCGCCGACCTGCACATGCAGGAGTTCCAAAGGCAGGACAAGTTCGCCTCGGCGATGGCCAGTGGCAAACGGTACTACGTGAGGTCGCCATTCGGCTTTAGACAGGTTGGCGAATCCGGGCTGATGCTCTGCGACCGGTTCCAGCACCTCGCCACGGTCGCCGATGAACTCTGCGTCTATCACGGCTGCCAGGTCGATTCCGTCGATCACCCCACCGCCTGCTATCAGATGAACACCGGCAACCGCTTCGGCGGCGATCCGTCCTGGGGCGCGTGGACGGTGTACGGCCTCGGTTCGGCGAACGAGAACCTGCCGGCGTTCGTTGTCCTGCCGGAGGGAGCGTTCCCGCAGGGGGGCGCGGCGAACTGGTCCAATGGCTTCCTCCCCGCGTACTACCAGGGGACTGCACTGCGGCCGACCGGGTCGCCGATTCTCGATCTCGCCCCGCCGGCCGGTGTCACCCGCGACGTGCAGCGGAAGAACCTCGATCTGCTGGCGACGCTGAACCGGGCCGATGCCGCGCGGCATCCGCAGCAGGCCGACCTCGCCGCGCGAATGGAAGCCTACGAACTCGCGTTCCGGATGCAGACCGCCGTGCCGGGCGTGCTGGACATCCGCGGCGAGACGCCGTCCACGCTGGAGATGTACGGCGTGGGTCAGCCGGAGACCGACAGCTTCGCCCGGCGGTGTCTCCTCGCGCGGAAGCTGGTCGAAGCCGGCGTGCGGTTCGTGCAACTGTTCGAGGCCGGTTGGGATTCGCACGACTACCTGGAGCGGGCGCACACGGCCCGGATCCGGACCATTGACCGGCCGATCGCGGCCCTCCTCGCCGATCTGAAGCAGCGGGGACTTTTGGACAGCACGCTGGTGGTCTGGGGAGGCGAGTTCGGCCGCTCGCCGGACAACGGCGTCCGGGGCGGACAGAACGTCGCCGGCCGCGATCACAACAACAAGGCCATGTGCGTCTGGATGGCGGGCGGCGGCGTGAAGGCGGGGTACCGCATCGGTGCGACTGACGAGCTGGGCCACAAAGCGGTGGACTGCGTACACCACGTCCGCGACCTGCACGTCACGCTGCTGCACCTCCTGGGCCTGAACGACAACCGGTTGACCTACTTCCACGAGGGGCGTTACAAGCAGTTGAGTCAAACCGGCGGGGAAGTCATCAAGGAGTTATTGGCGTAACATTTAGCCCCCCGTCTCCTGACGGGGGGCCGTCGCGCGATTGAATGTCCATCGTAGCGCTTGGCCCCCGGTCAGGAGACCGGGGGCTAACTGGTTCGGGTTGTACACGAGGAACCATGGATGCTCGAACCGCCGCCGCCGGTGCCGGCCGTCAAACTCTCGTTCGACGACTACGATCCCGAAGGGTTCTACGACGAGTTCTTCTCCGCCCCGCAGACCCCGCGGATCGAGGCGCTGGAGCTGATTCACCGCATCGAGAGCCTGGAACCCGGCGAACTGCTCCGCCGGCAGGCCGCGGCCGAGCGGCTGCTGTACCGGCTGGGGATCACGTTCAACGTCTACGGGGCCGATCAAGGGACCGAGCGGATCTTTCCGTTCGACCTGGTGCCGCGGATCGTCGCCGCCGCCGAGTGGGCGCACATCGAGCGGGGTCTCAAGCAGCGCATCCGGGCGCTGAACCTGTTCATTCACGACATCTACCACGAACAGCAGATCCTGCACGACGGCGTGATCCCCCGCGAACTCGTGCAGGACGCGAAGAGCTACCGCCAGCCCTGCCGCGGCCTGGAACCGCCGCACGGCGTGTGGTGCCACGTGACCGGCACCGACCTCATCCGCCACAGTGACGGCAAGATCTACGTCCTGGAAGACAACCTCCGTTGCCCGTCCGGCGTGTCGTACGTGCTGCAGAATCGCCACGTCATGCGGCGGACGTTCCCCCGCCTGTTCACCGCCAACCGCGTGCGGCCCGTCGGCGATTACCCCAGCCGTCTGCTCACCATGCTGCAGTCGCTGGCCCCAAGTGGCATGGACAACCCCCGCGTGGTGGTCCTCACGCCCGGCGTGTTCAACTCGGCGTACTACGAGCACTCGTTCCTCGCCCAACAGATGGGCGTCGAGCTTGTCGAGGGCCGCGACCTCGTCGTACAGGACGGCTTCGTGACCATGCGGACGACGTCCGGCTTCGAGCGCGTGGACGTCATCTATCGCCGCATCGACGATGACTTCCTCGACCCGCAGGTGTTCCGGCCCGATTCGATGCTCGGCGTCGCCGGGCTGATGGACGTCTACCGCCGCGGCCGGGTCGCTTTGGCCAACGCGCCGGGGACGGGGATCGCCGACGACAAGGTGATCTACGCCTACGTCCCCCAGATGATCCGCTATTATCTGAACGAGGACGCGATCCTGCCGAACGTGCCGACGTCGGTCTGCATCGACCCCGACCACCGGGCGTTTGTGCTCGATCACCTCGACGAGCTGGTGGTGAAGGCGGCGAACGAATCGGGCGGCTACGGCATGCTGATCGGCCCGCACGCCACCGACGCCGAGCGGGACAAGTTCCGCGAGCTGATCGAGGCCAACCCCCGCAACTACATCGCCCAGCCAACGCTGTCGCTGTCCCGTGTTCCGACCATCATCGGCGACCACTTTGAAGGCCGACACGTGGATCTGCGGCCGTACATCCTCTACGGCGACGAGCTGTTCGTCCTCCCCGGCGGCCTGACCCGCGTCGCGCTGCGGAAGGGTTCGCTGGTGGTCAACTCATCCCAAGGCGGCGGCAGCAAAGACACGTGGGTGCTCGCGGACGGGGAGGGGGCGGAGTAGTCATGCAGGGTGGGACGAGTCTTCGAGTCCCACCAACATCAACCATCGACGTGGTGGGACTCGAAGACTCGTCCCACCCTACGTGATATCCACCATGCTCAGCCGCGTTGCCGATGCCCTGTACTGGATGGCCCGCTATGTCGAGCGGGCGGAGAACCTGGCAAGGTTCGTGGACGTCACGTTCAACCTGCAGATTGAATGTGGGTCGGACGCCGGGGACGTCTGGCCGTCGCTGGTCAACACCACGGGGGATCAGGACTGGTTCGCCGACAAGTACGGCCTGGCGACCGCCGACAGCGTGATTCACTGCCTGGCATTCGACGACGATTATCCCAACTCGATCATCTCCTGCCTGCGGGCCGCGCGCGAGAACGCCCGATCCATCCGCGAGACCATCTCGTCCGAGATGTGGGAACAGCTCAACCAGTTCTACATCTTCCTGCGCGAGGCCCGCGCGGGCGGCGAATGGCGGCAGGCGCCGCAGGACTTCTTCCAGGAGATCAAGCTCCAAAGCCATCTGTTCAAGGGGCTGACCGACAGCACGATGCGTCGCGGCGACGGCTGGAACTTCTGCCGGCTGGGCCGGCTGCTGGAGCGGGCGGACAAGACCAGCCGGCTGCTGGACGTGAAGTACTACATCCTGTTGCCGCGGGTGGACCACGTGAATTCGAGCATCGACGACCTGCAATGGCAGGCAGTGCTGCGGTCGGTGAGCGGGTTCGAGATGTTCCGGCAGCATCACCACAGCATCACGCCGCGGAAGGTGGTCGAGTTCCTGGTGCTGGACCGGCTGTTCCCGCGGGCGATTCATTATTCGGTGCTCGCCGCGGAGCGGGCGGTGCACGCGATCACCGGCACGCCGGCGGACACGTTCCGCAACCCGGCTGAACAGCAACTGGGCCTGTTACGGGCCGAGCTGGCCTACGCGACGGTGGACGAGATCATCAAGTCGGGCCTGCACGAATATCTGGACGGCCTGCAGACGAAGCTGAACCGCGTGGGGGACGGGATCTACGAGACGTTCATCACAACCACGCCGGTCGGGCAACGGCAGGAACAGCAGTGACGGTTTGGACCCGAAGGGTTCGCAGAGCGTAACCGGTGGTCGGAGCGTAGCGGAGACCACCGGCTGCTGTCTGTGACCTCTTCGAGGTCGAACATGGCGTCCACTCGCGACGTTAGAGGCGGCAGACGCTATCATCAACTGCCACCACTGCGTCCCCGATTCCGCGGAGCCTTCGTCATGCTGCGTTGCGTCCTGCCCTTTGTGCTGCTGGCACTCGCGCCGTTGGTCCTTCCCGCCGCCGATCCGCCGGTGTTTCGGGCCGGGGCGGCGACGAGCAACATCACTCCGGAGATCGGCGGCGACCTCATCGGCGGGTTCGCGCCGTATCCGTCGAAGCACATCCACGACGAGCTGCACGCCCGGTGTCTCGTCCTGGACGACGGCCAGACGCGCGTGGCGTTCGTCGTCTGCGATTTGCTGGGCATTCATCGCCTCGTCAGCGACGAGGCCCGCCGGCTGATCGCGGTGACCGCCGGCATTCCGAAGGAGAACGTGCTGATCTCGGCGACGCACACGCATTCGGCGTCCAGCGCGCTGGGGTCGGATCGCTTCGCGCACGAGCAGACGCTGGACGATTACCAGCGGTTCGTCGCCCGCCGGATTGCCGACGGCGTGCGCCGGGCGGTCAACACGCTGCGGACCGCGGAGATCGCGTTCGGCTCGGTCGAGGTCCCGGAGCACGTCTTCAACCGCCGCTGGGCGATGCGGCCCGGCACGATGCCCCCCAATCCGTTTGGCACGGTGGACCAGGTGAAGATGAACCCGCCGGCGGGAAGTCCGAACCTTGTCGAGCCAGCCGGGCCGACCGATCCGCTGGTGACGTTCCTGTCTGTGCGCGAACCGTCGGGGCCGCCGATCTCGGTGTTTGCACGGTACTCGCTGCATTACGTGGGAGGCGTCGCCGGGGCGGACGTTTCGGCCGATTACTTCGGCATGTTCTGCGACCGGCTGAAGGAGCTGCTTGGGGCCGATCATCAGGACCCGCCGTTTGTGGCGCTGCTGGCCAACGGGACCAGCGGGGATATCAACAACATCAACTTCCGCGAACCCCGGCCGCGACAGGCGCCTTACGAACAGATGCGGTACGTGGCCCATGACGTCGCGGCAAACGTGCACGCCGCGCTGGCCGATCTGACGTATCAGCCGTGGGTCCGATTGGACGCGCGGTATCGCGAGCCGGTGCTGAAGTGGCGGAAGCCGACGCCGGAGCAGGCCCAGTGGGCGGCTGACACGCTGGCCAAGCCGGTCGCCGATCCAACCAAGACCGACCTGTCCCGCATTTACGCCGAGCGGACGCAACGGCTCGCCGAGTACCCGGAGACCACGCCGGTTCCGGTGCAGGTGTTCGCCATCGGGGACGCGGTCCTGGGGAGCATGCCCTGCGAGATCTTCTGCGAGATCGGCCTCGAATTCCGCGACCGCAGCCCGCTGCGGCCGGCGAACATGATCTCGCTCAACCACGGGTATTACGGTTACCTCCCCACGCCCCGGCATCACGACCTCGGCGGCTACGAAACCTGGATCGGCACCAACCGCCTGGAACGGGACGCGTCGGTCAAACTCCTGGATGAGTTGATTGAAATGGTGCAGGAAATTCAGGCCGCCAGGAAGGCGAAATAGCAAAGTCGTTTGATGTGCGATCTCTTCCTCACCCCGAAGGGGTCGCACATCAGAGCCCAGGGTCGCGAGCGAAGCGAGCGCACCCTGGGAAATTGGACGTGTGGTGGCCGTCGACCCCGAAGGGGTTGCACAAGACATCGGCAACCGCTCGTGTGGAACCCTTTCAGGGTTCTGACGAGAGTTCGATTCACAAACCCCAGGGTGGCGCGGCTGTGCCGCTGACCCTGGGCTGTGGTGTGCGACCCCTTCGGGGTGAGACAATTCTGGAGCCTCAGTCTTGTTGGACCTGGTCATCCGCCCCTTCCAGCCTGCCGACCTCGAACGGCTCAAGGAACTGACCGTCGCCTCCTTTCCCGGCGTGACGCTGGAGCAGAACGTCGAGGACGCGCTCGGCGAGCTGAACGGGCACGACTGGCGGTGGCGGAAGGCCCGGCATATTGACGCCGATGTCGCCGCGCAGCCGGACGGGGTGTTCGTCGCGGAGGCAAATGGCGAGGTGGTCGGTTACATCACCACGCGGATCGACCGGGAGGCGGGGCAGGGGCGGATTCCGAATCTGGCGGTGGATGAGCGGTTCCGGGGCCAGGGGCTGGGCCGGCGGCTGATCGAGCACGCCCTGCAGTTTTTCCGGGACCAGGGGCTGGTTTACGCGGTGATCGAAACCATGGCCCAGAATGCCCGCGGCCATCACCTGTACCAGTCCTGCGGCTTCCTCGAAGTCGCCCGCCAGGTGCATTTTGCCCGGCGGTTGTGAAGAAGCCGGGGAGAAGGGGAGCAAGGGAGAGGGGGAGAGAGAACAGGAATCGCTTTCTTTCTTCTCTCCCCGGCTCCCCTTCTCCCACTCTCCCCCTCTTCAATCAACCCGAACTTCCGGCGATTTGCCCTGTCCGATAGAATCAATCGTCGCCGCGGCGGGAAAGCCGCGGTCCGTTCCCCCAACGCCCCCGGTCCACCATGCGCAACGAAAACGAAGTCCCGATTGCTGACACCCCGTTCACCATTCCGGTCGCCGAGCGGATCAAGCGGCTGCCGCCGTACCTGTTCGGGCGGATCAACAAGCTCAAACACCAGAAGCGGGTGGCGGGGATCGACGTCATCGACCTGGGGATGGGGAACCCCACCGACGCCCCCGATCCGCTCATTACCGAGAAGATGAAGGAGGCGCTGCTCGATCCGCGGAACCACCGCTACTCGGTGGCCAACGGCATCGCCAACCTGCGGAAAGAAGTCTCCGCCCGGTACTTCCGCAAGTATGGCGCCCGGTTGAATCCGGAGAACGAGATCATCGCCTGCCTCGGCTCCAAGGAGGGCTTCAGCCACATGTGCCTGGCATTGATGGGCCCGGGGGACACCGCCATCGTGCCGGCTCCCACGTTCCCCATCCACGCCTACTCGGTGATGCTGGCCTCCGGCAACGTCATTGCCCTGGACGTCCGCGACCCGCACAAATTCCTCGAGAACGTCGCCTACACCTGCGAGCACCTGTACCCCAAGCCCAAGCTGGTGGTCGTCAACTTCCCGCACAACCCGTCCGGCACGTGCATCGAGCAGGACTTCTTCGACGAACTCGTGGTCCTGGCGAAGAAGTACAAGTTCCTCGTCATCAGCGACTTCGCCTACGCCGACATCTGCTTCGACGGCTACCAGGCCCCCAGTTTCCTCTCCAGCCCGGGGGCGCTCGACGTCGGCGTCGAACTCACCACCATGAGCAAGGGCTTCAGCATGGCCGGCTGGCGGATCGGCTACTGCTGCGGCAACCGCGAGATGGTCCGCGCCCTGGCCACCATCAAGGGGTACTACGACTACGGCATCTTCCAGGCCACGCAAATTGCGGCCATCGTCGCCATGCGGCACTGCGAGTCCGCCGTCGAGGCCATCGCCAAGGAATACGAGGAACGCCGCGACGTGCTGGTGGACGGCCTCAACCGGATCGGCTGGGATGTCGAGAAGCCCAAGGCGGGCATGTTCGTCTGGGCGAAGATCCCCGAGCCGTGGGCTCAGATGGGCTCGATCGACTTCGCGATGAAGCTGATGGAGGAGGCCGGCGTCGCCGTCAGCCCCGGCCGCGGCTTCGGCGAGGAGGGGGAAGGCTACCTGCGGCTGGCGATCGTGGAAAAGAGCCAGCGGCTCCGGCAAGCCGTGCGGGCGATCGGCAAATGCCTGAAAGTGGAAGCGGCTCCGGCGGCGTGAGGGGGTCGCAGATTGTGCAAATCACGGCTGTCGGACCGCGAATGGCCCGTGGACAAACTTCGTTAAAGCTTTCAGTTTCTGTTTGGTTTCCGCGACTTCGTCCGACTTTCGATTGGCGGAGTTGACTCTTGGCAGCAAGACGTGCCCGGGGTCGGACGGCAGGGGGATCGGGCACGACTTCAATGCCCGCTTGTCGTAGATCTCCGGCCATCAGTTCGGCGACAAAGTAGCCGCGGGGGGACAGCCCCTGCGCCGCCAACTGTTCGGGCAGGAGAAACTCCGGATGGGCGGGACTGCGCGCCCGGCTCAGGGAAAGACCGTCAGCGTCGTGCTCTGGATGAGGTTTGAAGGCCTCGGGAGAGAGCGGCTGGGGGCGATTGGGATCGTAGTACTCGGCCGCCCGCGGTATCCGGCGAAGCAAAGGTTCGTCGTCCGAAACGGGAGTGGGAACCATTTGCGTCGGCTTGAGGGGGCGATGGCCGTCGGAATCGCTTCACAACGCGGGAGAAACGGAGGCTCGCTTGACGAGTCGGCAGTCTTGAAAGGCGAGGTATTCGGTGGCGCCGGCAGCGGAGATTTCCCATCGCTCGGTCAACGGCCCCGAGGAACGCTCCAGCACCAGCCCGCCTTCGCCATCGGGCACGATCGAGTCAGGGAGGTTGTCGCGTCGGCAACTTCCCATGGTTCTCAGCCAGTCGTCAGCGCATGCCAGCGCGGCTTCACTGGGCCAGAGCAGACCATCTTCGTCGGTGCGTCCCAATTCGGAGCGGAACCGGCTCAAGGTGGCCTGCGCGCGCTGCATCGCCGCGAGGTCAGCAGGCGAGGAGCATCCTGGCTCTGCACCCAGAACGGCATTCACGAACGGCGGGTGCAGCTTGGCATCAGACATCGCAGCAACGGTTTGAGTCCGGACGCGAATGACCACTTGCTATTTGGATAGCCACAGCTTCGGCATATGGCCAGTTCTTTTAGTTAGAGACATTGTTGCGATTTGAGATATGACTGCGTAGCTGTTGGGGGAGGGCGTGAAATCACCCCCGCGGCCTCGTCAGCAGATACCGCACGAACGCCCCTAACCCCGCGAACTTGAACGTCGGGTCCACGTAGTGCTGGATCACGTAGAAGGCGAAGTAGTACGCCCGGCAGAAGCACCAGACAGTGATCGCCAAAAGCGCCGCCGACCGCAGCGTCGGCTGCTCGGCCAGCAGCAGCCCGCCGGCGATGAGGCCGGTGAGGACGAACAGGCCCCCCTTCAGGTAGATCAGCCGCGGATCGCGCAGGTCGGCCATCGTCGCCCGACTCCTGCTCCTCACTTGCTGACCGAACGCGGCCGCCCCGAGGCGTGATGCCTGCGGTTCGGGCGGATGATCTGACCATCGGCAGCTCGGCCAGCGCCCGCAGTTGCTGCGGCGTGACGTCGGCGACCAGCGCTTGGGCCGATTCCAGCCGCACCGGCTTGCGGCGCAGCTTCAGGTCTCGGACCGCCTGCTCCAGTTCGTCCAGGTTCTGCCGATTGGCCGCCGCGGCGGTTCCCGATTTCTCCGACGGCTTGCTCTTCCGGGGCTCGCGCGGGGCCGACAGGCGGGCAGGCTCGCGCGGGGAAACCGTCGTCACCGCCTCGACGATCACGCTCTGCGTCTGTCCCGACGCCGTCTCGGTCGCGGCGAACTCGCGCAGTTCGGCATCGGCGATCTTCGAGAGGGGCAACGCGGCGGCCATGCCTAAATTCTATCGGTGTGTCCCGGTCCCGTCTGTAGCAAGTCGCGCGAGGCCCGTCAGTAACCCAACTCCCGGGCGTAGCCGCAGGCCCGCAGAATGTCGATTCGACCGTAGCCGAACCGGTGATTCTGCCCAGCCTCTCCAAGTTCGCGAACGGTGGCGGTCAGCAGCGCCTGCAGGACATCGGTCCGCTCCTGCCCGGCCAGTTGGGAGATCTGGAACTGGGGACTGAGCAGGAGGGCGAACGCCCCGGCGACGTGCGGCGTTGCCATCGACGATCCGTTCCAGGCTTTCCACTTCCCGCCGGGGACCGACGAATAAATCGCCACCCCCGGAGCCGTGGCGTCCGGTTTCGAGTACACCAGCGGCAGATACCGCGGCTGCAGGTATCGAGATTGTTCGATGATCTGCGTCCGCCCGCCGCTGAAGCCGGCGGCCCGGTCTTCGCTGTCGGTGGCTCCGACGGTGAAGGCGAAGTAATCGTTCCCGGGCGAGCCGGTGGTCTGGCTCCCTTCGTTGCCGACTGCCACGACGATGGGAATCCCCAGCCGGTTGGCATTGAACAGGGCCAACGTGTAGGTGTCGAGCACGTCGGCCGACATCCGCAACGCCCCCAGCGACATGCTGATGACGTGCACCCCCTGCCGGATGGCCCAATCCAGCCCGGCGAGAATCTGGGCGTCGGTACCGGAGCCCTTCGTCAGCACCTTTACGGCCACGACCTTCGCCTCCGGCGCCATGCCGATCCAGCGGCCGCTCGCGTTGCCGCCGCAGATCGTGCCCGCGCAGTGCGTGCCGTGACCGTCGTCGTCGTGCGCGTTCTTGACTCCTTCTTTCAGCTTGCGGCCGTCGCCGTCGAACTCGATGAACCCGGCGATGCGGTCCTTCAGGTCGGGATGCCTGGGGTCGACGCCG
>Ga0209172_10008221_pt1 | contig 10317 bp, 9 predicted proteins | sample LarsenN4metaG_FD_184113 | JGI IMG/M metagenome (GOLD analysis project Ga0209172, IMG submission 184113) | Hot spring sediment bacterial and archeal communities from British Columbia, Canada, to study Microbial Dark Matter (Phase II) - Larsen... ...
ACGCCACCGAGACCATGGGCCGCACCGTCGTCTCGCACGGCGTGCTGAACTACACCAAGGACAACCACTGGGGCTTCACGACCGAGACGGGCGTGATCCTCAAGGTCGTCAACGGCGACTGGAAAGTCGAATGATGACGGCCCCCCAGTCGCTGCGCTCCTGCCCCCGAGGGGCGCCGTCCGGCTTGGGGCGGCCCGGGGCCGGACAGTTTCGCGTTGAGTAGCGTATGGACTTCACGATTGCCAGCATCCTGACGCTGGACGGCATCACCAACGGCGCGGTCTACGCGCTGCTGGCCCTGGCACTGGTGCTGGTGTTCGCCGTCACGCGGGTGATCTTCATCCCGCAGGGCGAGTTCGTGGCCTACGGCGCGCTCACGCTCGCGCTGCTGCAGCTCGGCCAGGTGCCGGGCACGGTGTGGCTGCTGCTGGTGATGGCGGTGGTCGCGGCCGTGCTCGACGCCGTGGCCGGCCTGCGGCGCGGCCTGCCGGCGCCCGACGTGGCCGCCGCGGCCCTGAAGTCGCTCGCCTTCCCGCTCGCGGTGGTGGCCGTGGCCTGGTGGGCGGCACCCCGGCAGCTGCCGCTGGTCGCGCAGAGCCTGCTCACGCTGGCGATCGTCACGCCGCTCGGTCCGCTGCTGTACCGGCTCGCCTACGAGAAGCTGGCCGATGCCACCGTGCTCGTGCTGCTGATCGTCTCGGTCGGGGCGCACTTCGCGCTCACCGGCCTCGCGCTGGTGTTCTTCGGCGCCGAGGGCTTCCGCAACCCGAGCTTCTGGGATGCGCGCTTCGCCGCCGGAGCGCTCACGCTGTCGGGCCAGACGCTCATCATCTTCATGGTCTCGATCGCGCTGATCGTGGCGCTGTTCCTGTTCTTCGAGCGCACGCTGCGCGGCAAGGCGCTGCGCGCCACCGCGGTGAACCGGCTGGGGGCGCGGCTGATGGGCATCTCGACCTCGGGCGCCGGCCGGCTGAGCTTCGGCCTGGCGGCCTTCATCGGCGCGCTGTCGGGCCTGCTGATTGGGCCGACCACGACGATGTTCTACGACTCGGGCTTCCTGATCGGCCTGAAGGGCTTCGTCGCGGCGATCTTCGGCGCGCTCGCGAGCTACCCCTCCGCGGCGCTCGGCGCCCTCTTCGTCGGCCTGATCGAGAGCTTCGGGTCGTTCTGGGCCAGCGCCTTCAAGGAGGTCATCGTCTTCACGCTGATCATCCCCGTGCTGCTGTGGCGCTCGTTCCAGCACGGCCACCATGACGAAGAAGAATGACATGAGCAGGCGCTACGTCCTCACCGCCTTCGTGTTGCTGGTCGCGGCCCTGCCGATGCTGCCGGTGCCCGAGTTCTGGATCACGCAGGCCAACTACATCGGCCTGTACTCGCTCGTGGCCATCGGCCTGGTGCTGCTCACCGGCGTGGCGGGGCTCACCAGCTTCGGCCAGGCGGCGTTCGTCGGCATGGGGGCCTACACAGCGGCCTTCCTGACGCTCACCTACGGCGTCTCGCCCTGGCTCACGGTGTGGGCCGGCCTGGCCTTCACCTTCGTGGCGGCATTGGTTCTGGGCTGGGTGACGCTGCGCATGTCGGGCCACTACCTGCCGCTGGCCACCATCGCCTGGGGCCTGAGCCTGTACTACCTGCTCGGCAACATCGACGCCCTGGGCAAGTACGACGGCCTGCTCGGCATTCCGGCCATCGAGTTCTTCGGCCTCACGCTGAACACCGGCCGCCACTTCTACTACCTGCTGTGGCTGCTGGTGCTGCTGGCCGCTTTCGGCGCGATCCGGCTGCTCGACTCGCGCACCGGCCGTGCGCTGCGCGCCGTCAAGGGCGGCACCACGATGGCCGAGGCGATGGGCGTCAACACCTTCCGCCTCAAGGTCACGGCCTTCGTGCTCGCCGCGCTGCTGGCCAGCGTTTCGGGCTGGCTGTTCGCGCACTTCCAGCGCACGGTGAACCCGTCGCCCTTCGGCCTGAACAAGGGCATCGAGTACCTGTTCATGGCGGTGGTCGGCGGCGTCGGCCACGTGTGGGGCGCGATCGTCGGCTCCGCCGTCGTCAAGGTGATGGAGGAACAGCTGCAGGACTGGCTGCCTCGCCTGATGGGAACCAGCGGCAACTACGAGATCATCGTCTTCGGCATCCTGCTGGTGCTCGTGCTGCAGTACGCGCGCGACGGCATCTGGGCCTTCGTCGAGGCGCGCTTCCCGAGGCCGCCGCGCGCCGTCGACTGGGGCGATGCGCAGCCGCTGCCGCATCGCGAGCAGCCGCCACGCGGCGAGGTGGTGCTCGACGTGCAGGACGCGCGCAAGGAGTTCGGCGGCCTGGTGGCGGTGAACGACGTCAGTTTCCAGGTGCGATCCGGCCAGATCCTGGGCCTGATCGGTCCGAACGGCGCGGGCAAGTCCACCACCTTCAACCTCGTCACCGGGGTGCTGCCGGCCACGCGCGGCAAGGTGCTGCTGCGCGGCCAGGAGATCCAGGCCCTGCTGTCACGCGAGATCGCGGCGCGCGGCGTGGCACGCACCTTCCAGCACGTGAAGATGATCCCGACCATGACGGTGCTGGAGAACGTCGCGCTCGGCGCGCACTTGCGCGGCCGCGCCGGCGTCGCTTCGGCCGTGCTGCGACTGGACCGCTCGGAAGAGAAGCGACTGCTGCGCGAGGCGCAGAAGCAGCTCGAGCGCATCGGCATGGGCGATCGCATGCACGAGCTGGCCGGCAACCTGGCGCTGGGCCCGCAGCGGCTGATGGAGATCGCGCGCGCGCTCGCGGCCGACCCGATGCTGCTGCTGCTCGACGAGCCGGCCGCCGGATTGCGCCTGAAGGAGAAGCAGGCGCTGGCCGCCGTGCTGCGCCAGCTGCGCGACGAAGGCATGGCCATCCTGCTGGTCGAGCACGACATGGACCTGGTGATGGGACTGGTCGACCGCGTGGTGGTGATGGAGTTCGGCACCAAGCTGATCGAGGGCACGCCCGAGGAAGTGCAGGCCAGCCCGGCGGTGCGCGCCGCCTACCTCGGCACGGAGCATTGAGATGTCTGACCTCATCCTCGACGTCAAGGACTTGCACGCCGGCTACGGCCGCGCCGAGGTGCTGCATGGCCTGAACCTCCAGGCCCGCCGCGGCAGCGTGGTCACGGTGATCGGGCCGAACGGCGCCGGCAAGTCCACGCTGCTCAACGCGCTGATGGGCGTGCTGCCCTCGCGCGGAACGATCGCGTACCAGGGCCGGGCGATGGGCCTGAAGACGCTGGAGGAACGCGTGATGCAGGGCATGGCCCTGGTGCCCGAGACGCGCGCGCTGTTCGGCACCATGCCGGTGGAGGACAACCTGCTGCTGGGCGGCTACCGCCAGGTGATGCTGGGCAACAAGGGTGGGGCGCAGGTGCTGGAGCAGGTGTACGCGCTGTTCCCGCGGCTCAAGGAGCGCCGCGCTCAGCTGGCCGGCACGCTCTCGGGGGGCGAGCGCCAGATGCTCGCCGTGGGCCGCGCGCTGATGAGCCAGCCCGAGCTGCTGATGCTCGACGAGCCCAGCCTCGGCCTGGCGCCGCTGGTCGTCAAGGAGATCTTCCGCACCATCGAGAAGCTGCGTTCCACCGGCGTGACCATCCTGCTCGTCGAGCAGAACGCGCGCGCCGCGCTGGAGGTGGCCGACCACGGCTATGTGCTGGAGATGGGCGAGATCGCGCTGGAAGGGCCGGCCGACGAACTGGCGAAGGACACGCGCGTGATCGACACCTACCTGGGCGCGGCGCGCCAGAAGACCCGCGACTGAAGGAGCGCCGCGATGTGGCAGTACGAAGCGCCGCTGCGCGACATGCGCTACGTGATCGAGGAGGTGCTGGGCCTGCCGGCGCAGTGGGCATCGCTGCCGGCCTTCGCCGAACTGGACGCCGACACGGCGCGGCAGGTGCTGGTCGAGGCCGCGCGCTTCGCCACCGACGTGCTGGCGCCCACCAATCCGAACGGCGACCTCGAGGGCTGCGTGCTCGCCGGCGGCGAGGTGCGCACGCCGCGCGGCTTCCGCGAGGCCTACCGCGCCTTCGTCGAGGCGGGCTGGCCGGCACTGGCCTGCGACCCGGCGGTCGGCGGGCAGGGGCTGCCGCAGGTGCTCAACGCGGCGCTGTACGAGATGCTCGCGGCGGCCAACCACGCCTGGACCATGTACCCGGGCCTGCTGCACGGTGCCTACGAGTGCCTCCACCTGCACGCCAGCGACGAGCTGAAGCAGCGCTACCTCGGCAAGGTGGTGAGCGGCGAGTGGCTCTCGACCATGTGCCTCACCGAAGCGCACGCCGGCTCCGACCTCGGCCTGCTGTCCACGCGCGCCACGCCGGCCGCGGACGGCTCGTACCGACTCAAGGGCACGAAGATCTTCATCTCCGGCGGCGAGCACGACCTCACCGACAACATCGTCCACCTGGTGCTCGCCCGCCTGCCCGATGCGCCGGCCGGCACCAAGGGCATCTCGCTGTTCCTTGCGCCCAAGTTCCTCCCCGACGGCGCGCGCAATGCGCTGCGCTGCGACGGCCTCGAGAAGAAGATGGGCATCAAGGGCAGCGCCACCTGCGTGATGGCCTTCGACGGCGCCACCGGCTGGCTGGTCGGCGAGCCGAACCGCGGCCTGCAGGCCATGTTCGCGATGATGAACGCGGCGCGCCTGCACGTGGCGCTGCAGGGCCTGGGGCACGCGCAGAACGCGCACCGCAACGCGCTGGTCTATGCCCACGAGCGGCTGCAGTCGCGCGCGCCGGTTCGAGAAGGCGGTGCCGCGGCCGACCCCATCGTGCTGCACCCGGCGATGCGCCGCATGCTGCTGCGCCAGCGCGTGCTGGTGGAAGGTGCGCGCGTGATCGCCTACGAGGCGGCGCACCTCATCGACCTCGCCGAACGGTCGCCGGACGCCGCCGAGCGCGAACGCGCGCAGGAGCATGCCGCGCTGCTGACGCCCGTGCTCAAGTCCTTCCTGACCGACAACGGCTTCGCGCTGGCCAGCGACGCGCTGCAGGTGTTCGGCGGTCACGGCTACACGCACGACTGGGGCGTCGAGCAGTGCGTGCGCGACGCCCGCATCGCGATGATCTACGAGGGCACGAACCAGATCCAGGCGATCGACCTCGTCGTGCGCAAGCTGGTGGCCGACGGCAGCCGGCGCTTCCGCGCCTGGCTCGAGTGCCTCGCCTCGGCGCTGCCGCGCGAGACTCGCTTCGCGAACGCCGCGGCGGAGCAGCTGCAGTGCATGTGCAAGCTGGCGCAGGACGTGGTGGCCGCCTCGCGCGACGACCCCGAGTTGCCCTACCGGGTGGCCGACGAGCTGCTGCGTGCCACCGGCCTCGCCCTGGTGGCGCACGCCTGGGCGCGCGCCGAGGCGGTCTCGGCCCGGCCCGAGCACGCCGGCGACGCCTTCCACGCCGCCAAGCGCGAGAGCGCGGCGCATTGCTTCGTGCACCTGCGCCCCGAATTCGACCATGCGCTGGCGCAGGCGCGCGCCGCCTGGCAGCCGCTGGCGCGCGTCACGCTCGCCGAGATGGCATGAGCGGCGGGCTCGACCATTCGCGCCTGACCGTGCTGGTCGGCTACGTCGCGAGCCGCGCCGCGCTGGTGCTGCGCAAGGATTTCGAGCGCTCGCTCGGCCCGCTCGGGCTCAAGGTGCTGGACTACTCGCTGCTCGTGCTGGTGGCCTCCAACCCGGAGGTGAACCAGAAGCAGCTCGGCGAGGCGCTGGACGTCTCCGCCCCCAACATGGCCATCACGATCGACCGGCTGGTCGAGCGCGGCTGGGTCGAGCGCGTGCGCAGCACGCAGGACCGGCGCGCGATGATCATCCACCTCACCGCGGCGGGGCGCGACCTCGTCGAGCGGGCGCAGAAGATCGCCTCGACCATGGAGGAAGACTCGCTGGCCGTGCTGTCGCCGGCCGAGCGGGCGCTGCTGATCGAGCTGCTCGGCAAGGTCGGCCTGCGCGCGCCGGCGCGGCGGCGCGGCGCGCGCACCGAGGCCGAGACCTCAGCCTGAGGCCGGCGCGCCGCGCAGGTGCGCGGCCACGGCGTCGGCCACCGCGGCATCGTCGAGGATGCGCCGATGGCCGAGGCCGCCGTGCGGCTCGAGCCGTGCGGCGGTCAGCGCCTGCGCCAGGCGGCGGCTGGCGGAGAACGGTGCGATGCGGTCGCCTTCGTCGTGCAGCAGCAGGGTCGGTTGGCGCACGCGCGGGCCGAGCCAGCCGGCTTCGTACTCGGCCAGCGGCACGCCCTCGCGATGCTCGATCTGGCGCTGCATGCGCTCGGCCAGGCTCCCCGGCAACCCGAAGCTGTGCGCGAACCAGGCCATGAACTGCGCCGGTGGCGAGGACGGCGCGATCAGCGCCAGCCGCTGCACCGGCAGGCCGCGCGCGGCGGCATGCAGGGTCGCGAGCGAGCCGAGCGAATGCGCCACCACGCCGTGCAGCGGGCCGAGCCGCGCCGTCGCGGCGAACAGGGTGCGCGCGAACTGGGGCAGCGTGCTGCGCCAGCCGCCGCTGCGGCCGTGCGCGGGAAGGTCGAGCAGCACCGGGTCGAATCCCTGCGCGGCGAGCACGTCGCCGATGCGGCGCATCTGGCCCGCGCTGCCGGCCCAGCCATGCACCAGCAGCACCACCGGCCGCCCGGCCTGCAGGTCGCCGCGCCGGTGCATGGCCAGCTGCACACCCTCGAAAGGCCAGCGCGAGACCTGCCAGGGGGCCGGCAACGGCCGGCGTGCGGCGAGCTTCCAGGGAAGCGGCGTGAAGAACAGGCGCAGCGCGCCGTGCGTGCCCAGCGCGGGCGCGAGACGATCGGCCAGCCGCAGCGTGGCGCCGAGCGCGCGTGCGGCCGGGCTCGCTGCATAGAAGGCGGCCGCCGGGTTGGCGGCGCTGGAGGAGGGGGTGGGCGTGGCCATGGTCAGAACAGCACCAGGTCGTGGTTGCGACGCGGCACCGCGCGCCACAGGCGCGCCAGCGACCAGGCGGCAGGCACCAGCGCCGCCAGCGCGGCGCCGCCGAGAAGGATGATCAGCATGGGGAGACTCCTTGCTTCGCACGGTCGTGCGAAATGTGGGCGCGGCTCGTGACCGCAGGGGTGGGACGGGTCGTCACGGTCGGACGGGGTCAGCCGGGCAGGCGGCGGCCTGCGTCGGTGGTGAGCGTGCCGATGAGGCGCTGGTAGGCGCGCCAGGTGCGGTCGGCGGCGCGGGGGTCGCGCACGAAGCGCGCGTCGCGCATCAGGGCGACGAACAGGCCGTCGAGCTCGTAGACGAGCTGGTCGGCGTCGGTGTCCGGCTTCAGGTGGCCGGCGTCGACGGCCTGGATGACGGTGCGCTTGAGCGCCGCTCGCCAGCGCATCGTGCCGTCGAGCAGCAGGTCGCGCAGCGGGCCCTCGCGGTCGTCGAACTCGAAGGCGCCGGCGCAGTAGATGCAGCCGGTGCGGATCTCGACGTCGCGCGCGCGCTGCAGCCACAGCCGCATGATCGCGTTCAGCCGCGGCAGGCCGCGCGGCTCGCGCATCGCGGGCACGAACACGTCCTGCAGGAAGCGGCGGTCGTACTCCTCGATCACCGCCTTCTGCAGCGCCTCGCGCGAGCCGATGCGCGAGAACACGCCGCTCTTGGACAGGCCCAGGCGCTTGGCCACCTCGCCGATGGTCAGGCTCTCCAGCCCGTCGGCGGCGGCCATCTCGAGCGCGGTGTCGAGGATGGCCGCGAGCGTCAGCCCGCTGCGCTGCGTCTTCGCCTCGACCGTGATGGAGCCGTCCATGCGGGACAATTTAGCACGCTCGTGCGAAACGTCAAGTCCGGCTTCAGCCGCCCCACACCTCGCGGGCCGTCTCCACCACCAGCGCCAGCTTGCGGCGCTGGTCCTCCACCGCGATGTTGTTGCCGTGCACGGTGCTGGAGAAGCCGCACTGCGGCGAGAGGCAGAGCTGATCGAGCGGGGCGTAGCGCGACGCTTCGTCGATGCGGCGCTTGAGGTCGTCCTTCTTCTCCAGCTGGCCGAACTTGGTGGTCACCAGGCCGAGCACGACGATCTTGCCCTTGGGCAGGAAGCGCAGCGGGCGGAAGTCGCCCGAGCGGTCGTCGTCGTACTCCATGAAGTAGGCGTCGAGGTCCATCTCCTTGAGCAGCGCCTCGGCCACCGGCTCGTAGTTGCCCTGCGCGGCGAAGGTGCTCTTGAAGTTGCCGCGGCACAGGTGCATCGCCAGCGTCATGCCCTGCGGCTTGCGCGCGACCACCTTGTTGATGAACTTCGCGTAGCGGTGCGGCAGTTCGTTCGGGTCGTCGCCGCGCTGGCGCGCCGCCTCGCGCATCTTCTCGTCGCACAGGTAGGCGAGGTTGGTGTCGTCCATCTGCACGTAGCGGCAGCCCGCGTCGTACAGGGATTGCAGCTCCTCGCCGTAGGCCTTGGCGACGTCGTCGTAGAAAGCGGGCTCCAGTTCGGGATAGGCCTCGCGGCTGATGCCCGCGCGCCCGCCTCGGAAGTGCAGCATGGTGGGCGAGGGAATGGTCACCTTCGGCGTCATGCCTGCGGCGACCTGCGACTTCAGGTACTCGAAGTCGGCACGCTGGATGTCCTTGACGTGTCGGACCTTGTCGATCACGCGGATCACCGGGGGCGCCAGCTCCTCGGTGCCGTCGGGCTTCCTGACCGTCACCGGGATGTCGGTCTTCACGCCGCCGAGCTGCTCGAGGAAGTCGATGTGGAAGTAGGTGCGGCGGAATTCGCCGTCGGTGATGGACTGCAGGCCCACGTCCTGCTGGAACTTCACGATCTCGGCGATCGCCTTGTCTTCCACCGCGCGCAGCTGCTCGGCAGAGAGGGTCTTGTGGACGAAGAACTGCTCGCGCGCCTCCAGCAGGTAGCTCGGGCGCAGGAAGCTGCCGACGTGGTCGGCGCGGAACGGGGGCGTGGTGCGTGCGGCCATGGGGGTCTCCGGGCAAGAAGGTCCGGCTGGGATGATAGGCAGCCGGCGCGCCCCGGGACGACGCGGCCATGCCCGATTGCGATAGCTGCTAGTGGGCGCCCCCGGTTGTTCGACGCGGGGCGGGCCCGCACGATCCCGCCCCGTCGGCCGATTCGGCTCGGTGCGCGGATCTCAGGGTTCTCCCTGGGTCGGTGATCTCCACGATGAGCCGCCCTCGTGCCGGCGCGACAATCGGTGATCCTCCCTGGAGACTCCACATGCACAAGCGCACCACCCTGCGCGGCCTTGCTGCCGCTTCCCTGACCCTGGGCCTCGGCCTCGTCGGCACGCAGGCCCTGGCTGCCGACCCGATCAAGATCGGCCTGATCCTGCCCATGACCGGCCAGCAGGCCACCACCGGCCGGCAGATCGACGCGGCGGTGAAGCTCTACCTGGCGCAGAACGGCAACACCATCGCCGGCCGCACGGTGGAGGTGATCGTGAAGGACGACGCCACCGTGCCCGACACCACGCGCCGCCTGGCGCAGGAACTGGTGGTGCAGGAGAAGGTGGTGGCGCTGGCCGGCTTCGGCATCACGCCGGCGGCCATGGCCACCGCGCCGATCGCCACGCAGAGCAAGACGCCGATGGTGGTGATGGCCGCGGCCACCTCGGCCATTACCAACGCCTCGCCCTACGTGGTGCGCAGCAGCTTCACGCTGCCGCAGGCCTCGGTGGCGATCGCCGAGTGGGCCAACAAGAACAACATCAAGAAGGTCGTCACGCTGGTCAGCGACTACGCGCCCGGCATCGACGCCGAGAAGTTCTTCGCCGACCGCATCACGCTCAACGGCGGCACGGTGATGGACAAGCTGCGCACGCCGCTGCGCAGCCCGGACTTCGCGCCCGTGCTGCAGAAGGTGCGCGACGCCAAGCCCGACGCGCTCTTTGTCTTCCTGCCCTCGGGCCAGGGCGCGGCCTTCATGAAGCAGTTCGCCGAGCGCGGGCTGGACAAGGCCGGCATCCGGTTGATCGGCACCGGTGACATCACCGACGACGACCAGCTCAACGACATGGGCGACGTGGCGCTCGGCGTGGTCACCGCGCACCACTACTCGGCGAACCACAAGTCGGCGGCCAACCAGAAGTTCGTCGAGGCCTTCAAGAAGGCCAACAACGGCATGCGGCCGAACTTCATGGCCGTGGGCGGCTACGACGGCATGCGCATCATCATGGAGGCGCTGAAGGTCACCAAGGGCGCCGGCGGCGAGGCGCTGCTCAATGCGATGAAGGGCCAGATCTTCGAGAGCCCGCGCGGCCAGGTGCTGATCGACGCGCAGACGCGCGACATCGTGCACGACATGTACATCCGCAAGGTCGAGCGCGTGGGCGGCGAGCTGCACAACGTG
>Ga0209172_10008228_pt1 | contig 10306 bp, 7 predicted proteins | sample LarsenN4metaG_FD_184113 | JGI IMG/M metagenome (GOLD analysis project Ga0209172, IMG submission 184113) | Hot spring sediment bacterial and archeal communities from British Columbia, Canada, to study Microbial Dark Matter (Phase II) - Larsen... ...
ACAAAAACAGATGGCCTACGCCGCCCTTCAACTGCCATCCCAACTCGCTTTAATAGCCGCCTAATTTCTCACAAAACTACATATCCCCACTTGCAGAAAACGTGTCCGAAAAATGGGGGACTTGCCAACCAGCGCTTTTTGAGCTTCTGGATGACATACGCTCGGAGACGATCTTCGCTCGCAATCCTGCTCTTGCCGCTTCTGCGGGAGGAGGCGTTCTCTTGTGCGCGTCTGCCCGCAGAGAACGCGCGATATCCGCTCGTCCCACTGTTGCGGTTCACTTCACGGGATACTGTGCTCGGCGCTCGACCTAATCGCCTTGCGATTGCCGAGATGCTCTCTCCTTGCGCGAGACCTCGGCTCACCTCCTCGCGCTCTGCGGACGTGAGCCGCCGGTAGTGTGTTGGGTTGTGCATACGGATATGATACTCATATCCGTTGCGTTAAATGTCTGACTCCAAGGTTGATAAAAACTATATTGAAAATCTCATTTTCCGTCTCAACAATGACAAACAAGTGGGGTACCGGGCTGGATACGAACTAACGGACGGATGCTCTAAATTTTCCGTCGAAAGCATTTCGGACACTCTAAAATTTTTCCTTGCCGGACTCAAAACCAGGAAAGGAATTGAAAGAAACCTTTTGGCTAAAAGATTTCTTCCAAACATTTTATACTCTCCCGAGAGCATTAAAATCCGCTTCGTTTCCCGCCAAAGTGAGGAGGGCGTTGCCCTAGCGGAGCGAAGCCCAGCCCCGCTAATGGCGGGGCTGGGCGAGCGAACCCTCTCGTCTGAAAACTCAAGGTTCGTATCGTATTTAATGGCTCCGGGGGTGGGGATCGAACCCACGACCAATGGATTACACGTATCTCCAGGTTTCCCTGAAGGGTGGACTATATCTTCATCCTCGTGGGATGCAGGGCGCTTCGTCCCGCCGACGGCGGGACTACTCCTTTCGGATAGTCTCTGAACCTTTCCTGCGTTTGCAGGACTTGGCTGCTGATTATCTTGCCGTTACCGGCGAGGACTTCCAGCAATTCACCCTGAATTCATTCCGACGTTACCGTCGGAAGCTGCTATTTGGACCACTCGGTCCTGGTCACAGTCCACTGCTCTGCCGCTGAGCTACCCCGGAATGTCTCTGTGTTTATACAACACGCGGAGAGTATAGCAAGGGAAAAAATGGCTTGCAAGGGTCGTGGATCGATTGACGATTTCCCATATTACGGGTATGCTCCGCCAGTTCTAAATACAAATGCATCCACGGTATGTTTCATAAGGGAAAGGGCCGCAACGACTGGAAGGGCGGCGGGAAGAAGTTTGGCGGTCCGAAAAAGTGGGAACGCGGGAGCGGAGCGAATTTTGCCATGCACCCGGCGACGTGCAGCGAGTGCGGAAAGCCGTGCGAGGTGCCTTTTAAGCCAACGGGCAAGCGCCCGGTGCTTTGCCAGGCGTGTTTCCGAAAAGATGGCGACACAGGGTCGGACCGGCCGGCCTATGGCGGCCGTTCGCAGAATCGCTCCGGTGGATTCGGGTTTGACGACGCGCGCCCGGCGCCACGTTCAGCGGGCACGGACGTGAGCGCACAGCTTCGGGAGATCAACGAAAAACTCGACCGCATCATCGAAGCGCTCGAGGATTAAGCGATGCAGTCAAAGACCGCCCGCGTGGGCGGTCTTTTGCATCTGCGGTATACTTGAGCCATGTTTCAAAAACAAGCTTCGCTCATTGCCTTGCTTGCGGCTAACGCGGTTCCGATCCTCGGCGTGTTGTTTTGGGGCTGGTCGGTTGGTGACATACTTGTCCTGTACTGGGCCGAGAACATCATTGTCGGTTTTTACACGCTTCCAAAAATCGTGCTCGCAAAGGGGCCTTGGCCACTGAAACTCTTTCTCCTTCCGTTTTTTCTTTTTCACTTCGGGATGTTTACGTTTGTGCACGGGGTGTTTTTGGTGACGCTTTTGCAAACCGTCGGGTTTGATGTGTACTCCGGCGGGACGCTCGAGACCATACAATCGGCATTCTTTGCACTTCTGTTGAGTCACGGGATCTCGTTTATCCTCCACGGGGTCATCGGCGGGGAAGCCATGATGCGCGAAGCCAACGAGGCCATGGGCTCGCCCTATCCTCGCGTCATTGTGATGCATATCACGATCCTTGCGGGCGGATTTGCGCTGTTTTTGATCGCCAAAGACATTGCGGTGCTCGGCGTTATTCTTGCCGCGCTAAAAATTGCCGTTGACGTGAAAGCGCATCTCAAAGCGCATCAGCCGTATGTTCGACGAGGATGATGGGAAAACGTGGCAGGATCGTTGGGAGGAAGTGGCGCACGCGGAGCGCGTGGCGTTTGAGCAGATGACCCCAGCGCAACTGCTGGCCTTTATTCGCTCGGGGCGAGTTGGGTTGTATTACGGCGTTTGGTCCGTCATCGCTCGCGTGGGTACGCTCGAGCAGTTTGGGTTGGCGATGTTTGACGTGCTCGAAAAATCAACGGACTTTCTCGTGCGTTTCCATGCGGGTGAGAATTTGGGGAAGCTCATGGGGCTTCCGGAGAAGGACCCGCTCATCATGGACGTGATTCTGCACCAGGACGCTCCGCCACAGGATGCATTGCGCCGTTTGCGACAGGCGCTCGCTGAACGGCTGGGAGAACCGGAAAAACGCTGATAAACTATCTCCATCATTCGTCATGTTATTTTATGGAAGCACCCATGCCTTCGAGTACGCCGACCGCTTCAGCGCAAGTCACTCCAACGCCACCCCCGCTTGAGCCGCAGAAGCCGCAAACCGCGCTGATCATCGGAATTTTGATTGCTGTTTTGGCAGTGGCAGGTGGGGGATATTGGGCGTATTTTCAGGTGAAGAGTTCCGAAGAGAGCGAGCAGTTGGCTTCTGACGATCGCCGAAGCGACGATGAGGAGGGCGCGGACCGCAACGATGATGAAAACGAAGAGGACGGTGATCGCGAGGATGATCGATCTTCGGACGACTCTGCCCCCGAACAGCCAACCGGGAATATTTTTTCCTACATCACGCCAAACACCGAAGGGACGAGTTTTGCCGAAGCGGACGAATCCAACACCACATACCTCTATCGCGCCATGATCGACGCTCCTGCGGAGGAAATTTGCGCGGAGTTTCAGGATAGCGGATACGTGGGGGCAGGGGCGGACGTCGATTATCTGCTCACCGACGAAGGCATGGACCGCTTTGACGCTGCGGCAGGGGCAAGTGCGCTCGACGCATACCCGGCGCTCGGTCCGATTCTTTCGGACGGCTCCACACTCGCCGAGGTTTGCGTGTGGAACGATGTCTTGTTTGTCACCACGGTTGGTCCGGATGGCCAAACCGTCACGCCGTATGAGTACTCGGTGTTTGATGCAGCGTTTTACGCATTTGATCCCATCTTGACGGTTGACGCCTTCCACCAGCTCCACTTCAAGCTCATTCCTGGATACATCATTCTTTCTACCGCGACCTCTTACGATACTGGGGAAGGGTGGGAGGTGTACGTGCTCGATTCAGGAGCTCGCTCGGCGGATTTGCTTGAGCGATGCTCGCGAACGTATGGAGATGACGGCTCAACATCCATGGTGTGCAATCGCGAATGGACGTTTGGGGAGTAATCCACACCCCCGTTGAAGTTAGCACAGAAGCCCCGTAAACTATGCGAAATTAATCTTTTTCCCACTTTTATGGGTTTTGACCTCGGTTCAGCGCTTTCAAACCTGAACCCTAATACCGCCCTTCAAAACAAGGGCAGAATGGTGGCCGGCGGAACCGGTCCGGTGCGCGTAAAGAAGGGTCCTGGGCTTATTGAGAGCATCATAGGCGTTTTCGTGGGTATTCTCCTCGTGCTCGCTTCGCCGGTGGCGATGTGGATGGCGCAGAGCCAGCACAGCGCTAAGGATTTCGCGACCGCGAAGGAGATTTCCGCGACAGACGAGGCAACGGGATACGTCGTGTTCCGCGGCGAACCGGAGTTCAAGGGCGATCCGGACCTGTGTTATGCCGGAACCTGTATCTGGGAGCGCATGGCCGAGGAAGAACAGGTCAAAGAGGTGAAGCTCGAGTGTTCAAACAGCATTCAGGAGAGCGACACGGTCAAGATTTTGCGCCAGAATGGCTCGGAGTGTGACGACGACAGCGGCGAATGCGTGCCGTGCTATGACGTCGAGCGCAAGGTGTGGAAAGAGCAGGGGTCTGAAGAGATCGTCAACTTGGTAACGGTCGGCCGCTACACGATCTCGCCAAAGAGCGCGACGCTTTTTGACACCAAAGAAACGATCGAGGACACAGGCACGAGCTTTACGACCGGGAACAAGACCCGCAACGTGTACACCACCTTTGAGATGCCGGATCAGCTGCTCGTGGCCGGCGAAGTGGATGGCGATAAAATCGTCGACGGCGAAAAGCCGTTCGTGATGTCGGCCTTTGATCGCGAGGCAACGCTTGCCAAGCTCAAAGCGGCGGACCAGCAGAACATGGTGATTCTCTTTGTCATCACGTTCGGCATGCTCTTTATCGGCTACAGCATGATTCTCGGCCCGCTCACGTGGATGGGTCGCCAGCTCAAGTGGATCCCTGGCTTTGGCCGCATGCTCGTGCAGGGCTCCAAGAGCATCATCGGATTGGTTGCCTTCCTGCTCGCGGTCGTGTCCTGGATCATTATCTGGGTCGCGGTCGTGGTGCTCAAGTTCTGGTGGCTCTCGCTCATCATCATTGGCGCAGGCATCGGCTTCGCCATCTGGAAGTCTAAGAAGAGCGCGGACGAGCCAGCTGCCCCGGCCGCACCGCAACAGCCGCAGGCACCGCAGAATCCGGCGCCTCCGGCCGCCTAGTCACACCATCGGAAACCGGGTTTCAGAAGTTGAAACCCGGTTTTTTCTTCGGTATAATCCTCCCGTTATGTTTCGTCCGCTCGCCAATCTACCTGCATCGGCCAATGTTTCTGAAGCGGTGTTTGTGGGCGAGATACCAGCCCGCTGGGAGCAGGCCGTGTTGAAGCGGTTTCCGAAGGCCTCTATTGAGCGCGTGTCGGACGTAAAGCACCTGCCAGGACGAGCGGTTGATGTGGTGGTGTTTGGAGTCACGCCAGAACCCGTGACCGCATCCGACGCCGAGAAAACGGCAAGTGCGGTGATGCGCTGTCTCGAGCGCTCTGGGTATCTGTTTGTTACGGATACGCATGCGGCCGCAGAGCTTCTGCCCGTGCTTCACAAAGGGCTCTCTCGCCAGCGCGCCGCACGTTTTGACTCATCCGGAGCCGCTACGTATCGCCACCTTGGTGCAGGAACGCTCGGTGACCGTTTGCCGGAGGGTTACCGCGTGTTTTATCAGAATAAAGCGTACCTCGAGCGCGATGTTGCTCCCACCAAGAATTTTTTTCTTACCGGCAAGGAGCCGACATGGGGATCTCGTTGGCATTACGGGCCGATGTGGTTTGAGAAATACTACGGCGACGACGAACCGATGCTTGATTGGTCAGAGGGACCAAAGCGCTTAGTGATGTGGCAGACGCTCTCGCGGCTGGATGTTCCAAAGGGGTGGCGCAAAACGCGATTCACAAATCACACCAAGCAGACCGGGTTTACGGTGCTTGATCCCAGCGTGCCGTATGAGCGCACCTGGTCCTCGCATGCCCGCCGGCATCGTGCGAAGTGGGAAAAGATCAAAGAGGATTGGGAGGTGTTTGAACCCGAGCTGGAGCCGTTTATTGCGGCTTACAAAGACACGAAGTTCGACCCCGTGCTCAAGTTTTTGTTCATCGACATGCTGCGAGAAAAAGTGATTGCCCACGGCAAGCACATGCGGTTGTTTGCCATTCGAAAAAAAGGCGATGGCAATCCGATCATTGCCGGGTTTGCAGCGAGCGATATCCCGGAGGAGAAGCAATCAAAGCACTTCATGTCGTTTATCCACCAGAGCGCGAAGCAGTACCCGGTCGGCACAGCGCTGATGGATGAGTGGTTTCGCTACGCGTTAGACAAAGGGTATCGGTTTCTCGACTTCGGGGTGTTCTGGGCGCCCGGCGATCCGCCGTCGTGGAAAGGATTCTCCAAGTTCAAAGCGCAGTTTGGGATCTTCTTTCTCAAGTATCCGCTCCCGCTCGTGCGAACCGCGGGGTCGTGGCGCGAACTGCTGCGCTCTCACAAAAAGAAAACTCCGGCCGCGTAGCCGGAGTTTTACATTAGGTTTCCTTGATGGCGGGTTCGCGTGGGTCGAAGCCGTTCTCGATCTCGATTCCGTCTGGGTACCCGTCACGATCCGTATCTGGGTGCACTGGATCCGTGCCGTACAAGACTTCTTCGGCGGTCGACAATCCGTCGTGGTCAATATCGTCGCTCATGCCGTCGCCGTCCTCAACGATATCAACCGGATTGAGATTGAAGTCGAGCTCCGAGAGGTTAATGAGCGCGTCCTGACCGACGGCTTCGTGGGAGTCAGTCCAGAGAATGACATCTGTTTTCAGCTCGCCTTCGTAGTAGATCGCGAGCCCGATTTGGTGGTGCCACGCGGCCTCAAGCGGTCGAACGGATACTCGCACCTCAAGACAGTTGCGCGGGTCCAAATCGATTACGACGTCGTTGTGGTCCATGTCCGAGCCTTTATCTTCAATACCGTACACGTACGTTTCGCGTTCTGTTTTGGTGATCGTCGCCCACTCGGAGAAAGCGCTGCGCTTGGTGCCATCCGGATTGATGATGTAGATGTCGTAGGTGATCGCCTGGTTGAGCGCGGCGCGGCTCGTGAGGTCGGCGTTTGCGAGTGTGGACTCGTATCCAACAACGTCGTCACCAAAGACGAACACGAATTCCGTTTCCGGCAGGAGGGTTACGACGTAATCATCCCAATTCGCCCCGTAGTTGGCGATGGCCGCTTCTTCCGTTGCGATCCAGCGCAAGACGCCGATGCCGGAGTTGGCCCCGTCGTCGGCAATCGCGTATACGCGCGGGTCACCGGGGAATTTAACAAGCACGGAGTTGGTTCGCGGCAGGAGGGGAGGGCCAAACGGTCCGGCCGTAATCGTTCCTTCGTCAACGTAGGTAAACGTTCCGCACAAACCGGTGAAGGAAAGATAGGTTTGCAGGTCCGGCATGGAGCGCAAGGTGCCGTCTGGGGCGCGATAATAGACCGCTCCATCGTCGATGGTGCGGATAAAGTTGTCCGGGTCCAGTTCATCGGGAAGCTCGCCTTCCTCAAGCGGCGGTTCTTCCACCGGCTCCGGCACGGCGGTGGAGCATTGTAAGACGCGATCTACGGCAATGGTGTCCGAATACGTGGTTGAAACCGAGGAGCTGGAGCTGCGGAACTTTACGTACACCGTCTGCGTACCATCCTCGAGCACGTCAAGGGTCCATGGAACGGTCATGGTGTAGACGCGCTTGCCATCCGAGCCAAACTCCACCGGACCGTCGAGATCCGGGACAAAATCCGTCCACGCGGCCGTGTCGAAGTCTCCGTCGTTGTTGATGATGATCTTTGAGGATGCGTCGGATGCTTTGAGGGTCAGCGTGACGTTCAAGTCGGGCGAGCAGGCGTCGCCGTCGTTTATGAGGACGGACCCGTTGCTGACAAAACTGCCGCCACCCCCGCCTCCACCTCCGCCACCCCCGCCTCCTGATGTGGTGAAAGAAAAGTTCAGCTCGTCGACGAGTGGCGGATCGCGCGGGTCAGCGGTACGGAACACGACACCAACGTCAATCGTGCTTGTGGCGCCCGCTTCAAATCCGTCCGTGTCCGTCCAGTCCGAAGATCCGAGCGCTGTGACGTCCGCGCCGGTCATGCGGTTAGCCGCGGTTTCTACAGCCTGGGATAACGCGCGTTCAGCGGAGTCGGCAGACGCGGCCGTCCAGAGGTTTGCGCCGTCACGGTAGTACCACACTCCGTCCGTGTCCCCATGAACGACGGCAAGGTCAGAGGCGATTTCACGCCATTCTGTGCTGTAGATGCTGAAAGTGCGGCGATCGTCGAAGGAGAAGACGTAATAGAGTTCCTCGCCGTCGTCGTCTTCTGTGAGTGTCAGACTCGTGATGTCCGCCCATGTGCTCGTGTCGATCTGCGAGCCGTCCGTGGTCGTGGCCGAGTAGTATTGATCGAACGGAACGCCGTTGAAAATATTTTCCGTAAGGTACCCCCAATTTTCCTCAAGTATCCAGAGATCATTTAATTCGTCTTGCGCGATACCGAGAGGGAATTCGCCGACCGTATACGAATGAAGCTCGTGCCCCGTGTCTGGATCCACTTCCATCACCATGAACATCTGATTGTCGCTGATGAGTAGAAGATCGCGCGAGGCATCGTATGCGAGCGCGTCGCCGGAAAACCCGCTGAACGAGTAGATCGCCAGAATATTGAGCGTGTCAGCGTCGATTTTTGTGAGAATGGCTTGTTCGGCTCCTGACTGATCCAGGAGCCAAATGACATCGCGCGCCGCGTCGTACAAAAGTCCCGTAACGATAAACGACGCAGACGCAAGGAAGACACGGCTGTTTTCGAGCGTTCCGTTGTAGTACGCCTCCGTTGCTGCGTTGAGTTTGCGCAACTCCATGCGGAATGTGAACACGTCCGGGTCCATCATGTAGCCGGCGACCCATATCGCGTCATCTGTTGGTTCGTGGAGAATCGCGGTTAGATAATCGCTGCCAGTAAATTCTATATCACTAATGAATGCGCCGTCCGCTGCGTTCAATCGTGTGATTTCAGGGCCGCCGTCTAGTGGATCACCCGCAACCCAGATGTCATCATGAGTCACGTCATACGTGATCGCGATGGGACGGTCATTTGTGGTGTCGAATGTGCTGGCCGCAAGAGTGCCGTTATAGTAATCGCCTGTGGCCGCATCGAGCTTCGTCACGGAATCATCCGTCTCATTGACCACCCAAATTGCGTCGTTTGTAGAGTCATACGCCAACCGGTGCGGTTCGTCTCCCCCCTGAAGTTCTGTGAGCGTGGTTGAGAGAAGTGCGCCTGTCGTTGGTGAAAACGCCTGGACTTCGCCGACGCTCGATGAGTTGGTCCAGAGTCGTCCGTGAATATCTTCAAACAAGAGCGGCTGATTATCGGTTACACCAGAGGGGCTCACGCGAGTGATTTGCGTCAAAATTTCATTTTTTGTGAGGGTAACGGCATCGCCGGAAACGCGATTGCAGTATATTGCGTCCACGGCCGCACTCAAGGGGAGGGTGTCGCCGTATGTAAAAGGGTCCATCAGTGAATGAGGGTCTGTAACCGTGATGTTGTGGCCTGTCGTGACGTAATCATCGAGGGAATGGATGGCGATTTCTTCACCAGCGATAAAGATCGAACAACCGGCCTGAATCTTGGATCCCGCAACGGTTAAATCAACGGGCGTACCGCCGTCGCCATCTAACAGGGTTGCGTGGCCGCCGTCTGCCGTGATGCCGTCTCCCGCTTGGAACCAAAGAGCCGCAGGGGAGGCTGTGTCCTTCACATCTTCAAGCGAGAACAGGCTCGCGTCGTCAAACCCGATCGAACCATCTGGGTCATCATTGTCTGCATTTACGACCGCAACATCCGGTGGGTTCAAGACGGCATAAAGCGCATCGGTCGTGGTGGGCGTTCCGAGAATGATGGTGTATGCAACGCCGCCATCGTCGAGCGAGTCGTTTACGCCCGTTACAGTAACGGTTTGAGGGGTAGCAAAGTTGGCGGGCGTAAAAATGAGGGAAGCGGTCGAGACGGTTCCTTCGGCCGTGTTGGAGCTCGAAACGGGAATCGTGACGTTGGTATCGAGCGGTTCGCCAACGAGCCGGACGGTGAATGTTGCCGTACCACCGGATTCATCCGTCGGTCCAGATATATCCGAAACGATATATCCCGGTTCTCCGAAACGCACGTTTGCGTTTCCGCCGTTATTTGTGCAGCCCGCGCGGCAGCGAATCGTTTCACCAACCGCTTCGATATCCGTGAGGATTTTATTTGCAAAGAAGCTGTCGCCGACGATGTTGATGTAGGCTGGAGAACCAGGGATCGTACTGGCGACGTCCGGCGGAGAACTCGTACCAACCACGCGCAGCATGCCGTCAATCGTGGTTGTACCGCCTGCCTCAAAATAGATATCCTCCGTTGAACTCTGACAGTCCGCGTAGAGATCATTGAATGTCGTGTCCCCGGAGATCGTATGGGTTTGGCAATAGAGGTAGACGATGCCGTTGTTGTGGTTGAACGTTCCACCGGTCTTCGACCAGTCGCCCTCCAAGAGCAGGTACCCGGATGTAGAGGTGAACGTCCCACCAGTGATGGAGACCGCTGTGTCAACGCTGATTTGCGCGGATCCGCCGTCA
>Ga0209172_10008231_pt1 | contig 10304 bp, 14 predicted proteins | sample LarsenN4metaG_FD_184113 | JGI IMG/M metagenome (GOLD analysis project Ga0209172, IMG submission 184113) | Hot spring sediment bacterial and archeal communities from British Columbia, Canada, to study Microbial Dark Matter (Phase II) - Larsen... ...
GCCGTGGTGACCACATCATCCACGGATGTCACGCCCGCTCGGTGACCGGCATCGCGGGGGAGGTAGCGTCGTTGTGCCCACCGACCATTGCCGTCCATCACAATCGCGATATGGCGGGGGAGTTTCCCCTTATCAATCCTCATCACGAGGTCTGGGTCAAGCATTGACCAGGCTCCTTCGACGATCTGTGAACGCTGACCCACCATCCTGCGTGATTCGACGTCAGCATACCGGAATGGTACTGGGTGAGAAAGTAAGCAGGGGGCCATGGCGTGCTGAACTTTGCAGGCTTTACACTTCCATAACCTCTTTTTCCTTTTGCGCCAAGACTTGCTCCGCCATGGCAATGTATTTGTCGGTCAGTTTCTGCACTTGTTCTTGGGCACGCCGTAACTCGTCTTCGGAGATTTTCTTCTCTTTCTCCAGGCTTTTTAACTCATCGTTGCCCTCGCGGCGTACGTTGCGGATGGCCACTTTGCACTCTTCCCCCAGCTTTTTCACCAGGCGCACGAGCTGTTTACGTCGCTCCTCCGTCAGCGGGGGGATAGGGATCTTGAGGGTTCGGCCGTCGCTGGTGGGCGTCAATCCCAAGTCGGACTTCAGGATCGCCTTCTCCACCTCACCGACGATGGAGCTATCCCACGGCTGGATGGTGATCAGCCGACTTTCAGGAACCGAGAGCGTGGCGACTTGGTTCAACGGCGTGGGGACGCCGTAATAAGACACCGTGATGCCGTCCAAGAGCGCCAGCGAGGCCCGTCCCGTGCGGATGCTATTGAGTTCCTTCCTGAACGCCTCGAGGGAGGCGTTCATTTTCTTCTCGACGTCCGCATATACTTTTTGAGGTGAATGATCTTGCGCCATCCTCAACCCCCTTGCACGACCGTTCCGACCGGCTCGCCGATCAGAACCCGCTTAATATTCCCCTTCACCGTGAGATTGAACACGATGATCGGCAATTTATTGTCCATGCAGAGAGAGATCGCTGTGGAATCCATGACTTTGAGGCCAAGCTTGAGCACATCGAGGTAGCTCAGCTCAGGGTACATGACCGCATCCTTGTCGAGCAATGGATCGGCGCTATACACGCCATCGACTTTCGTGGCCTTTAAGATGACCTCGGCGCCGATCTCAACGGCCCGCAACGAAGCGGTGGTATCGGTCGTAAAGAACGGATTGCCGCTGCCCCCAGCGAAGATCACCACCCGACCCTTCTCGAGGTGCCGAATGGCCCGGCGTCGAATGAACGGCTCTGCAACCTGGTGCATCTCGATCGCCGTTTGCAGCCGGGTCATCACCCCCTCTTTTTCCAATGCCCCCTGTAGTGCGAGGCCATTCATGATCGTGGCTAACATGCCCATATAATCGGCGGTTACGCGATCGACCCCATAATTGGCCGCAGTGCTCCCGCGGAAGATATTGCCACCGCCGATGACGATGGCCACTTCCGCCCCCAGAGCGTGAACGTCCTTAATTTCTTGGGAGATATCCTGCAGCACCTGGGGGTCGATTCCAAAACCCTGTTGGCCCATGAGGGCCTCACCGCTGAGTTTTAGCAAGATCCGTTTATAGCGTAGCATCACGGCCGCCAGCGTCCTTCACCAAAGCGTGCGAGATAAAGGAAACGCCCAGTCCCGTTGGCTTGTTAACCGACGGGATGATCGCGCGTGCGCCCGCTCACTGACCGCCCAGTTGATAGCGCTGGAACCGCCGCACCACGATGTTTTCCCCCAACTTGGCAATCTTGCTGGAGACCAACTGACCGATGGTCATGTCGGGGTCTTTGACGAAGGGCTGTTCCAGCAGACAGATCTCCTGAAAGAACTTCTCCAATTTGCCTTGGACGATGCGCTCTATGATCCTTTCCGGCTTTCCCTCCCCTTTTGCCTGTGCCTCATAGATCTTCTTCTCGCGGCTAATGACCTCCTCAGGGACATCTTCGCGCCGAAGATAGGTCGGGTTCGCGGCGGCCACCTGCATCGCGATATCTTTGACCAAGGCTTGGAAGTCTTCGGTGCGCGCCACGAAATCGCTTTCGCAATTGACCTCGACGAGCACGCCGATTTTGCCGCCGGGATGGATGTATGAGGCGACCAGTCCTTCCGAAGCGGTCCGGCTAGATCGCTTCGCCGCCTCAGACAGACCCTTCTGACGCAGGTAATCGATCGCGCGCTCGATATCGCCACCTGTCTCAGACAACGCCTTTTTGCAATCCATCATGCCAGCGCCGGTCTTTTCCCGTAACTCTTTCACCAGTTCTACCGATATGGCCATGCGGATACCCTTACCTTTCGCGTGCAGGATGTCTTTGCCTCGTCACCTGACGACTTTCAAGCCGTCAACCCCAGACCTCCCCAGGATGGGGCTTAACGCTTGGAAAATTGGAAGCGTTTCCTGGCTCCCGGTTGCCCGTACTTCTTACGCTCTTTGACGCGCGCATCGCGGGTGAGAAAGCCAGCGCGTTTCAGGCGGTCCCGTAACCCCGCGTTGTACTCCAACAGCGCCCTGGAAATGCCGTGACGCAACGCCTCAGCCTGCGCAGAAATCCCGCCGCCAGCGAGGGTCGCAAACACATCGAAACGCCCCACCTGGTCAGTCACTGCGAACGGTTGCAACACCACGAGACGCGAAGTTTCGCGCGGGAAATAGGCATCCAAGGGGCGCTGATTCACCGCGATATTTCCGCTGCCCGGGCGCAGCCATACGCGGGCTACCGCCGTCTTCCGCTTGCCCGTTGCATACCATCGTTGCACCTTGTCTCCAGCAGCCATGCTTTCTCCTCTGGTCTGTGATCTTATGGGGATGGTTAATAGCTTGTAGTAGGTCCCTAGTCTGATGCCGACTCGACGGCGAGGGGTTGAGGTTGCTGAGCCTGGTGCGGGTGATTTGGTCCACCGTAGACTTTGAGCTTCTTGAACATCCTGCGCCCGAGCTTGTTCTTCGGGAGCATTCCCTTGACGGCCAGCTCGATCACCCGCTCTGGTTTTTTGTCCAGCAGCTTGCCCGCCAAAATCGACTTAAAGCCGCCCGGATAACCGGAGTGCCAGGCATAAAACTTTTGCTGCCGTTTATTGCCCGTGAGGTGGACTTTAGCGGCATTGATGACGATCACGTGATCGCCGGTATCGGCATGCGGCGTATAGATCGGCTTGTGCTTCCCCCGCAAAATCGTCGCCACCTGGCTGGCAACACGTCCGAGGACTTTGCCTTCGGCATCGATGAGGTACCATCGACGCTGGATGTCCGATGTCTTGGCGCTAAAGGTTTTCATTGGCTTATACGCTCCTCATCAACACGAGCGAAGGAAGGGCTTCGTCGCAGTTGGCAGCCGATGCCCTCACGATCAATCCAGATCTGCGGTCGCCTGAAAGGCATTTTTGATGATCTCGATGCGCGGATGGTCGCGCTCCATCTCGACGGTCACGACATCGAAGCGGCAGACCTGGCGCGTCTCCCCTTGGCGCGCCAGATACAATTGCGACGCCTTGATGATATGGCGCTGTTTTCGCAGGGTCACCGCCAGGGCTGGAGACCCGAAGGCATGAGACCGCCGGGTTTTCACTTCGATAAAGGCCAGGACAGCACCATCCCGGGCAATCAAGTCGATTTCGCCAAACCGACAGCGATAGTTGCGTTCGAGGATGCGATAGCCCTGGGCTTGTAGATAGCGAATTGCCGCCTCCTCACCCGCGCACCCTAATCGTTGCCGACGCCCGGGCATTCTAGTCTGCCATCTCGCACACACCACGGAAGGTGTGGCGGTGAATCGGCGATGGGCCCAATCGACGAAGGGCTTGCAGGTGCGCTGCCGTGCCGTAACCCTTGTGTTGTGCGAAGCCGTATCCGGGAAATTGCGCGTCGTACGATCGCATGAGCCGGTCGCGCGTCACTTTCGCGACGATCGACGCAGCGGCAATCGAGCCCACCAGTTGATCGCCGTGCACGATGGCGCGCTGGGGGAGCGGCAATGCCACAGCGTCACGCCCATCGATGAGCAGATACTCCGGTCGCTGCGGGAGCGCCTCGATCGCCGCTTGCATCGCGCGCAATGTCCCGCGCCGGATGTTTATTCGATCGATGACCTCGGCGGCGACGTCACCGACGCCAATGCCCAGGGCGACACGTTGGATCACCTCGAAGGCGGCCTCCCGCACCTGGGGGAGCAAGCGTTTCGAATCGTCCACCACATCAAGCTGCAGGTCAAGCGGTAAGACCACCGCCGCAGCCACAACCGGCCCAGCCAACGCCCCTCGTCCCGCCTCATCAAGGCCGGCGACGAGGCGATAGCCTGCGTTCTGAAGAGCCACCTCTGTAGACCAGGTCACTTGGCAGACACGCCCCATCGCTTGGTTCCCGCCTGCGGACACTGGCTTTCACGCCTGGGATGGGCGGCGTTCCCGGATGCGTGCCGCTTTCCCTCTCTTGCTCCGCAAATAATACAACTTCGCCCGACGTACACGTCCTTCCCGCACCACCTCGATCTTGTCGATCATGGGCGAGTGCAGCGGGAAGATCCGTTCCACGCCGATGCCATAGGAGATTTTGCGGACGGTCATGGTTTCGCGGTGGGCTCCACCTTTACGGGCGATGACTACGCCCTCAAACACCTGAATCCGCTCCTTTTCCCCCTCGATGACCCGTACATGTACGCGCACAGTATCACCGGCCTTAAAGACGGGAATGTTGGTCTTACAGGCTGCTGCTTCAAGCAACTGGAGCACGTTCATGATGCCTTCCTTCTCGTTCACCTCGATGACTCGTCGGGATGATGCAATTCGTCGAGGAGGGCTCGGTCCTCCTCGTTCAGCTGAGCGTACGCAAGCAATTCCGGACGGCGTTCACGTGTGCGGCGCAGCGCCTCACGACGGCGCCAGCGGCGAATCTGTAGGTGATTGCCCGACAGCAGCACATCCGGCACCTGCTGCCCCCGAAAGACCCGAGGGCGGGTGTACTGTGGCGCATCCAACAGCGACTCCGCGAAGGAATCGTCTGCGGCTGACGCCTCGTTCCCCAACACCCCAGGCACTAAGCGGATAATCGCGTCCATCATTACCAGGGCAGCGAGCTCACCACCGGTGAGCACGTAATCGCCGATGGACAGCTCCTCATCCACAAACGCTCGCACCCGTTCATCGACGCCGCCATAGCGGCCACACACAAAGAGCAACGCTTCTTGACGGGCGAGCTCTTGCGCCCGCTGCTGCGTAAACAAGGTCCCCTGGGGACACGTCAAAATGGTGTGCAGCTCGGGCTCGGCACGCCGCAAGGTTTCGATGCCGCGCACGAGCGGCTCCGGCAGCATGATCATGCCCGGTCCGCCGCCATACGGGGCGTCATCGGTCGAACGATGGCGGTCGGCGGCAAATTGCCGCAAGTCATGCAGCTCGATGCGCACCAGGCATTTCTCTTGCGCCCGCTTGAGGATGCTTTCCTGGAGCGGCGACACAAAGATCTCAGGGAAAATGCTCAACACATGGATGCGTAGCATCACGACAACAGCCCTGGTAACACTCTGATGTGGAGAGAACCCTGTGCCGCATCGACGGATAGGATGACGTCTTTGATGAAGGGCAACAGGATCTCTCGCTCGCCATCGCGGACAACTAAGACCTCATTGCTCCCAGTCGGGAAAAAATCGGTCACTCGCCCGAGGCATTCGCCATCTTGGGTGAGGACGATAAGCCCTTCCAAATCAAACCAGTAGAATTCCCCCGGCTCGGGACGCGGGAGCTCATCGCGCGGCGCACAAATCTCCCACCCGACCAGCGCTTGGGCCTGCTCTCTCGAGCCGACGTCTTCCAACCGCACTAAGAGCCGCTCGCCCGCCTGTCGAACCTGAGCGACACGCCTCTCCATGCGCTGACGCTCCCGATCACAGAGCACCAGCGAGGACAGATGCTCATAACACGTGAGGTCATTGAGATAGGGATAAACCAAGACCTCACCCCCTGTCCCATGGGCATGGAGCACTTGTCCCACAGGCACCAGGCGTGGCGCTGCGATGTCGGGGATAGGGTTATTCCAGGATTTCCAGGACAGCACGCTTTTTTAGCTTCGTCGCTGCGGCGTTCACGATCGTCCGCATGGCGTGCGCGGTCCGCCCCTGCCGACCGATCACTTTCCCAAGATCGCTATTAGCGACTTTCAGTTCGAGCACCGTGGTCTTTTCCCCTTCGATCTCTATGACCTCGACCTCGTCTGGCTTATCCACAAGAGCTTGGGCGATCGCCCGGACCAGCTCTTTCATACCAACATCCTCCGCCGAAGGCCGGGGCTGCTTGCGTTAGATCGTAAGGGGATGATCACGTCGAGGCCAATTTTTGCCAGACACCGGCACGCCTGAGCAGCGATCTGACGGTCTCGGTGGGTTGTGCCCCCCATTTGAGCCACTGCTGTACGCGTTCTTCGTTAACGGTGATCGCTGGCGGATCGACCAATGGGTTATAGTGGCCGACTGTCTCGATGAACCGGCCGTCTCGCGGCGACCGCGAATCGGCAACCACCATGCGATACATAGGCTTTTTCTTGGCACCAATGCGACGCAGCCTTATCTTAACAGCCACCGTCCACCTCCGATTTTCCCCTTCTTGCCTCCCTGCATGAAGCGTTTCATCAACTTCCGACTCTCCGCAAATTGCTTGAGCAGACGGTTGACATCCTGAATCTGCGTTCCGCTGCCTTGAGCGATGCGTCGACGTCGGCTACCGTCGATGATCGATGGATTTTGCCGTTCGGCGGGGGTCATGGAATTAATGATCGCTTCGATGCGAACGAACTCTTTCTCATCGACTTGGAGATTCTTCATACCTCCCATGCCCGGAAGCATGGCGAGGATTTGATCCAGTGAGCCCATGTTGCGCACTTGCTGGAGCTGCTCTTTGAAATCCTCCAAGCTGAAGCTCTCCTCGCGCAACTTTTTCTCGAGTTCCTTCGCTCTTTCGACCGAAATCGCCGCCTCTGCCTTCTCGATCAGCGACAGCACGTCGCCCATGCCGAGGATGCGCGAGGCAATACGTTCAGGGTGAAAGGGTTCGAGGGCCTCGATCTTTTCCCCCGTGCCGACGAACTTGATCGGCTTCCCGGTCACCGTCCAGATGGACAAGGCAGCCCCACCGCGGGCGTCACCGTCGAGTTTGGTGAGAACGACGCCATCGAGCGCCAACGCCTCGTTGAACGTCTTCGCCACATTCACGGCATCTTGGCCTGTCATGCTGTCGGCGATGAACAGCGTCTCATGGGGGGCCAGCTCGCGTTTGAGAGACTTCAGCTCCTCCATCATCGCCTCGTTGATGTGCAGGCGACCGGCCGTGTCGATGATGACGACATCATGCCCTCGACTGCGAGCGGCGGCAACCGCTTCGCGGCAGATATCGAGCGGCTTGGCGGCGGGATTGGTCTCCCACACGGGAACGCCGATCTGCTGTCCGAGCACTTTGAGCTGAGTAATCGCCGCGGGGCGATACACATCGGCGGGGATCAGGAAGGGACGCCGTCCCTCCTTTTGGAACCGTTTCGCCAGTTTTGCGGCTGTCGTGGTTTTGCCGGACCCTTGTAAGCCAACCAACATGATCAGCGTCGGCGGCATCGAGGCCAGATTCAGCTTGCTCTGTGCGCCGCCCATGAGACTGATCAACTCTTCATGGACGATTTTCACCACCTGCTGCCCAGGCGTCAGACTCTGTAGCACGGCGCTGCCGACGGCTTTCGTCCGGACACGTTCGATGAAATCCTTCACGACGCCATAGTTGACGTCCGCTTCAAGCAGCGCCAACCGGACCTCACGTAGGGCTTCCTGAATGTTGGCCTCGGTCAGCTTGCCGCGACTGCGAAGCCGTTTGAAGACCTCTTCTAATCGTGATGAAAGCCCTGAGAACACAGCGATTCCCTCATCTGGGCTAGACGTAACGATGTCGTTATCGAAATCGCGGGTACGAAGGGGATGGTGATGATAGCTTAGTGCTAGCGCGGTACCAGTGTAAGAAATGCTTGCCGTTCTGTCAAGTAATTAGGCGGGTTGATAAGCTTTCCCCACCGGGCCAGATAGTACAGGCGCGCTACTCGATGCGCTTTTCCTCGACGAGCACGCCATCGTAGTAGACTCTGGCGATGGTCTCGCCCTTCACCTTCACCAAGAGGCGCACTTCGGCGCCTGAATCGCGGACCTCATCGAACACCTGCCGCCTCTCTTCCGCATTCGTCACCACGACTTGCACCCGGCGTTGCCCAGTGCCAGCCGCGACGCGGTGTTGAAAGAGGGCAAAGGTGCCAACGCTGCCGATTGGCGTCGTCTCTCGCTTGGCGAGGACGAGAGCGACTCCTTCCCCATCCCCCACCTTCTGGCCGTGGACTGGGCGGTGCTCGACGACACTGCCGGCGCGCGCATCCGGCCGATCGGTATAGCTGACTTTCTCCACGCGCAATCCCATGGAGGCCGTCAGCTCACTGGCCTGATGTTGAGACAGGCCTCGCAAGTCCGGCATCACGTAGCTTACCGGCCACGGCCCTTCGCTGATCAGCAACGTCACGGTGCCGCCTTTCATGATTTTCGAGTCGGCAGGCGGATTCTGCGCAATCACCGTCTCGCGCGGCACCCGGTCGCTACGGACGCGAATCAACTCCCCGAGACGCAATCCATAACGTTCGAGGGTCGCTTTGGCTTCACGCCACGATTGGCCGTGAACAGCCGGGACAGGAGTTTCCCCCAACCCTTTGCTGACGACGACGCGGATCATACCCTCAGGCTTCAACCAACTTCCAGGCCGGGGATCCTGCGAGATGATGTGATTGGTGGGCATCGCCGGATTGAAGGCGCGGTCGGAGATTTTCAGGCTCACGCCAAGTTTGTTAGCCACCTCCAAGGCCACCACCACGTCTTTTCCGATCAGATCGGGCACCACGACACCCTCACGGATGACGGCGATCTTTACGGCGATAAACGCCGCGACACCCCCCAAGACCCCAAATAGCACCAATTTGGCCACGATGTCAAACAAACGTTTCATGCGATATCCGTCAGGGTTCCCATCGTTCGCAAGGCACCATGGGTTGATCGGTCCGGCAGTTCATGAAGCGCGGCGGCGCAGCCGTGCTCCGAAAAAGCCATCTAAGCCCTCCGCCCCAGGCCAGGTTTGAAACCACACTCCGTCATGCACGAAGCGACGGGCTGGGGGGGGAAGAGCTTCAGTGATGTCCTCGAGGTGAAAATCCGGGTGTTGACGTAGGAACGTTTGCACGACCTCCTGATTTTCCTCCGGTTCGGTCGAACAGGTCACATACACTATCATACCACCAGGCTTCAGAAAACGGCTCACCCCTTTGAGGATAGCGATCTGCTGACGCGCCATGGCGGTGATCAACTCGGCCCCCTTGCGCCACTTGGCATCAGGGTGTCGTCGGAGCACGCCTAAACCGGAACAAGGCGCATCGACGAGCATACGGTCAAAGGGTCGGTCGAATTCCACCGTGGTGGCATCGCCTGTGGTACAGACTAGGCTCCTCAGGCCTAACCGCTGGCGATTTGCCTCCACCAAATGCAAACGCCGTGGGCTCTGATCCAGACAGACGACCTCGCCTTCATCATCCATGCGCTCGGCGATGTGGGTAGCCTTGCCGCCAGGAGCGGCGCAGGCATCGAGGATGCGCTCACCAGGGCGAGCATCCAGCAAGTACGTACATAACATGGCCGCCTCGTCCTGGACGGTGAACCATCCACGCTGATAGCCCGGTAACCGGTCGAGCGGCGGGTGAGCGCGCAAAAGCACCGCTTCGGGGGCGAACCGACAGGGCTCCACCTCACAGCCTGCAGCCGTGAGCGCCTCGATGAGACGCTCGCGTGTGAGGCGCAAACGATTCACTCGCACCACCAATGGAGGGAGTTGGTTATTGGCCTGACACATCGCCACGGTACGCTGCGGACCATAACGCGCCACCCAGCGCTCGACGAGCCAACGAGGGTGCGACTGCGTGATGGTGAGATAGGCCAGAAGATCCTCGGACTCACGTGGCAGCGCGAAGGCATCGCGCTGCCGTGCGAGCGATCGCAGCACGGCGTTAACGAAGCCCGCCACCCCGACATGCTCGACCTGCCTTGCCAGGTGTACCGTCTCGTTGACCGCCGCGTGAACAGGGATGCGTTCCATCATCGCCACTTGGTAGGCTCCCAGGCGTAACACGTTGCGCACTCGCGGTGTCAGGGTCTCGAGCGCGCGAGCGGAACACTGGCTGAGCAACCAGTCCAACCGGTTTCGCCAGCGCAACACCCCATAGGTGAGCTCCCGCAAGAACGCGCGGGCCTGGTCCGATAG
>Ga0209172_10008233_pt1 | contig 10302 bp, 11 predicted proteins | sample LarsenN4metaG_FD_184113 | JGI IMG/M metagenome (GOLD analysis project Ga0209172, IMG submission 184113) | Hot spring sediment bacterial and archeal communities from British Columbia, Canada, to study Microbial Dark Matter (Phase II) - Larsen... ...
GCGATCTTGGGTGAACCGGTGAAGTCGACCAGCGCGTCGCCGATACGCAGGTCGAAGTCGGTGCCGGACAGCGATCCGGTGGCGTGTCTCGCGGGCGCGCCTTGCGCCCACGCAGGGGCCTTCCACAAATCGAGACCTGCCACCACACCGCTCATCGCGAGACCCTTGACGAACGTCCGCCGGGACAGCGGCGTCGGTCCGGAACGCCGTGATCGATCGTTTACACGCCTGATTCTCATGTTCCGCACGCGCTCACGGTTGCGAGCCGTCATGTTTGTGCGTCGATACCGGCGGCGGCGTCGGGTCGTCACCTGCCAGGAACCGCCGCGCCTCTTCCTCCTGACGCCACTGTTCGGCCGTCTTCGGATTCAGTGCTTCCATCCGATCGATCTCCTCGCCGGTGAGCGTCGGCAGCCGTCGAACGAAGTGCACCAGCGCCCAGCTCGCGCGCGCGCCCTCTGCCGTGCCGGTCCCCCATGCGGGCATGCCAGTCAGTCGGATGCCGTTCTCGATGATCGAGAACAGCTCGCCGTCGGTCAGGTTCTGCGTCGCAGCGGCCCGCATGTCCGGCGCCGGGGGATACAGGCCGCGTCCGATCTCGGTTTCTCCGCTGCCGTCGTTTGCATGGCAGACTGCGCAGTGATCGGCGAAGTGCTCCATGCCCTCCTCGCGCACGGCGTCAGTGAGCGGTACCGGGTTCGTCATCTGCCGTACTTCGTTCGGCGTCGCGAGGCGCCGCAGGCCTCGCGCCAGCAGCACCTCGACGCGACTTGGTTCGTCGCGAGCGCTCAGCCCGCGTCGTGTGACGGTGTATGCGAGAACCGCCACCGCCGCCGCCACAATCAAGACGAGCACACCGGCTGCACGAAGAAATGCCTTCACCGCAACTCCTTCGGAGCCCGCAGCAGATCAGCACGGTGCTGATCGCGCGGACGTTGACATGCATGGAGGTCAGGCGCGACTCGAGAAGCGCGCCCGGAGCGGGGGGATCAGATCAGATGCGGAGGACGAGCGGAGTCCGAGTCGCGGACGAGGGCCCTGGTGGAAACCTCGAACCGGAACGTACGCCGGGCAGACCCACCCCAGAAAGGGATGGGACCGCGGGCTGGAGCACGCCGTGGTCGGCAGCGAGAATCAACCCCGTGCCGGCTCGGGCAGTCGTGAGCGCGGCAGAGGTGCTTCCTGTCGGGCCGCCATGACCGTTGCAGTCATGCGGGACGGCACTGGCAAGAGCTCCGCGAAGGTCGCCCGCGGGCTGCTCGGCTGAAGTCGACGGGTGATGCTCATGTGCCGCCGCATGCTGACCGTGCGGGCCCGTGACCTCAGCGTGGCCGTGATGCGCACAGAGACTCGCGCACACCGCCCCGCTCAATGGAAGCACGGCAAGTACGGAGACGACGGCCGCGCCGATGCTGCGTCGCCACATCGAGGTCACCACCCGAGTATATCCCCATCAGTCGGACGAGTCACTGTGCATACTTGGCCGGATTCGCCTCTTTTTACTCCTTTGCCCGCTTCGAGCCACGCGTGTCCGCCCGCATGGCGGCCTGCATCGCGAGCACGCCCGCTGGTGCCAGCAAATCACATGTACGGGCAATCCAGCATCAGGCCGCGCATCCCAGCCGGAAGCGGCATGAGCGTCAAGACCAGCACCGCAAGCGCCAGCGCGCCGAACGCGAATCGTGTCGCATCCGGTGGCGTCACGTCGTCCAGCGCTGGCACGTGCGCGAACCCGGCGATCAACGCGATCAGCACCGCCCACGTCAGGAGCCCGGGCCACACGAACAGCCCAAGGCCCAGCATCACGACGAATGCGCCAACGCCGATCTGACGTGCACGGCGCTGGCCGAAAAGCCCATACGCGATATGGCCCCCGTCCAGTTGCCCCACCGGGAGCAGGTTCAGGGCAGTAATGAACAGGCCAATCCATCCGGCGAAGGCGACGGGCGAGAGCCGGATAACGGCCGTCCCCAGCGCGCCGCCGTTGGCGAACTGGTAGACCAGGGCGAGCAGCAGCGATGAGCCTGAGTACACGCCCGTTGTGTGCAACTCATCAGCCAGGGGCGGCGTACCGCGCAGGCCGAAGTAGAGCGCCGGCAGGGCGACGACCAGGCCGGCCAGCGGACCGGCAATCCCGATGTCGAAGACCGCCCGGCGGCTTCGAATCAGCGATTTCATCTGGATGAACGCGCCGAACGTACCCAGGCCCATCGGTACGGGGATGAAATACGGCAACGTGACGTCAACGCCGTATTGCCGCGCCATGAAATAGTGGCCAAACTCGTGGACGCCGAGAATCGCGAGCAGTGCCGCGGCGTATGGGACGCCGATCGCAAAGCGTCCAGGTTCTTGGAGCAGATTCACGCCTTGGTGCAGGGCGCCCGCCCACACGGTCGTGACCACCGTTGCGAGAAACAGCGCAACGTTCGTGAAAGGCCGGGGACGTCCTCGACGCAGCTCGCCGTCGAGGGCCTGGGGGAGGGCGGCCACACGAACTGTGCCGGAACCCAGGTCCTCGAGCAGCGGTATTCGTCGTGGGGCCAACAAGCGTTCGAGTGACGAAAAGGCCCGAGCCGGTTCGTCCCGAAGGCGACCTTCGACGATCGTGACTCCGGTCTCGGTGTAAGAGCGGCGCACCTCGATCACCGGCGCAACGAGCGCGGCGAGGTCTTCGCCGGCTCCCGCATCACGCTCGACACGCCGCGCTGCCACGACATGACCGTGACTGCACTCTTCCGGTTCCGCTCGACGCCAGAGCCACGGCAGGATCAGCAGCGGCAGAATGAGCAGGAGCCAGAAGAGCAGCGTTGGGCGTCCCGCGGTCCGCTCGGCGCTCCCAAGAAGGATCATCAGCGGGAGCAGGAACAGCAGTAGCAAAGCCAACGCATCCGCGAGCCGCCACAACCGGTGCATGACGGATCCTCCTTGCAATCCTTATATGCAGAGGCGGCTGCGAGCCTCGCCCCACAGCCGCCCATGAGGCCCCTTACGGCCAACCGAGCCAAGACGATAACGCCTACTAGCGCGCAACCGTCGCGAGTTGCTTGTGCATGTCGGCAGCGGCGGTTGTCTCCTTCGCGGAGTCTCGAGCCAGTGCCGCGAGACGGTCATGCATGACCGCCGCTTGTGCGATCCTCGTCCCGCGATAGGTCTGCGCCAGCGCCACGTGCTCCTCCGCTTCGGCCGTGTAGCGCTTTGCCAACGTCAGGAAGTACTCCTCCAGTGCTTTGTGCTCCGCCGGAGTGCTCGCTTTTGCCGCCAGAGCGTTCAGCTCCTTCTCTTTAGGCTCGGGCGCCCCTGTTCCGCCCTGGAACCGCGCGCCATCGCGCGGCGGGGTTGCGGGGGTGCCGGCGGCCAGCTTCTTGTGGTAGGTGGCAAGCTCGCGGGCGGTTGTTGCCGACTGCGTGTTCAGATCCGCGAGTCGCTTGCAATGGACACTCATCCCGCTTCCGAGGTTGCGGCTCGGATTCCCAACGAAGCTCCGAGACATCGACTCGTGCCGCTTCGCTTCGGCCGCGTACCGATCTGCGAGCACCGAGAAATGAACGGCGAGACGAGCGTTGTCGCCCGGCTCTGCACGACCGACGAGCTCTCGCACTTCGAGGTTGTTCAAGAGTCCAGTTGGCCGGTCCTGCGCCGTGGCGATTCCGGCCAGGGCGATGGCAGCGACGGCCAGGACAAGTGAACGGACGTGAACGGGTTTCATAATGACCTGCCTCTCTGTGACCGAAGTCACCTGCGTAGTTACCTGGCGACCGCACCTGCGGATTGGTATTCCGCTCGAGGTGGCGGACGCTCGATTGCGAGGATCGGGGACGCGGCCGAGAGGATTACAGTCGGAGGGTCGTTTCGAGCGGACCCCTCTCGAGACTCCACGCAGCCGCGGGGTTCGTGACAGTGCGCAACTCGCTCGAGGGTGAGACGAGCCGGTAGCGAGGAACGAGGACGGCTTGCGCAGACGCGGTCGCCGCTCGTGAGCCTTCTTCTCGAATGAAGCTGGAAACGTTCAGCCCCACAGCCCAGCAGACGTCCTCGCCGTTCACGATCGTGGATGACGGCGGCTGGTGATGCTGGCATGCATTCGCCGGGGCATCGCCGGGCGAACACCAGAACTTGCACAGCAGACTCGCGGATGGTGCTGCCGCGAGCATCCAGACGACCGCGAAGACAGTTGCTCGATACATCGCTCGCTCGTGCACACGAAAGGCAAGACCAGGGCCAGCCATCGAGTCGTCCCCGGGCCATTGTTTCTTGCGGAATCTCGGGGTCCTCCTGGCAACATAGCGAGCCAGACCTGGGATATTTCGCGACGTCGGGAGGAATAACCCGCAGGCGTAACAGACGCACCTTCAAGATCCACCCGTCGTCTCGATGAGGGAGTTGAGGAGAACCGATGGTGCGTCAGCCTGCAGGTCGGCAGCCGGGTCGGCGATTCCTGCTTCGGAGCGCGAGTGGCTCGCGCCTCGATGGAGTCGGGTTTCGCCTCGAGTTCAAGCAGGTGCTGTATCGGCTGGGCGACCCGATCGACCGCCTGTATGTTCCGGATTCCGGCGTCGCTTCGTTGGTGTCGGTCATGGGCGACGGTCGGAGTGCTGAAGTCGTCACAGTCGGGACCGAGGGCGTGTTGCACATTTCATCCACGAGTCCCGGCTCGAAGCTGCGTTCTCGGCGAGTTCCTTGAAATGCCATGCCTCTGCCTTACAGTCGATCAAGCGGCGAGGTTGTTCGGCATCCCTCACGACACGTGTGCTGAGCGGAATCGCTGACCGCATGGTACCGGGAGTCACTGATATCAGATGCGCTTACGTGCGTCGAGGGCGATGAATGCCGCACCGATTGATGTGACGGCGCCGAACAATCGGTCCAGACACGCGAGCGGGCGGGCCAGCCAACCGATCGGCGGGTAGTAGACAGACCCGCGCACCGCCTCGACCGTTAGTCCTGCACGCTCGACGAGTCGGGACAGCTCGGCCGCCGTCGAGAAGTGCGCCGACTGCCACAACCGCGATCCAAGCCACGCCTTGATGCGGCGTCTGGCGGCCCACGCGCTCCACCGTCCCAACTCGCCGATAATCAGTCGCCCGCCCGGCCGCAGGACCCGCGCCGCCTCACGAATGGCGGTCGTCCGGTCGGGCACCAGGCACAAGACGGTCACGACCACCACGACGTCGAACGTGGCGGCGGGAAACGGCAGCTCTTCGAGCCGGCCTTCGATGAATCGCGGGCGCGCGCGTGCACCGGATACCAGGTGCCTATTCGCCACCTCGAGCACGGCCCGATCCGCGTCGATGCCAACGGCCCAAGCTCCCCGCTCGGCCAACGTCGACGTCAGCAGGCCGTCTCCGCATCCGAGGTCCAGGACGCGCCGCCCGGCAACCGGGCCCATGAGATCGAGGATGCGCCTCTGCTCGAGGGCTTCGGTGATGCGCCCCAGGGTCGTCGTACGCCACCGAGCGTACGCGCTCGGCCCCATCATGACGACGGGCTCCAGAGCCGGCTTGACGTTCGGGCGACGGGGTGACATCATTCAAGTCTACATTTGAATACTTGAATTATGGGTGTTCCAACGAAGCGTCCCGGCTCTCTGAAGAACGCTGTCTACGACCAGATCGCCCGCATCGGGCAGGCGGCGTCGAGTCCAAGCCGTCTCGAACTCCTCGATCTCCTGTCACAGGGCCCGCGCACCGTCGAGGCGCTCGCGCAGCAGACCGGTCAGAGCGTCGCCACTACGTCGCACCATCTTCAGGTCCTCCGCCGTGCACGCCTCGTGGAGGCGGAAAAGGCGGGCCTCTACGTCACGTATCGACTGGCCGATCCGCGGGTGGAAACGTTCCTGCGGGAGATGCGGCATCTCGCCGAGTCGCGCCTGGCCGAGATTCAGCACATCACGCGGACCTTCCTCGAATCGCGTGGCGCGCTCGAACCTGTCGACAACGAGGAGCTGGTGCGCCGCGTCCGCAGCGGCGACGTCACCGTCATTGATGTGCGCCCGCGCGAGGAATACGCCGCAGCGCACATTCCCGGTGCCATCTCGATGCCGCTCGCCGATCTGCCGAAGCGGCTTCGGGAGCTGCAGAAGCGCCGCGAAGTCGTCGCGTACTGCCGCGGGCCGTACTGCGTGATGGCACTTGACGCCGTCGATCTCCTGCGCCGAAAGGGCTTCCGGGCGCGCCGGCTGGAGCACGGGGTGTCGGAATGGCGCGCACGCGGGTGGCGGGTCGAGGCTGGAGACGCCCGTCATGCGAGCCATCGACCGTGACACTGCCTGCCACGACAGCCCGCGCCTTGGTTTTCGGACATGACCGTCTTTCATTCGTGGAGGCACCATGACGACAGGCACCGTTGATCGCACGGCCCTCGAGAACAAGGTCAAGGACATGTATTCGGACGTCGCGCGGAATCCCCATGGTGAGTTCCACTTCGAAATGGGCCGCGCCATGGCGGAGCGGCTCGGCTACGCCGCTGCGGACCTCGATCGCGTGCCCTCCGAGGCCATCGACTCGTTTGCGGGCGTCGGTCATTTCTTTCATCTCGCGGCGCTCGAACCGGGCGAGCACGTCGTTGATCTCGGCAGCGGCTCGGGCATGGACAGCTTCATCGCCGCCCTCAAGGTCCAGCCGACGGGCCGCGTGGTCGGCATCGACATGACCGACGCGCAGCTCGAGAAGGCGCGACGGCTCGCCCGCGACCAGGGCGTCGCGAACGTGTCCTTCCGCCAGGCGTACATCGAGGACACCGGACTTGACAGCGGATCGGTCGACTGTGTCCTGTCAAATGGCGTCATCAACCTCGCGCCGGATAAGACGCGGGTGTTTCACGAAGCCGCGCGCCTTCTCAGGGCCGGCGGTCGTCTCGCGATTGCCGACATCGTGACCGACCAGGCGCTGCCGGAGAACGTCGTCTGCAATGCCGACCTGTGGGCGGCCTGTATCGGCGGCGCTGCGCAGCGCGACGTGTATCGCACGGCGATCGAGGCGGCGGGTCTGACGATCGAACGCGTCGAGGAGAACCGCGGGTACCAGTTCATTTCCGACCGCGCACGCAAGGCGACAGCGAAATGGGGCGTCGCCAGCGTGTCGATTCTCGCGCGAAAGCGCGGCTGACTGTTCAGAGCACGTGAGCCCATCGCACATAACGCCCGCCGCGGGTTCGCCAACCACGGGCGTCGTCCGCCTCGGGCTCCGCGAGAACCTCGCGCAGTTCACGCTCCTCGTGATCGTCAATGCCTTCGTGGGCGCGATGGTCGGCTTGGAGCGCAGCATCCTCCCGGCGATCGCCGAGCAGGAGTTTCACCTCGTCGCGCGGACGGCCGTCCTTTCGTTCATCGTCGTGTTCGGGGTCGCCAAGGCGCTGACCAACTACGGCGCTGGTCGGCTGTCGGACCGTTGGGGCCGCAAGCACGTGCTCGTCGCGGGATGGCTGGTGGCGGTCCCCGTGCCGTTCCTCCTGATGTGGGCGCCCGACTGGAACTGGGTGCTGTTCGCGAACGTGCTGCTCGGGATCAGTCAGGGACTCACCTGGTCCACGACGGTGATCATGAAGATCGATCTCGTCGGTCCGAGGGAGCGCGGCCTCGCGATGGGACTCAACGAGTTCGCCGGGTACGGCGCGCTGGCCGTCAGCGCGCTGGCGACTGGCTGGATCGCCGCACGGTACGGCGTCCGCCCGCAACCGCTCTATCTCGGCGTGGGCTGTGCGCTGGTGGGGCTGGCGTTGTCGGCCCTGCTCGTCCGCGAGACCCGTCACCACGTGTCGCACGAGTCCACTCTGGTTGGCGCCGCGCTGCCTTCCGGCGGCGTTCCCACGCCTCGTGACGTGTTCTGGCGCACCACGCTCGTGAACCCGAACCTGTCGAGTGTCAGCCAGGCGGGCCTCGTGAACAACTTGAACGACGGCATGGCGTGGGGCCTGTTTCCGCTGGTGTTCGCCGCTGCCGGCCTGAACCTCGCACAGGTCGGACTGCTGGCCGCCATCTATCCCGCCACGTGGAGCGTGGTCCAAATCGCGACCGGCGCCCTGTCCGATCGAACCGGTCGAAAGCCGCTCATCGTCTGGGGCATGTGGATCCAAGCGGCGGGCATTGCGCTCGTGACGGTCGCATCGGCGATCGCCGGATTTGTCGTTGGCGTGCTGTTGCTCGGGATCGGCACGGCCATGGTGTATCCGACGCTGCTCGCGGCGATCGGCGATGTCGCGCACCCTTCGTGGCGCGCATCCGCGGTCGGCGTCTATCGTCTCTGGCGCGATCTCGGCTATGCCATCGGCGCACTCCTGGCCGGGCTGATCGCCGACGCCTTCGGGCTGCAGGCGGCCATGTGGTTCATCGCGGCGTTGACGTTTGTGTCGGGTGCGGTCTCAGCGGTGCGCATGACCGAAACGCTCCCAGTTCGGACAGCGCTACTCGCGCCCAACAGGCAGACGCGAGTGCTCAAGTCCCCACCATTCGCCTTCGATTCACGCAGACGGAAGTGAGCAGCTCAGTGACGAAGCAGATCGATACCGAGACCTTACGCGACTGGCTCGATGCGCACCTCCCGGTCACCGTTCTGGACATCCGCACCGACGATGACCGAGCGCAGTGGGCAATTCCCGGAAGCCTGCATGTCAATGCGTACGAAGCGCTGCGCAACGGGCAGCCCGGGGCTCTCGCCGACCTGGTTCTCCCAAGTGATCGACCCGTCGTCACGGTCTGCAACGCGGGACAGGTCAGTCAGACCGCGGCGGATGTGCTCGCGAAGCGTGGCTTCGATGCGCGGTCACTGGCGGGCGGAATGAAGGCGTGGAGCCTTGCGTGGAATGCCGCTGAGGTCCGTGTCGCGGACCCGCCGGTGCAGGTCTTTCAGGTTCGCCGCATCGGGAAGGGCTGTCTCTCGTACGTCATTGGATCAGGGAGTGACGCGGCGGTGATTGATCCATCGGTCGCGCCCGACGTCTACCACGCGATCGCTCAGCAGCATGGCTGGTCGATCCAGCAGGTGATCGACACCCACATTCACGCCGATCACTTGTCCCGCGCCGGCGAACTGGCCCGGCAGACCGGCGCCACGCTGCGGTTGCCGGCGCAGCTTCGCGCGAGGTTCACCTTCGCGCCGATCGTTGACGGTGAGTCAATCCGTGTTGGACCGGCGACTCTCCGCGCACTCGCGACACCTGGGCACACCCAGGAGAGCATGTCGTACGTGCTGAACGACGTGGCGGTCTTCACCGGCGACACGTTGTTCACCAATGGCGTGGGCCGTCCTGACCTCCATGCCAGTCCAGACGCCGCACGTCAACGGGCCCGCAGCCTGTTCGCATCTCTGATGCGTCTGCAGCAACTGCCATCCGATGTGCTCGTGTTGCCGGCACACACCAGCGAACCGATCGCGTTCGACGGGCGTGCAATCGCCGCACGTCTGGCAGACGTATCGAAGTGGCTGTCTGGATGGGTCGCGTCGGAGTCGGCCTTCGTGGAACGGCTCACGTCGAACCTTCCCCCGACGCCGCCCAACTTCGTTCGCATCGTCGAGCTCAACGAGGCCGGTGAATTTCCGGCGGGCGACCCGACCGACCTGGAAGCGGGTGCCAACCGGTGCGCCATCAGGTAGTCGATGGTCGTTCGGTGCATCGGAGGTGACGATTGACGCTATGTCCGAACTGCCGATTGTGTGCACGCTCGGGCCGGACGCGCTCAGCGCTCGTCGGCAGGGGCTCCTTTCAGAGCTGCTACAGCAGTCGGCGCGACGGGAGCTGTTGCCGGACGGCCTCCGCTTGCGATTCGCACCATCGGGCAAAACGCTCGCGAAGATTGCCGCAGCCGTGGACGCCGAACGCCGCTGCTGCCGGTTTCTCAGGTTCACGCTCACGGTCCAGCCGGACGAGGGTCAGTTCACCCTCGACCTCACCGGCCCACAAGGCACGCCCGAGTTCGTCACAGCCTTGCTCGACATGTGACTCGCAACGTCGCCGTCTTCGCGGTCGCGGCGCTGCTCGAGATCGCTGGCTGCTTTGCGTTCTGGTGGGCGCGCCGCTCGGAAAGTGATCCACTCGCCGCTCGGAAACTGATCCACCTGGAAGCATCAAGGGCGATTGCCCGAAGCGAAGCGCTTCGGGTTCGCTGGGAAGGTGCTGAGAGTGGATCAGGCACACGTCATTCGTCATCAAGTCTTAGGGTCGCGTTCTGGGATGGGTGAACCCCCTCGCCTATCAAGAAACCCTTACGCCGCCGGCCGGAGGTCGACGGAGAAGCCGAGGGCCTCGATCCGTTTAGCGAGACGCCGAGCCATCATGCCAGGGTCTCGCTGGTCGAGATAGTGGGGCCCC
>Ga0209172_10008236_pt1 | contig 10298 bp, 9 predicted proteins | sample LarsenN4metaG_FD_184113 | JGI IMG/M metagenome (GOLD analysis project Ga0209172, IMG submission 184113) | Hot spring sediment bacterial and archeal communities from British Columbia, Canada, to study Microbial Dark Matter (Phase II) - Larsen... ...
AAACTTGTTGCCGCATTGCTTTGATGGGCAATTCGAAGCCGGACATCATGATCATCGTTTCAAGTCGGGAGAGCGCTTCGCGGGGATTGTTGGCGTGCAAGGTCGTCATCGAGCCCGAGTGGCCGGTGTTCATGGCCTGGAGCATGTCGAGTGCTTCGGCGCCGCGGCATTCGCCGATGATGATGCGTTCCGGCCGCATACGCAGAGCGTTGCGAACCAGGTCGCGGCACTGGATGGCGCCTTTGCCTTCGATGTTCGGCGGCCGCGTTTCCAGCCGAACCACGTGGTCCTGCTGCAGCTGCAATTCGGCGGCGTCTTCGATGGTCACGATGCGTTCGTCGCCCGGGATGAAGCTCGACAGCGTATTGAGCAGCGTGGTCTTACCGGAGCCGGTGCCGCCGGAGATGATGACGTTGAGCCGCGCCTTGATGGCGGCTTCCATCAGCATCGCCAGTTCGGGCGTGAACGCTTTGTAGTTCAAGAGGTCTTCGAGCTTCAGCGGGTTGCTGCCGAAGCGGCGAATGGACAGCGACGGACCATCGAGCGCGATCGGCGGAATAATTGCGTTGACGCGAGAGCCGTCCGGCAAACGGGCATCGACCATCGGCGACGTTTCATCGACGCGCCGGCCGACCTTCGACACGATGCGGTCGATAATCTGCAGCAGATGCTCATTGTCGCGAAAAACGACTTCGGTCTTTTCCAGCTTGCCGCGGCGTTCGACGTAGATGTTCTTGGCGCCGTTGACGAGGATATCGCTGATCGTCGGGTCTTTGAGCAGCGCTTCCAGCGGCCCGAAGCCGAGCGTCTCGTCGAGAATTTCGTCGATCAAACGCTCGCGTTCCATGCGATTGAGCAACGGATTTTCGGTATCGCACAGGTGCTCGACGACGCGGCGAATGTCGCGCCGCAGCGCGTCGCTGGCCAGGTCCTTCACCCGCGTGAAATCGAGTTTTTCGACCAGCTTGGAGTGAATGTGCCGCTTCAGGTCTTCGAAGCTCTTGTTCGCGGCGCCCTGGCTGGAGGTCGAAAGCCCGTTGCGGGAGCCGCTGTGGCTTGCGCTTAAACGTGTCAGACCTTGTTGCAATCGAGTCATCTCTTTCCCCTACGTAAATCCATGCGGCGATGGCGCCGCGCTCCTGTTTTCCCTATCGGCCGATCAGGCGTCGCAAGAAGCCTGAGCCGGCCGCTTCCGGCATTGCCGGCGCTTTGCCGTTCAACGCCTGGGCCAATGCGACGATGCTCTGCTGCGCCTTGCATTTCGGTGCGTGCTGAATCAGCGGCACCCCGTCGACTCGGGCCTGCAGCATCGATTTCGAATCGTTGGGAATCTGCCAGAAAATCGGTTTGCCGATCGTCTCTTCGGCCTTTTTCAGACTGATGTCGCCCTCGGCATAGTCCGAGCCGACGCGGTTCATGACGATCCGCACTTTGTCGGCAAGCTCCGGTTCCTGCGACAGCGCCATGAGGATGCGGACCACATTGCGCAGGCTGGCCAATTCCAACTGGCCCACCAGCAGGATGTGATCCGACAATCGCAAGGCGGCCAGGTCGGTCGGCGTCAGCGACTTGCTCAGGTCGAGGACCAGGTGCGAATAGCTGATCTTCAGCAGGTTGAGAATGCGGGCCAGGTGCTCGTCGCGGACCACGCCCATGTCGTTGATCTGCAGCGGATGCACCAGCAGGTTGAGATTCGTCGCCTCGTGTCGGACCATGCTCCGCTTGAGAAAGTTCATGTCCAGTCGCTCGATGTTCATCGCCAGGTCGGCCAGCGTATGGTCGGGCATCAGGTCGAGCGCAATGTCGGCATCACCCAGCGCCATGTCGAGATCGAGCAGCACGACTGCGTTGTTCGGGTCGCTCGCCAGCGTGCACGACAAGTTGACCGCGAGGCTGGTGCAGCCGACTCCGCCGCGCGAGCCGAGGAAGGAGATAATCTGAGCGCGATGCTGGCCGCCGGTGGAAATGCCGCTGCCGCCCGGGACGGCATGGCCAAGCTCGACCTGGGCGCGCCGCAGCGTGCCCATCAGTTCTTCGAGAGCGACCGGCTGCGTCAGGAAATAGCGAGCGCCGCGTTGCAGCGCCTGGAGCAGCGACTGATGATCGGAGCTGATGGCGAGTATCGCGAGATTCGGGTGCAGTGATGCGAGTTGCGTGACCGTCGCCAGGGCTTTGGCCCGGTCGGCGTCCATGACGACGATGACCAGGTCGGGCACCGATTGAGCGATCACGTCGGCGAAGAATTCATACCGGGCGCACTCGGCTTCGAGCCAAACGGAATCGACGCCGAGCAGAAGAGCCCGCAAAGGCTCGCGCGTCACGTCCGAGGGATCAACAATCGCGATGCGAAGCATGAGGTCCACCCACCGTTTGGATCGCGGTAAAAGCCGAGCGGCATGTGGAAGCAGTTTGACTGCTTCCACATGCCGCCGTCCATGGCGACCGCGATCCGAACTCAGTCCTACTGCGGAGGCGTGGGCATCCCAGGGATTACCAAGACACGTCCGCCGCTCTTGTTCTCCGTCAGCGGTACGGGCGGAAGGACTTCCGCTCCGCCCGTTGTTGGCTTCGGCAAGAGGTCGGGCGGCGGCGGCATCACCGGCGCTCGATTCTCCACGACCGGAGCCCTTTCATTCGACAAGCCTGACGGGGAGGCGGTTGGGGGTACGTTGTGGACTCCCGTGATGTTCACCGGAGCGGCTGAAAGAGCGACGCTGGCCGGTACACAATTCATGCTGCCGTTGCCGCCGCGGCGATAGGTGCCTTTGGGGAGCGGCTCGGCGTTGCACGGGAACTGCTGGCTGTTCGGGTCGTTCTTGTAGGCCGGCTTGTAGCGCCCGCCTTCGAAAATCTGCCGCTGTCCACGCGGCGCTTCCAGCAGGTATTCCAAGAATAGCTCATAATCGTCGGGGCTGCGGGTTTCCCGGCCCGGTAATCTTTTCGGCGCCTGATTGCAGTCCATCGCATCGACCAGGTGCGGGGTCACCAGGATGATGACTTCCTGCTCGTTTTCCTGGTGAAACACGGTGTTGAACAGTCCGCCGATCAGAGGCAGCTCGCCCAGCACTGGAACTCGCGAGGCGCTCGACTGAACCGTTGTCTGAATCAAGCCGCCGATCGCAAACGTCTGACCGGGCTCCATCTCGATCGACGTGCGGACCGACTGTTCGTCGAAACCAGGGACGAACCCGAACGAGGTTGTAATACCGTTTGCCTGATTGATGCTGCGGACGCGCGGACTCACTTCGAGGTAGATGCGGCCGTTGCCGAGCACGATGGGCAGGAATTCGAGTTCCGTGCCGATGTCGCGGAAGTCGACGCCTGGGCCGCCGATGCTGCCTTGAGCGCTGAGCACGGCCTGCTGGCCGCCTGCCAAAAAGCGGGCCGGCCTTCCCGAGATCGCGATCAGCTTCGGCTCAGCGAGCAGCTTGGAAAGCTGTTCGTCTTTGAGCGCTTGCAGCAGCGACTGGAAGTTCGAAGAAACGAGGCCGAAGATCAGATTGGCGCCGGCCGGTGGGGAGTTTGGAACCAACCGAGCCGGACTCGAGATCACGCCAACGCCGTCGCCGCCTCCACCTGCCGTCGTATTCGGCGTCGTGGCCGTCAGGCCCGTCAGGATGCTGCCGAAGCTGTAGCCATTGGTATTGATCGAAAAGCTGTAGCCGCGACGGCGTGCTTCGCTGCGGTTGACCGTGGCGACGGTCACGTCGAGCTGCACTTGATGGACGCCGCCGACCTGGATTGCGTTGATGACCTGCGTGCCCTGGCCGATGACGGCGGTGGCGACGCGAATGATGGTATCGACGTCTTCGGCGCGAGCGGCCCAGCCCTGAAGCACGACGGCGCGATTCGACGCGGGAATCACGTCGATCTTCGCCGTGGGCACGGTCTGTGCCAGCGTGGCTTTCAGTTGGGCGACGTCGAATTGCACGTTGACCTCATACAGTTCCTGTTTCTTGTCCGAGTCCGTCAAAGTCAGGCGGACCATGCCGGCCTGTAAACCGCTGATGATCACGGCGGTTTCATCCTGAGCGTCCGGGACCACGCGGACAATTCCGTCGCGGTCGAGCTGGATGAAGGTGATCCGCTTTTTCGTGGTCATTTGCAGCTTTTGAGCGCTGCCTTGCGGAATCATGACCGCGCCGACGCGTCTGACTTCGCCGGGCGCATCCTTGGGTTGCGGGAGGATCGGCTCCTGTGCGGTCGCCAATCCGGCCAACAGGCTCAGGCAGAGCATGCTGCCGGCCAAAATGCGTTGGTTCATTGTCGGGTGCATCCTTGTCACCTCTCGCTTAGGAGTCAGCGTTTTCATCCAGACCGCACACGGGGAAAGACTCCATCTTTCCCGCGTGTGCTGTACCCTGGCGACAGCCTGGAGGTCAGATTCCTTTCACTTCGATCCTTCGTCCTTCTTGGTGTCGGTCGGTGTTTCCGGCTTGGTTTCCGGTTTTGCTTCCGGCTTGATGGCCTGTTTGGACTCCGGGGTCAGTTCCTTTTCCTTGGTCCCCGTCTTGCTTTCACCGGTCTGCAGCATGCCGTTTTCGAATCGATAATACTGCGGAGCATTGCCGCCGACCTGCAGGCCGACGGTGTGAACTCTCGTCAGCACGGCCGGTTCGGTTCGCTTGGCCAACTCGCCGTCAAACGCTTCCACGGCCACCCAGGCATGCTGGAAGATCTCCTTCTTGACCGTCTTGCCCTTGAGGTCGTCGAGTTTGGCGACCGCGTTCGGCGGTATTTCGACAAACTTCTTCTCTTCGAACCACTTTGCCGGGTCGTCGATCGTCGTTCCCGCAGGGATCGGCTTGATCGCGACCGGGATCGTGAACATTTCCGGTTGCGACAGCGGCTGACCCGCATCGTTGAGCACCTCGCCGGTCAGCGAGTCGATGGTTCGCACCTTCGACACGATTTTCTTGTCGTCCTTCGACCGCAGTTGCAGCGTCAATTCGCCGCGTTTGCTCGCCAGCGCCAGGATGGCGCCTTCCTGTTGCTTGACCGCGAGCGCCACATTGGCCACATTTTTGATTGGCCCCTGCATTTCGGAGGGCCGCATTTGGTCGTTCACCGACACCACGAGTACATACTGCAAAATCACCGTCGAAGCCGAGCGGCCATTCGGCAATCGTTCGACGCAGACGACGTCCACGCGCGAACCCGGTTTGATCAAACCGTTGACGCTTGATTCCTGCGTCACCTTGATGCCCATCGCCCGGTACGGTTCACCGGTCTTTTCATCCACCGGCAGATCGACTTCATTGTGCTGCGTGATGTCGTCGATCGTCACGTGGGAGCCTGGCCGCAAGGTTCGCTGAAGCGTTTTGCCGCGGAGTTGATTGACGTCGTCAATGAATTCCGGCGGTACGGCATCCTTCGTGAACTGTTTGCGGGTAAAGAGCTCCTCAGGTTTTTCCAATCTTGTGCCTTGGTCGATGTTCTTGACAGCGACCAACACGGGCACCGTGTCTGTTTTGCCGCTTGCGCCCAGCTTGGCAGTCAGGAATGCTGCGACCAGGCCGCAACCAATGGCCAGGGCCAACAGCACCACATTGCGCGATTTCATCTTTGCCGTCTCCAGGGAGGTTGGGCGGGAGGTTCACTCCGGCGTCCTCGCCCCGGGCACGGCTGCCGTCGGGCGTTCAGGGGGGCAAGCTCGGCTGCCGAGGACACCGATTATCGTGGGCGCGGTTGCGGGAAACGAGGCCGGGCGGTTGGTTCTATCCGGGCAGAACCGGGTCTCATTTTCGCAGGGGTGCGCCTCTTTTGTTCATCTCCAGCATAGGTCACGATTTCACCGCAGGCGCAAATCGTAACAACTATGCCGGCAATCCTTTGTCCTTCGTTTGTAGCGGGTTGCTACAATCGGCAGTTCCGGCAAAGCCTGGTCAATTTCGCTTGTGCCGGTAGCTCGCGTTCCCCTGGTGATCTCATTCGACCAGGCAGGGGGCGCGGCTTCAGCGATTATTCCGGTTATGGCGAAACTGGCGGAACTGCCAAAATTACCATGAATTAGTAGAGCCAGTGCAAATACGCAAGCGTTCCGAGGAATCCGACGCATAACGGCACGCCGTAGGGCAGCCGGACCCAGCTCGCTCGCCGCGAATTCGCCCGTTCGGCCGCTTTACCGGGGCCGAGCGTGACCAGCACTTTCAAATCCACGAAGATTTCTTTGAAGTTGCGGGCGTTGTTTCCAAACGAACGTCGCACGATCATCATCACCAATCCGAACACGCCGCCGACGATCACGCCGGCACAGAAGGCGATCAGCAGGATCGACAACGAACCCATGTTGCCGAACGAAGCGTGACCAGGTCCGAAGAACGCACCCAGCCAGGCGCCGAAGCCCATCTGCATTTTGACGTCGCCCTGGCCCATGCCGCCGATGGCGAGCACCGGGAACAGAAGAGCGAAACCGACCGCGGTTCCCGCCAGGCTGGCGAGGAATCCACCCTTGCCGGCATCGACGCCGACGCCGAAATCATGCAGTGCGCCGACGATCCAGCCGCTGAGGACCAGGGAAAGCGTCAGCCAGTTCGGGACCTTGAAGGCCCAGCCATCGATGATTGCGGCCAGGATCATCCCGGCACAAATAAAGAGCACCGGCGCCAAATTGGCGGTGTTCGGTGCGATCGCCGCCCAGAGATAATGAGCGGCACAATTGATGATGACGAAGAGTACGGACAGAAATGGGATCTGGGCCATCTGAATGATAAATGGCCGATCGATTCCCAGTTCGTTGGCTTTGCTGGTGGAAGCAGGCGCAGAAGGAACCATCAAGGTGTTGGGCACAGGAACATCCTCCGTCTGGGCGAACCGGATGGCCGGTTCTCGGATGAAGATTGGGGCGTTGGGGCGCAAGGAATGAACGCGGTCCTGTTTTGCAAGGACCGCGTTCATCGCAGGGCGGCCGCGGCGCGGGCGCCCCGCTGTGGACACTTACATGCCGGGCAGGTTGTCCCGGACGTTCGAGAACGTGTTGTTGGCGCGTTGGCCGAGGGCCGTAATCGCGGCGATGCACACCACGATAATGAGGGCCAACATGACCGCGTATTCGACGGCCGTCGGGCCATCTTCACGCTTCAGGAAGTTCACGACGCTCTTCAACATGACAGACACTCCAGTGGAGAACAAGAATCAGTACCGCCCGTCCCTTTGTTCCAGCCCGGCGGCGGTTCGTACCGGACTGGTTTTGGCTGCTCTGTCTCGCTTACATGCCGGGCAGGTTGTCCCGGACGTTCGAGAACGTGTTGTTGGCGCGTTGGCCGAGGGCCGTAATCGCGGCGATGCACACCACGATGATCAAGGCCAGCATGACCGCATATTCGACTGCCGTCGGCCCGTCTTCACGCTTCAGGAAGTTCACGACGCTCTTCAACATGACTGTCTCCATTTTCAGGACTTCCAGGAATCTCACGCTCACACGAGCGAACGCAGTTTTTCACGAAGCCTTCCGCAAGACAGATGCAGTCCGCGGCGGCGAGGCCGGCATTTACGAGGCTCCCATATTCAATTCGATGTTGGAGAACATCGTGTTCGTGCGTTGGCCGATGGTGGTGACGACGCCGATGCAGACGACGATGATCGTGGCCAGCATCACCGCATATTCCACAGCCGTCGGTCCTTCTTCCTTTTTCAGGAAGTGAATCGACTTGCATTGAATGATCCGAATCACCTGATTTCCCCTTCCTCAGTCCGCGAGGCGCGTTCCGGGCGCTAACGCCGCTCCGCACATAGGCGAAGACTTCCGCGATGACCGTACGATCCTCCGCGACACCGAAGGGGTGTCTCCCGTTCGCCGCCCGTCCTGGCGGCGGGGCGATGCTGGGCTGGGTGTGACTAATCCCGATCTGAGCGAATCGGGGACTTCTTTTTCGAGTTGGTTGTCGTCGGGTTTGCCGTCGAACCACTCACGCCACAAACCTAGTTCGACTTGCGCGACGTGTCAAATAATGATGCCGAATTTCCTGATTTTTATGCAAATACAGCTGAGACCGTCATTGGTCAGAAAAGAGCATTAGCCGAATTTCACAAGAATTCGGGATCTCTCGGCCTGAGCGTCATTCGTCGATCGTTTGGCCGCGGCGCGCAGAGGTCATGCCCGCGGGCGGCGCCAGCGTGACCAGACGAGGTGGTCGATCGAAAAACGGCCGGCGCCGGTAAGCACCAAAGCGAGAAATGGGAACAAGAACAAAAGGGCAGGTTCCTTGCTCGCCCAGGATTTCGACTCGCCGGCAAAGAATGCCTTGGCGGCCTTTTCCATCGACCACGGATCGTTGCCATGGACCACGAAGGCAGCCACGGCCATCGCAATCACCGTGGGGACAGCCGCCAGCCGCGTCGCCAGTCCGAGGATCACCAGGATCGCACAAACAAATTCGGCGAGGACGACGAGCACGAGACTGATGCCGCCGCCGATGCCGATCGGATCGGGGAATTGACCGCCCTCCAGCAGCATCTGCAGCTTGCCCCAGCCGTGGTTGGCCATGTTAGGCGCCGACGCCAAGGCGCAAAATCAGTAGGCCGGTCGAATTCGCGATATCTCGCCAGGTGGTTTCCATGGTGCCTACCTTACTACCCGCCTGCAATCGCGCCGATGATGAAAAATGGCTCTTTCCCGCTGGCCACCGCCTCCGGCAGCGGCGTATCCGGCGCTTCGTGAGAAAGGTCTTCTTCGCAAGCAAAGAACCGCAACATCGGCCGGCGTTTTTTGGTCACATGATCGCGAATGGTCCCGCGAAGCATGGGAAATCGTGCTTCCAGCGCATCCAGTACCGACCCCTGCGTCACCGGCGGGGCGACTTCCAAAGTCACTTCGCCTTCGACGCGTGCCAGCGTACGCAGATGATAAGGCAGAACGACGCGGATCATAATGGATTGCGGATTGCGGATTTGCGATTGCGGATTGAAGCGATGGTCATTTTCCAATCCGCAATCCCCAATCCGCGATTGCTCCTATTGGATCGTCTGCACTTCCACCGATAACACCGGCGGAAGATGCGACACGATCGGCATCCAGTTATCCCCGTTGTCCGGCGAAACATATACTTGCCCGCCGGTCGTGCCGAAGTAGATGCCGCACTTGTCGAGTTGATCGACGGACATCGCATCGCGCAGGATGTTCACGTAGCAGTTTTCCTGCGGCAAGCCGTTGGTCAAGAGTTCCCACTCGTTGCCGCCGGTCCGGCTGCGGGCGACGCGCAGCTTGCCGTCGGCGACGAAGTGCTCGGAATCGCTTTTGATCGGGATGACGTAGATCGTGTCGGGTTCGTGGGCATGCACTTCGATCGGGAAACCGAAGTCGGTCGGCAGGTTGCCGCTGACTTCGCGCCAGTTTTCACCCGCGTCGTCGGTGCGCATGACATCCCAGTGCTTTTGCATGAACAGCGTGTCCGGCTTGGACGGGTGCATCGCGATGCGGTGCACGCAATGGCCGATCTCGGCCGTCGGGTTCGGAATGTACAGCGAATGGAGCCCCTTGTTGATGGGCTTCCAGGTCTTGCCGCCGTCGTCGGTGCGAAAAGCACCGGCCGCCGATATCGCGATGTACATTCGCTGGTGATTTTTCGGGTCGATCAGGATGGTGTGCAGGCCGAGTCCTCCGGCGCCGGGCGACCACTCCGAACCCCTGGCCGCACGCAATCCAGCCAGTTCATGCCAGGTTTTGCCGCCATCGGTCGTGCGAAAAATGGCGGCATCCTCGACGCCGGCATAGCAGGTGTCCGGGTCCGTGAGCGACGGCTCCAAATGCCAGACGCGCTTGAACACCCACGGCTGCTGAGTGCCGTCATAGAACTGGTGCGTCGTCAGCGGTTTGCCGGTCTCCGGCGAAGTGTCGTAGACGAACTTGTTGCTCTCGCCCTTGGGCATGCCTTCGGGGCCTTTCAATTCTTCGGGTGAACTTCCCGGAGTCTGCCAGGTCTTGCCGCCGTCATCGGAACGTTGAATGATCTGGCCGAACCAACCGCTCGTTTGCGATACATAAATTCGCTTCGGATCGACCGGCGATCCTTTGGCGTGATAGATCTCCCAGCCGGCGAAGAACGGCCCGCTGACATCCCACTTTTGCCGCTTGCCGTCAGCAGAGAGGATGAAGGCGCCCTTGCGAGTGCCGACGAGAACACGGACGGTGGACATATTTGGTCTCCTTCTGGAGTTGCGTCTTCGGAACGCGAGCTATGCGCTCTTTTTTGCTGGTTCAAACCGTTTCAAATCTGGGATCACGTCAAAATGTGGATCGCTGCTGTAAACCGAGGCGTCACTGCATGCCGTCCCGAATTCCACTTTCCCCGAAGCGGCTT